>Ga0208947_1000944_pt1 | contig 13576 bp, 24 predicted proteins | sample AOAMet1_04_M0_20_2_FD_188226 | JGI IMG/M metagenome (GOLD analysis project Ga0208947, IMG submission 188226) | Ammonia-oxidizing marine microbial communities from Monterey Bay, California, USA - CAN11_04_M0_20 (SPAdes) | ecosystem: Environmental > Aquatic > Marine > Intertidal zone | place... | reverse complement strand
CAAAGAAACGTCGAGAAGCTTTAGAGAGATACAGAATTACTTCAGAAGAATGGGACATGATTAGAGCCACTGAAGCTATTAATCATAAAGGGGCAAAGTATTGGTCCATAGAAAATTTATTAAAACGAGAAGATCTTGATCCAAAAGTAAAAAATACATTAACTTCAAAAGTTCATGAAATGGTATTAGGTGAAGTTGATCATGCAGTTTTAATGCCAGATTTTAGATCTCAAGCAATTGCTACCCTGGGAGCAAGAAGAGGTGGTTTAGGTGAAGTAACCAGGACAGTAGCTATGTATAAGTCATTTCCAGTTCTTATGATTACTAAGCAACTTTATAGAGGAGCTTCACAAAGAGCTTTAGGTAGCAAGATACAATACTTAGCAGAGCTATCAATTGGATTAATGGTGTTTGGTGCTATTGCGCTCCAGGCTAAAGAAATAGCTAAAGGAAGAAACCCAAGAGATATGACCGATCCAAAGTTTTGGGCAGCTGCACATCTTCAAGGTGGTGGCCTTGGTATCTTTGGTGATTTCTTACATTCAGATCAATCAAGGTTTGGAAGTAGCTTTACAAAAACATTAGTCGGCCCAGGATTTGGATTAGTTGATGATCTTGCGAAATTAAGTATAGGTAATCTACAAAAATTTGTTTCTGGTAAAGATACAAATATTAGCGCTGATATGATACAATTCCTACGACGTTATACACCTGGTAGTTCGGTGTGGTATATAAGAGGAGTCTATGAACGTGCTATTTTAGATCAATTACAAAAAATGATGGATCCTAAAGCATACAAGAAATTTAGGAATCAAATGAAGAAAAGACAAAAAGATTATGGACAATCTTATTGGTGGAAGCCAGGATCGGCTACACCAGATAGTGCGCCAGACATGACACAAACAGGAGTTTTATAAATGGCAACATTAACAGTAGGTGATATAACCCCAAGAGCTCAGTACACTGCTACCGCTAGTCAGACGACATTTGCGTATGCTTTTCCAATATTTGTTAATACGGATATAAAAGTATATATTGGATCAACACTTAAAACACTAACAACCCATTACACTGTTACTGGTGCTGGAACGTCAAATGGAGGAAATGTTGTCCTGGGTACTGGCGCTTCAGTTGGAGAGATTGTAACGATCTATAGAGATGTTCCAGTATCAAGAAGTTCTGATTACCAAACTGGTGGAACCTTCCGCGCTGAAACATTAAACGACGATCTGGATAAGGTTGTCATGATGGCCCAGCAATTAGAAGATCAAGTTAATAACAATACTTTAACTGTTGATCAGTTTGATGATACATCTATAGATCTAACGCTTCCAGTTAAAAATACACGTAAAGGAACAGTCCTGGGATTCAATGCAACAACAGGAGCTCCAGAAGCTGGACCAACTATTGCGAATGTTAATAGTCTTGCAGATATAACAACAAATATAAATACAGTAGCTGGAATTGCTGCTAATGTGACCACTGTTGCTGGAAACAATGCAAACGTATCTACAGTAGCTGGCATAAATGCTAACGTATCTACAGTTGCTGGCATAGCTTCTAATGTAACAGCTGTAGCTGCAGATGCTACCGATATTGGAGCTGTTGCTGGAAAAGCGACAGAGATCGGAAGATTAGGTACTGCCGATGCTGTGGCTGATTTAGCTATTTTAGGAACCGCGGATGTAGTCGCAGACCTTAATACTTTAGGAACTGCTGATGTCGTAGCGGATCTAAATACATTAGCTACCGCAGACGTAGTTAGTGATCTAAATACATTAGGTACCGCGGATGTAGTTTCAGATATGAACACCCTAGCTTCATCTTCTAATGTAACCAATATGAATACCCTAGCTGGTATTTCTGGAAACATAACAACTGTTGCGGGAATTTCTTCTAACGTAACTTCAGTTGCTGGAAACGCTACTAACATAAATGCAGTTGCAGCTGATGCTACAGATATTGGAGCAGTTGCAGCCAAGGCAACAGAAATTGGAAGATTAGGAACCGCAGACGCTGTAGCAGATCTTGCAATATTAGGTACTGCAGATGTTGTATCTGATATGAATACTTTGGCGACTGCCGATATAGTTAGTGATATGAATACCCTGGCTAACTCTGACATTATTTCTGATTTAAACACATTAGCTACTTCAGACATTGTTAGTGATATGAATACCCTGGCTACCAGCTCTAATGTAACCAATATGGATACAGTCGCTACTAATATTTCAAATGTAAATACAGTAGCTGGAATTAACTCAAATGTAACCAGCGTTGCTGGTGCTTTAACAAACATAAATACAACAGCTACCAATATAGCTGACGTTAATAGTTTTGCTGAAAAATATAGAATAGCTGGCTCTGCTCCTACTTCATCTTTAGGTGAGGGTGATCTATGGTGGAACTCAACATCTCACGAATTAAGAGCTTATAACACTGGATCAAGCACTTGGGCAGCAACCGCACCTTCAGCAGCTAACCAAGCAAACATTGATATTGTGGCTGGTGACCTTGTTTATTCTGAAGATTTAGGTTCTATTGCAGTAGCGGTTACTACAGGTTCTGGTAACTCAATATCGACTGTTGGAAATGCGATAACGAATGTCAATACAGTAGCTACTAATATTGCTAATGTTAATCTTGCTGGTGGATCAATTGCAAATGTAAATACTGTAGGAGGAGCAATAGCCAATGTTAATTCTGTTGCTAGTAATGCTACTAATATTAATGCTGTTGCAGCAGACGCTAGTGATATTGGTGCTGTAGCTGGAAAGGCAACTGAAATAGGTAGACTCGGAACAGCTGCTGCCGTAGCCGATTTAGCAATTTTAGGAACTGCCGATGTTGTAACCGATCTTAATGTTTTAGCAACAGCAGATGTAGTAACCGATATGAATACATTAGGTACAGCAGACAATGTAACTAATATGAATACTGTTGCTGATTCAATCGCTGATGTTAATCGATATGCTAATGAATACACAATAGCTTCTTCTGCCCCAGGGAGTCCAAGTGAAGGTGATCTATGGTACGACTCAACGAACAATGTATTGAAATACTATACAGGATCTACTTGGGGAACTATTAGTGCTGGCATAAATGATGTGGCTTCAGATACCACACCACAATTGGGCGGTGCTTTAGATGGTCAGAATAACAACATGACTAATATAGGAACCATTTCGGGTTCTAATTTACAACTTGACTTTGGAGGTCTATAAATGAGTAAACTTTTACAACTAAGAGGCGGAACGACCTCCCAGCACTCTTCGTTCACAGGAGCTGTTCGAGAAGTAACAGTTGATACAGACAAAGACACTTTAGTAGTCCATGATGGTTCTACTGCTGGTGGCTTTGCTTTACCTAGAACTGGTGCTGAAATAGTAGCTCTAGTCGAAGGGACTTCAGATTCAAACACATTTACAGATGCTGATCATACTAAGTTAAATGGTATAGCTGCAAGTGCAAACAACTACACTCACCCAAACCATTCTGGAGAGGTGACATCGACAGCAGATGGAGCTACTGTAATAGTAGATAACATTGTAGATGAAGCTAATTTAAAGATTTCAAATGCTGGTAGCAATGGTCAGTTTCTTAGTAAGCAATCGGGCGATACAGGTGGCTTAACTTGGGCCACAGTAACAATGGAAGATTTTATTCCTAATGGTACTGTTATGTGTTTCTTCCAATCAGCAGCACCAACAGGATGGACAAAATTAACATCCCAAAATGATAAGGTACTAAGAGTTGTTTCGGGAACTGGAGGTGGAACTGGAGGTGTTTGGGCAACAGCTAGTGGATTAACAACAGACTCTCAAGGCGCTCACACGCATACTTCAGCAGCACATACTCACACATCAGCTGCCCATACTCATGGAGGTGGATCTTTAGCTGCTGGAGCACATACATTATCCATAAGTGAGATGCCTTCTCATGGACACCCTTGGAGAGAGCACCCATCAGGTGGCCATGGTTCAAGTGGTACCAGTGGTGGTTTTATGACTAATGATGCAATACATGGAGCTTACCTTGCTTCACAGACAAGTACAGATGGGCCATCTACAGCAGGCGCATCCGATTCAGTTCAAATTGGTGGACAAGGTGGAAGTAGTTCTCACTCTCACAGCTTATCGGGAACTTCAGCATCAACTACTCCAGGAGCTACAGGCTCAACTACTCCAGGAGCTACTGGTTCGGCTGGAGCACACACACATACAATAACTGCACCAGCATATATTGATGTAATTATTTGTAGTAAAGACGCATAGGAGATCATATGACAACATTAACAATAATTAAAGACGATAAAACAGTAATAGTAGATGGTGTGGCATTAACACTTGATACTGTTGTACTAGATTCAAATGTACACGCAGTTCAGTTTGATGGTACGAATGGTGAGATTGAATATAATGATGGTACACCAAATGAAGCCATAACAAGCATCTCAGATTATTCCACTATTACAGATGATCACGCAACTAAAGTAACAGCAGATGCTACTGCGTCAGAAGAAAAACGAGCTGAACTATTGGCTGAAGCTGCTACTTATCAATGGAAAAGACAAAATGAATATCCCGAAGTAGTAGACCAACTTGATGATATTTACCATAATGGCATAGATGCTTGGAAAGCCACCATCAAATCGACCAAGGATAAATACCCGAAAGAATAATCTTTAGTAACTCGGGGAGGGTGAGAGCATGTTTAAGAAAAAGAAACCAATAAAAATTGAGTTTGTAAGTAGGATAAAAGGTGTAGCAGAGATGTTTCCTATACTAGAAGCTAGTCAGTACAAGCGAAAGTGGGTTGATGCTGCAATGGCTGACTACAAAGAAAATCGTCAAGAGATGCAAAAGCAGACTCATGTTGTGCGATGCCCAGGCATCTTTTCATTATTAAAGCGAGGTTATATTATTACTTCTTGGTTTGATGTTGCTATAACAACTAAAAAGGGCGAAGAAGGATTTTCTTGGAGAGCTCCAATGGAAGCTGATCACGAGGGTATGTATGAAACAACTCCTATTGATGCTCAATTCGATAATTTAGCAAAGTGGATTCCTAAACGTGAGGGGCAGATAAGCACCCTTGTAAAGATTAATTCACCTTTAAATGTTATTGCACCAAAGGGAGTAAAGCTATTGATGTTACCTGTGCCTTATCCCGACCAGTTTGACTTTGATTGTTCAATGGGAATTTTAGATCCAGCAGAATCAATTGAATTAAATGTACAACTAAATTGGCACAAAGAAGATGGTGAAGTAATAATAAAAGCTGGAACTCCTCTTGCCCATTTAATTCCTCTTTACGATAGTGAAAGAGAAGTAGAGATTATCAATAGAGATGCTACTGAAAAGGAACTTGAATTTATAAAAAAAGTAAATAATATAAACGCTTTTACTTTTAGTCCAAGCATACACAAGTTTAGACACAGAATGAAAAATATGTACGCAAATTACTTTTTGGATTAGATTATGCCAAAGGGAAAGAATGAGTTAGAAGTAGAATTTACTTGTCCACTAGGAAGCGAATGTGAAGAGATACGTGATAATAAAATTTATAGATGTATGTGGTACACCAAGATGGTTGGTTTAGATCCAAACACAGGTGAGCACGTAGATGATTGGTCTTGTGCTATATCTTTTATGCCAATGTTACAAGTTGAAATGTCTAATACTAATAGAAGTCAATCAGCAGCACTTGAATCTTTTAGAAATGAAACAGTAAAAGGACAAGCTGAATTTAATAAATTAATAAGTAGTAAGGTTATGCCTAAAGGAATTGAATAATGAGCGGCAGACTTTTTAAAAATCTTATAGCTGGGTTTATAGTTTTAATAATGGCTGGGTGTAGTGTCTTTCCTAACACCACAACTGTATCAGCTCAATCTAAAGCCAACAATATTGACAACCCAACTATAAAGGCTACTCAAACATTTAAGTGGAGTAAAGAATGAATGGAATGAAAATACCTCTAGCGATCATCCTGGCGGTTTCAATTCAAGCCATCGGTTTAGTTTGGTATGTGTCTAAGATTGATAGCAAGGTTGAAACACTCTACTCCGCATATCAAAAGAGTAATCAAGAATCTGTACTAGAGAATCAAATTAGGATGCGCATAGATCTCGCCAATGTTATTGACGGATTAGTTGTTACATCTACACAGATAGAACAGCTTACTCAGATGGTTGAGAAAGTTAGAAAGACAAACACCACTCTTGTGAAGCAAAACAAGAATATAAAAAATACTATCACTAATTTAAAGAAGCAGATCACATCTTTAAAGAAGGCTGATACAAAGAAAAAGAAAAAGAAATCAACGAATAAGGAACTAGGATGAGTAACTTTCTTCTAATCACATAGGAGGTAATAATGGTAGCAGAATTAATAGCAATGTTTGGATCAAAAGCTTGTTGTATTGGAGCAGCTGGAACTGGTGGAATATGTAACGCAGCGATGCGAAGAAAGACTCCAGTTAAAGATATTGTTGCTTCAGTATTGATCGGTTGGGTGGCTGCAGAGTTTTTTATACCAGCACTAATGGCACAATATGGTTTTGGAGCAGAGGTGGCACTAGCTATAGCATTTGTTTGTGGCTATAGTGGAGTTAGGATATTGGCCAAAATTGAAGGCACTATTTTAGATAAGATAAAATTATGAACAAATGGACAGACGCATCATTTAATAAGATCCAAACCCTAGCTACTTTAGCCGTCATGTTAATTGGCGCTGTCATGTATGTTTCCGAAATAGAGAAAGACGTTGCTATTCTCCAAAGTAATCAAGCAGCAATGAAGTCCCAGATCGCAGAATACCAGGCTGATAACAAAGCTATGTTTCTACGAATTGATCAGAAACTTGATCAAATGATAAATATTATTCACACATATAAGGAGTAACAATGAAAGAACAAATCGAAAAACTAATGAAGAATAAATCTGTAATGATCTTCGGTGCGATTGTTATCGTTGGTATTTTAGTAAATTATATCGGCTGATGTTTGGGATTCCAATGGAGGTCGTCACTATGCTGGGTAGCACAGTAGGTGGTGCTGTTATGCGTATCTGGTCCCAATCTAATGCTGATAAAGCAGAGCAATGGAAGATGGCCCTGGAAGCTGGCAGAGAGAATGAATTATCAAAGTCCGCAGCTAGAGAGTGGAACACACCTCACGCTAACTGGACTCGTAAATTCCTGGTAGTTTCGTTTATGGTAATGGCTATGTTTATTATTGTAGCGCCACTGCTAGGCCAGAGCACCCAGGTCCCAGTGATCTCAACTGAAGGCTTTAAATTGCTTTTCTTGGACTTTACAAAAGATATTACAACTTGGGTGGAACTTGAGGGTGTCGTTACTCCAGAGTGGTTAAGTCACGCAATTATGGCAGTTGTCGGTTTATATTTTGGAAGCAGCATAACCTCTCGCAGATAATGGAACATCTCCTGGAGTTTTGTAATTCCGAATCTCAGCGAACTAAACTAAAGCTTTACAAAGAGCTTGGATCCGTTAAGAAGGTAGCTTCTGTTTTAGGGATTGCACATCAAAATGTTAGCGCAACATTAAGAATACTCAGAAAGAGAGCTGCTAAACAAGGTATTGCTCCAGAAGCTGATATGAGTCACCTGGCTGCCCAGGGTTTTAATGTTAAAGGGGTATCTACTTTATATGGTGATGAAGGCCAAGTTAAAGTCCAATGGGTTAAGACTCAGCAAGATGCTGCAGATCCAGAAGAGATCGCCAGGGTGTTTAATGAAATGTTATCAGACTTTTCAGCTGCGCCAGTGTCACCTCCAAAAGAAGTTGATACAGATCTACTTGCAGTTTATCCAATGGGGGATCCTCATATTGGAATGCTTGCCCACAGAGAGGAAAGTGGTGAGGACTTTGATCTGAAGATAGCAACCAGGGACCTACAGAAAGCTACCAAAATGTTGGTGGAAAGATCACCTTCTACTGATGAATGCCTGGTGCTGCAGCTTGGAGATTTCTATCATTCTGATAACCCTCAAAACAGAACTGAACGTGGTGGCAACGCACTCGACGTTGATGGAAGATGGCACAAGGTTTTAAAGGTTGGTATTAACTTAATGATCGAGCTTGTTATGTCAGCACTAGCTAAACACAAGCATGTCACAGTTAAGAACATTTGTGGAAATCATGATTCTAATTCTAGTTTATTCCTGGGTATAGCAATCGAGTCTTACTTCAGAAATGAACCCAGGGTAACAGTTGATACTTCTCCATCTAAGTATTGGTACTATGAGTTTGGAAAAATACTAATTGGATCTACTCATGGGGACACAGCTAAACCAGAAAAGCTCCCAGGCATTATGGCTGCAGATAAACCGAAGGAATGGGGCCGAGCTGATTTTAGATATTGGTACACTGGCCACATCCATAACAAACAAGCTATGGAATTTCCTGGTGTATTGTGGGAGTCATTCAGAACTTTAGCTGGAAAGGATGCCTGGCATAGTGCCATGGGTTATAGATCGGCTCGCGACATGAGCTGCATAATCCATCACAAAGACTTTGGCGAGATCGGAAGGAACACAGCTTCTTTAAAACTTATAAGATCTCAGTAACCCAATCTAAAGATCTCTCAATATAACCAGCTTTGTTTATTATATCTCCTGGGGTTCCATACAGCTCTGACTGCTCATTGGCCCAACCACCTATTTCTTTTCTAATATCTTTCGGACATTCAACAGATCTTAACCTAGTAGTTAGAGTATGACGAAATGAATGTGAGGTTGGAGAATTTGGTCCTAAAATTTTATGCAGCCTTTTATTAACAGCAGCGTTTGCACTATCTTTTCCTCGTAATGTTTTTAAATACCGGGGGAAGATCCACTCTTGTGAAAGATCCAGGCATTGAGCTGTAGCCAGGGAAGATCCAACCAAGGGAATAATCCTTTGAGAGCTTCTATTCTTTAGCCTACGCATGGGATTCTTATGTAAGATTACATGAGGTATTGTTCCTAATTTTATATCCTCAGAAGTTAATCCTACAGCCTCGGAAGATCTCATTCCAGTGTCAATTAATAAGCCGATGATCTGCTCAACTTTATTATTAGATCCAGCAACAATATCTCTTACGAAAGTTAGCTGATCAGAAGTAAAATCATCTCGATCCTCACTATCTAAACCTAAGTTGGGTATGTTAAGTTTCCGAAATCGGAGGAAGTGATCTATTTCATGTTCTTCATAAACCAAATTAAAGACTGCTGAAATTAAATTCAGCTCTTTACGGACAGTGGAAGTTTTAACATCTTGGCAGCGAGCTCTTATAAAACTATTGATCTCTAGCTTTGAATAACTATGTGGAGGATGATCACCTAAATGTTCAGTTAAATATCCAATATCTCTAACTGTATCTGTATAAGCTTTGCTTTCTTTATCTAGGCCTTTAAGGATTCTATACGGCTCTAAAAAGTCTGAAGCCACTTCCAATTCTTTTTCTTTCTTTTTAAATGGATCTATTCCTTTGGCTATATCTTTTTTATATCCTCTTACTAATTCTCTTGCTTCATCTAATGTGATTTCTGGATATTTACCCATGCGTTTAGATGTTTTCTTAAATCTGAATCTCCAAGACTTACTTCCTCCTTGGTGAAGCGGGGCAGTTCTTAAATATAACCCATTATAATCTGCTTTAAATTTCTCCTTATCACCAGGCTTAATTGATTTAATTGTACGATCAGATAGCATAATTTATTGAGTAGCACAGTCAGTAGCACAGTTTACACCAATATATAATGATTCACTTGATATATTTTAAGAGATAACGAGAGTATCAATTTGTCCTATAAGCGGCTTACAGGCAACAAAAAAGCAGCCATTAAGACTGCTTGATGTATTTTTTCTGGTGCCGTCGGACGGCATCCTCTAAATTGTCGTTATACCTTATGGGAAAGGGGTTTAGAATTATTCAATATCACGAGTAGCACAGTTAATAGCACAGATTGATCTAATTTGGAGTAGCTACACACTCATCTAAATACTCTACCATTTCACTATAAATCCAACGCTGACTTCCAGCAACTGTTCGAGATGGAGGGATTATACCATTTTTCTGTAATCTATAAATAGAAGGGACAGATAGATCTAACATTTTTGCTACCTGTTGAACTCTTAAAAATTTATGTTTATAGGGTTCCATTTAACACTCCGGTTTGATTTGCTTATGATCCGAGATCTCACCAGAGCAAACCTTCTGAATGTAGAACTCATGTTCAAATATTGCGTCCTGGTAATCCATTTCACCAGCGATAGCCAGGATAGCAATAAAGTAAATGCCAATTGCGACACGTTTAAAAAGGATCATCATCTGGCGGTGTTATTTGTGGTGGTGTTATTTTTGGCGCAGCTTGCCTTGGCTCATCCTTAAACATTGAAATAGATATTCCAGTTTTTCCAAGATCTGTTTCTATTCCAGCTGGATTAAATGTTTTGTCCAATATCATGTAAGGACCATAGTCACCTTTAAGAACAACTCCTACAGCAAGATAGTTTTGTTTCTCCTCTCCATCCTTCATGTATGTGCCATTTTTTACTTTCAAGTTATATAATTTTTCTGCCATCTTATTCTCCTGTGTAATTAATTAATTTATATAGCGCATGCCAACCTTTGTTACCCTCAACATCTGTATGAGGTTCTTCAACAGTTTTAATATCGAACCCATCTTTATGTTTTAGATCAGCAATTCGTTGAGTTAGTGAAGTTCCTGGTGGAAAATCAAAAGCGGTAACACCGCCATTCGGCCAGGCTTCAACTAGCTTTTTTAATATTCTTGTCTTTAGGGACATCTTGATCTCCTTTATTGATTAGTTTTTGCTTCATTGCTTCAGCACCTTTTACTTCTTGATCTATAACTACAACATTTTCAGCATGATCACCACGCTCAAACTCATCTTGATCTTCAATACCACTAAATGAGAATGCGATTCTGGCTGCTTGGATCATTGCTTTGTGTCGCAGCATCCTTGCCGGCCATTGTTTCCAAACTTGATTGTTTCTCATACACTCTTTCATGTATTCAGTAACTTCAATCGAATGATCTCGATCCTTCCTAAACATCTGAACAGTAATCGAAATAAGATTTCCATCTTTATCTAAGTTATCAGTGGTTTTCATTCCATTGTAATTTGGGTGTCTATTAATAAGCTTCATCCAACCATCAATTGAAACGATCGGACGAATACCACCCTGGGAAGGAAACGCAAAGATCTCCCTGGTAAGAGGATTTAAGTCGTGTTCTTTAGCGACTATAAGAAAGGCTGCAAATTGTCCATCACTTATATTAGGTGGGACTGCAGTTTCTTTAAGCGCTTTAATAAATGGTGCTGGTTCCATATCGAACTTAGCTGCCATCACTTTTGTTAAGCTTTTATCTCCCATATATTTCTCCTATGTTTTTAAACGAAAGGTGCGGCTCGAAGATTCTTTGGAATAATGCTCATAATATCCATCCTCTTTGAGCCGCTTGGTGTCAACGCTAACCCTGGAGCTCTCCTTCCAGGTCGCGAGGAGTTGGCCTTTATCATCTTCTAAGAATGAATGATCAGCCATCTCTTTTTGGATCTCAAGTTGAGTATCAGCTTCAAGCTTTTTGAGATCTTTAATTTTTGTTTTAATGCCGCTTAACCTAGAACACTTCTTTGTGATTCCATTGGTGGAGATCAAAGTGTCACCATTGTCATGTGGCCATTTGTTTTTAATATCTGCAGCATTAATTGGATCTGGTTGAATCCCAGCGAGTACATACTCATGCCAAAATTTAACTTCGGCATTAACCAGGTGATCTATAATTTCTTGATCTCTTGGTATGTGATAGATCCTAAAGTCATTGCCATTGATCAGAACTGCTACATCTGCAAACTCAGTATCAGTCACTGCCATGTAATGGTAAACCTGGGCCAGATAATATTCTGGTATGTCAGTAGATCCTAAATCTCCCCAATCTGGAGAGTAACCAGAAGTCTTAACTTCTAGGATTCCATTCTTTCCAACGATCTCACGATCTAGGTTAGCAAGAATAAAATCATGGTCCTTATGTTTGAGGATCCTATTGTTGCGACGGACCTTATTACCAGTTCGCTTCTCATATTCAGTAGCAACTATAGCTTCCATGGTACGGCCCCAATACATCCTTTCGCTATCTGGTGTATCTTCTGCGCTACCAATCTTATCTAGGTAAACATCCAGGGGGGACTTCCATTTACTTAATCCAAGGATCGCACCAGCGTCCGATCCGCCTATTCCATGGCGCCTGGCTTCAAGCCATTGGTCATGTGTCATATCTTTTGTGTTAGTAGTTTTATTCATATTGGCCCCTATTATATGCTATTTTTAGTATCAAATGATATTATATGTATCATCTTGACGGAAAAAAAAGGTTAAAGCTCTTCGCTTGAGCCAGAACCAGTTTACGTTCAGCTAACCAGCGTTCTCCCTGTTCAACTGCTTCAGATCTGGACATTCCTTTAGTAACTAGATCACGAGTTAAGTGCCAAATGTCTTTTGGAAAATGAGCGCACTCGTCTTGAAAATCTGTATAAGCATCTTTCTCTTCAATGAGATCCATTTTTAACCTCCGGTAGTTGTTCAATTAAATGATTAAATCTTAGATTCTCGATCCTTACTTGATCTAATGTTTCATACAGATTCTTGATCTGCTCATCATCTTGATCACCTCGAGATTCTGAGATCGCTCTTATATGCGATTCTAAATTATGCAGCAGCACATTGATCTGAGAAACTTTGAATCTCAATACACTGTAGGTTTCTGCACTTTGATCTACTATCTTCATTTCTCCTCCCAGTGTAATTTCAAAATTTTATCTGCAAGATTAAATTCAGATTTATATCTAAAATAAAAAAGATCTTTTTCTCTTTTATTGCTAGCTACTGTTAATTGCTTATAATTTTCCTTTTGTAAATTTGCCAAATTGATTTCAGCTTCACTTCGCTCATGCAATAAAACTTTATAGATCTTATCGAGAATCTCCATGTTTGCTGCAGCCGAGTCAAAAGACTCTGCCAATTGTTTAAAATATCTAACTTTTTTTCTTTCATAAGTAATCATTTCTCCTCCTTTTTCCAATACAAAATACTCTTGCCAATTACTTTTGATTTGAAGTTTTTATTAAATAAACACGCAAACCAAAACATTTCAAGAGCATCAAAACTATGAAATGTTTTTTTATAAACAATCTCATTGTGATCTGTTGATCCAAGAACACTGTCATAGTAATAATTAGGAATACTTGAATGCTCCCCATACTCAACCCATTTTTCAAAACCTTTAATCATATAACCTCCCTCGCTTCTTTTAAATGAGATCTTCTTTCCACAATCTTAAAACCTAGATCTTCGATTATGTCCAGAACTCTTGGTGTTAATGTTTTTGATTCAGCGATCATTGCAAACAATGAAGCTTCCTCACTCACTGGGTAAACCAAAGGCTTCCCATAAACATCTTTTACTTCAACGACTATTTCCATTTACTCCTCCTAGTTGACAATATAATGCCCCTGGCTAATGCCAGGAGCTCCTCCCTACTCACGCT
>Ga0208947_1000933_pt1 | contig 13719 bp, 8 predicted proteins | sample AOAMet1_04_M0_20_2_FD_188226 | JGI IMG/M metagenome (GOLD analysis project Ga0208947, IMG submission 188226) | Ammonia-oxidizing marine microbial communities from Monterey Bay, California, USA - CAN11_04_M0_20 (SPAdes) | ecosystem: Environmental > Aquatic > Marine > Intertidal zone | place... | reverse complement strand
CCCCTCGAGAACAACATCCCTGATTGGCTAAAATTAACAGCTGAAGGGCGCATTGAAGAAGCCTATGCTGCATCTGCGGCTACTAACAATATGCCGGAAATATGTGGCCGTATCTGCCCTCAGGATAGGCTTTGTGAAGGTTCATGTGTCATAGAACAATCGGGTCATGGAACCGTCACAATTGGCTCCATTGAACGCTATTTATCAGATACTGCTTGGAAGGAGGGCTGGGTTAAACCTATAATTCCACAAAAGGAATATGCTCTTTCAGTGGGCATAATTGGCGCGGGACCAGCTGGCCTAGCTGCCGCCGAGGAGCTTCGAAATAAAGGGTGGCAAGTTACTGTCTATGACCGACATGATAGAGCGGGAGGCTTACTAATATATGGTATTCCAAACTTCAAGTTAGATAAAAAAATCGTACAAAGGCGTACGAAAAGACTTGAAGATAGCGGGATAAATTTTGTTTTAAACTGTGATGTAGGGGCTGACATAACATTTGATAAATTAAGGGAAAAGCATCAAGCCGTCTTGATAGCTACTGGAGTTTACAAAGCCAGAGACCTTCAATGTCCTGGTGCGAATGCTGAAGGAGTTACACCAGCGCTGCCATTCTTAATAAACTCAAACAAACGGGGACTTGGGGATAAAATAAAATCAGAAACAGCCGAAGGAAAAAATGTTGTTGTTATAGGAGGAGGTGACACAGCTATGGACTGCGTGCGCACCGCGGTTAGGCAGGGTGCGAAATCAGTAACCTGTTTGTATAGACGGGATCAAACTAACATGCCTGGGTCAAGGAGGGAAACAGCCAACGCAAAAGAAGAGGGTGTGGATTTCAGATACCTCGCAAATCCAAAAGCTATATATGACAACGAAGGTAAAGTTTCTTCAGTCCTAGCAAATAATATGAGAATTGGTCAAAAAGATCAATCTGGAAGAAACAGCGTAGAGGCCATAAAAGACTCGAGTTTTGATGTTCCTGCCGACTTAGTTATAAAGGCCCTTGGGTTTAATCCAGAGAGCATGAAGGGCCTTGTAGACGAAATCGCTGTTACGCGTTGGGGTACTTTAAAAGTTAATCCTGTCACTTTTGAAACAAATTTACCTAATGTATTTGCAGCAGGAGATATAACCAGAGGGGCAAGTTTGGTTGTATGGGCTATCCGTGAAGGTAGAGATGCTGCGGAGCACATTCATAAAAACCTAAAATCTCAAATGATTAATGATGAAAAAATTGCAGCAGAGTAAAATATGACTAATTGGCTTGAGAAATATACAACTAACAGAGATAAGTTGATTGCATCGCACTCTTACTCACCTGAGCATGAACATGCCAACTGCGGGGTTGGCCTCGTTGCGTCAATTGATGGGGCACCACGCAGGGATGTAGTTGAAATGTCTATACAGGCCCTCAAAAATGTTTGGCACAGAGGCGCTGTAGATGCTGATGGTAAAACGGGTGACGGTGCAGGCATACGCTTAGATATTCCTCAAAATTTCTTCAGGGCCCAAGTTGAAGGAACCGGGCATAAACCCACGGCGGCTAAAATTGCTGTAGGAATGTTTTTTCTTCCAAGAACAGACTTTAACAGCCAAGAAACAGCAAGAACCATAGTCGAGACAGAACTCCTAAAAGAGGGCTTTTATATATATGGTTGGCGACAGGTGCCAATAGACATCTCCGTAATTGGTGAAAAAGCTAAAGCTACAAGACCCGCAATTGAACAAGTAATGTTTCGAGACCCCAAAGGGCGAAAAGGCAACAAACTCGAAAGAGAACTTTATATTGTAAGAAGGCGAATAGAAAAAAGAGCAATCGAAGCTGCTATTCCAAGCTTTTATGCGTGTTCATTGTCAGTGCAAACAATCATTTATAAGGGAATGTTTTTAGCCGAAGACATAGACAATTTCTACCCCGACCTCAAAGACGAAAGATTTGTTTCACGAGCAGCAATATATCATCAGCGATATTCTACTAATACGTTTCCGCAATGGTGGCTGGCTCAGCCTTTCAGAATGCTCGCTCACAATGGTGAGATTAACACACTGAAAGCAAACTCTAATCACATGAAAAGTCATGAAATAAAAATGGCGAGCGCGGCCTTCGGCGAGCGGGCGGATGATGTTAAGCCAGTGATCCAAAAAGGGAGTTCAGATTCAGCAGCTTTAGACTCGGTTTTTGAGTTACTTGTAAGGGCTGGCCGAACAGCGCCAATGGCAAAAACACTCCTTATACCAGAAGCTTACTCCAAAAGAGGGGATTTAATGCCGGACAGTTGGAGAGCGCTTTATGAATATTGCAATGGAGTAATGGAGCCATGGGACGGACCTGCTGCATTAGCGGCATATGATGGGAGATGGGTTATGGCCGGTCTTGATAGAAATGGATTACGTCCACTTCGTTACTCTATCTCATCAGAAGGCATCCTAGCTGTTGGGTCAGAAACAGGAATGTGCCCAATGAATGAATCTGATATTGTGCAAAAGGGGGCCCTGAAGCCTGGGCGCATGATCGCAGTGGACCTTGAAGAAGGTAAATTCTACAGGTCTACTGACATTATAAATGAACTAGCCGAAAAAAGACCCTACAAGAAATGGTTAAAGAAAGTCGTTAATCTTGATGAGAAGCTTTCAGGAAATGAGCCCGCTCCCTTACTGAAAGGCGAGAACCTAACAAGAAGACAGATGTCATGTGGTCAAACACAGGAGGACCTTGAACTCATACTAGGCCCAATGGCTGAAACAGGTAAGGAAACCATAGGGTCAATGGGCGATGACACTCCTCTAGCTGTTCTATCTGATATCTATAGACCTTTATCACACTTTTTCAGGCAAAATTTTAGTCAGGTAACCAATCCACCCATTGACCCTTTAAGAGAAACCCGTGTTATGGGGCTTAAAACCAGATTCAAAAATCTTAGAAACATTCTCGCAGAAGATAGCTCTCAAACAAATGAGATGTTAGTTTTAGATAGTCCGGTAATGACTTCAGGCATGCTTGAGAAATTTAAAGTTCTGGTGGGGCCTAAAAAAGTATGCACAATTGATTGCACATTCCCAATTAAGGATATTGGCTCTGAACCCAGCGGTACATCCTTGAAATTAACCTTAGCGCGAATAAAAGAAGAAGCCGAAAATGCAGTCCGCCAAGGCATAGAAAATATTATATTGTCGGATGAATTCACAGATGTAAATAAAATTTCAGCCCCAATTATTCTTTGTACAGGCGCAGTTCAAACACATCTTGTCAGCAAAGGGCTACGCTCATCTTGCTCAATAATTGTTAAGTCTGCAGAGTGCTTAGATACACACTATTTCGCAGTTTTAATTGGCGCGGGTGCCACTGCAGTTAATGCCTACATGTCTCAAGACAGCCTGGCTGATCGAGCTACACGTGGTCTACAGTCTTGCACGCCTGATCAAGCTATAACGCAGTATAAAAAAGCAATAGAAGGTGGTCTATTAAAGATTATCTCTAAAATGGGCATATCTGTTATTTCCTCATACCGGGGCGGTAATAATTTTGAAGCAATGGGTTTGTCACGGGCTTTGGTGGGAGAAAATTTTCCTGGTATGATGTCGAGAATTTCTGGGATTGGCCTCGCTGGCCTAGAAGTTAAAGCTGTTGAGGCGCATGAAAAAGCTTATGAACCTTCGGTAATTTATTTACCCGTTGGGGGCCTCTACAGAGTAAGAGCAAAAGGTGAGCGGCATGCATATAAAGCCGAAATGATACATATGCTCCAAGAGGCAGTTGGATCAGATAATTATGAACTCTATAAAAAATACTCAAACATAGTAAACAATCAAAATCCAATTCAAATCCGAGATTTACTAGACTTTCGTCCTAATAAAAAACCTCTTCCCATTAAAAGAGTGCAGAGTATTAATGAAATCCGAAGGCGCTTCTGCACGCCAGGCATGTCCCTCGGTGCATTGTCACCTGAAGCACATGGCACTCTTAATATAGCCATGAATAGAATTGGAGCAAAATCTGTATCAGGCGAAGGTGGCGAAGACCGTTCTAGGTATGTACCACTACCAAATGGCGACAACCCTAATTCAGCCGTCAAACAAATTGCTTCCGGCCGATTTGGTGTAAATGCCGAATATTTAAATCAATGCCGTGAAATTGAGATTAAAGTTGCTCAAGGAGCAAAACCTGGAGAAGGTGGTCAACTTCCTGGCTTTAAAGTTACTGAAATGATTGCTAAATTCAGAAATGCTACGCCAGGCGTTACCTTAATATCACCGCCCCCTCATCACGACATATACTCAATCGAGGATCTTGCACAATTAATATATGATCTTAAGCAAATTAATCCAGTTGCAAGGGTTGCCGTAAAATTAGTTGCATCCTCGGGAGTGGGAACAATCGCTGCGGGTGTAGCAAAAGCCAAAGCTGACACAATATTAATTGCAGGGCATAACGGCGGTACAGGAGCCTCGCCAAATACCTCCCTGAAGTATGCAGGGATACCTTGGGAGCTGGGGCTTTCAGAAGCACATCAAGTTCTTTCACTTAACAATCTACGTGACTCAGTTACCCTAAGGACTGATGGCGGATTAAAAACGGGTCGGGACATAGTTATTGCAGCTATGTTAGGAGCAGAAGAGTATGGCATTGGTACATTGAGCCTGGTCGCAATGGGATGCATAATGGTGCGCCAGTGCCATTCAAATACATGCCCCGTAGGTGTTTGTGTTCAAGATCCGCGGCTTCGAGAAAAATTCACAGGAACGCCTGAAAAAGTTATCAGTTTAATGACTTTCATAGCTGAAGAGGTTAGAGAAATACTTGCAGAACTTGGCGTAGAAAGAATTGATGAAATTATAGGCCGGACAGACTTACTGGCGCAAGTTTCACGAGGAGCAGAAAATCTTGATGACCTTGATCTTAACCCTATTCTAGCAAGAGTAGATAACTCAAAGGTTTTAGATACCCGCAGTCAAAGAGTAGAAGTTCCAGACTCACTAGACATCAACATTATAGCGGATGCTGGACAACTCTTCCTAAACGGAGAGAAAACTTACCTTACATACACTGTAGAAAACACTCAGCGGGCGGTGGGCACTAGAACCAGCTCACATATTTACAAAACTTTTGGAGCAGAGGGACTAAAAGACGAACAATTAACTGTTCGTTTGCGGGGCTCTGCGGGGCAATCGCTTGGAGCTTTCGGAATGAAAGGCCTAAAGCTAATAGTTGATGGCGATGCTAATGATTATGTAGGAAAAGGATTGTCAGGAGCCGAAATCATTGTTTCGCCTCAAGGTAGTACTCCTATAAATCACCATGAGAGCGCCATAATTGGTAACACCTGTTTATATGGCGCCACCAAAGGAACACTTATGGCAGCGGGGCGTGCAGGTGAGAGGTTTGCTGTGAGAAATTCTGGAGCCGTTGCTGTAGTCGAGGGCTGCGGGACAAATGGTTGTGAGTATATGACCGGCGGGATAGCAGTTATTCTCGGAAAAGTGGGTGATAATTTTGGTGCAGGCATGACGGGCGGGATGGCTTATGTTTATGACGAAGAAGATAACTTCGAAAAAGCAGTTAATCCTGACAGCGTAGTATGGCAAAGATTAAGCAATGAACACTATGAAGATGAATGCAAAATACTCATAGGCAAACATGCAGCTCAAACTGGATCAAATTTTTCTAAAAGTCTATTAGCAGAATGGGAACTTGAACGCGGAAAATTCTGGCAAGTTATTCCTAAAGAAATGCTAACGCGCTTGAGTGTTCCACTCGAAAGCGAAGCTGCAGAATAAAAACTAAATTTGGGAGCTATGCTTAATCGAAGATAACTTCTTCTGTTGCCTTCATCTCTATAACTTTAGTGCCGTCCTGTAAGGTTTTTAAGCCTGGGTGAGGCTTTTCAGGGACTTTAGCCCCGACTTGAACGGGAATTGAAAACACTCTCGTTTGGAACTGCCCTGATGGATTCACGGCTCTTGCAAATACATTGATAAAATGTCGTCCGTTTGTTTTTGCTCTAAATGATATGTCCATTGTGTGCGTTTTTCCTTTTGACATATCAAAACTTGCTTGGTTAGATGTTGAAAATATCTCAAGGTTTTCATTAGTTCCAAGAGATATCTCAAGCGCACCTTCCCCATAACCCTCGTTGAGAGTTAGAGTAAAAGTTTCCATCCCGCCTCGAGATAGCTGGGATTTCAAATTATGAATATGTCTTATATCTGCTCCTGGCTTTTGATAGGTACTGTTCGAGTCTTTTGAACTATCACTTGCGTAGGCTGATGCATATGCAAACCCTAAGATGGATATGGACAACAGTGACTTAAAAGTTATTTTAGCAATATTCATTTTCCACCCACCTATCGTGTTATCGTAAAGTTATAGCAAGAATCACCAGAAGTTCCCTGATCCCCAACATTAGGGTAATCATACGCATCAATTACATGATCTCCTGCTGATAAAGTAGCCGTGAGGGTTTCTGAAGTATCCCCGGCTCCTTGTGACACCTGAACCCGAACGCCATTTTTATAAACAACAAAGTCAGGGTCCCTGCCGTCTGAACCAGAAGTCTTTGTCATTGTTAATGTGTGACTTGCGGCTGTAGCTGTAAACTTTAAAAATGCACGGTTTCCGAGTTTATTGTAATCACCATTATCATCAACGGAACAAATTTCAACGGCTGCACCGTTTACATCCACTGACTTATGAATAGGAAGATTGGACGCCAGCCCGCCATTATTTGTTTCGCCCGCGCCGTAATTTTCTGTTGAATTGATACCACGCGCGGTAGCAAATGTTTCAATTGCTGTTGCATCAGACGTTTGCTGCGATTTTAATTCTGCTAAATATGAAAATATAGAGCTAAACGCTGGGTGATTGGAATAGCTAGTAGCTGTAAAAGCTGAATATATAGGTCCCATCCCAAAGGACAAAGTATCATCACCATCGCTGTCACTATCATAAAGATCATACAGCACACCAGCTGTGGTCCGCTCATCATACCAACCTGTACTATCATTGCTTTCTACATTTATTGAAAAACCCTGCGACTGACCAGAGCCGTTACTATCACGATAAAAAGGGTCATCTGTTACCATGCCTGAAAGAGCATTACCAAAACCTTCCCCCATAGCAACACGCATATCGAGTTTTTGCCCCCCGCTGTGCGGACCGCCTATAGAATCTGAACGGGACATTTGGTCCTCGAAATAATGCCCCCATTCGTGAACTACTACGTGATCATCAAACTCATCTGTATCAGAGTCAGCATCACCCAGAATATAAACGTTACCATTTCCTTTGTAAGACGAAGTCCCTATGTCACCCGCAGAATCATTACCGCTAACAGCGCGGTTATTTACGCTCCAATTAAATTTCATTACTGGGAACGCGGCATCTGGATCACCCGCAATCATTTTTTGAATGGCAACATAAGTTGGAGCAAGCATTGCAAATGGAGCAGAGGCCCTTGTTGAAGTATATGAACTACCTCCCCACCCAGATTCGGCATTTAAATTACGGGTGGAATCTCCTCCCCCTGAGGTAGATAAGCTTCCCGTTAACTCATAAATGGCACCAGAATTTGTATTATCTACAACCTTTACATCCCAACTTGCACTACCCGCACTTGCTGCTTGCAATATTTCTGCTTTGGCAACAATTTGTACATCTGTATTTGGCAGCACGGTTAGTAAATAATCACCAGTGGAATCGGTAACATCCGAGTCTAGAATATTACCGGTAGCATCACGAGCTTCTACTGTTAATCCCGGCGCCGCTGTTTGCACTGTAGCGCCGTAATTTAATCCATTAGTTGATGTATTTAAAGGTACAAGATCGTATGTTATCTTCCCAGTGATTTTCACATCATCGGGTAAAGGCTCAACAGTAACACTCAATGTCGCATTAGCACTATTTCCAGCAGCGTCAGTGGCAGTAGCGGTACATACAAGATTAGTTGCAATGGTTACAGTAGGCGCAGTGAATACACCATCTGAAAAAGAGCCCCCGTTAGTGCATGTTGTCGTTAAAGACGTCACTGCGGCATCATCAGTAGCTGTAAGACTTACTGCTGATGTCTGACCGGAATTTACAGTTATACTTGCAACGCTGAAGCTAACAACAGGTGCAGTGGTATCGGGTTCAACAGTCACTGTTAAAGTAGCAGACCCTTCATTGCCAGCGGCATCACTAGCTGTTGCCGTACACTCAGAAGTTAAAGTCTCACTTGTTGCTGGGGCAGTAAATACACCATTGGAAAAGTCACCTCCATTTGTACAAGAAACGTCAGGGCCTGTTGTGATCCCGACATTGTCAGTAGCTGTTAAAGTAGATGAACCAGTACCCGTTGAAACTACAGTCAAAGTACTCGGACTAAATTCTAATGAGGGGGCTTGAGTATCAGGTGGTGGCGGGGCTGGTGGAGTTACTGTGCTTCCAGTTCCACCGCCGCCTCCACCGCAGGAAGCTATTGCTAGCCCGCCTACAGTAATGACAGTACTTTGTAACAGCTGCTTAATGTTCATATTTTTCCCGCACTTTTCTTATATTGGTATAAACCAAATTTGATTTTGTCAAATCCATTAAAGAAATAGATTTTTATTATAAGTGACTATCAAAACTAACGCTTTTTATCAGCATATATATCGTTTTACCTTCAGTAAGCTTTAGAGACTTAACCCCCGCCCTTGTAATCCGGGCTGTAATTTCTAAGTCAGAAAATCTTGCTTTTACTAAAGCGTAGGGCGATTGAACATCAACACTAATACCCACTATCATAGCTTCTATACAATTCTGTATACTGATTTTTTTAGGTGGGACTAAGGCAATAGAAATATCATCAGCATTTATTCTAACAAATATTTTCTTTCCGCTATAACGTCTAGATACGCCCGGAACCTTAATTATTGCTCCGCCAATATCAACATTAATCATGGAAAATTCTTTATCTTGAGAAATTATCATTCCTGAAAACAACGAAGAGAGTTTAGTATCAGTGTCTAATGTAGCCACATCTAGTTGAGGTAGTATTTCATCAAGTGAGCCAAAATCCTTAACTCTACCTGATGACAATAACATTACGTGATCAGCCAATCTGCAGACTTCTTCTATGTCATGCGTGACATAGATGCAGGGTATATCAAATTTTTTAACTAGGTTTTCAATAAAAGGTATAATGGAGCGTTTTCGCGCTCGGTCCAAACCTATTAGTGGTTCGTCTAAAAATAATATTTCAGGGGCTGATAAAACAGTCCTAGCAAGAGCCACGCGCCGAGTCTCCCCGCCGGATAACACAGATGGGTATTCAGATAATAAAGACTCTAGTTCAAAAACAGAAATTATTTCATCAAGGGGCATCGCTTTTGATGCGCGTTTTTTTGCAAATTCGAGGTTTTGTAATACATTTAAATGCGGAAACAAACGCCCATCTTGAAACATGTAGCCAATTGGTCTCTTATAGGCTGGGACGTTTACCTTATTTTTGCTATCATACCATAATTCATTCATTTGAATAATACCTGAGTCTGGACGCATGAAGCCTGATAGTAATTTTAAAATACTTGTTTTCCCAGAACCACTTGGTCCAAATATAACGGTGATGCCTTTACTTGGCAAAGTTTGGTTAACGTTAAGGGTTATTCTTCCAAGTTTTTTTAAAATATTTATTTTCAATTTATCCGACATTTAAAGGATGCCTGCGATTAAAAGTGTAGATCAAAAATAGCACACAAAAAGAAAATACTAATAACATTCCAGAAAGAATATGAGCTTGATTGTAATCTAAAGTCTCAACATGCTCATAAATTGCAATCGACATTACTTTTGTGCGTCCTGGGATATTTCCTCCCACCATTAAAATAATGCCAAACTCCCCCAGCGTATGCGCAAAGGTCAAAATTGAAGCTGTTAGGAAGCCGCGTTTTGATAAGGGGGCAACAATTTTTATAAATACATCCAATGGGCTAGCACGCAAACTCGCTGCAGCCTCTCTAATCTCGAAGCCAACATTTTCGAACGCGCTCTGTAAAGGCTGCACCATGAATGGGAGTGAATAAATAACAGAAGCCAGCACTATCCCAAAAAAAGAAAAGCTTAAGCTTTCTCCAGTAAAATTTATCCAGAAAGATCCAATGGGTGATGTAGGATTAAATAAAATAAGCAAATAAAACCCTAAAACAGTAGGAGGTAAAACCAAAGGGAGGGCAGTTAAGGCTTCAATAAAAGGCTTAAATTTCGAACGTGTGCAAGAAAGCCACCATGCCAATGGGGTTCCAATAAAAAGTAACAATACTGTTACTACCAAGGATAACTTTAGTGTTAATATTAATGGCCCAAATTCAATCATTCTGAGGCACCTCATATCCAGATTCTATAATGATCTTGCGCGCCTCATCTGAACTTAAGAAGCTCAAAAAATCATGCGCGGCTTCATTTGTGAGGCCGGACTCTAATAAAATAGCATCTTGCATTATTAGGCTATAAAAGCTTTGCGGTATTCTCCAATAGGATTTTTTAATATCTTTTACTTGTGACAGAGCTACAAAAGCCAAATCAGCATTTCCAGTTTTTACAAATCCATAAGCTTGACCAACATTTTGTCCGTAAACAATTCTACCCTCCACATTACTTCGAATATTAAGATTATCGATTACACGGTCAGCAGCAAAGCCGTACGGCGCTACCTTAGGGTTTGCTAAAGCCAACTTCAAAAAATTACCCGATTTTAAGTTTTGCTCTACGTTCCCAGAACCATATAAAACTAGTTGACCCAAGGCGTAGGTTAATTGTGTTTGGGCATCTGCAAACCCCAGTGAGGATAATTTTGAAGGATTCACATCATCTGCTGAAAGAAATATATCATAGGGCGCACCGTTTATAACTTGTGTTGCTAATTGCCCTGAGGAACCTGATATAAGCAGAACCTCAACACCTGTAGATCTCTCAAAAACTTCCACAAGTATATCAGCTGTTGTTAAAAAATTAGTTGCTACAGCCACTTTTAAAACGGGTTCATTTTTAGGTGCACATGAGATTAGACCTATCAAGGGAGCTAAAAAGCTAATAAGTAAATAATTTATTTTCTTAAACACATGTCTATGTAAACGTTAAGAGTAACTTATGCCACTGAAGATTTATATTGATGCAGATGCTTGTCCAGTTAGAGAGGAGACTTATAAAGTAGCACGCCGCCACAATGTGGAAGTTATCGTTGTAAGTAATTCTTTCATTAGAGTGCCAAGGGAGCCAGGGATAAGGCTTCAAATTGTTTCAGATAATTTTGATGCCGCAGACGATTATATCGCCAATAATTCAGATAATCTGTCAATTACTATAACCTCAGATATACTATTGGCTGAGCGGTGCCTTAAAACTGATGGTACAGTTATCGCGCCTACTGGCAAAAACTTCACTAAAGACTCAATAGGAAGTGCTATTGCTACAAGAGCTATAATGGCAGACCTTAGAGCCGGAGCAGACATGCCCAACATAGGCGGACCAAAACCTTTTTCCAGTAAAGATAGATCAAACTTTTTAAATGAGCTCCATGTGAAAATCGAAAAGCTAAAAAGAGATTTAAATTAATTGTGATTTGTTTATAGAAACATGCATATTTAAAGGTCCCGTAGCTCAGTTGGATAGAGCGAGTGATTCCTAATCACTAGGTCGGAGGTTCGAATCCTCTCGGGGCCGCCATCTATCAACAATAATTCTTATAAAAAAATTTAAGTTCAAATCGATTGGCATGCCGAACTCATTTTCTTCTTTACTTGCTTCATTAGTATACCAAATTATTAATGGGATCATACAAATTATAATAAATGCCCATAAATAAATACTTGTAATGACCGATGGTCAGTTATATGGCTGAGTAGTTACTTAGAACTATTATCAAACAATCTAAAAGTACAAGATAGAGACATTCATGGGTTCAGTCGTTGCAATTAACCAAAGGGCGAGAAGCGAAGAGCAAAAGACCCTTCGCCGAAATGCAGTGCTAAAAGTGGCTGAACTGTACTTCCTTGAAGTTGGGTATGAGGCGTTTTCTATGTCTCATCTCGCAAAAAAGGCTGGTGTGGCTAAGGGAACGCTTTACCTTTACTTCGAGACTAGAGAAGAAATTTTTCTAACTCTTTATGAACAAAGCTTAATACGGTGGAGTCAAATTTTCATTAATGACCTACCCGTATCCATGTCTAGTAAATCCTATGCCCAAAAACTATATAGCACTGCTATGGCAGATGGTACCTTTTTACCTTTGCTTATCAGACTAGAGCATATCATTGAACACAATGTTGCAATCCCCAGGCTTATTAGTTCAAAACAAATTTTCATAGATCAGGTAGACGCGATCGCTGAAGTCACATCCATTGCACTCACATTAAATAAGCCCCAAGCGATAGAGGTGGTAAAAACAATGGGTGTTCTCCTGATTGGCGCAACCCAAGGTGACCAAGGCCCATCACTCGATAATGAAGAATTACCGAAAGATGTCCGGGACCTTATCGAGAGCTTTTCTTCCGAACCACTTTTCACTAAAAATGCTGCTCGGATTATCGAGGGTATCAGAAGTGAAAGCTTCACAGAAACTTAAATATATCAATCCTTTCATCAAATAAAAAATATAATGAATACTACGCAAATTGGGGAAAAATATGCCTTCAGCAAAAAATAAAAAAAACCATAAGTATAATACTTCTAACCTTGAAGCACTTGTCGAATTACAAAGAAGTAGCTTTCGCGCTGAAGGGGAGGTCACTTATTCAACACGAATTGACCGACTAAAAAGGCTTAAGACACTGATTGTTGAAAATAAAACAGAATTTGCAGAAACTACCAAACGCGAGTTTGGCGGTGCAAGGTCCTATGAGTTCAGTTTATTCTCAGAGTTTGCGGGAAAGGTCGAAGCTATCGACTATTCAATGAAACATTTGAAGGAGTGGATGAAGCCTGAAAAACGAAAGACCAATAAACCTATGAATCTTTTAGGCGGAAAAAGTCAAGTCAGGCATTTCCCCAAGGGCGTTGTTGGCATTATTTCTCCTTGGAATTTACCCTTTGGGTTGACTGTGGCGCCTCTGATAAGTGCGCTTGCAGCAGGCAACCGAGCGTTACTAAAACCTTCAGAGTTCGTTCCTGAAACAGCAGCACTATTCGCCGATATTGTACCCAAATATTTCTCAGAAGATGAAGTCGCGGTGGTGACTGGAGGTGCAAATATTAGTCAAAAATTCGCAGAGCTTCCTTTCGATCATCTCCTTTTTACAGGGTCCACTAATATTGGCTCGAAAGTAATGCAGTCAGCTGCAAAAAATCTAGTTCCCGTCACGCTAGAACTTGGCGGCAAGTCACCTGTCATTATTGGTCGTAGCGCAAAACTTGATTTGGCAGGAACACGTCTTACATTTGGTAAGCTTTTAAATGGTGGCCAGTTATGCCTGTCGCCAGACTACGTTGTTGTGCCAAGTGAACTAGAAGAGCAGCTCATAGAGCGAGTAATTGGAGAAACGCAGTCAATGTATCCGAACATTACTGAAAATGAAGATTACGCGGGTGTTATCAACGAAAGACATTTCGCCAGATTACAGAGTTACATTGATGACGCAGTCGCCAAAGGGGCTAAGCTTACGATTGTGGGCGCTGATAAGACACGTGCTGCTAAAAATAATCGCCGTATGCCTTTACATATTTTACAAAACGTTAATGAAGATATGCGGGTTATGCAGGAAGAAATA
>Ga0208947_1000919_pt1 | contig 13857 bp, 7 predicted proteins | sample AOAMet1_04_M0_20_2_FD_188226 | JGI IMG/M metagenome (GOLD analysis project Ga0208947, IMG submission 188226) | Ammonia-oxidizing marine microbial communities from Monterey Bay, California, USA - CAN11_04_M0_20 (SPAdes) | ecosystem: Environmental > Aquatic > Marine > Intertidal zone | place... | reverse complement strand
AACTGAAATATCTAATTCTGTAAACATTACATCAACTCCTAATTTAGAAATATCCAATATAATTTGTTCAATTTCATATAATGAAGGCTGATTTAAACTCCAATGTGCTTGAACGCCAACAGCATCAATTTTAATGCCTTTTGACTTCATTTCCTTTACCATATTGATTACACCATCTCTTTTTTCTTTCTTATATAAATTATAATCATTGTAGATTAAGTCTACGTTTGGATCAGTATTATGGGTTAGTTTAAAAGCTTTCTCTATATAATTTTTACCTAAAAGTTTATAAAAAACAGATTCCCTCATTGAACCATCTTCGTTAAAAGCCTCATTAACTACATCCCATGCATTAATTTTTCCTTTGTACCTTGAAACCAATGTGTAGATATGGTTTTCAAAATACTTAGTCATTTCTTCTTTACTTTCAATATTTTGCATAAAGTCAGCTAATTGTGAGTGCCAAACAAGTGCATGACCAACAATATGCATGTTGTTTTTTGTACCAAAATCGACATATTTATCAGCAACAGTAAAGTTAAAGTAGTTTGGAGAAGGTTGAATATACATCCATTTTAGTGAGTTTTCAGGTGTGACTGAATTAAAATGTGTCTCAACTATTCGTTTAGAGTCATTGTCAAGATTTAAAATAATATCTTCATTTATTGCAGCACCAATATTAAAAAAACTACTAAAATATTTTTTAAGTGAATCTGAAGAGTTTAAATTGTTTCCGTAAGAAAAACCACAAAAAATAATACTTAAAATCAATATTACATTGAAATTATTTAATTTTCTTTTCATATTCTAAGTTATAAAATAATTAATAGTTTATTTCTTTAAAAGTTTTAATACTGTAAATGAATTATTTTGAAAATTATATAGTTTAATAAAATAATATCCTTTATTTAAATTACTCACATTGAGTGAAATAACTTTGGAATTCAAATAATCATAGCTAACATGATATTTTTTTCCTGTTAAATCAAATAAATCAATTCTGCTATTTGAATCTGCACCGTAAACAAAAACAATATCATTAGCAGGGTTTGGGTACAAAATTATATTTGGTGTAATTTCATCATCATGATCTACAGAAAAAGTTGAATCTATATATTCATATGCACCTATGTCTACAATATCATCAATATTTGAAAAATCTACGGCTGGCAAACCTTGTTCAACTAATGAAAAGTCATCTATATAATAGTCTCCGCCAACTCCATCATTAACTACAGGACCTTTAATGTATAGGAACATGTTATCTGATGTTTCATGTGTATAATCTGAACTAAGCTGTATCCATTCTTCATTGGAAGCTGTTACTGCAGATGTTAAATTATTATAAGTGTTTTGATCAGTGTTTTTTATTGTCATCTGTGTTGTCCCTGAGATACCATCTGATAATTTAACCCACACATAAAATGTGTAGCTCTCTCCTACTGTCAATAAGTTTGTTAATACTAATTTGGGACTATGCCAGTTTGATGTTCTATCACTAATTAACAAACTACTATTTCCAGACAAAAAATCATTATAACTTGGAGAAATTGTTGCTCCAAAACCCGTCCAATCATCAGTTGTGTTCTCAAAGCTTGATGATGATATCGCATTTGGAGTAGATGGTCTTAAGGTTCCTATAATATCAGTTAAGGGTGAATGATTCGAATTACCTGAATTAATTGCAGGAGAATCAGATGTAAGTGAAAAATCTGTTGTTGTAATATCTATAGATCCGTTGACAGATGTAGGAGCCGATACAAAAAGTGGATCAACATTTATCAAATTATTTTCTTGTGTAGCAGGCCATGCATAGGTACCATTTTGAAGAATATTATTAACTGCTAATCTAGTTCCTGTAATATCATTAAAAGCTAGTGCTGAATATTCATTATCTCTAGTAACTATAATATTGTTAACGACAGTAGCATTGAAAACACCATTTGCCTTAATTCCAGCTACTTTATTGCTACCTACATGCAATAACTCACCATGTTCTTGCATTTGAATAATATTATGAACACCATTGAAATAAAGGGTGTTATTTCTATAAATAGCAGATGCTGAATCTGAATGATCAAAGTTGATACCATTTTTTCCATTATTAACACATATATTATTCTCAAATAGAAAGGTTCCTGCATATCCGGGATCACTTCTAGTTACATAAAGACCCTGACCATCTAAAATGTAATCTTGACTCGCTGTTCCATAATTTCCTCCTACATTTCCATTATTATCTGGTAGTTGAGTTACATAAAAAGGTATTCTATTCCAATTGTTGTAAACAATATTTCCACGCATAATCATTTTCACCTCAGAACCATTATCTCCTTCAGCTGAAATAGATTCAGCGTAAACAACTGCACTTGATGCTGAAGAAGTCCACCATGTAGTATTGTAAACAGTGTTATTTTCAATGGTAATATAATCACTATCATTAAAACGTATTCCTGATCCAGGAGTGTTATAAACAACATTGTTTCTAATTATGATATTATTATGTGGACCATAACCCCATATTCCTTTTCCTGAAAAATATGTGTGATTATAAGAAGTATTATCATTATCATCTTCAGCAACTAAAATTTTATACTCTCTATCTGCAATAGCTTGTTCGTAGGTTATTGAAGCGGAAGGGCCTTCAATTTCAAAACCTTCTATGATAATATTGTTAGCTCCATTTGGCAGTCTTATACCTCCAGCTCCATCAAATTGAATCTTTGGTGAATGACCATTTAGATTTTTTAAAATTATAGGCGATCCATTTAAACCAGATTGATTAAAATTTACGACAGGACTATTATTTAAAGATGTTCCATTTAAACCACTACCATAATTATTATTTTGATATAAACCATCCATAACTAAGATTGTTGTACCAGGATTTGACTCAGAGATTGCTTTATTTATAGTTTTAAAGGGAGAGGATTCTGAACCAGAATTAGAATCTGAGCCTAACGGCTGAGAAACATATAATTCTTGAGAAAAAACTAATGTAATTGGAACAAAAAATATAAAAGCAATTAACTTTTTACTATAAAATAAATTACTAAAACTCATTCTCTATTTATTAAAATATTATTTATTTTTCCAAATAATCTTTATTGACAAAATCTCTCATAATTTGCAACTTCTTACTGTACTTTTTTACTAATTCTTTATTTATTGAGAGTTTAGAAATATCTGTATTTTGCTTTATGTCTTTTTTCATATCATAAAGCATATTACCTAAATATTTTTCACCTCTATAAAATTCAGTATATGAGTAATTTTCATCTACTATTGCTTCTCCCTCTTTATAACGTGTATAAATTTCATTCTTAAGTCTAATAGATGGGTTATTTAATACTGGAGTTAAACTCTTTCCATGAATATAACTTGGTGGAGTTATTTGAGCAATTTCACATAAAGTTGGGTAAAGGTCAACAAGTTCTGTGAAAGAGTCAGCCTTTTTATTTTGTACATAATTAGGTGAAGAAATAATAAGTGGGATTTTCGCAGCTTCTTGAAATGTACTGTGCTTACACCAAAATCCATGTTCTCCTAAAAAATAGCCGTGATCGCTCCATAATACAATTGTTGTATTTTCTCTCAAACCTAGTTCATCTAATCCATTAATTAATTCTCCAATAAGTACATCCATGTAAGTAACACTGGCATAATAACCATGTATTAAATTCTTTGAAAGCTCATCACTTAACAATCCTTTACTTGGAATATCTAAATACATACCACGTAACTCTGCAGAATCATGCTGAGCATGCATTGCTATGTAAGGAGAATTTGTTGGCTGATAAGGGTTGTCAGCTAATTGAATTTCACTATGATCATACATATCCCAATATTTCTTTGGTTGAATGAACGGTAAGTGGGGAGAAACATATCCCACAGCCATAAAAAATGGTTTATTTTCATCCTTTAAAATTTTAAGCTTATTTAAAGCTCTTTTTGTGATTTTCCCATCATTATATGCGTAATCATCTACTTCAGGGTATTCAAAAGCAGGACCTTTTCTACCATGTTCACCAATTTCTCCATTACGTTTTCTTTCTATAGAAAGTGGATCTTGATAATCTGCTTGGTGAGCTCCTCCATCAGTTTCTGACCAGTATTCTGCAGTATCATCTGAGTGATGATAAATTTTTCCATAAGAAATTGTCTCATATCCGTTTTCTTTAAATATTTGATTTAATGAAATAGCATCAGGTGTGTCAATTGAGGCTCTTGAAGTATAATCATTAAAACGAGATTGACTTGGTCTGATTCCAGTCATTAAACTTGCACGACTAGCACCACATACAGCAATGTTAGTAAATGCGTTATTAAATTGTATTCCTTCAGAAGCAAGTTTATCAATATTTGGAGTAATCATTTTTTTAACTCCGTAAGAATTAATCTCAGGTCTAAAATCATCAACTGAAATAAAAAGAAAATTATGCTTTTCGTTATTTTGTCCAAGAAAAGTATTGCTGTGAAAACTTAATACAACAATTAATAGTATTAGTTTGAGTTTATATTTCATACAACTAAATTAAATTAATATTGAAAAAAAATATAGTAAAATTAGATCGATTACTATAATATTTGAGATTAATAATTAAATGACAGAAAATTATTGGTAGTTTAATTTAATTAATGTTTGAGATAGTTGAAGCTTTATAACCAATTTTAATTGCTCTAGTTGCTAATTTTTGATTGGATGAAAGATCAAAAGGTTTGTTATATAATTTCCAATTTTGTGAACCAATTTGAGCTCCAATTTGATATCCGATGGATGATCCCTTTGTTTCACATTTAAGCGAAACAACATTGTCTGAAACAGTAATTTCTACAGGTTTGGTAATTGGTTGAATCATATTTGGCCAAAATTCATTTATCAATTCTGATTCATTTGTAAAACCCTTATCATCAATTTCATATTGCCAAGTGTTTAAAGCATTTCTTAATTCAATCAATTTATCTATATAATCAGGATTATTTACAATATTATCAACTTCGTAAGGGTCAAATTTCAAATCATATAATTCTTCATCTTGTTTAGATTTCATAAAAATATATTTTGAATCTCCAATCAATTCATCGTCTCTATCCATCTGAATAATTTTCTTATTCATAGATACTTGTTCACGATATTTATTTCTGTAAATTAATGGGAGTTCAGGCATGAAGTTTTTAATATAAACAAACCTACCATCAATAACAGACCTTTGCATGTCAGTAGATTCATCAAATCTATCAGCTGATCCAAAAGCATAATTTCTTGGTTTTGTCTTATACTTTCCTAAAAAAGCCTTACCATCTAAAAAAGAAGGTGGTTTGATCCCTAAAAGAGACATTGTGGTTGGACCCAGATCCATTAATGATACGATTCTGTTATCAACTTCTCCAGATCTATAACCGTCAGGAAATCGAATAATTAAAGGAACCTTTAATCCACTGTTTCCAACAGCTCTTTTTTGTCTAAGAAGATTTCCGCCGTGATCACTCCAGAAAAATATTATGGTTTTATCTAAAAGATCGTTCTTTTCTAAATCACTAATTATTTCACCTACTTGTCTATCCATTTCCTGAATATTAGAATATTTAATTGCTATATCATTTCTAACTTCTGGTATATCAGGGTAATAAGCAGGTATTTTTAAAATATCTTTATTTACTGTAATTGGTTCATTTTTCCTTAGCCATATTCTAGATTCATGGGTAACCATCAAATTTTTTACATAAAAAAAAGGAGTATTTTTAGGTCTATCCTTGTAAGATATATTTCCGCTAACTTCATCCCATGCAGTAAATGGAGAATTAAATTGATAATCACATTTATTATTATTAATGCAATAGTAATTTTCATTTCTTAAATACTCTGTAAAAGCTTTAATGTTAGTTGGAGTAACAACTTCATATTCAGGAACATTTATACCAGATTTATCAATAACTCCTTTATTTTGCTTGTAAGTTAACTTATCTGGATCTTTGTATGTATAAAAGTTACCAGTTCTCATATTATGAGCTCCTAATCTTGCGGGATACATTCCTGTGATTATAGAAAATCTACTTGGAGCACAAACTCCAACTGTGGAATAAGCGTTCGTATATTTAATGCCTTCTTCGGCTAATTTATCAATGTTAGGTGTTGAAATTTCTTTAACTCCATAAGAGCTTAAAACTGGTCCCATGTCCTCACAAGAAATCCATATAACATTTAACTTTTCATCTGATGTCTTAGAATAAGAATTTAACGAATAAATAAAAGTTATAAATAATAATAATTTTAAAAAATTATTAATAGTGTAATTCGATATAATCATTTTCATTTAATTTATTTTCTAAATCTACACTAACATTATTCCATTTAGATTTTCTATCCAAAGGATGTAAAGTTGGTTTTATTAAAGGCATTTTATGTGTGATTAAAATGTCATTTTGAGAAATCATCCAGTTTTTAAGAGCTAACTCAAGTTTATTTTTTACTTGTAGATATTTGATATTATTTGCTAAATTGTTCTTTTGAAAAGGATCTTTTTCTAAGTCATAAAGTTCTTCAAAAGGTTTGTTAGGGAATGATTTTGCACCAATTTCAATAAACTGATTAACCACTTCATTATCACCTAAATTATTTTTATAAACTTCAATTGAATTGAAATTTTTAATGTATTTAAATCTCTTTTCTCTTATCATTCTTGATGGAAATACTTTACATTTTTGAATATTTTGCATAGTAGATAATCCATAAATATATTCATGTATTTCTTTTTCATCTCCCAATAAAGTTTTATAAAAACTTGATCCATCAATGTCATTGGATATTTGAGCTCCAATAATATCTAAAAAAGTAGGAACTACATCAACAAATGAAAGAACAACATCTGATTGAATATTAGCCTTAATCTTCTCTGGCCATCTTACTATAAAAGGAGCTTTAAGTCCTTGCTCAGAAAGCCCCCATTTTCCTGAAATACCATGATCTGCAGCATAAATAAATAAAGAATTATTTTTTAAATTATATCTGTCAACTATATCTAAAATTTTATTAATTTGAGAGTTATCTTCCTTAATATTTTGATAATATCCAGTTTTGTAATTTGGTATATTTTTTCCTGTGTATGGAAGTTTGAAAATATCTTGACTATTATAATCGTTTGATTTTGGATAAGGGCCATGAGGAAATGTTGAAGCTATAATTATACAAAAAGGCTTATCAACTTTAGATATATAGTTTTCAATTTTAGATATAGGTAAATACCTAGGTTTAGAGTTTCCAATTTTAATTAAATCTAAATACCTAGACCATTTAAATACAGAATTCGGTTTAACATGGCTTTTGCCTGCAAGGACAACCTCATATCCTTCTTTTTCTAAGTATGAAATTATTGTTTCAGTTCCTGGTTTAACTCCTATATGATTAACGAAACACCCATTTTTTATAGGATATTTCCCAGTAAATATCTGCGATCTTGTAGGTGCACATATAGCTTGTCCAGTATAAAAATTATTAAATTTAATGCCTTCGCTGGCTAATCTATCAACAGCTTTTGTATCAACATTTGGATTTCCATAAGTTCCGTAATCTAATTTATCTTGATCATCAGCTAGATAAAAAATAAAGTTAGGTTTTGCTTCAATAGCAATATCTTTAGAATTAATATCAGAAGAAGAAATAAAGCTGAAAAAAGATAAAGAAAAAACAATCAGTATTATTTTGTAAGACAAAATTTTTACACATAATATTTTCCTTAAATTTAAATTTACTTTCATTTTAATAGTTTTATTCAATAGTTAATAAAAATAACAAATATTAATTTTTCAATTGATATATAATTTGTAATTCATAAGTCAATTAATATAATAATTGAAGCAAACAAAAAAAACAATTATCAAATCAAAAAATATAATAATATATATTTTATAATCTGTTAATTTATTACTTAAAAAAATTTGAATTTAGCTAAAAGATAATTATCATTGAATAGATGAAAAATAATATAAAATATCAGATTTTCTTATTTCTATATACTTCTCTGTTAAATTTAGTGTTTAGCCAATATCAAAATAATTATGAATTCATACCATTAAGTGAAGATATAAATCAAACTACTATTTCTACAATTATTAAAGATAATGATGGTATGCTTTGGTTAGGTTCAGCTGGAGATGGGGTTTTCAAATACAATAGTTTAGATTTTAAGACCTATAAAAAAGAAGCCATTAGTAATGTTAACTCACTAAATAGTTCATTCATTCATACTTTGCTTATGGATAATCACAATAATATATGGGCTGGAACTCAGGAAGGTATTAATATTTATGATCGTGAACTGGACAAATTTAATTCTATCAGCTTCAAAGAAAATAATCAAGAAGTTAAATTTGCTACCCACGCAATTAAAGAATTTAACGACAGTACTTTAATAGTTGGTACTCACCAGAATGGACTTTTAAAGCTAAACAAGAACAATTATAAATTTAAGAGAATTCTATATAAATCAAATAATTCCGTTTCAAGCTTATTGATTAATTCAATTGTTAAGACATATGAAGGAGAGTTTTTTGTTGGAACAAACCATGGCTTAATGACCTATGACCCATATAATGATGTTTTACAACCAACTAAACTTGATTTAAGCAATAAGTATGAGATTATTAATTCATCAATAGAATCAGTTGTAATTGACAATAATAAAAATATTTGGTTAGGAACTTCTAGTAAAGGTCTTATTAAAATATCAAAACAAAATGATATTTATACAATCGAAAACTTAGCAATAACTAAGAAGAGAATTTTATCTCTTTCTCTAAAACAAAATGGAAGAATATTATGTGGAACAGAGAATGACGGCTTATTTGAAATTGATAATAAAAACAATAAAATAGTAAACTATAAATTTGATAAAAATATACCTAACGGAATCAAATCAAACTCAATATGGTCTATTTATTCAGATAACAAAAACAGAATATGGCTTGGATATTTTAATAATGGAATTGATGTTTATAACGAAAGTTATAACAAATTTAAATCCATAAGTAGCATAACAGGATATTCAAATTCCTTAAGCTCAAGTTCAGTAACAGGAATTATCAAAGATCATAAAGATAGATTGTGGTTAAGTACTACTGAAAGTGGTGTTGATGTTTACAATGAAAACACAGGTGAATTTACCAACTTAATTAATAAAAGGAATAATATAGCAAATGGGCTAGACAACCTTGAGACCACTTCAATTTATAAAGATTCAAGGGGTAATATATTAATTGGAACCTGGGAGTCAGGATTTTATATTTTATCAAAAAATGGTAAGCGATTTAAAAATATAAAAAAGAATAATAGCAAATTAAAATCTGATAAAGTCATGAGCTTTGCTGAAGATTCCAAGGGCAATATATGGATTGGCACATTTTTTAGTGGTTTGCATTCTTACAATACATATAGTAACAAAGTAACACATTACAATAACTCAGAATTTGTTAAACATAACATTAACACTAGTAATATTCGCAAAGTATTGGTTGACAATAAAGATAACGTGTGGATCGGTACTAGATCAGGGTTATATAGAATTAATAAGAGAGAAAATGAAAATTTTAATATAACTCCATTTAATGATAGATTTAAAACAATCTTAGGTGAAGATATTAGCTCTACCATAGTATTTAGTCTATTTGAAGATGACTCAAATAACATATGGATAGGCTCATTAGACTACGGCTTGTTTAAGTATAATTATAATAATGATAAAATTATTTGGTATAATAATGAAAATGGCTTTATTCATGAGTCAATATCTTCGATCACTCAAGATAAAAACGAAAACATATGGATTTCAGGAAATAAAGGGCTAACAAAATTTAACCCTACTGAAAACCTATTCACAAATTTTAATAAAGAAGATGGATTGTCTTCAAATAAATTTAACTATAATTCTGTATTTCAAGATGCAGAATTATTATATTTTGGTGGTTTAAATGGTGTAAATTATTTTAATCCAGAAAATATTCAATATAATGAAGAGTTACCTCAGATTTATTTAAAAGATCTTAAGCTAGCTAATGAATTAGTATTAATAGATGATATAAAATCTCCTCTTAAGAAATCATTAAGTACGACAGACAAATTAACATTAAATTACAATCAATCATTCTTTAGTATAGAATATGTAGGGGTAAATTATACTAGAAGCGAAAATAACCAATATGCATATCTTCTTGAGGGTTTTGATGAAAAATGGAATTATGTAGGTTCAAAAACTAATGCTACTTTCACAAATGTTCCTGCTGGTAATTATATTTTTAAAGTTAAAGCTTCTAACAATGATGGCCTTTGGAATGAAACCCCTACAGAGTTAAATATAGAAATTTTACCAGCTTGGTGGAATAGTAATTTAGCTTGGTTAGTCTACTTATTAACTTTAATGACTATATCATATTTATCTTACAGAGTTATAATCGAAAGAATAAGAGAAAGAAGAACATTAAAATTTGAAAGAGAGGAGCATAAGCAATTAGAAGCTCTAAACTCAAAAAAAATACAATTCTTTACTAATATATCTCATGAATTTAGAACACCATTAACACTAATACTTAATCCCTTAAATGATATAATTAAAGGGGATTTCAACAGTTTGTCTGAAGCAACAAAAAATAAGTTAAAAATTATTCATAAGAACTCAAATAGATTGTCTAGACTTATAAATGAACTTATGGATTTTAGAAAACTACAGTTCAATAAGATGTCTATAAATGCTTCAAAAATTGATCTAATTCCATTTATTGAAGAAGTTTCAAGCCATTTTGAAGAAGAAGCCAATGAAAAAAATATAATATTATCTGTTGATTACTTAGAGAAGCCTATAAACGTTTGGGGTGATCCATCTATGTTAGAAAAAATAATATTTAATTTATTATCTAATGCATTTAAAGTTACCCCCACTAACGGGATGGTATCCATATACATAAATAAAAAAAATACAAAAGTAAATTTTCCGTTAGTTGATTCTGAAAAATTATTAGACTGTATTGAAATAATTATTGAAGATACTGGAGCTGGTATAAAAAAAGAGAATATTAATAAAATATTTGACAGATTCTATCAAGTTACAGAATTTGACAAGCAATATTACGGAGGAACCGGAATTGGACTAGAAGTAGTTAGAAACTTTATAGAATTACACAAAGGTAAAATTGAAGTATCTAGTAAATTAAATATTGGTACTCAATTTAAAATACAATTACCAACAGGTAATTCACACTTAAAAATTATAAATAATAAAGAGAGAGTTAAACTTAATACAAATGATAATTTAATAACTAAGTTAACTGCTATTGAGAGTTCAAATAACAAATCTAAAGATAAAAAACTTCTAATTATTGATGACAATTCGGAACTTAGATCATATCTAAAAAATGAATTGAGTATAAGTTACAATATTTTACTCGCTGAAAATGGTAAAATAGGATTTGAACTTGCTAACAAACACATTCCTGATATTATTATTACAGATGTCATGATGCCTGTTATGGATGGTATTGAACTATGTAAAATGATTAAAAATGACTTAAGAACAAGTCACATTCCTATAATGATGATTACAGCTAAAGGGATGGAAATTGATAAAATTAAGGGAATTGATTCTGGTGCTGACGTTTACCTTCAAAAACCATTTAACATGAATGTGTTAAAATCGCATTTGAAGCAATTAATTTCAACTAGAAAAATTCTTTTCAAAAAATATCTAAGCGGAATTGATTTTTCTGAAAATACAACTTCTTTAGATCAAGAATTTATTACAAATGTACTTAACTACATAAACAAGAATATTAGTGACAATAATCTAAATGTTGAAAATCTTGCCGATGAACTTTTGCTTAGTAGAAGTAAATTATACAGAAAAATAAAAGCTTTAACAGGGCTGACTGCAAATGAATTCATCAGAAATGTAAGGTTAGAAAAATCAAAAGAAATTCTTGAAAATTCAGAATTTTCAATAAGTGAAATATGTTACAAAGTAGGTTTCTCCTCCCCTTCTTATTTTACAAAATGCTTTAAACTTCAATATGGAGTTCTTCCTAAAGAGGTAAGAGAAGATAAAACTAATTAAGAATGAAAAATATTTTTAAAGTACTAATCTGTCTAACTTTAATTGGTTGTGAAACAAGTATTCCTTCAACCCCTGAAGGGATGGTTTGGATTCCAGGTGGAACTTTTGAGCAAGGGGCTCTAGACAGTGATCAATATGCAATGCAACACGAAAAACCACGCCATAAAGTTAAAATTGATGGATTTTTTATGGATGTTACCGTTGTAACAAATAAAAAATTTAAAGAATTTATAAATGAAACAGGCTATATAACAGTGGCCGAAAGAGCAGTTGATTGGAATGAAATTAAGTCGCAACTTCCGGAAAACACACCTAAACCTCATGACTCAGTTCTAGAGCCTGGATCTTTAGTTTTTAAAAAATCTAAAGTTCCACTAGATAACCTAAATGATTTTTTTCAATGGTGGAAATGGAAAATTGGTGCAAATTGGAATAATGTTACAGGAGATAAAAATAATATAAATATTATACAAGATGATCTGCCAGTTGTTCATGTTTCATATGAAGATGCTCTCGCATATTGTAAGTGGGCAAACAGAAGGTTACCTACAGAAGCAGAATGGGAATATGCCGCTCGAGCTAACAAAAAAGATAATATTTTTACTTGGGGTAATAATATTAATGAGCTTCATACCAATGCTAATACCTGGGAAGGAGATTTTCCTATCACAAACTCACAAAAAGATGGTTATGAAAGACTAGCACCTGTAAAAACATATCCAGCCAATGATTTTGGCCTCTTTGGAATGGCAGGTAATGTATGGGAATGGACCAGTGATTGGTATAACGTTAATTATTACTCTGAGTTATCTAACACAAAAGGTGTTTGTGACAATCCTGGAGGCCCTTTAAAGGCTTATAATCCAAATAATATATACATACAGGAAAAAGTTATCAAAGGCGGTTCTTTTCTTTGTAATCAATCATATTGCATCAGCTACAGAATATCTGCTAAAATGGGTACTAGCCCAGACTCTTCGTTAGAACATTTAGGATTTAGAACAGTAGCTACAAAAAAGATGATTAAATAAAAAAAGATTAATCTTTTTTTATTATTTTCCAATACAGAACATAATATGTTGATTCTCTTCTCTGTTAATTAAGTATATAGAGTTATATGTGTGTCACTTATAAGTCACTTATAGCATAAATAAACTCATAATAAATATAAACAACAATTAAATATATAGTTGGATATTGTTCAAAATAAAGGACAAGTAATTCTTAGTTAATAGAATCGGAGAACTAATCTTTTATCCGCTTCTGTACTCCATTGAACTTGCCAAGAACGACCATCAATAACATCAACCATTATGAAGTTGTAACTATTATTAGTGGGATATAATTTAAATCTTCCATTTTGCGCCACCTTTCTATTTTTTATAGTTTGTTCTAAATTATAAGGTTTCCAATATTCTTTATCCTCAGCACTTACTATGGAATCAGGTTTACTATTGTAGTTTTCTTCCCAATCCTTCATTGCTAAATCATAACGTTCAGACCAAACCTCAGTAATATCTTCTACTGTTTCTGCACGCTTTACATCACTCAATACATATTTTAATTGGTTAGTATCTGTTTTTGATTTTCCATCTCCAAGACCAATTTGAAGATGCCAAATTTGACCAGTAGCAGAGTCTAATAAAAGCGAATTATAATTATTGGTAGTTTCGTAAACCTTAAACCTTTCAATATCTTCTTGCCCAAAAGAAATTAAAGGAATAAATAATAAAAGGAGTAAATATTTTTTCATATGCTAATA
>Ga0208947_1000917_pt1 | contig 13880 bp, 16 predicted proteins | sample AOAMet1_04_M0_20_2_FD_188226 | JGI IMG/M metagenome (GOLD analysis project Ga0208947, IMG submission 188226) | Ammonia-oxidizing marine microbial communities from Monterey Bay, California, USA - CAN11_04_M0_20 (SPAdes) | ecosystem: Environmental > Aquatic > Marine > Intertidal zone | place... | reverse complement strand
AATTTTTCATTTATATAAATATTAAGTTAACATTCCTCCATCTACGTGAAGAACTTGCCCAGTTATATAACTAGACAGATCAGATGCAAGAAATACACATGCATTTCCAACATCGCTTGGGTTTCCACCTCTTTTAAGTGGAATACTTTCTTTCCAAGAATTAATAACATCCTCTGATAAAGAGTCTGTCATGTCAGTTTCAATAAATCCAGGAGCTATAACATTACTTCTGATATTTCTTGAACCAAGTTCAAGAGCTACTGATTTAGAAAAACCAATAATACCTGCTTTAGAAGCAGAATAATTTGATTGCCCTGCATTCCCTTTAACACCTACAACAGAGCTTATATTAATAATTGAACCACTTCTTTGCTTTAGAAATGTTCTTATGGATGATTTAGTTAGATTAAAAACTGATGACAAGTTTGTATTTATAACACTATCGAAGTCTTCCTTATCCATTCTCATTAGAAGATTATCCTTTTTGATTCCAGCATTATTTACTAAAACATCAATTTTACCAAAATCAGATATTACATCATCAACTAATTTTGAAGCATCATCAAAACTTGAAGCATCACTTTTATAAGCTTTTACTTTAACACCTAATTTATTAAGTTCAGTTGCTAAATTTTCAGCAGATTCTTTTGAATTATTATATGTAAATGCAACATCACAACCATTTTCAGCAAAAGATTGACATATAGCCTTACCTATACCTCTACTTCCACCTGTTACAATTGCAACCTTTGATTCTAATAATTTCATTATCCTAAAATTTCTTTAACGGACTTTCCTATATCTGCAGGAGAGTCTACCACTAATATACCGGATTCTCGCATAATTCTCTTTTTTGCAGAAGCAGTATCATCTTTACCTCCTATAATCGCACCTGCATGACCCATTTTTCTTCCTTTTGGAGCAGTTTCACCAGCAATAAAACCAACTACTGGTTTTTTGTTACCATTATCTTTAATCCATCTAGCAGCATCAATTTCTAGTTGACCACCAATCTCTCCAATTAATACTATAACATCAGTTTCATCATCATCCATAAATAATTGCACAGAATCTAGGAGTGTTGTACCAATTATTGGATCACCCCCTACTCCTATTGCAGTTGAGATTCCAAATCCAGACTTTACAACTTGATCTGCAGCCTCATAAGTAAGTGTTCCAGATTTTGAAACAATACCAACATTTCCTTTTTTGAAGACAAAACCTGGCATAATACCAATTTTAGCTTCTTCTGGGGTAATTATTCCAGGGCAATTAGGACCAATTAAGCGAATATTTTTTCCTTCTATGTATGAAACTACTTTAGTCATATCACCAATAGGAATACCTTCAGTTATAGTAACAATAGTTTCAATATTAGCCTCTGCAGCTTCCATTATTGCATCTGCTGCAAACATTGGAGGTACAAAAATTATTGAAGTATTGATATTTTCAGATTTTAAAGCATCTGCAACACTGTTATATACAGGTTTGTCTAGATGTTTAGTACCCCCTTTTCCAGGAGTAACTCCACAAACAACATTAGTTCCATATTCAATCATTTGTTCAGAGTGAAATGTACCTTCACTTCCAGTAAAACCTTGAACTAAAACATTAGAGTTTTTGTTAACTATAATACTCATTTAGTGTAATTTTTGACAAATTTATTTTATTCTTTCGATATACTGACCTTTTTCAGTATCAATTTTTACTTTATCTCCTTCATTAATAAATAACGGAACATTAATCAATGCGCCAGTCTCTAGAGTAGCTGGTTTTAAAGCATTTGTCGCTGTGTTCCCTTTAATGCCTGGCTCTGTGTGAGTAACTTCAAGCACTACACTTAGAGGCATATCAACAGACAAAGGATTATTGTCTTCAGTATTAATAATTATCGTGACATTCTCCCCTTCTTTCAAAAGACCTGGATGATCAATTTTATTTTTATCTATGGTAATTTGATTATAATCTTCACTATTCATAAAATGAAAATGATCTGAATCATTATAAAGAAACTGATATTTACTTGTTACAACTGTAACTTCTTCAATTTTATGACCTGAAGGAAAAGTATTATCCAAAACTTTACCATTTGTAACACTTTTAAGTTTTGTTCTTACAAAAGCTGGTCCTTTTCCAGGTTTAACGTGAAGAAATTCAATTACCTTATAAATATCATGATTATACTTTATGCATAAACCTTTTCTGATGTCACTTGTACTTGCCATATATCTTAATTTTTTTGAAAGTAACCTTTCATTATACCTCTTTGTGAATTATCGATAAATTGAATTATCTCATCTCTTTCAGGAGTAGCATTTAGTTCAGCTTGTATGATTTCCATAGCCTGAGTATTGTTATACTTTTTTTGATATAATATTCTATAAATATTTTGAATTTCATGAACTTTCTTGCTGTCAAAACCTCTTCTTCTTAGACCTACTGAATTTATACCAACATAAGATAAAGGTTCTCTAGCAGCCTTAACATAAGGAGGTACATCTTTTCTTACAAGTGACCCACCTGCAACAAATGCGTGTGAACCAATTTGACAAAACTGATGTACAGCAACAAAACCTGAAAGTATAACATAGTCGCCAACAGTTATATGACCAGCAAGGGTGCTGTTATTTGAAAATATACAGTTATCCCCTACAAAACAATCATGTGCAATATGAGAATAAGCCATTATTAAACAGTTCTTACCAATTTTAGTACTACCTCTATCTTTTGTACCTCTATTTATAGTTACACATTCTCTAATCGTTGTATTATCACCAATTTCACAAATTGAATCTTCTCCTTCAAATTTTAAATCCTGTGGGTTTCCAGAAATAACAGAACCAGGATAAATAAAACAATTCTTACCAATTCTAGCACCTTCCATTATTGTAACATTTGACCCTACCCATGTTCCCTCACCTATCTCAACATTATTGTTAATTGTGGTAAAAGGTTCAACAACTACATTTTTTGCAATTTTTGCACCTGGATGAACGTATGCTAATGGTTGATTCATAATGTATCTTTTTTAATAATTTTTGCCATAAACTCTCCCTCACTTTTAATTTTATCTCCAACAAAAGTCTGACCGTGCATATGGATAATTCCTCTTCTAATTGGTGAAACAAGCTCTAATTTACAAATAAGAACATCACCAGGGACTACTGTGTCTTTAAATTTACACTTATCCATTTTCATAAAGAACGTGAGATAGTTTTCTGGATCTGGAACTGTGTTCAATACTAAAACTCCACCTGCTTGAGCCATAAACTCAACTTGAAGAACACCTGGCATTACTGGTGCTCCCGGGAAATGACCTTTAACCCAAGATTCACTTTGTTCTACTCTTCTAAGTCCAATTACATGAGATTCAGATAATTCTAAAACTTCATCAATTAAAAGAAAAGGAGGTCTGTGAGGAATTACATTCATAATTTGATTAGAATCCATCAAAGGTTTCTTATCAAAATTAATTACAGGTATAATATTTTTTCTATCTGCTTTTATTGTTTCACTAACTAATTGAGCAAATTTAGCATTTACAGCGTGCCCTGGTTTTTCTGCTATAACTTTTCCCCTAATTTTCATACCAATTAGTGCAAGATCACCAATAACATCTAAAAGCTTATGTCTAGCAGCTTCATTAGGATAATGTAAACTCAAATTATCAAGGATTCCATTTGGTGTAACTGAAATAGAACTTTTATTAAAAGCCTTTTTAAGTCTTTCCATATTGCTGTCAGCAAGAGGTTTGTCTACGTAGACAATAGCATTATTTAAATCACCACCTTTAATAAGACCGTGCTCTAGAAGTGTTTCAAGTTCATGAAGAAAACTAAATGTCCTTGAAGAAGATATTTCATCTTTAAAGTCACTTATATCATTAATTGAAGCAGTTTGAGTTCCCAAAACTTCTGTGTTAAAATCAATTTTTGTATCAATGCTATAATTATTATCTGGAATAAGAGATAAATTGCTTCCTGTTTCTTCACATTTAAATGAAATCTTTTCAGAAGGTATAAACTCTTCCCTTAGTGCATTTTGTTCTACTATTTTAGCTTCTTCTATAGCATTAATGAAGAACTTTGATGAACCATCCATTATTGGTACCTCAGGGCCATCTAGAGAGATGTAACAATTATCAATATCTAAACCAGTTAGAGCAGCTAATACATGTTCAGAGGTATGTATTCTAAATGACCCGTTATCCAGGTTAGTACCTCTATCTGTATTTGAAATAAATTTAATATTAGCTTCAATAGAATTATCTCCTTTTATGTCTTCTCTTATAAATACTAAACCAGTGTTAGAGGGTGCTGGTTTAAATGTTAGATTAACATCCTCGCCCGTATGCAAGCCAACTCCACTTAGAGAAGATTCTTTTGATATTGTTTTTTGGGGAACAGTTCTTCTTATCATCAGTCTTTTTTATCAATTTTTTTAACTATTTCGGGCAAGTTTTTAAAGTGAACGTATGATTTATTATAATTCATGTAAGAAATTGCAGGTGTTCCTGTTACTCTAGAATTACTTTCTATATTAGAAGTCACACCAGCTTGTGCTTGAATTTTAACATTATCACCAATCTTTATGTGTCCTATTATACCAACTTGACCTCCAATCATACAATTTTTGCCAATTTTAGTTGATCCAGCTACTCCGGATTGAGCTGCAATTGCAGTATTTTCGCCAATTTCAACATTATGAGCTACTTGAATTTGATTATCAAGTTTAACACCATTACTAATTATTGTTGAACCTAAAGTAGCCCTATCTATAGTAGAATTAGAACCAATTTCAACATTATCTCCTATTACTACATTACCTGTTTGAGGTATTTTTTTATAGCTACCATCATCATTGGGAGCAAACCCAAAACCGTCAGATCCAATTGTAGTTGAGCTATGAATTATACAATTTTGACCTATTATAGTATCATCTAATATTTTTACACCTGGGTAAATTAAACAACCATTTCCGATCTCAACATTATTTCCAATAAAGACTTGATTTTCAATAATACATTTTTCGCCTATAACTGAATTTTCTCCAACTGTAGAAAAAGAACCAATAAATGAAGAATCTGAAATCTTTGATGATTTATCAATATCAGTTAATTGACTAATACCTTTTCTTTTTGAAAGATCTTTGTCAAACAATTCAAGAATTGTAGTAAATGAAGAATAAGGATCTTTTACTTTAATTAAAGTAAGTTCAATTTTTTCAGTTGGTTCAAAATCGCTGGAAACAATAGCAGCGGATGCTTTTGTTGTGTATATGAACTCTGTATATTTTGGATTAGCCAGAAAAGTTAATGACCCTTTTGACCCCTCCTCAATCTTTGAAATATTAAAAATATCAATATCTCTATCTCCAACTACAGTACCATTTATTTGATCAGCTATATGACCGGCTGTGAAATTCATATCTGCAAAATTAAAAAATTATGACAAATGCTTATATTTAGCAACACTAATATGAAGATAAAATTCCAATTAAATCAATTAAGTAGTGTTTCAGATGATGTTAAAAAAAATATTAATAAAAATATTGTTTTAATAAGTGGAGAAATGGGGGCAGGTAAAACTACCTTAATTAAAGAAATACTTAAGTCGATGAATGTTATTGATAATGTTTCAAGCCCTACCTTTTCTATAATTAACGAATATAATACTAGTAAAGGAGATCTAATCTACCATATGGATTTATACAGAATTAAAAGTATTAATGAATTAGACAGTATTGGATTGTTTGAATATTTACAATCTGGCAAAATGTGTATAATTGAATGGGGAGATATGATTGAAAGAATTATAGAGTCAGAATTTAATAAATTTATTATCACTAAAGAAGACGAATTAAGAATTATAGAAAAAATTATATGAGTTTTTTAAAAAGATTGTATTACTATTCTACTGGGTTTATAATTGGTATAATTTTTCTCTTCTTTATATTCAATGGTAAAAGAACATCTTGTAATTACGGTCCTAGCGCTAGGGTTATAGATAACATTATTTCAAAAGATTTAATTTTAAATTCAAATGTTGAGTCAATTGACAGTGCAGGATTAATTAATCTTATTTCTGAAGGTAGAGTTATCTTCAATAAAAGTGAGCCTAATCAAAAACCTTGTGGAGTCTATTATATAGAAACAGATTCTCTAAACTTTATTATTACTAATTGCGAGTCTGCTGCTACTGTAGAAATTAAGTAGTCTTCCTTCTCTTTAATTCAGATTTTATTAATTCTAATTCTCTTGAGGTTTGACCTTTTACAGAAGTATTTTCATCAGCTCTCCTGATTAAATAAGGTATAACTTCCTTAATTGGTCCAAATGGAAGATATTTAATAGCATTAAACCCTTCATTTGCAAGATTAAAGGATATGTTGTCACTCATTCCATAAAGTTGACCAAACCATATTTTTTGGTTACCATTATCTACATTATGAGATTTCATAATATCTATTATTTTATAAATGCTTTCTTCATTATGAGTTCCAGAGAAAAGAGAGAATATATTTAAGTTTAATAAAATAAAAGAAGCTCCTTTATTAAAATTTAAATCTGTTAGTTCTTTAGAATCACATATTGGAGATCTATAATTATTCTTTAAAGCTCTTTTATTTTCTTTCTCGATGTACGCTCCTCTTACAAGCTTTATCCCTATTAAAATACTTTCTTTTTCGGCAATGTTTTTTAGTTTTTCAAGATATTCAAGCCTATCATGTCTATACATTTGAGATGTATTAAAAACAATAGTTTTTTGTTTATTGAATTTAATCATCATTCTTAATACTATTTCATCTATAGAATCTTGAATCCACGATTCTTCAGCATCAACAAGTATTTTAACACCCTTTTTGTGAGCCAAACTACAAATAGTATCGAATCTACTTAGTATCCTCTCATATAGCTCCTGTTCATTCTTTTCTAAAGGTTTATTTTCTGAAACTTTTTGAAGAATCTTTGAACTAGCAATAGCTGTAGGTTTAAAAACAGTAAAATCAAGGATGTTTTTATTAGCTACAAATTTGATTGAATCTAATACCTCATTCAATGATGTGTCATAAGATTCTTCATTCTCTAACCCTTCAACTGAGTAGTGAAGATAACTTTTAACATTTTTGTCATAAAGTCTTTCAACAGTCTTAAATGATTCATCTAATGATTCACCCGAACAGAATTGTTCAAATACTGTTCCTTTAACTAAGAATAATATAGGGAGTCTAAGTTTAAGGGAAAATTCAAGGACTTTTTTTCCAATATTAGTAAGAGATTTATTGGATATTATTTTAAATAAAAAGTAAGCTTTTTTTAATTCAAAGTTTGATTTAAGTGAAAAACCATTTTTTGTATTGTCTAAAAGCATAAAATAAATACCTAATTTTGCAGTAAAACTAATCAAAATTAATTAATGAAATTAGATCAATATTCATTACTGAAAGAAAAATTAAACTCTGATAAATATTCTTCAATATTTATTTTAGTCGATGATAATACGGATGAATTTTGTCTGGATATTTTTAAGGAGAAGTCAGGAGTTAAAAGATTCAATAAAATTATTATTAAATCAGGTGAAGAAAATAAGAATATAGAATCATGTCTTCTTATATGGGATAAGCTTAATGAGTTTAATGCTGATAGAAAATCACTTCTGATAAACCTTGGTGGAGGTGTTTTAACAGACATGGGTGGGTTTTGTGCATCTACATATCTAAGAGGAATAAGTTTTATTAATATACCAACCACTCTTCTTGGGATGGTTGATGCTGCTCATGGTGGTAAAACAGGGATTGATTTTAAGCTACTTAAAAATCAAATAGGAGTATTTAAAGACCCTATCGAGGTGATTCTAGATAGTGATTATCTTAAAACTCTATCTAAAGATGAATTTATTAATGGATACGCTGAAGTTTTTAAGCATAGTCTGCTTACTGACAACCCAGATCTTGATTTTAATTCTTTAATAAAGAAAGATTTTTATAAAGATGTTGATTTTATAATCTCTAAATATTCTGAAATTAAAAATGAAGTTGTCAAGTCAGATAAATTTGAATCTAATAATAGAAAAATTCTTAATCTTGGACATACTATTGGTCATGCGATTGAATCATATTCATTTATATCTAACTCAATAAACGAACTAAAACATGGTGAAGCTATCATTGTTGGACTTATTACTGAGTTATACATTTCGCATAAACAACTTGGTTTTCCTTTGTCAGATCTAGAGAATATTAAAACAGAGTTATTAAAACACTATAAGTTAATTAGCTTTTTAGAGAATGATGTAAATCAAATTTATGATCTAATGATATTTGATAAAAAAAATGAAGGAAGCAGAATAAATTTTGTTTTATTAGAAGCAATTGGAAGACCTGTTGTTGATAAAGAAATAGATAGAGAGCTGTTTATTGATTCATTCAAGTATTACAATAATAGCTTATAGATCCTGAAAAATATTTTTCATTAATCTTTTCTTATCATTTATACTTTCCTCTAAAGAAATCATTGTTTCAGTTCTTAAAACACCCTCAACATCATCAATTGAAAATATAATATCCCTAGCGTGTTCAGTTCCTTTTGCTCTAATCTTACAGAAAATATTATATTTTCCTGTTGTAATATGAGCCACAGTGACATAGGGTTTCTTTTTAAGTTCCTCAATAATTTCATATGTTCTTCTCGAACGATCAATAAGAATTCCTACATACGCTATAAAATTATAGCCAAGCATCTTGTAGTCTAATGTTAGTGATGAGCCCTTTATTATGGCTAAATCTTCCATTTTTTTAACCCTAACATGAACAGTTCCAGCAGAAATTAGTAGTCTTTTAGCAATATCTGTAAAGGGAGTTCTTGTGTTGTCAATTAAAATATCTAGTATTTTTCTATCGACGTCGTCTAATTTTTGCATTTTGATTGGTGTATACGCTAAAATATAAATTTTAATACTGATTATAAAATTTCATCAATAATTACTTTTTTTATTTCTCTTTTTTTGCTCATTTTACAAATGTTTCTTATGTTTACAATTGTAAACATATAAATGTTTATATGTTATAAATCAATGACTTAAAGAATTTAATAAAAGTAAAGAATGAATAATAAAGATATACTAAACAGAATTAAAGCTATAATTGCTGAAAGCAATTTGACTAACTCTGAATTTGCTAAAAAGATAGGTATTCCTAAATCTTCTATCTCTCACCTACTCTCTGAAAGAAATAATCCAAGTCTAGATATTATATATAAGATTTCAACTGCTTTTAGCGATATTACTACTGATTATTTAATATTTGGGAGGAAAGAATCCTTAAATAATCAAATAAATGAGCCTAGAGAGCTCTTTTCAGTTCCAAATAAGGAAATCTCTGAAGATTCTGTTAAAGATTCTAATAATAAGCTTAAATCAATCGTTCTTATCTACGAAAACAATAAATTTGAACAAATAGATAAACTTTAAAATGAAAAGAATATTATTTCTTTTACTATTGTTGAGTTCTTGTTATTCAGTTGAAAGAAGTTGTGTAGATTTCAAAACAGGTGTATTTGAGTTTTCAACATCTATTAACGATTCAATAGTTACTTCAACATTTACAAGAACTGATAAGTATGAAATTGAAACATTTAACGGAGTTAAAGATTCATCCATTATTAAATGGGTAAATGAATGTGAATTCTTGTTAACTAAAATAAGGCCTAAAACAAATCAAGAAAAAAGACCAATAAGAATTAAAATACTTAGAACTTATGGAGATCAATATGACTTTGAGTTCTCAGCAGTCAATAATCCAGATAAAATAAGTAGAGGGACAGTTAAAAGAGTATCTGATTAAATACGAGGTTTTGCATTACCTCCAGGATCAATTTGATTTAAGTCAACACCTGTTTTTTTTAAAAAGTCTTTTTTAAACTTTTCATTTCTTTTTTTTCTTGCCATTAAAGATTTAAAAAATTTAATTATCATACCTCTATTTAAATAAATTCAAGCTATTTCTTCTTTTTCTTTAACCAATCTTTAATTCTATCAAAAAAAGATATTGATAAAAGAACAAAGGCTATTGCACCAATTATTCCATTCACATAAACATCAATTATTTCAAAATAATGTAACCCTGTTGTAGAAAAAGCTATTATGACTCCTATTTTACCAAAATTTTTTCTCTTCATATCTCTAATTTAGAAAAAATAAAGCTATTTTTTAGTCAGATCCCAAGCCATTAATAATCCCCATATTATAGCAAAGCTTGGATTATACTCTAACATGGATCCAACCCAAACACCAATTAGCATTAGAACAATTAGTCTCCATCTTGGAAAAACTCTTTTACCTAAAAACCATTTTTTCATATTTCTAATTAAAAATTAAGCTTTGTTTGGGAATCATCAGAATTATCAGAGACTTGCTGTTCATCTTTAACTTCAATTTGATCAATTTTTTTAGCACTCTCAGAATTAGAATTTGATCCTTTTGACTTATAGGAAATTTTTCTAATCGAGTCTTTTGTAACTATATTTCCTTTTGAATCTCTACCCTTAATGATTAAATCAGCAAAGTCTTGTTCAAACTTATCCTTCCTTAATGATGGTTTTTTTCTCAAGTAGACGGTTACAACATCAGCTTCATTTACATTATTTACACTGAAATATAGAACTTTAGAAAGATCTTTGCCTTGAGTTAGGTTATACTCTTTATCTCTAATTACACCAGACACTTTAAATCTTTTCATAAAAGAGGTACCATTCTTACCGTCAGTGTATATTAAGTTGTAAGTTTTCTCTTTACTTTCTGAATTAAATAATGAGACGTGAAGAATATCTTTACCAACAAAAACCTTACTATCTACCTTCACTACTTTCATAATACCCTCTTTAGTAAAGACAATTACATCATCTAAGTCTGAACAATCAGAAACAAAATCATCCTTTTTAAGAGCTGTACCAATAAAACCCTCTTCTTTATTAACATATAATTTTTGATTCTTTATTGAAATTTTCTTCTTATCAAGATCATCAAATTCTTCAATTATAGTTTTTCTTTTTCTTTCCTTTCCGTAATGTTTTTTAAGATGATTAAAATATTGAATTGTATAATCAACTATGTTGTTTAAGTTATTTTTAACCTCCTCTATGGTAATTTCAATATTATTAAGCTTCTCTTTAACTTTATTAAGATCAAATTTTGAAATTTTTCTAATTGGAATTTCAGTTAATTTTTTGATATCATCAACAGTAACCTCTCTCTTTAGGTTCTTTTTAAATGGATCTAAGCCTATGTCAATTGTAGATATAACTTCATCCCATGTTGTTTTTTCTTCAATATCTCTATAGATTCTATTTTCAATAAAAATTCTTTCAAGTGATATGGTATGCCATTGACTTTCAAGCTCATTTAATTGAATCTCTAATTCTTTCTTTAATAAGTTTTTGGTGTTATCTGTAGAGGTTTTAAGTATTTCCTTAACCCCTAAAAATTGAGGTTTATTATCTGAAATTATACAACAAAGTGGAGATATAGAAACCTCACACTGAGTAAATGCATAGAGAGAATCAATACTTTTTTGCATTGAAGATCCTGAAGGCAAATAAACAAGTACTTCAACGTCTGAAGATGTATTATCTTCAATTTTTTTAATTTTTAACTTTCCTTTTTCAGATGCTTTTATTACTGATTCTATCAATGATGCAGTAGTAGTCCCAAATGGAATTTCTTTTATTATGATAATATTTTTATCATACTTTTCCACTAGAGCTCTTACCTTAACTTTACCCCCTCTATTACCGTCGTTGTAATTCTTTATATCTATACTACCTCCTGTTTGGAAATCAGGATAGAGTTTAAAACTCTTTCCCTTCAGGTATTTTACACTCCCATCAATTAATTCATTAAAATTATGAGGTAAAATCTTTGTAGATAAACCAACTGCAATACCTTCTGCTCCCTGGGCTAGTAATAAAGGGAATTTGACTGGCAAATGAACTGGCTCTTTCTTTCTTCCATCATATGATAATTGCCAATTAGTTGTTTTAGGATTAAATACAACTTCAAGTGCAAATTTTGACAACCTTGCTTCGATATATCTTGAAGCTGCAGCCTTATCTCCAGTATATATATTCCCCCAATTCCCCTGCATATCAATAAGAAGTTCTTTTTGACCAACTTGTACCATTGCATCTGAAATACTAGCATCACCATGAGGGTGGTATTGCATTGTATGACCTACAACATTTGCTACTTTATTATATCTTCCATCTTCGAGATCAAACATTGAATGGAGAATTCTCCTTTGGACTGGCTTTAGTCCATCCATTAGATCTGGAACAGCTCTTTCTAATATAACATAAGATGCGTAGTCTAGAAACCATTCTTTATACATCCCTCCTACTTTAATCAGAGAGTTAGAATCTTCACTATTTATATTTTCCTCACTTTCAATCATTCAAATTGTCATTTATAATATCTAATTCAACCTTTAAATTGTCTATAATAAACTGCTGCCTATCAGGGGTGTTTTTTCCCATATAGAATTTTAGAAGCTCTTCAACAGTGGTTGATGTATCTATAATTACAGGATCTAATTTTATATTATCACCTATAAAGTTTTTAAATTCATTTGGAGATATCTCACCTAACCCCTTAAATCTAGTAATTTCAAATTTACCTTTAGAAGAATTCAAGATTTCATTTTTTTCTGCTTCACTGTAACAATAATGTGTCTTTTCTTTATTCCTAACCCTAAATATTGGAGTTTGTAAAATATACAAATGACCATTCTTAATTAACTCAGGATAAAACTGTAAAAAGAAAGTTATAATTAGTAATCTAATATGCATTCCATCTACATCAGCATCAGTAGCTATAACAATATTGTTATATCTAAGATCTTCCATGCTATTCTCAATATTCAAAGCTGCCTGAAGCAAATTAAACTCTTCATTTTCGTAAACTATTTTTTTAGTCATTCCAAATGAATTAAGTGGCTTACCTCTTAAACTAAATACAGCTTGGGTATTTACGTCTCTTGATTTAGTAATTGAACCAGATGCAGAATCTCCTTCTGTTATAAAAATTGTAGACTCAAGTCTATTATCTTTTTTTAATTCATTTAAATGAACTCTACAATCTCTTAATTTTTTGTTATGTAGACTTGCTTTTTTTGCTCTATCTCTTGCTAATTTTCTTATTCCTGATAATTCCTTTCTTTCTCTCTCAGCCTGTATTATTTTATTCTGAATAGACTTAGCAATTTCTGCATTCTTATGTAGATAATTATCAAGTTTTTCTTTAACAAAATCATTAATAAAAACTCTAACTGATTTTAAACCTTTGCCCATTTCAGTTGAACCAAGTTTTGTTTTAGTTTGAGATTCAAAAACAGGTTCCATGACTTTTATGCTGACTGCTGAAATAATGGATTTTCTTATGTCTGAAGTTTCATAATTTTTACCAAAAAACTCTCTAATTGTTTTAACAAATGCTTCCCTAAATGCTGTTTGATGTGTTCCACCTTGAACGGTGTATTGTCCATTAACAAAAGAATAATACTCCTCACTGTATTGAGTTCTAGAATGGGTTATTGCAACCTCAATATCATCTCCCTTTAAATGAATTATAGGATAAAGGAAATCTTGACTATTTGATTGGTCTTCAATTAAATCTTTAAGCCCAAAGTCTGATTTGAACTTATTTCCATTAAGTTTTATAGTTAAACCTGGGTTTAGGTAAACGTAGAATTTAATCATCTTTTCTACGTATTCTAATCTATACTTATAATTTTTAAAAATAGATTGATCAGGTTTAAACTCTACGTACGTTCCATTTTTTTCATCACTATTATTAAGATCTTCATTGGTCAGAATTCCAAGTTCAAAATTT
>Ga0208947_1000912_pt1 | contig 13900 bp, 10 predicted proteins | sample AOAMet1_04_M0_20_2_FD_188226 | JGI IMG/M metagenome (GOLD analysis project Ga0208947, IMG submission 188226) | Ammonia-oxidizing marine microbial communities from Monterey Bay, California, USA - CAN11_04_M0_20 (SPAdes) | ecosystem: Environmental > Aquatic > Marine > Intertidal zone | place... | reverse complement strand
CGAAGTCACCATGCGGCGACTGGCGAAAGAGGAAGGTATATTTTCCGGCGTTTCGACCGGAGGTGCAGTAGCTGGTGCTCTGTTGTTAAGTGAGGTAGTTACAAATGCGACTATTGTGGCTATTGCATGTGATCGCGGTGATCGGTACCTTTCCACCGGCGTCTTTAGTCACGGTTAAACCAACTGTCTTCAATGAAATCAAATGACCCTATCGAGGTCACGGTGGTCACCGTGGCGGAAGACGGCTGCGCCCATAGTGCAGATGGCAAGCAGGCTGTTTTTGGTGCCCTGCCAGGGGAAAAAGTTAAGGCGGTACCGGTTGCCAGAAAACGAAAGCGACTGTACCTGCGTACGACTGAAGTCCTTGCTTCATCAAGTCACAGGGTAACGCCGATGTGTAAAGCCGCGTCCTTTTGTGGTGGTTGCAGTTTCCAGCACGTGAGTCATGCGTATCAGTTGGAATTGAAGCAGGCGCAGGTTCAAAAACAATTTGGTCAGATTACGCCCAGGGAGTGGATGGAACCTATCTCTGCGCCGCCGTATGGCTATCGCACCAAAGCGCGATTGGGCGTGAAGTACGTGGACAAAAAGGACAGAGTGCTCGTTGGTTTTAGGGAAAAGATGAAGCCCTATATTACCGACATTGAAAATTGCCCGATACTGGTCGACCCGGTTTCAAGTCTAATCGAGCCGCTCATAAAGCTCATTAGTGGGTTGAGCGAACCAAGAACAATTCCGCAGATTGAGGTTGCCTGTGGCGACAATGATGTTGCGCTAATCTTTCGCCATATGGCGGCAATGTCGAATGAAGATATGCAGAAATTGCATTCATTTGGACGTGAGCAATCTGTGCAGATGTTTTTGCAACCTGAAGGAATCGATAGTACTCACAAGATTTTTCCGCAGGACGACGATGATCTGCTGCATTATCGGTTGCCCGATTATGATCTGTTTTTTCAATTCTCTCCGCAGGATTTCACACAGGTGAATCTTGCGGTAAACAGGCAAATGGTGGCCAGGGCCGTAGCGCTGCTGGATATCGATCCTTCGGACGAGGTGTTCGATGCATTCTGTGGAATAGGGAACTTTTCGCTCGCGATATCCCGGTTTGCAAAGAAGGTGACAGGCGCAGAACAATCCGCCAGCAGTATTGCGCGGGCCCGTGACAATGCCCGGCTCAATGGTGTGGAAAATGTGTCTTTTGTCGTTGAAGACTTACAGCTGGAAACCACTGAAATCAATGGCTTAGAAGGGGTGAATAAGGTCCTGCTTGATCCGCCTCGAAGCGGTGCAGAGGCAATGGTCAAAAGGCTTGCCAGTAGTAATGTAGTCAGGGTAGTGTACGTTTCCTGCAACCCGGAGACGCTGGCTCGAGACATCGGAATTCTAGAAAAACAGGGTTTTGAGCTTCGATCGGCGGGAATAATTGATATGTTTCCTCATACAACCCATGTAGAATCTATTGCGCTCCTCGTCCGTCAGGGGTTACCCCACTAAGCCGCTCGATACTTAACGATTCTTTCATGGTTAAAGTCAGACAAGAACAACCGTTACTGGTTGATGGTTCAGTCAATATCGAAATGTGGCTGTGTAAAATCGGTGATGCGAGACCTGAAATCAATCTGTCACGTCTACGTGAGGTCTGCGATCTTTCAGAGCAGGCCGAAGAGAAAGCACTCGCAACAGGGGGGCTCTGGACCGAAGGCCACAGCAGCTTTCGTATGGGCCTTGGCATGGCTGAAATTCTCAATGAGTTGTACGTTGATGAGAATGGTATGGTCGCCGCGATCATCTATCGTGCTGTTCGCGAAAATCAGTTGACGCTCAACCACGTTAAAAAGCAGTTTGGGGCTGACGTTGCTCGTCTGGTTGAAGGTACGTTGAAGATGGCAGCCATCAGTGATATCCAGTTTGGTACAACTAAAAAACTCTTTGGTGAGCGTCAGGATCAGATGGGGCAGGCAAGAAGAATGCTCGTGTCGCTGGTTGATGATGTGCGTGTCGCGCTTTTAAAGCTTGCAGAGAGAACTTGCGCCATCAGGAATGCAGTGGCGAGCAAGAATCCCGGGGGGCTGAAACTAGCCAGGGAAGTTTTTGAAATTTATGCACCACTCGCGCACAGACTCGGTATTGGTCATCTTAAGTGGGAATTGGAAGACCTGTCCTTTCGGCTCAGGGAACCTCTTTCTTACAAACGCATTGCAAAGTTGCTAGACGAGAAGAGAACCGTCAGGCAGGAGTACATTGCGAATGTTGTGAGCGAACTGAATCTCAGGGTTAAGCAGGTCGGTATTGACTGTAAGGTGGATGGTCGTCCAAAACATATTTATAGCATCTGGAGAAAGATGCGCCGCAAGGGGATTCCCTTTTCGGAGGTTTATGATGTTCGTGCAGTCCGAATACTTGTTGGCGACGAGGGGGATTGTTATCGAATATTGGGCGTAGTTCACAATCAGTGGCGTAATGTTCCCCATGAATTCGATGACTATGTCGCGAACCCCAAAGAGAATGGCTACCAGTCACTTCATACGGCTGTTATTGGTCCTGAAGGCAAAGTACTGGAGATACAAATCCGTACCGCGGAAATGCACGAGGAAGCTGAATTTGGTATTTGTTCGCATTGGCAATACAAGGATGCAGGCGATCTAAAGGGCTCGGAATCCTATGAGCAAAGAATTGCCTGGATACGCCAAATCATTGAAGGGCAGGATGAAGAAGACGATAGTGATCTGGATCTTTTCAGTGCTTTGTCGGTTGATCGCATATATGTTTTTACGCCGGATGGTGACGTAGTAGACATGACGCCAGGTGCTACCCCCATAGATTTTGCCTACCGGGTGCATACAGAAATTGGACATAAGTGCCGTAGTGCAAAACTCAACGGACGTGTCGTGCCACTAAACACAGCAATGAGCTCGGGAGACAGAGTAGAGATTATTGTTGGAGATGAGCCGGAACCCAGAAGGGAATGGCTGCACGAGCACCTTGGATATGTGGCAACCTCACGGGCGCGGACCAAGATTCAGGGTTGGTTTGCCCGAAGAGAAAAAGAAAAGAACGTAGAAGAAGGAAAGAAATTGCTGATCGAAGAGCTCAGCCATCTGGGCGTCGAACATTTCGAGTTCTCTGATCTGGTCGAACGTATGGATTATGAGTCACCCAGCGAATTGTTTTATGCTATCGCAATCGGTGAATTGACAGCGTTTGACGTCGTTGAAGAAGCTGCCGATCTGGTGCAGCTGAATATTTCGGATCATCAGCTGGACCTTGATATTGAGGCACCTGAAAATATAGCGGCAATTGAGGGACAGGGTGATCTTGATTTCGAGATGTCCGAATGCTGCCAGCCCGTTCCAGGTGACCTGATTGTAGGGGTTGTAGATGATGCAGACCTTGTGCACGTCCATCGGCATGATTGCCTGCAGGCGTTAAAAGCAGATGTCTACGGGCGTCTGATGAGCTTGGAATGGAAAGAATCCGTGGAGGTAACCTTTCCGGTTAGTATTGAGGTCCTGGCTTACGATCGATATGGATTACTACACGACATCACCGGTATATTGATGCGTGAGCACGCCAATGTTCGATCGACGACCACATTGACAGACAGACACAATAATCGCGTATCGATCAAAATGGTGATCGAGGTGGTTCAGTTAAACAAATTATTACAGACGCTTGAGAAGATGAAACAACTTCCCAATGTTACGAGCGCAAGGCGTACAGTATCATCGTAAGCGACGACTACATTAGTTCAGAATTTCATTTAGGTAGAACCAGGAGTTAAATCGTGAAATTGATTCTGATAGGTGCCCCAGGAGTGGGTAAAGGAACTCAGGCGAAGTATGTTGTAGAAAAATACGGCATTCCGCAGATTTCAACGGGTGATATGTTGCGTGAAGCAATTCGCGATGGCACCGCGCTAGGTAAAAGAGTTAAGGCAGTGATGGATAGTGGTGCTCTCGTTACAGATGAAATCATCCTTGATTTGGTAAAAGAGAGGATTGCTAAAGATGATTGTGCGAACGGTTTCTTGTTTGACGGTTTCCCGCGAACCATTCCCCAGGCGAACTCTCTTGTGTCACAAAACATCGAAATTGACCACGTCATAGAGATTTATGTCCCTGATGACGAAATAGTTTCAAGGTTGTCGGGGCGACGCATACACCTTGAGTCGGGGCGTGTTTATCACGTACACCACAACCCGCCCACTGTTGAAGGTGTTGACGACATTACAGGTGAACCACTGGTTCAACGCGAGGATGACAAAGAAGAAACAATTTTGGAGCGCCTAAAAGTATACAGAGAACAAACAGAACCTTTGGTTTCGTTCTATAAAGAAATGTCGCGAAAACAGGGTAGTAAACTGAGTTATCACAAGACGGACGGGAATGGTGATAGTGACGACATTAAGAACGTCATATTCGATATCCTTGATAACTAATTGGTTAAGGGAGAGTTTCTGTGTGTAGACAATTACTCATCTAAAGTTTTCGTTATGTCACTTTTCTAAATTTCGTTTTAAGTAGTACGTTTAATCACCTGAAAAATAAAAAAAAATTTCAAAAAAAAGTGTGCAAATTGAAATTTTTTTTTCTAAACTTTGTTTTGTGTTTGCGTTATATCAGTAATGGGTTTGTTTAAATCCAGTTAACGGAAAGATACAACTCGATAGGGAAGAACTTCTCAACGTAATACAGGAGCGATGAAAGTGGTTGCGAAAAAAAAGAAAGCTGCAAAAAAGAAACCTGCTGCTAAGAAAAAAGTAGTTGCTAAGAAAAAAGTAGCTGCTAAGAAAAAAGTAGCTGCTAAGAAGAAGCCTGCTGCTAAGAAGAAGGCTGCTGCTAAGAAGAAGCCTGCTGCTAAGAAGAAGGCTGCTGCTAAGAAGAAGCCTGCTGCTAAGAAGAAGCCTGCTGCTAAGAAGAAGCCCGCTGCTAAGAAAAAGGCTGCTGCTAAGAAGAAGCCTGCTAAGAAAAAGGCTGCTGCTAAGAAGAAGCCTGCTGCTAAGAAGAAGGCTGCAAAGAAGCGTAAGTAATATCACTGAAAAGCCCTCTTATATGAGGGCTTTTTGTTGATGACCGCTTTTAAAGCTTCTGTGCCTCCTCTCACTTTGGTGAGGGGGGGCGTGGCGTCTCTTACAACGCTTGATGGTTACTCCGTATAAAACTTTATGGTTTTGGACAGTTACGCTAATTGATTGATTGTGTTGATGTTCTCAAACTCATCTGATCCGGTCTCAAAGTAGACTCGATTGTGATTCATCCCCTCAAGCCATCCCTTTACTGAACGGCGACCAGTCTTCAGATAGACATCGATTTCCTCAAGCGCTGTAGTATGCGCAAGGAAAACCAGCGGTTGTTCATTGTTTCCATCGTGTGCCACCGCAACAGATGCGTCACCGAGGCCATTGAGTAATTTCTGCATGAGGTTGTTGGGTAGACGAGGTGTATCGCACGGCACGACAAGTGTCAGCGATGTTTTTACGTGGCGTGCGCAGGCACTGATCCCGGATAGGGGCCCCTGTTGCTTAGTCGCTTCACCGTCAATATCATCAGCTGCAAATGCGATGTCTGCGATGCAGGGGTAGGGTAGTTCGTCATACCTTGGATCGCTGGTATTGTTCCTGCTAATGAGGATCATATCGACTTGTGGGCTGATCGAATCAACAACATGAGTTAACAGAGGTTTTCCATGATGCAACATCCACGCCTTCTCTGCGTAATTCATCCTTGATCCCTTTCCTCCTGCTAGTACGATAGCGGTGGTTTCCATAGATTATTGCTCCTCTAACGACATCATCATTTATGCACACCTTAGATTCAAACTAGTTGTATGCAAAACCTGCCAGATGTTTTTGATGCACTAGCCCACTCCTGGCCTGAATATTCAGTGCGGAAGGGGCAACTCGAGTTAGCGATTAACATAGAGTCGGTGATGGAAAGTGGAGCCGTCGGGATTTTTGAAGCTGGAACAGGCACTGGAAAAACCCTGAGCTACCTTGTTCCTGCGTTTATTGCTTCCGGCTCCGTGATTATTTCAACAGGTACAAAGAACCTTCAGGATCAGTTGTTTCAGAAAGACCTGCCCGTTTTGCAGAAGATGTTCCCCGAAAAGAGAGTCGCGTTGTTAAAAGGCAGGGCGAATTACCTCTGTCCGCAACGGTTAAAGACCAACATTAAGATAGATCATCGAAATGAAGTCCTTGCACACCAACTGATGGAAGTGCGCGGCTGGTCAACTCGAAGTCGGACCAATGATCTTACTGAAATCCTGGATCCGGAGGAAAATGCCGCTCTTCAAAAACTGGTGACCAGCACAAGAGATAACTGTCTGGGTAGTAGGTGTTCTGAATTTAACGATTGTCCATTGTACCGTGCGAGAGAAAAAGCCAGTCAGGCTGACATCGTTATTGTGAACCATCACCTTTTACTGGCCGACCTCACGCAGCGAGAGGACAACATTCGATCGCTCTTGCCTGATGTAACGGCGTTGGTAATTGATGAGGCTCACCAGATTCCGGATATTGCTCGCCAGTTTTTTGGGCAACGATTATCCAGCGGGCAATTTACTGAACTTTTACGCGATGTCAGAGCTGAATTGTCCCTGCTGGGTAATGATGACCCACACAGTTTGGACTTCGTTAGCGCCCTTGAAAGGCAATTGGTGGCGTTGAAACAGTTGATGCTTGCGGGAACTGATTCCTACTTTGAACGATGGCTGAATGAAAAGTCTCGCCACTTGATTCTTGCGGTTGATCAGGCTCTGGCGGAGTTGGGTAATCGCCTTTTGGATGTTGCAGATAGAAGTGATGGACTGGCGCAATGTGCCAAACGTGCCCTGGGAATGGCGGACATCTTCGCACTGCTCACCGAACAGGCTGACCCGGGGGGAGGTTATGTCCACTGGATTGAGAGAGTCCAGGGTAATTACACCATCCACCTCTCTCCGCTGGAGATTAGCGCAGATTTCCAAAAAGTTGTCATGGATTCCGAGGCCAGTTGGATATTCACTTCTGCGACACTATCTGTGGATGGTTCTTTCACTCATTTTAAATCAGAACTTGGTGTATCCGATGAAATTTCCGCGATCTTCGAAAGTCCATTTGATTATCTGAAGTCTATCAAAGCCTATGTGCCATCCGGGTTACCTGAGCCAGGCCGCGACGATCATACTAAACAACTTGTTGCCCGTTGTGTCCCATTGATTGAACAAAACAACGAAAGAACCTTTTTCCTGTTTACCAGTCATCGCGCTTTGCAGCTTGCAGCGCTTGAGCTTAAGCAGATTGGAAGGCCACTGCTTGTCCAGGGTACCAAGTCCAAAATTCAAATGCTGACTGAGTTTAAGGAATCCCCGCGTAGTGTATTGTTAGGCACGCAGAGTTTTTGGGAAGGCGTGGATGTTAGGGGCGTAGGATTGAAGCTACTGATTATCGACAAACTGCCTTTCCCTAACCCGTCTGACCCAATCTACAATGCTCAATCAATATTGATCCGTAGCAATGGTGGCAATGGCTTTACAGAGTTGGCATTGCCTAAGACGGTCTTGTCGTTAAAGCAGGGTTTTGGACGACTAATGCGTGAAGCGAGTGACACGGGATTGTTCGTGCTTGGTGATTCAAGAATCAGCAGTCGTTCATATCGAAATTATGTTATCAATAATTTACCCGAAATGGTCTGGCTTGATAGGCACGAAGATGCGATCGCTTGGATGCGTAAACTATGATGCACGAGTTACAATGCTCTCTTTTTGAGAAGGTCGCCCGGTGAATCTCCTTGGAATTGATACCTCTACACGTTCTACTGTGCTGGGATTGCAACTCGGCTCAGAGCTGGTAGATCGGACATCTCCAGAAGTCGATACACACAGTAGGGAAATTCTGCCATCAATCGAGTCGCTGGTAAGAGAGGCAGGGATAGGTGTTGGAGACCTTGATGCGATCGTTTTTGGTCAAGGCCCTGGTTCTTTTACTGGCTTGCGGATTGCCGTAGGGGTTGTCCAGGGATTGGGTTACGGGCTGGGTATTCCCGTCGTACCAGTCTCATCTATGGCCTGCATTGCGCAGTCGTTCACTACAGTGACTAATCCTCCGCTCGTATTTGTGGGGTTAACAGCTCGACTGGAGGAAGTTTATTACGGTGCCTACAAATTCGAGGAACATATTGCGGTGCCAGTCATCCCAGAGGGGGTTGTTGACGTCTCTGAACTGCCGCAGTTACCTGTTGGCGACTGGCTTGGGTGTGGCAACGCAATGCCTGGATTGAGTACAAAAATTCAGGAGGCAACGGGTGTTTCCTTTAAGAGTATTTCGGCTGAAACTGTTCCGAGCATACGCAATTTGCTTTCCCTTGGTTCCTTCAAGCTTGGCCGCGGCGAATCAGTAAGCGCGATGCGCGCGACACCTGTCTATCTTCGTGAACAGGTTGCCTCTCGACCCGACAAGAGATGAGTAGGTTTAGAGTAGGCTGTGACGAGGATGGATATTACCTTGAAGATAGCTTTTCCCGTCAGCACCCACTTAGGGTTGATTTTTCTCAACCGGAATTTCTGACCCGGCTTCGGGGAGCCGGAAAAAAAACCGAGTTGGTGGCACGTGCAGTAAAAGCGGGTGGAGGCGTTCGCGTTCTGGACTGTACGGCCGGACTGGCCCGGGATGCGTTTGTGCTGGCGTCCCTCGGGTGTAAGGTGACCCTGGTAGAACGATCAAGGGTTGTCTCCACATTGCTTCTGGATGGATTGAAGCGGGCAAAGAAGGTTCCCGAACTGGCTTCTGCTGCTAATCGAATCAAACTGACAATTGCTGATTCGCTTGTGCTGATGGCTCAGCCTGGCCTGGAATATGATGTGATCTACATTGATCCGATGTTTCCCGAAAAGCCGGGTGCCGCTGCTGTGCGAGGACCAATGCAGCATCTGCAAAGATTTCTCGGGACAGACGAAGATGCGATGGCATTGTTAACTGTCGCCTTGCAGGCAGGTTGTAGCCGGGTTGTGCTTAAGCGGCCACCTCACGGTGACTGGATCTCTCCCATCCGGCCGACACATGTATTCAAAAATAAAAACAGCCGTTACGAGGTGTTTGCGAGTTAGTTGTTGAACTTTCTGACCGCCTGCAGAATGTTGTATCTGACATCGGCATCCAGAGATCTAGCAGTGGCGGATTCCAATGGCGCAAAATATTCGCCGACAGCGAGTTCAGTATCGACAACCTGTTCACTTTTCAGTTGTCTGAGGAATGTGGAGAAAAGAGATTTGTCGAAAAACTCAGGGGAGTTGATGCCATAGATGACGGAAAGTTGTTCTGCGATTCCTGCGGATGCTGATTCAAGTGCTTTGAGTGATGGTCGATTGGATTGCTGCAGCAATGCCATGACAATATAAAACCTTTCCAGGGTTGGGTCCGTGATGCTGGCGATATCTTGAAGACTATTGTATTCAGGTGACTCAGGCGATGGAATTGCAATCTGGTCGCCGTTGATCGCAATGAGCCCAAGCTCAGACAATGATTCTATGACGGAATCTAATACCCCCTCCAGATCAATAATGTCCCAGGAAAGGAACATCTCTGACTTCAGGAACGGGTACAGCGGTTTGATAAATTCTGCTAATGCATTTCTGTCGGTTTTGGTTTCGGTTCGCACAAATCTCGCAACCAGCGATGGCATTGCGTATACATGAATGACATTGTTGGCGTTGTAAGTCAGGGTTATTGACTGTTCGGGAGACGCTGAAACGATGGTCCCGAACTGGTGCTCTGTTCTGCTTAAGCCGCTAATGTCTATTGCTTGCTCAAGTATTTCTTTTGGGGTTGCGTTGGTGATTGAACAACCTGACGGACCGCATTTTCGGGCGATAGCAAGAAGCAGCTCAATTTGATCCAACAGATATTGTTCCTCAATATTCTGCTTCGCGGTTGATAACAAAGCGACAGCAACCAGGTTTGTTGGTTTCACTGCGACTGATTCGTTGATACGGGTTACAAGGTTCTCGGCCAGGAGCAGGCAGGTCTCGGATAATTGAACTGAGGGTATCTCCGTTAACTGTTGCCATTCCGGTAACTGTTCATCCATGAACTCCTGAAGTCGCAGGGGTTCCCCAAAGTTAACGGTCACTTGTCCGAAATGGCGCTTCAGGGAACGGAATATGCCGAAAATATCGAACACGGATTCTGATTGCTTATCCTTCCCGGACAATTCGGCCATATAAGTTGATGATTCAAGCACCCGCTCGTAGCCGAAGTACACTGGCATAAACACAATGGGTTTGGAGGCGTCTTTATGGAAGCTGTTAACCGTCATGCGGAGCATCCCCGTCCTCGGTGGCAGTGTTCTTCCAGTTCGGCTCCTGCCGCCCTCTATGAAGTACTCCACCGAAAATCCACGGGTAAAAACCTGGTGTAAATACTCATCAAAGACTTCTCTATACAGGCCGTCACCCTGGAAACTTCTCCGCATAAAAAAGGCTCCGGCCCTGCGTAGCAGCGGACCAACAAAGGGCAGGTTGAGGTTCTTTCCTGCGGCAATGTGAGGTGGGGCCAGACCATTGTTATAGAGCACGTATGACATTAGCAAATAGTCAATATGGCTTCGATGGCAGGGGGTGTAAACGATCTCGTGGGACTGGGCCATCTGTTTGACGGTGTCAATGTGGTTGACTTCAATCCCCGAGTACAATTTGTTCCAGAGCCAGGTGAGCAATACAAAGAAAAATCTTATGACCCGATATGACTGGTCCGAAGCTATTTCCTGGGCGTAGGCCATCGCTTTTTCTTCCACGGACAAAAATGATACCTCGTTGGTTCTTGCTTCACGCTCGATGGCGCCGCGAACTTCGTCACTTGCCAGAATATTGCTGAGTAGGGTGCGCCGGTGAGAGAGGTCTGGACCAATGATTGCCTGTCTCTGGTTGTTGAAATTCACTCGAAGTAATCGCAGGAGCTTCCTTACCTGTCTCGGTTGTTCAGACTCGGATGATATGAGTTCATCAAGCGCTATGGGGGCTCCGAATTGCACTAATATGTGACCGGGGTGAAATAGCATGGCGAAGAACTTTTTCAGGCCGCTGGTTGCACTCCAGTGTTCCGAGAGTAAAAGCTTGAACAAAGACTTTTCTCTGTCGGGCTGGTGGCCCCAGAACAGGGAGACGGGAACAATCTTGATTGATCGGTTAGCAAGAGCCTTCTGGTGTTCGAAAAGGCGCATCATCCGCGCTGATTGTTGGCGCAGTGATTTTCTACCCAGCGTTCCTTCCGGCCGACCCAGGAAAAACACGGCGCGATCTTCGTTAATTTCCGGGATTATCGATACCGCGGAAGGTAAGCCGCCTGCCTCGCAGGCCTTGTCCGTCACAAGGAGGTCTGCGATGGACCGAAAGGGCAGCACGTAACAGATGAGGTCTGAATCGCTCAGATCGAGTGATTCACGACTACCACCCAGGAAGATCGGCTTTATCCACAGGAATAGAACCCGTCGCGACACCTCGAATTGTGTGGCTTTGAGCTTAAGGCGAAGAGCGCTAAGTTTACGGGATATTTCCATTGAACAGGTCCGAGATGACGGTTGCGGAGTCTCGTCCTTCGATTTCAACTTCGTAGACGCTGTTGAATTTTCGCTGGGTGGCTGAGGTGATGGCTGCACGTGAATCGAGAACCGTAGGTCTCAGGAATACCAACAGGTTCTGTTTTTGAGTCGTCGTGGAAGAACTCCGAAACAAAAAACCGATGCCCGGGATGCTTCCCAGCAAAGGCACCTTTGAATCATTGAAGGTTTCCTTATCCCTGATCAATCCTCCGATGATGATTACTTCCTGGTCGTCGACGAGAATTGTTGTATCAATCGTGCGTATGTTGGTTATCAGGTCTGCGCTTCCGTCGGCACCAATAACGCTAAGTGAAGCAGGGTCAACCTCAGAGACTTCCTGGTGAACTTTGAGTTGCACCAGATTGCCATCATGAATATTAGGAGTGACTTCCAGTGTCAGCCCGACGTCTTCGCGTTGGATTGTCGTGAATGGGTTCGATGCACCGTCACTACCACTTGTCGTTGAACCTGTTCTAAACGGCACGTTTTGACCGACTACAATTCTTGCTTCTTCATTGTCCATCGTTGTGATGTTGGGAGTGGATAATAGATTAACGTCTCCGTTCGTCGACAGGGCTCGAATAATGGCAGCGAAACTTGTCCCATCTGAGTTGAGTCGACCACCGGCTAATAACGGTGAAGTTCCCGGGTCAACGTTGAGTAGCGGTGGAGCAATGCCATCTGGCAAGTCAGAGTCACCTTGGGCCATATTTTTCAGAATCTGTGCGAGGGTTCCGGAGGGCGCGGTTAATCCAAGCGGCGTATTCCCGCCGCTCAAGTCTGCAACAAAAAGCTCAGAACCAAGTTGGCGAGAGAAATCCGTCGTGACTTCGACGATGGCAGCTTCTATCAGTACCTGCAGTCGGCGTACGTCCAGGCTGTCGATGATATCCATTATTTCGAGCATGGCCGAGGGGGCTGCACGAATGACCAATGCATTGAGTGCCTCATCAGGCTGGATGCTGGTTTTAACCTTGTTGGACTTATTATCTTCATCGTCAACGATCGTGTTCCTCAGAAGTTCGGCCATTTCAGAGGCGTCGGAATGCGCAAGTCGAATAACCTTGGTTGTCCCGGACCGGTTTGCGGGAACATCCAGTTGTGACACGAGCTGCGCCACCTTCTCTACGGTGACTTTTTGGCCCTTAACCACCATGGAATTTGTTCGTTCGCTGGCGACGATGGTCACCTTATTTGGACCCTTTGCGCCACTCCCTATCTGTTCAGGTGCGAGTTCTTCGAGGAGTCCAACCATATCTTCGACCCAGGCCTCTTTCAGGCCGATGATCTCAACGGTTTGGCTATCGGCGATGTCGATTCGGTTAACGATTTCGGTTAATCGGGCAATGTTTCCCGCGTGATCGCTGATAATCAGTACGTTAGGGGACGAGATACCAGCAACGTGGCCGTATTGTGGAATGAGCGGCCTGAGGGTCTTTACCAGATCCTCTGACGCGGAATTACGGACCGGGATGACAGCGGTCACCAATTCCTCTGATTGTGCGGGACGCAAAAAATCCTTTGGATTCCCGCTCTGTTTTGCGAGGACCTGTTGAACGATCTTGGTGATGTTCCCGGTAGGAACAGCGGCGTAGCCGTGAACCCGAAGAACCGATAGAAACAGCTCATAGATCGTGTCCTTGTCCATTGAGGTGTTCGAAATAACGGTGACGTTACCTTTAACCCTGGGGTCTACCACAAAGCTTTTGCCTGTTATCACTGAAACCTGGGACACGAATTCGCGGATATCGGCATTTTTTAAACTTACCTTCCAGGTTTCTTCTATGGCCTTTGCCTGCGCGGAGGCTTTTTGGGCAGGTAATGCGACGGGCAGGAGTAAGCAGCTAACCAAGATGGCAAGGGAGATGCTTATTCGAGAATTACTTACAGTCATGAAATTCTTGGCTCAATATGGGTTGAATGATACGCGACCGAAAGGTTTACTGCCGCCCGTATTTAGGTACGGGTACAGTCAGGAAAAAACGCCGCGGCCCCCGCTTGACTTCAACGCGAACCCGGGATGATGCCATAACCTGAGCCATTAGCGCGGTATCGCTTGAGGCTACGCCAACCGGACGGCCATTGATTGAAAGTATCATATCACCTGGTTGCAGGCCTGCCTGCTTGATTGCAGCCGGTGCGTCTGTGCCGACTTGGTATCCGTTTGCCTCGTCGATTGAAACGGGGGTGATGCCGGCCTCACTCAAGGTGCCATGAAGGTCGTTGCGCAATTTTTCCTGATACTGGGTAAGAGTCTTGTTGTTGGTTGATTTGTTGTTTGACCCATTTGCATTACGAATGCTGTTTCTGGCATTTCCCAGCTG
>Ga0208947_1000908_pt1 | contig 13982 bp, 12 predicted proteins | sample AOAMet1_04_M0_20_2_FD_188226 | JGI IMG/M metagenome (GOLD analysis project Ga0208947, IMG submission 188226) | Ammonia-oxidizing marine microbial communities from Monterey Bay, California, USA - CAN11_04_M0_20 (SPAdes) | ecosystem: Environmental > Aquatic > Marine > Intertidal zone | place... | reverse complement strand
TGAGAATTCGCGCGCCGCTAGGTCATCATAGCCGTAAATCTCGATGCAGACCAGTCCGACCGTAGAGGCCACGCGGTAGCAATAGGAGTAGAGTTCCTCGAAGGTTTCGTAGCGGTTTTGGTGAAAGTCATCTTCCATTCCGCTAATCATGTCGTCTAAGAGCTGCCGCGGGATGTTGTAGCGGTGAATCGTATCTTTTAGAGCAATGAAAATTGGGTCTGTCGAAGTGATTTGCCCATAAGCGGTTGAGAGCTTCTTTCGATAGTAGAATAGTTGTGACATCCGGTCGTCGTAATGGTCTCGTGCAACGACCGGGCTGCTACCAGTCAAACGCTCAATATCGGCCCTGTACTCGACCGATTCTGGATCGTCGGAAGAGCCTCCGGGGAATAAATCGACATAGTCTCCGTCGGCGATATCGTCGGCGCGCCGGCAGAAGGCGTAGTAAGCACAGATGGCGCGACGTGCCTCGTTTGGAAGATACTTGAACGAGTGATAGAAATTACCAGCCTCGACGCGAGTTAATTCCTCACAGTAATCGTAAGCGGTGTCAATCATGTATTCCGGCACATCGTTTTCTGACCAGATTGCAGCATCGATGTGCCCGAATGGATTGAGGAGTTCTCCTCGCGAGCCCAGGACTCCCATGAATCGAGCTCCTTCTCGAAGCGTCTCAAGGGCAGTAATCGAAATTGCTCGGGCCGCTTCACGAGTCATGCTGACTGCGGATCTTACGACCTCGATTCCCTCGGGCTGAACGTCAGGATCGACGAGAGAGATGCTACGCTCGAGGTCATACCGCACTCCCGTCGCGGGATCGGTTTTCGAGCGCTGTGACATGGTGATGCCTGACGCGAGCCCACATGGCTCGCACTTGAACCTCACCCTCGCGCGCGTGCAGGCCGCTTCAGCGGCCTTGGAGGGATTCTATGCAGGATTGGCCGAGGCTTGGGCAATTGGCCTCAGAGTTTCTTTCTGGCCTTCTCTGCAGCCTTGTTGAGAAGGCGATTTTCAAGGCCCTTGAAGCGTGTTCCGATAGCGCTCAGTGCAGCGATTCTCTTGATTCTGTTACGGCTAACCTTGATGCGCTCTCCGGCGTCGAGGACATTGCCTGTTCGGAGTAGCGAGAGAGTGTCCAGACCAATGGCTACTGGGAGGATACAGGCCATCCGAAGATTGCGGTGCTTTCGTGGAATCATGCGAATGTACCGGATGGCCGCCTCGTAATGGTCGCAGGCGAGGTCTAGATAGGAATCGTAGAGTGGTCGAAATGCTGAGATTGACTCGGGATTTCGCAGGTCTTCATGAGTCAGACCAAATTCGGCAAGGCGCTGACTCGGAATGTAGCATCTGCCTAGGGCGATGTCCGCAGGGATATCGCGCAGGATATTTGTCATTTGTAGAGCCTTTCCGAAGCGGATTCCAAGAGTGTCGAAAGTCGCTGTGTCTGCGATTCCACCGTCGAGTTCGTGTAAGAGCGTAATCGCAGTCCAGAACTCGCCGACGCTACCAGCGACGCGGTAGGCATAATCATCCAATTCCGCGTCGTTTTCAAGAGTTGTCAAATCAGACCCCAAAGCTCCGAATCTTACGAGATCAAGACGCTGTCCTGAGATGATGACGTCAAGACATCGCTGTATCAGGACAGTATCCTCGGATGACATCGCACGGTAAGCTGCAATCACAGAATCGAGGTTCTCAATCAGCCTCTTCTCATCAGCATCCTCCTGAATAGAAGCGATGTCACTGAGGTCGACGGCTTCGTCATCAACGAGTAAACCACGATAGCCGTCGAGAGCTTCAATCAACGCCTCCGCATTTTCACTCTTGGAGTCGGCAATTGTGTCGGCAAGGCGAGCGAGCAAGTAGAGTAGTCCAACTTGGTCACGAACGGTGTTGGGTAGCGTTGTGAGAGTCAGATGGAATGAGCGTGATGTGGCTTTGAGTAAGCCATCGATGTGCGGATTGATTACTTCTGCCATCACTTCACCCGTTCCGGCCACTTTGGCTCATTTGTTGAGTCCTTCGCACTTCGGAGCACCTACCACTCCCTCCAACCCTCGGCTCCTCTTCGTGGCGCTTCAGGCCAGTCGGGCCACTGTGAGTCGTGTTTCCAACCTCGGAATTCTGCAATGCCTCTCTGCTCAAGCAGGGCTGCTGCTGCGGTGAGTCCTGCCCTGCTCGCTCCCTCCATTGTGCTTGGCCAATCGATGTCTATCCAATCTCCGCCGAGTATGACCCCCTCTCCTGCGTCGAGCGGGTCTGGACGCAAGCGTTGGGCGCCGGTTCGCAGAGATGTTGTGGCGTGTTTGTTGCGGATGACATGGAATGAGTTGATTGCAGGTGCTTGTGGGAATGCGGTTGCGATTACTCGTTCATACTCGGTTTGGATGAGTTCGTCCTCCCAGCCTAGGTAGGGGTCGGCGTAGGAGACTAGGACGCTCATCCAGTGCCCGGGCAGCCCTCCTCTCTCTCCGTCATCGAGTTCTGCCGAACGGTCGAATAGAGTCTGGATTATGGGTTCGTCACAGCAACTGACAAAATGTATTCCTTCGGGTAGAACTGGCCCTTCATGGAAGGCTTGGATAGCGATCCGTGCAGTGTTTCCTAGGTTTGCTAGACGATCGGCTACCTCATGAGATTCGGCACTTGCTCCAGAGCCGGTAAGCAATCTTGCTGTAACTGAACTCGGTGTGCAGAGGATGACTGTTGATGCAGCAATCATTCCATCTCTAGTGGTTACTCCTGTGACTCTTCCTGCTTCTCGGTAGAGTGAGGTCACTGGGGTTGAGACTTGGACTTCTACTCCGGCTGATGCCAGAGTTCTGCGCAGGGCTGGTGAGAGTGATTTTGCTAGGTCTGTGGTGAATGATCCGACGTCAAATGCATCGGCTCCGCCGAATAGTCCACACTTGAACAGGAATGCGGCTGATGCAGCGCTGGCTTGACTCGAATCGATGTTGAGGGTTGCACGGACAAGTGGGTCCCAGAACCTAGTGATTGATCGCTCGGTTTGGCCATTATCGCGCAGCCAATCGAGGAAGGTTGTGTCGTCTAGGCTGCGCCGGCGTTTCTCGTCCATTTTGTACAGTTCCTTGACCACTTTTTGCATGGCAATCTTGTCACCCAGTTTGAGGAAACTTACGTTGAGCAGTGATGCCGATAGGTGGTTGGGGGGTGGCAGATTTCCTGAGCGAATTGACGAGATTATGCCTTTTTCAACTTCGAGATAGGGTAGTTTTGTCTGCTTCTGTAGTTTGATGATGTCTCGGGCTTCGCATGTTGCGAGGAGTTGCAGGAATCGACTGTAGATTCTGAATACGACATGCTGACCATTGTCTATCGGGCGGTCGATTCCAGGTAGTCGGGTACTCGTAACACGACCTCCGAGCATTGCTGATGCTTCGATGAGAGTGACACGTTGCCCTCTTCCTGCGAGTGCAAGAGCACAGGCGCTTCCGGCCAAGCCACCGCCGACAACGACCACTGGAGAATCCTGACTCACGGTGGTTGAGCCGCATCATCCGGTCTAAGACTCTGTGCGATACGATGGGGTGAGGAGTCGGTCTTCAGAGAAGACCGGCTTGTTCGAGAGCGACCTTGAGGACCGCTCCTATCTCTGAAGGGTCACGTGCGATATGGATTCCAGCCGCCTCAAAAGCAGCAAATTTCTCGGCAGCTGTGCCTTTGCCACCGGAGATAATCGCTCCGGCATGTCCCATCCGCTTACCTGGAGGTGCGGTCGAGCCGGCGACGAATCCGATGATTGGTTTGCTCATGTTAGCAGCAGCCCAAGCTGCTGCATCTTCTTCCGCAGTACCGCCAATCTCACCAATCATGACTACCGCGACGGTCTGCTCGTCGGCTTCGAAAGCCGAGAGACAATCAATGAATCCGGTGCCATTGACTGGATCTCCGCCGATGCCAATGCAGGTCGATTGCCCTTCACCTATACTCATCGTCTGTGCCACAGCCTCGTAAGTCAGGGTGCCTGACTTCGAAACCACTCCGATACGGCCCTTGGCGTGAATGTGACCGGGCATGATTCCTATCTTGCATCCTCCTCCATCACCAGGGGTGATTATTCCTGGGCAATTTGGTCCGATGAGTCGAATACCAGGTCGGTCATTAACGTAGGATACAGCTCTGACCATATCGAGGATTGGGATTCCTTCTGTGATGCAGACAATGACACCTTCACCCTTGATGCGGTCGAAGGCGTCTGCCGCCTCCATGATTGCCTCCGCTGCAAATGGAGGCGGGACGTAAATCACCGAGGCATCGGCGTCGGTGGCGTTGATTGCCTCTAACATACCGTTGAAAACGGGAACCTCACGGTCAGCCAATTCGATTGTCCGACCGCCTTTTCCAGGAGTCACACCACCGACAACATCGGTGCCGTATTCCACCATTTTTTCACCGTGGAAGTGACCTTGACTTCCGGTGATACCTTGGATGAGAAGTTTGGATTCTTCAGCGATCCAGATAGCCATCACTGACCACCTCCAATCAGGCTGACGATGGCTTCTGCACCTTCGGCCAATGTTTCAACTGAGGTGCAGTCGAGGTCCGAGGCATCGATAATTGCCCGCCCCTCTTCGTACATCGTCCCCGACAATCGAATCACAAGTGGGACCTCAAGTCCCATATTCTCAGAGACGGCTAGAACAGCCTTGGCGACAACGTCGCAACGTTGGATTCCACCGAAGATATTGACGAGAATACCCTTCACATTCGGGTCCTCAAGTATGATTTCGAAGGCTTCTTGCACCTTTGCATCGTCAGCGCCGCCGCCGATGTCGAGGAAGTTAGCGGGCTCGCCACCGTAGAGTTTGATGACATCCATCGTAGCCATTGCGAGCCCCGCGCCATTGACCAGACAACCGATGTCTCCGTCCAGCTTGACATAGGATAGTCCCGCCTCATGGGCCCTAGTCTCGGTCGGCTCCTCCTCGGCGAGATCGCGTAGTTCAGCCCAATTCTTGTGGCGGAAGGTTGCGTTCTCATCGAAACCGATTTTTGCATCGAGGGCGACGATTTCGTCGTCCTCGGTTCGCACGAGGGGATTGATTTCAACCATCGAGCAATCATTTGCGATGAATAGCTCGTACAGGCTGCCAATCATGCGAAAGAAGTCTTTCAGGGCAGCCCCTGAGAGTCCAAGAGACATGCCGAGGTTGCGCTTCTGAAAGCCGAGCAAACCTGCTGATGGATCGACCCAAACCTTGTGAATCGCTTCAGGTGTATTTTCAGCGACCTCTTCAATGTCCATTCCGCCTTCGGTCGAGGCCATAATCAGAACCGATTTTGCCTCGCGATCGACTAAGAGAGCCAGGTAGTATTCGTGAGCGATGGCGCAGCCGGTCTCGACATACACATTGCTGACCAATTTACCGGCAGGTCCCGTCTGCTTTGTCACAAGGATATGGCCGAGGATGCCGCGGGCGTAGGTCTCTACATCCTCGCGTGAGAAGGCGATTTTGACACCCCCCTCCATCAACAGAGTACCGTCAGTTGGACAGTAGAGGTTGCCTTTTCCGCGCCCTCCTGCGTGGATTTGGCTTTTCACAGCCACCACTTTCGAGTCAAGTAAATCGTAGGCAGCGAGGGCATCTTCGACGCTTCGACAGTGGACGCCGTCGAGTACCTTTACGCCAGCCTCACGGAACAGTTGCTTTCCTTGGTACTCGTGAATGTTCATGCCGACATGCCGGCGACCATACACCCGTCTTTCAACGATGCGCCTGTGAGGTGTGGAGGCCATCGGGGATACGAAGTGCTGAAAGTCAGAATTGAACCCGGTATGCCATGGACGTAGTAGTGTTAGCCGGAGGTTTTGGCACTCGCTTGCGTCCATGGACTGAAACAATCCCCAAACCACTATTGCCTATTCTTGACAAGTCAATGATTGAGCACGTTCTAGATGTATTGCCGGAATCTCAAGTTGACAAGGTTCTGATTGCTGCTGGTTATGGTGTAGAACAGATGCGGGAACATTTCGAAGGGATTCCCTTACCCTACGAGATAGTCATCGTTGAAGAGACGGAACCTCTAGGCACAGGAGGGGCAATTGCAAACTGCCGCGAGCATCTTTCTGGCGGAACTTTCTGTGTTATCAATGGAGATTTGATTACTAGCCTCAAGGTCGAAGAGATGCTTGAATTCCACAAACAAAATGGCGGTATTGCAACCATTTCCCTTTGGGAAGTTGAAGATCCATCTCGCTTTGGTGTCGCTGACTACAAAGCAGATACTGGGAAGATAATGAGATTCCAAGAGAAACCCGCGATTGAAGATGCATATTCCAATCTAATCAACGCAGGAACTTACATCCTTGAGCAAGAAATATTCGACTTTATGCCAGACGAGGCTCATAGCATCGAGAGAGACATTTACGAGAAGATTGCAGAGACTGGAGCATTGAATGGCTTCCCCTTCGAAGGCATGTTTGTTGACGCTGGTACACCTACTTCATTTGTTGAAGCCAGCCAAGCCTGCATCAATTCTGGCCGATTCGCAACCGGTCAAGTATCAGGCGATTCATGGATTGGAGACGGTTGCGAAAATTTCGGCGAAGTAATTGGCAGCTCTCTTGGCTCTAATGTCACCGTAGGAGAAGGCTCATCGATTCACAACTCAGTGATTCTAGAAGGTGCAATTATTGGGTCGAATTGTCAATTGTATAACTGCTTAATTGGCAAAGGTGCGGAAGTAAATGCCGGCTCTAATCTTAATAGCAAAATCGTTGGTCACGGGTCTAGAGTTGAGTGAGAGAGAATGGCAAAGGATTTCGGAAATATACGATTTTCCGGAAAACTGAGGCCATCTCAAGTGGCTTCATCAAGCATAATTCGGACTGAATTAGAATCTAATTCAAAGGAATTACTTATTGTTGCTCCACCTGGTTCTGGAAAGACAGTACTTGGGTTGTATGTTTGGTCTGATTTGGTCAGACTACCAACCTTGGTGCTTAGTCCCAACTCAGCAATACAGGCTCAGTGGGTTGAGAGGGCCAAAGAACTCTTTGACCTCGATGGAAAGGTTTCGGAAATTGGCACTGATCCAAAAAACCCCGGAATCCTCACATCGCTGACATATCAATCGGTTACTTTGCCAAAAAGAGGAGGAGGGGAACTTGATGATTCAGCCATGGAATTATGGATTAGTACTCTAATGGATCCCAATTCTAGTGATGGTATAGTTGAAGCAGAAGATCGCGAAAGCGCAATTTCTTGGATAGTAGATTTGGAGGAAAAGAATCCTGAATATCACTCAGATAGGATTGGCCATTATCGAAAGAAAGTTAGAGATTCGCTATCTGAACATGGAAATGCGCTTTGGGTGTTGCATGAATCTGCAAAATCCAACCTGACAAGGCTCTCTGATGTTGGCATTGGACTCATCATTCTCGATGAATGCCACCATCTATTGGAGCATTGGGGTAGAGTCCTAATTGAGATAGTCGAATTTCTAGATAATCCAATCGTACTGGGGCTGACTGCAACCCCTCCAGAGGCTGGTGATGACCCATCGGATAATCTCTATCTCGACCTATTTGGCGAAGTTGATTACGAAGTTCCAGTTCCTGCATTAGTTAGAGATGCTAATTTGTCTCCTTACCAAGATCTCGCATACTTCGTTCGCCCTTCACAAGGCGAGTTGAAATATATCGCAAATGTCGATCAAGACTTTGCTAACTTAGTTGACGAACTAAAGAGAGGTCCAGAGAAACCAGAGGGAAGAATCCCTAGGCTTGAGGTATGGTTAGCTAGAGTATTGGATGAACTAAGCCTACCAGCGGGTAAAGCAAAAGATTGGGATTCCTTCCGTAAGAGAGACCCTCGCCTCGCTGATGCAGCAAGAGAATTCCTCGTATCGAGTGGGCTTAGTTTGCCGAAGGACGTCCCTCAGCCATTGGAATCAACAACATCTGATGGAAGAAGTATGGATACGCTGATTACCGTACTCGATCGATACATCAGAAATGGCTTGATGAGGTCAAAGAGTAAGAAAGATCACGCACTAGCCGAAGATGCAAAGAAAAAACTCAGAATGTTAGGTGTCCAGATAACGGGTTCTGGCGCAAGAATGTGCGCATCTCCTGTTGGTCGAGTAATGGCTTACGCCTCTGCTAAGTACGATGCTCTACAGAACATTCTAACTGCCGAAATGCAGGCTCTTGGGCCAGATATTAGAGCAGTCATTGTTACTGACTTTGAGAAAACCTCTGCCACTGCTTTGGTTGAAGGAGTGTTGGATAAAGAAGCAGGAGGTGCAGTAGCCGCTTACAGAGCAGTTCTAGGATCCGAATCTACCGACAGGCTAGATCCAGTATTGATGACTGGAACTACCGTATTGGTTGATGACGATTTATTGGAGAGGATATTTCCTAGATTTGAGCAGTGGGCTTCCGAAAGGAATCTCGATATCAAGTTCGATTATGTTGAACGGGGAGATTATTTCGAAATTAGAGGTAAGGGCAAGGATTGGCTACCTCGCTATTACACCATGATGATAACCGAATTATTCCAAGAAGGAGTCACAAAGTGCTTGGTTGGAACTAGGGGTCTTCTAGGGGAAGGTTGGGACGCTAGTCGAATCAATGTACTAGTCGATTTGACGACAGTCACCACTAGCATGAGCATAAATCAACTCCGAGGCAGGTCGTTTAGATTAGACAAACTTTGGCCAGAGAAAGTAGCTAATAATTGGGATATTATTTGTTTGGCTGACGAATTTTCCAAAGGCTTTGATGATTATTTGAGATTCAAGAGAAAGCACAAGCAGCTCTACGGAGTATGCGATGATGGAGCGATAGAGAAAGGGGTAGGACATGTCCATCCAGCATTCACCGAGGCTAAGCCGGAGGGTGTGTCCGAAACTATGGAAATATTCAACGAAGAAATGTTGATGAGAGCCAGAAATAGACCCCGAACAAGGGAACTATGGGGGATTGGAAAGCCCTTCAATGCCGTCCCTAGAGAAGCGGTTGAAATCAAAGGAAATCTTGGAGGAGGTTTCCCACCTGCGAATTCTATAGGAGTCACAGTCTGGACTGACGAATCTTTGATTCAAGCTATCTCTGACGCAGTTGCAACCTCATTACAAAATTTAGGCTTGATAGGATTTGGTGCTAAGGTTGGTGGTGGAGACAGAAGTGGTGGCTGGATGAGAGCCTACCTTGAGGATGCGACTGAGGAAGAATCCGCAATCTTCGCTGAGGCAATGCAAGAGATACTGGGTCCACTAGATAATCCAAGGTATGTGATTCCAAGAGAAGTCAAAATAATCAGTGATACTTGGCTTAGCAATTTAATGCCCGAAGTCCTAGCGAAATACTTTCGAAAGAAGAAAAATACTCTGTCCATGTTTCATTCTGTTCCAAAGGTACTTTGCCGCAATAAAGAGGAAGCAATGGTATTCCAAAGCCAATGGAATTTGAAAGTCAGTCCGGGTGAAATAATGTATGGTCACAGCAAGAAGGGCAAGGAACAGGTGGCAGAAATCAACAGAGTTGGACTAGTTCCGAAAACATCCTTCCATCGCAAGAGTGTATTCCTGTGATTATTTCGAGCATCCATTACACTCAATTTTAGATCCTGCGTGCTCGCTACAGAATCGATTGCGGCAAGTAAAGCACCTGAAGTCAAATGCCGAGACTGAATTTTCACAACCTGAATGCCCGCAAGACTCTTCGCCGGTTTTTGCTTTGGGCAAGTCATTTGAATTATCGACAGAATAACCTTCTTCCCACCATTCATCACCGATGATTTCTTCTTTCTTTTCCTCAACAACTTCCTCTTTGAGTCCAAGCACCTTGATCACATAGGGGCTGTCGAAGAATCGTCCCGAATCCGACGCACCCCATATTTCTGCGAGCCTCTGTCTTCCATCTTCTAGGGATTTAATGTCCCCTCCTCGTGCCTGAATGTATGCGATTAATCGGTCATAGGCTCGAATGTAAGAGGGGGCCAGCTCACGGTTGAGATCTAGTTGTTTTCTTGTTTTTCTATTTTGATTGGATCTAGGGGAATAACTCCTCTTCTGTGGCACCTTGCCTTGCTCACTTCCAACTTGTATCAGCTTCACTACAATAGGGCCCAATGCAAGAAGGAGAATAATGAAACCACAACCATCACCAATTCCTGAAATAATGCCTAATCCTAGCACGCCTGCAGGAACTAAGAACACCCATTTGTTGTCTGTTTCATCATCTACCGCCTCGATAAACGCCCAAATCCCACTATAAATCAGAACAATGATGATGAGTACAATTTCTGCTCCTCCTGCTGACATAGCCATCACTCGATAGTGTGACCGCGGCGCTGTCCCGGCGCCGCGGCCGATGAGGTACTCAGCGAGCGTTGCGGTACGCAACTGCAGTCATTGCCCTCTCGGGCTCCTTCTTCGGGACAATACGCCGTTGACCCCGCGGGCGATAAACTCAGCGCCGGACAGCGATTCTGATGGACGCGTCTTTGTTGCCTGCTAAATCACTAGAATCTACTATAATCGGTAAGCCAAGACGATTACACAACTCCACATGGGAAGATGACCATGGATGTTGACACCTTGCGCTGGCATCGTAGCCCAATACGGTGATTGGCTCGAGTTCAGATTCCCAGCCTTGCCCGCTCATTCTTCCAGAAACCCTAATCCAAGAATGTTCGAATCTTCGAAGGTCATTATCAAATTTCTTTAGTCCTATTTTGGATAATCTACTGAGAAGGAAATCTCTTGGAATTGCTCTAGGAATAATTGCAAGAACATTACTTCCATCGTACCAATAAGCAACAGGTCCGATATTTTCCCTGTCGAATTTTTCTTGTGCCGTATTTACTGCTTCAATCGGTTCGCCCCACCTAGCAGGAAGCCACGTTACGAGTGCCGATCTATCCTTTGTTCCCTGTACGTGACTACTAACTTCTATGCTGACATATTCCTCATTATCAGATTTAGATTTCTTTGGTTTTGAGGCTGATTTTTGTTTGAGCTTCAAGCGAGGTAAAGCAAACGGGGGTCTTTTTGGCATTTTCACAGCCAAATCATGCCTCTGGATATTTCCTACCCAATCGCTGATTGGCATCTCTAACCAATCATCCTCAAGAATCGTACAAACCCATCCTGTTGACCCGTGTAAAGTGCCTGGGACTCGGATAATCCTGCGCGTATCTGCTGTAACAACGGGGTCAACAGGGTGACCTGCAGCAATCACTCTATCCAGTAATTCCTTTCTTTGCTCTCTAACCAGTTCTTCTCTTATTCCTGCATCGGGCTCAGAAAACGCGCTCCTATCTGGGTCATTTGCAATTAGATGGAATCCTTTACTTCCAGAGAATGAAACATGCTGAATTTCTAAGTCGGTATTACTCAATAACCACTCTCTAAGTTCTAAGGTTGCGATCCTCGCCTCATCGAGTTTTTTCTTACAAAAAGGCCTCATGTCTATGTCGAAGACTACCATGTGGTCAAGTAGAATCGGGGCGGGTCTTTTCTTATCCTTTAGTCGAGGTAAATTCACGGGATTTAGCCATGATGATGTTGAGACATAAACATCAGTTGGCATCGCACCAGATAAATCTCTGACAAGTGCTTCGCCGGAAGCAATCCTCCTCCTAGATGTGATCCAAGGACCTTTCAAACTCCTCCACCTAAATTGATGTCTTGTAGGCTTATTCAGCCATCCTAGGTCGATTTGACCAGTTGCATGGTAATGGTGGCCTAGAGACTCCTCAGTCCATTGCGGCCCATCGACCATAAACCCGAGAATCAGTGCTAGGTATTGGTTTAATCCCCGTCATCGTCAAAGAGTGGCTGCGACTCGCATTGGTGTGAGTCAGCCCCTAGTCGTGGTCAATCTGAAGACCTACGAGACTGCACATGGTGCCGGTGCTGAAACCCTCGCGAAGGCGATTGCTAGCGTCGAGACGGATGCTCGTATGGTCGTCGCAGTGTCAGCCTTCGACCTGTCTGCCGTGGTTGCCGCTGCCCCCGGATTAGAAGTCTGGTGCCAGCATCTCGACCCTGTTGGATTTGGCTCATACACTGGATGGTTACATCCTGCAACCGCGGTTGAGCGGGGTGCAACTGGAACTCTAATCAATCACGCTGAGCACAAGGTAAGTATCGAGCATGTTGCAATGTTGTTGGATTCAGTGCCTGAAGGGTTCACTGTTTGCGCGTGCGCGGCTGATATCGATGAGGCGCGCGCGCTATCAGCACTCGAGCCGGATTATGTTGCCGTTGAGCCGCCGGAATTGATTGGCGGAGACATCTCGGTCACGACCGCAGATCCTACAATCGTCAGCGGTACTGCTGCTGCTGTTCGAGAGATTTCCAAGCAGGTCGGAATTTTGTGCGGTGCCGGCGTGAAAAACGGTGCTGACGTTGCTGCCGCTATCCAACTCGGCACTACCGGAGTGCTGCTCGCCAGTGGAGTCACTAAGGCAGCTGACCCTGCAGCAGTAGTTGCCGATCTGGTCTCTTCTCTCTGACCTCGAAACCAGGGCACTCATCGTTGAAGGCACAGTTCGAGCAGCGCCATCGACATCTCGATCTAGGTAACGCCTCGAGTTTTCCATCGAACATCATCAATCGAGCCATCTGTTCGATGTCCATCGCAATCATTGATCGAGCCTCAGCAGCCCATTCGGGACTGGCCCTCCTTGACCACTTGACCCAACGGGTGCCGAGCCAGCCTATTCTGACTACATCGATTTCGTCGATGTCAGCTTCAATCAGAGGATTTCTCTCGGCCCATAGCAGCATAGAGCCGAGTTCCAACTCCCCTGCTCTGTCAGGTGTGCGCGAACGCATTTCCATCGCCATGCGCACGAGGCACAATCTACTGCCATTGCGCACTATCAGATCGGGCGCGCCGTATTGTCGCGCCCCGTCGAGAAGCAAGGGTTGCAATCGATCGATGACCAGCACTTTTTCGGCAGAACGGCGATTGAAACCAACAAGAGGTGCTGTCTCGAAAAGGCGAAGCCGATGCATCATCATCTCGACGGCTTCGTTGACCAATCCATGAGGGCGATTTTCTAGAACTTCGCCAGCAACAATCGCTCGCAAAATATTCCTATGAATCGTGAGGCGAAGGTCATTCATCGATGAATCTGGATTCTCGAGACGAGCCAACAGCGCGTCTCTTAGCCCAGAACGAGAATAATCTCCCAGCCTTCTGACTCTCGATTTCCTCTTGACGAATTTGTCATTCGGTCCTATTACGTGCTTAAGCACGTATCTCCTCGAACAATTGTCGAGGAGTCTTCCGCGGGTAGGGCTCCAAGCTATTCTTGTATTCGCAAACATAGCCACTGACGTCTGAAGTCAGGGTCTAAAACGATAGCGGAGGGGTGTAATTCAGGCTCATTGTCGAGCTTGCTTACGAGCGGCCTTACGCCTACGCAACTTCTTCTTTCGCCACTTCCAGCGCTGCTTCCCCGCCTTCTTCCACGCACGGGAACCTCGCTTCATGCAGCGCGCCGACCTGCTCGGTGTATTTGATGTAAACGGTGAGTCCCTACGGGACGTTGAGCAAGAGTTCCTTTTTCTTGGTGAAAATCCTAGTTGCCACCAGCAAGTGAATGAGAGTGGTGGGCGCGCCAGGATTTGAACCCGGGTCGCCGGCTTAGAAGGCCAGCATGATATCCCCTACACCACGCGCCCATCCTGTCGGCGACGCTGCCCCTTTGTGAATCCTGCACCCGCCGAGACTCCACTAAGCGCGACCTCGGCAGCAAGTGCCGGTCGCCTCATTCGGCCCCATTGTTCTCTGTACTATTGTTGAGGATACCATCATCGAGCATATCCTCTCGAATATCGGATTTTGAGCGACCAGTCTCCTTTGAAATCGCCTTCAACTTCTTGTTCGCTCTACGCTGACTACTCACCAATTCCCTAATTCCATGGACAATGCGCAACAGGGTCTCAAGAATTGCTAGGAGAATCAGGCTGTTGACATAGGACGCAGCGAGTTC
>Ga0208947_1000907_pt1 | contig 13982 bp, 16 predicted proteins | sample AOAMet1_04_M0_20_2_FD_188226 | JGI IMG/M metagenome (GOLD analysis project Ga0208947, IMG submission 188226) | Ammonia-oxidizing marine microbial communities from Monterey Bay, California, USA - CAN11_04_M0_20 (SPAdes) | ecosystem: Environmental > Aquatic > Marine > Intertidal zone | place... | reverse complement strand
ATCCGTGGTCATTCCGAATCATCGGCGAGACTATCGCGGAAGAGTCCGAACAATTGATTGGGCGCACTTTCGATATTATGCAAAACGAACTTGATGGCGACTTTTCGAAGATGCACGTCCAAGTCGTCTTCCGAATCACCGATGTTGTTGGCGGCGATGCTCTCACCGAGTTTTCCGGTCACAATGTCCAGAAGGATCACATTCGCCGTCAGATTCGCCGCTACCGCGGTAAGGTTGACGACACGGTCGACGTTGTTACCGAGGATGGATACTATGTTCGATTCAAGCCGCTATTGATTTCACGTGGTCGCGTAAAGTCGAGTCAGAAGTCAGCAATGCGAGCGAAAGCGCGCGATGCGATTCTCACCATGGGAGCAACATCCACTTGGATTCAACTCCAGAAGGCTGTCCTCGATGGAACTATGGAGACTGCGATTAAGGACGCTGTCTCCACCATCAGTCCAGTCCGAACTGCGATAATCCGTCGTAGCCAACTTCTGCAGAGTGGAGTCACAGGTGAAGACGGACCTACTCTTGACGAGATTCACGCTGAAGAGAAGGCGGCCGCGGCTGCCTCTTCAGTCGAAGTAGACGTTCTTGCTGCGGCCGAAGCATCCGCAGAATTGGCTGAGGTCGATGTGAATACATCTAGTGATGCAGAATCCGACGAAGAATCTTCTGAGGAATCAACAGAAGATACTGTGGTCGAAGAGGTAGTTGAGGAACCTGCAGAAGAAGCCGATGAAGCTCCAGAAGCAGATAACGTCGACTCGCCTGATTACGCTTCGATGACTGTGGCAGAGCTCAAGGGACTCCTGAAGGAGGCCGGTAAGCCGGTCTCTGGAAAGAAGGCAGATCTCATCGCTCGCCTACAAGAGTGAGGTTCCATTGGGCCGTCAAGCCCATGAATGGATACCCGAGGTGGGATACGTGACACGACTCGCCGTGCTCAGTGGAACTGGAATGAACGCTCTTGCTTCCGATATGGTCGCTGATGGCACTGAGTCCTCAGAACTTCGTATTGATTCACAGTGGGGCCAGGTTCCAGCAATCTTAGTTGATACTGGTGATGGAGAGGTACTTTTCATCGATCGTCACCATCGAGATGATGAATCGAGAACTCCTCCGCATGAGATTGAATATCGAGCGAATGTCCACGCAGCTGCCTCCTTCCGTCCAGACCTCATTCTCAGCATCAATTCAGTAGGGACAATGCGTGAAGACCTACCTCCTGGTGACATTGGTATTGCAGTCGATGTACTCGATTTGTCCATACGACCGTGGACATTTCACGACGACGATGCTATACACGCGGATAGAACTAATATTTTCGATGAGAAAGCGAATCAAATTTGTAAAAGTACCCTCCTAACTCAGCAGCAAAATGTCGTTGATGGTTTAATTGTAGCACAATGCATTGGCCCACAATTCGAATCACCTGCTGAAATCGACGCTTTAGTTCGTCTCGGAGCCGATGTCGTTGGTATGACTTTAGGTCCAGAAAGCCGTTTAGTCGCTGAGTCGGGCCTCCCCCATGTAGCCTTGTCATGTTCTTCTAATTGGGCTGCTGGTAGAACTCCGGGTGATAGAGATGCTGTAATTGATCATCATGCTGTAGATTCTATGGCAGCAAGTATGAGAAATCGGGTTGCAGCGTGTATTATTGAATTATTACAATCATTATGAAATAATTAACAAGGTGATTGAATGTTAGATTGGCGTCATGGAATTGCTTTACTTTTCGTTACCGCTTTTCTTCTACCTATGATAAAAGATGCTATTGAAGTATGGGATCAGGCAGAAAAGGAGCATGATGATAATTGCAATCCTTTACTTACTGGTGGAGTTGTAGATGCACAATTGTGTTCCAAATTAGAGAATGATTCATCGTCAAAGTTTCGTACTTTTTCTATTTTGAGTTTAGCAGCATTATTATCCGCAATTTCGGGCTTAGCACTGATTCTTCCTTCTGGAGGGGGTAGATTTCCTCATCCTCCTCCTGGCCTACGTTGATGGGTCTCCTTGCTTTACCAGCATCATGGCAAGGTGCGTGAGTGTGGACGATTGGATAGAGATAGAGGCGCAGGACAGCCCCGATGGCTCTTGGTTGACGATGATGGCTCGCGTGGCTTCATTCCATCACAAACACGATTTTGCCAGCGTAGAGAATAATGGCCACGATATGGGTTACCGAGTCGCTTTGACAGTCGAGGAACTCGGCGAATTTGCTGCAGCGATAACCAAAGGAAAACCGAAGGAAGAAGCTGCTGAGGAATTAGCTGATTTACTTATTCTAATTCTTGGTCATTCACTTGCTATGAAAATTGATTTAGAGACTGAGTTTCACAAAAAAATGGATCGTATTATGGAAAGAAAGGCCCGTAGAGGGAACCTAGGAATACGAGTTACTGAATATCAACCAGAAAACTAATTCCTGCCAACTGAGAACTCTAGTTGAGGAGTGCTTAGGACGACTCCATGTTCCTCTTGTAGATCAAAGGCTGCCAAGTTGATTACATCTCTAATTTTCAATATTCTATATGGTTTTGAAACGTAATATGTCAATCTCCATCGTACTGCGTTATTGCCATTTTCTTTCAATGAAATCTTTGGTTCCCTAGCCTCATTTAACCCATCAATATTCATTTTAGCGGATTCATAAACTGCTCGAAGAAAATTATTGACTATCTCTGTATTGGTTTCATATCCAATGTTAAAATCAACAAAATCTTTGAAAGGACCTCCGTGATTTAGTTTGTAGAAATCAGTACGGTTAGTCAAAAGAGAGTGGTTAGGGACTTCTATATCATGACCTTGAACTAGATCTCTTATTCTTGTTTGTAGGCCTCCAATTTCCATGACTATCCCCATGACATCCATATCTGGAATTGAGATTACATCACCTCTTTTCGCACTATTTCCACTAATTATCAATATTCCACTAAGAAAATCTCTCAGCCAGTAATCTTTGGTTGTGAAAATCAAGAGTGCTAGGAATCCTAATGCCCCCGTTGTTTCTAAGATTCCTGTAATGCCCCAGATGTTGATTAGAGTAATGCCTGATGTAATAATAACAATTCCAAGTACAATTAATTCCAGAGTTCGAGATGTAGCAGTTTCGACATATCTCGAAGACCCCATCACATTGATGTCTTCACCATATCTAATCAGAATCATGCCATCAGCTATATTGTAGATTAGATAGGAGATGAGTAAGCAAAGAGAAGATTGACTAATTTGCTCATCTGGAAATGAACTATTATTCATAAATATTGAAATTACGAAGGCTGCAAAAACTGTAAGGTTGAATGAATGAAGAGTACGCAATCTTGTTTTTGTTTTTGCTTCATCAATTTCACCATGTAATTGTGCAATTTGTTTTGAGAATATGAATACAAATGCGTTTACTGCGAAGGTGAGGTATTCAATCCAACTTAAATTGTTCAATCGTTCGACTAACAAGTCAAGAATTACAACCATGAGCCTAGGAAGTCAGGGTTAAGGATTAACTTATTTCCGGAATTGTGTGAATTGTTCTGATAAATCAAATATTGATTTCTCACGAGACCACCCCGCAACCACAAACTTAGCATGATTCTACTGAGGGGGCATTCGAGTGACTGAATACACCGGTGAGGAATAATTGTTCAGATATCAAAATTGATTTCGACAGAACCGCGTGCTTGATGCTGCGCCTCGTATAGGATTCGAGAAGTGCATCCTTTGAACGAGGCAACGATATTGTTTGGAACGAGTTCGATTGCCGTGTTGAAGTTCGTTGCTGAACTATTGTACAATTGGCGTTGATCGGTGACCTGGTCCTCGATTTCCTTGTAATCGTCTTGTAGAGCAACAAAATTAGCATTAGCCTTTAGGTCCGGATAATCCTCAGACAGTGCCAGCAATTTGGGCATGGCTAGAGATGCCATTGCCTCTGCCGCCATGACTCCACTTACATCGCCAGACTTTGAGGCGGCAGCGAAAGTTTTCCTCGCTTCGGTCAACTCTCCGAAAATTTCCTTTTCATGACCTGCATACTGCATGACAATCTTCACCATATTAGGAATCATATCGAATCTTTGCTGCAGAACCGTATCGATATTCGACCACGCTCGGTCAACGTCCTTCTCGAGCCGGACCAATCGATTCCATACACCAAAGAACCAGAGAACCAGTACTAGTATGATTATTCCACCGCACAGGGTGAACGCGATAGCAGTGCCTTCCATGATTATTCAACTCCTGCCGTTAGTAATCAATATTGACCCGGATTCCTCTATTATTGCCCACTAAAACCCGATGTTGGCCATTGCTAGATATGTACCAGCTAGGCAACCTGCTGCTACTATTCCTGGGATTATTTTGTATTCTAATTGACTCTTAACCCTACCAAGGACTCCTAGTTCAGTTCCTCTTTCTAATCTAGCATCAAAACCAACACCACTTTTGCCAATTACTTCCATCAGAGTATGTTGATCATTCCTCTTGATAACTTCCATCTCACCCTTTGTTTCCTTGCTGCGATTAGTTGCTTTTCCTAGAATGTAACAAGGGTCGCCTAAGGCCATACCCCACAATGTCCATTTGTGTTCTAGTATTGTCCAGCCACCAAATGTTGTTGTAATCATCGAACCAAAAATTTCTCCAAGATTTCTGTTATGGTCGACCTTCCATTCTCGAATATATTGACCTAAATTTTGATCTGCAAATGTATCTGGTTTGACAAGCACACCTCCGGTTCCATCATGCAAAATGAAATTGTGTCCTCCATTTTCTTGTGCGATAGTTTCCCACCTGTATTCGGTTTCGGTTCTAGGCCCATCATCAGTCATCACTATCTTAGTTCTTCGAAGAAATATCTCATAGAGCCACCTCCAAGAATGTAGGTTTTGGTAAGTACGGGCAGGGTCTCCACCTACCGAAACAGCAGGGGCGGGAGATGCCCATCTTCTGACTTGTCCGACGAGTTCCAATTCACCAGCAGCCATCGATCTAATCTTAGAGGTCGGGACATCAATAGTCAACTGCATTTTAGTTCCAGTTTTCCATGAAGATATCGCATATCCGATTGAAAATAATGCTGGTCCAATAGCCAAAAGAAGTCCAAAAAACCACTCCTCAGAATCTCCAGCTGATTGCATTACTTCCACACCGAAATTTACTGAGAGAATAGATACTGGAATTGAGTATAGTGCAATGATTGCGGTAAATATGCCATCAGCAGATATAGTCGCTGGTATTGGAGTGCCTACAACAGTTGGGTGTTCGGAAATTATTCCCATTTCATCTGGTCCATACCGATCTTCCTTATCCCAATGTTCTGGTCCAGGTGCCGAAAAAACCCAACCTCTATCGTCATTTTTTGGGCTATTTGAATAATGGCCAGTCCAAAAACTACCGGTTCGCCCTCCAGTTTCAGATCTATGGACAAAATCACGAGGTTTCTCTTCTACCCTAATTTCATCGTATGCCTTTTCCAGCCTTGTTGGAGTTAACCAAATTACCAATAAACAACCCGGCACTACTAATATTCCACCTAAAGTCATCATCGGGTAATTATTACCCACGAGGCCAATAAAGCTCCAAAGCAACCCTATTACTACTGCCAATAATGAAATTACCCAAGGAACAATCATGAAGCCAGAAGGCGGAGTGAAATCTATGGTTTCTCCTTCGCCGAAACGAACGCCCGATGAAGACTCCATGCCATCTCTTTCTTCCTTAGTCGAATTAAGTTTGAGTCGGCATGAGTTCCAAACTACTTACCAGTCTGGTATTTTCTCTTCTCTTGATGGGATTCAGCAATCCATAAACTTAGACTTATTCCGGCTAATTGCAAGAATAGTCTCACGATATTTCCTGTTTGAGATAGTGACTCCCCATCACCTAATTCGATCTCATTAATCCACATATTGAAATTTGCAGGATATAGTGAAACCAGCAACGCTGCGCTTGCATAACCACCCCACTCTCTTGTCATTGGTAAAATCAACAATACCCCTACAATAATTTCTACTACTCCACTAAATAATACCCAAAATCTAGCCGACCCGAGAAATTCTGGAACTATTGGTTCGAACCATTGTGTGTCTGTGAAATGTAAAACTCCAACATATACGAAGAAAATCCCACCAGATAGGGCGGGCAAGTCACGTAGATTCATATCATCGCCTTGTCCAAATTGAATAGGTTGAATTGTATTCATTGTCGTCATCTTTGGCAACATTTTCAATTATATTTTCCACCCAATCATTACGATTCCATGGTGGGAATGAAACATCTCCACTTTGAGATGTATGTACTGTAGTCAAATGGATTTCATCGACTCTATCAAGGAACATTTCGTATATTTGCGAGCCACCAATTATCCAGCATTCTTCACAACCATCAGCATAGGATATCTCTATCGCTCTACCTGGATAAAGTGCGTTTTCAGCCCCTTCATGCTCCCATCCCGTATCTCTAGACATTACGATGTTCAATCGTTCTGGAAGTGGACGGAAGGAGGAGGGTAGAGATTCCCAAGTCTTCCGACCCATTATCACAGCGTTGAATCCATCACCCTCAGTCAGGCGCTTGAAGCGAGTCATATCACTAGACAAGCGCCACGGTAACTCGTTACCGCGACCGATGCAGCCATCCTCATCCATTGCTACGATCATTGCGAGCTTCATTCGACCACATCACACAGAAATTGGCGCTGCGATATGAGGATGATGCTCGTATCCTTCAATCACGATATGCTCACCAGTGAATCCATCGATATCCAGCACACTAGGGTCGAGGCGCAGTCGAGGTAGTTCTAGCGGCTCGCGCGAAATCTGCTCGCGAGCCTGATCTAGATGATTGAGATACAGGTGACAATCTCCTCCGGTCCAGACAAATTCGCCAGGCTCGAGACCGCAGACTTGCGCCATCATACAAGTCAACAAACTGTAGGAAGAGATGTTGAATGGGACGCCGAGGAAGGCATCGGCGCTACGTTGGTAGAGTTGGCAAGACAAGCGACCGTCGTTGACGTAGAATTGGAAGAATGCGTGACAAGGCATCAAGGCCATCTCGTCAAGCTCACCCACATTCCAAGCCGAGACGATAATCCGCCGTGAACTAGGATTGGTTTTGATCATTTCAATAGCGTTCTCAATCTGGTCGACGACACGTCCATCTGGAGTCTCCCACTTCCTCCACTGCTTGCCATAAACTGGCCCTAAGTTGCCTTCTTCATCCGCCCACTCATTCCAAATTCGAACTTTATTCTCTTGCAGATAGGCTACGTTGGTATCGCCGGAAAGGAACCATAGCAATTCGTGAATTATGCTTGGCCAATGCAAGCGCTTGGTTGTCACTGCCGGAAAAGTTTCGGACAGGTCAAATCTCATCTGATGACCGAAAACAGAGATGGTTCCAGTCCCAGTTCTGTCCGACTTCTCGTCACCCTCGTCGAGGATGCGCTTGAGGAATGCGAGGTATTGCTCCATGCTGACTATGCTGACTGAACCTCGCAAGTCCATGAAGGATGCGGCGGAAATCACTCAAATTCATCGTCTGGAAGACAAGAATGTCAAGGTGCTCCGAGAATCCGAAGATTCTCGATTAACTGGTCTGTGAATCCACGATAAAGGGCTTTCATGATTGAACGTTGACCATGTTCATCGAGGCTGCCCAAGTTCGAAATGTCATCGTTATCCATTGCTCCGCCTGCTTCGTCTACCATCCATTCAGCGAAACTGATTGGTTTGTCGATGCGCACCATTACACGCGCGAAAGGATTGACCTTTGGCGAACCCGGAGCAAGGAAGTTCCGAGCTCCAAGAATTGCCATTGGCACCACAGGAACTTCCGGAAATCGAGCGGCGATTCGAGCAACACCTGTCTTGCCACGTTGGAGAAAAGGTGCTTCGGTGCGGCGCGAACGAGTCCCTTCTGGGAAAATACCCATCACTCCACCTCCTTCGAGGACATCGACTGCCATTGCCAGTGCCTCGGCACCACCAGTCTCCCGAACAGTCTCAATCTGACCCGTGGAAGTCATCAATTTCTGGAATGTTTTGTCTTCAAAGAACTCTGCTTTTGCTAGATAATGAACCGGCCTGCGAGCTCCCATCATTTTGACGATTGGATCGATGTGCGATGTATGATTCCCAGCCAGAATCACAGGTCCACTCTTAGGAATTCTCTCGATGCCTTCGTATCGAACATTCGTCATACTACGAACCACCGGTGGCGTCACTTGCATCAGTGCCTTGTAGAAAAGTGGAGTCGAATAGTTCTGTCCGGTTCCATCTAAGCCAGTAAGCCTCGACAATTCGGCGAGACTATCCTTGGTCAGTGTCGCCATCGAGCCTTCCAATCCACTCACGCATTATTGCTTTGCGCCACTGCGATGCTTTCTTCCCCTCCTCCTCGCACCCTCGTCACGTGCTCAATCGACGGTTCGTGTGCCTCACGCTTACGGCACTCCTCCTTGTTCCGATTGTTGCTACTCCAGCCCTTGCGGAATGGGATGATGATAATTGGTTGTGGAATATCATCGGGCCGGAGCGTCTCGCCCTCGGTGATGAATTTGGCTGCCATGGCTACGAGGGCGTCGACATCCGTGAAGATCTCCTTGTTGTCGAGGATTGTCGAGATTATCTTGTCGGATTCACCGATTCATCTCGATGGGGGGTGAATCCGGTATCCTTCGGCCATCCAAACGGTGCTGTGGCGACCGAAACAGTTAGCAGCCTGCAAAATGCTGGATTTTCCATCATTGGAGATATGTTGGACGGAGACTCACAAGGTCTTGAATCAGTCCAGCGAACTACCAGTTTGGAGAAGGGACAAGCCGACATGGAGGCGTTGGAAAATGCCGAGGCGGATTCACTGGTCAGCATCTATTGGATTGCTCGCTGGCACGATGTGAAAATTCGTGAGGATAAGGATGCAATCAAATTACTGGAATCACAAGATATCTGGTTCACGACATGGGGTGAGTGGCATGGCCACCGTGATTCGAGTGAATCATTCAACAGAATCCTCAACTCAGAACCGACTACTCAGTCATATCAGATTTCGAACTTTGATGATTCTAATTGGGATGTCCCAGGGACGGCCCTATTCGAGTGGTCTGAAGCGCCCAATCAGATTCTCTTTGATGGCGAGGACGCCCTGCTTATCCCAGCTGGCCAGCGCCACCTGATTACTGGTGTCCGCCCAATAGAAGGTGGCGCCTTCATCACTTCCGCACCTGGGGTCACTATCGACCTAATTTTCGATTCAGCCGATGTCTCGGTTTCCCAAACTCCACAAACAACATTCAACGGATTGCATCACTCAGTCACAATCGTTGGCCACCATGTCACTAATCTCCATGATTGGTCGTCTGATTTCCATGAATCTCCTCTCCGATTCACGTGGCTCATCGAGCGCCCAGCAGCACTCGAAATGAATTGGCATCTACCGGTAATAGCAGCCGTAGTTCTCATCACCACACCAGCCGTCATCAAGTGGCTAGTCTCTCGTGATCAAGAATCACAGTATGTCGGGCCCGTCGATGCGGATTCTCTCTGATCGCATCATATCGACGATGTCCGAAATCACCACGTCGCTGAGAACCTCAGGTGCATGAACACCGGGTGGAAGCATTTCTGGGTTTGATAGCCAAGCTTCAACGCAGCAGGCGGTAACCATACCAGTCGTCCTTGCCATAGAATGGCCATCATCACCGCCATGGTCTTCGACTTCCCATTCGAGAATCTCTCCATTTCTCCCTTCTGCGCGCACCTTCATCCAAGTGAATTCTGGGACTTTGTGATCGTATTCCCATTCGAGAATCAATTGGTTCTCGTTTATTTCTCCTGCATCGCGCATGTCGATATATTTCTGAATATGTCCGGGCCATCGCACAGTGAATTCAGACATCTCCACCGCTGGAATTGATTTGAGTACAGAGCGTAACCCATCGGTGAGAAATGCCTCCATGTCACCATGTTCGCCTGTGTCAACTATATGTCGCAGGCTCAATGCTGGGAGAACCACCTCCTCACCATCGCGGATAACCCTCGCTGGTCGTGTGTATTCGGCGATCACGTCGATGGGCGAGAAGGGCGCCATGTAGGACCATTTACCGAAGGGCCCGGTAGGGTTTCCGCCGACCCAGACTTCGGCTTTTTGTAGAGGCCCAATTCGTCGGTCGGCGATTGACAATAACATATTCGAAAGGCCGGGTGCGATACCAACATCCCAGAGAATTGTCGCACCATAATCACGCGCTTTCTCATCGTCGCGGTCTGGGGTGTGAGCGCTGAAACTTAGGTCGACTATACGAAATGACGATTCAGCGAGAATTGTGGTCGCAGCATGGCCGATAGAACCCGGTAGCATATTGACCACCATGTCGACGGGCACATTATGTTCGAAGGGCGTCATATCATCGAAGAGATCACAGGGGTGGGCAGTAACTCCCTCGACGCCGAGGACGCTGTGTGGATGGAGGTCGTAGGCATGGACTTCGTGCCCGGCCGCAGCCAACCTCTTGACTACCCAAGCTCCGACTAAGCCCGTGCCGAGACAATGCACTACCGCCATGGCACGGCAAGTCCCGCTGAGTTATTGATAGGTTCCAGTCAGCCCCGTCGCGCAATTTTACGGCGATTAGTTGATTGAGGAGAGGATTCGCGTCGGGGTGTGGCCGACGGCGAACGCATCGATCCTTGGTCGTCTGAGCAGTCTACAGACTATGCTCGGATTCGAGACCAATTTGGGCTAGAAGGCGTCGATGTCTCTAGACTTCCAAATCCTGGGATGTTACATCGAAGGGGGATTGTCTTCGCCCATCGCGACCTCGATGTCGTTCTAGGCTGCATCGAGCGTTCAGATCCATTTGGAGTACTGACTGGATTAATGCCGAGCGGACGGATGCATCTTGGGCACTCGATGGTAATCGACCAAGTTCGTTGGTTCCAGCAACAGGGTGCGGATATCACAGTCACTGTGGCTGATCTCGAGGCTCTTGCTACAAGGGGGACGAGCCTCGCTGAAGGTCGCGAGAATGCTATCAACGAATATGTCCATAATTACGCCGCCCTCGGACTTGATCCGTCGAATACCAACGTCTACTTTCAGAGTGGTCGGCCGGCTGTTCAGAGGCTTGCATTTACCCTTGGCCGGCGCACGAACCTCTCAGAATTTGAGGCGATTTACGGATTCCGTGGCGATACGAACCTAGCTCACGTTCAGGCCCCGCTTGTTCAGGCGGGCGATATTATTCACCCTCAACTCGAGGAATATGGGGGGCTGCGTCCAATCGTAGTCCCAGTTGGAGTAGATCAAGACCCTCATCTTCGGCTTACTCGTGGAATTGCCGGCAAAACCCATTGGTTTAACGTCAAACCTCGCAAAGCTGGAGGATTGACCGTGGCACTATCAGTTCAGACCGATAATGCAGAATTATTCGGGGTGGCGCCTAATGGGCGAGTTGATCGCGACACTAGAGAGGAGATATTCCAACGATTGAAGAATAGCCTCGCTCCGATGGGTTACGCGGATTTCGTCGCCAATCCCAAACATGGAACTCTCGATATTCCAGGAGCCAATCTCAGTGATGCAGGGCAGGTCCGGATGTGTGTACTTGCGCTTGAGAGAGAAATGGGTGGAATGGGACTGATGCCTCCTTGCTCGACTTACCACCGCTTCGCGGTCGGTATGACTGGTGAAAAAATGTCATCTTCCAAGCCGCAGACGACGATTTTCATGGACGATAGCATCGAAGAGATGTCGAAGAAGGTCAAGCGGGCTTTCAGTGGCGGTCAGCCGACCGTCGAAGAGCACCGCCGCCTCGGAGGAGATTGCTCGAAAGATGTGGCTTTCCAATATCTGCAATTCTTCTTCGAACCAGATGATTCGGAACTTGCTCGTATTGCTCGCGAATACGAATCAGGACGCATGCTCGCGGGAGAAATCAAGCAGATTTGCATTGATAGGGCGAGCGAATGGCTGACTGATTTGGCTGAGAAGCGCGATATGTGGGAAGGTCGGTTGGACGAATTCCTTGCAGCAGATGCTCTGTGAGCTTCGGCACCAAAGCTCGGTTATTCTTACAAATCGCTCGCATCGAATACCGGGATTTGCGGACCTGTAGCAAGAACTGCGATTTCTTCAGTTGAAAGTTCGGCAGATTTTGCTTGATCTGAGAGAATTTGTGAATGCCCCATCGGGTCAAGCAATAGTAATTCGACACTATCTTCTCCTTCGCGCACGCGAGAGAGACGTCCAATCAATTCTTGGCAGGCCTCAACTTGATCAATACCCTCTTCGCCTTCAATCATTGCTGACCTGAGAATAATACCAATTGCATCTTCAAATCTCTTCAACACACCTTCGACATTCGAGATATAGCCACTGGCATTGTCTCCTGGCTCTACCTCCAGCCCCAATTCTACAACCCGCACCGTACAAGATGAGGAACGAACCACGCGTGTTGACATATGCTCAGATGAATTGACAATCAGTGACCAAGCACTAGGTTTCTTACCTTCAGATGGTATGAAATCGATGTTCCTCCAGCCGCATTCATCGCATACCAAGGTCATTTCAGTGTGTTCGCCGAAATAGGCAATTTCCGATGTGTGAACGGTAAGTGTCAGCCCTGCTTGACTTTGGCATATTGGGCAGGGTTGCTCTATTTTACTCTCCAATCCCTCACCTCAGTAAGCGAATGACTCGCCCTCGGAAATATCGAAGGTGGAGGGCAGAAGAAGAAGTCTCGATTGTCCTAATCTGATGACTTCTCCAGCCATATCTGCCTCGACGAATGACTGAATCTTGTCAACGGCCATCTTTAATTCAGTCTCGGCCGTCATTAATCTACTCATTTCGAGAATTACAATGTCTCCATCCGATAACCAATCAAGAATTTCGGGAATGCCAGTTATGTCGTCGAGCACAGCTCGGTGGACTATCACATCTCCAACGCCCCTGGCTACAGGCGCGTCAGCGTATAACTCTCCAAGATCGTGATAGTCCTGACCAGCTTCGATGTTTGTTGTTGATGCCTGCGCGGGTAGGCTCGGCATCTCAATCCACCTCGGCTCGGGGCGCGACTCCTTGGCCATGCTCGCATCCGGAGTCACGTGCTCTTTGAGCAATACGGTCCACACTGTGTATCAGAATGCAAATCTCAAGGGTCTCACGCGTTTCGGAGAAACCAAGCCTAGCAGAGGGAGCAGAGTATAGCAAGGTTGGCTCCGTAGCCCCCCGTCGGATTGATAAGGGGCCGGATTCGAGTTGACTTCGCAGGGAACTCTCCGTGTGGTCGATTACATGAATGCCGAAGCAAACGCCGTCAAGACCGGAACCAGCACCATAGGCATCACCTTCGATGGGGGTGTTGTAGTCGGTGCTGACCATCGAGCGACTATGGGGCACTTCATTGCTAACAAGAGCGTTCAGAAGTTGTTCAAGATCTCTGAGAACGTCGCGTTGACTACTGCAGGGCTTGTCGGACACGCTCAGTCACTGTCTCGCACACTCGCAGCCGAATTGCGGTTGTATGAACTGAAGCGCAACACTACGATGACTGTTAAGGGGGCGGCAACGCTCACTGCAAACATCCTAGTTGGCCGCCCGCATTACGTCCAACTCCTAATCGTCGGAACCGATGAAGACGGTCCTAGCGTCTATTCCATCGATTCCGCTGGTGGCTCGATTCCGGACGACTACTGCGCCACCGGGTCGGGCAGTCCGTACATGTATGGTGTCCTTGAAGACCAGTATAAGCACGGAATGACTCAAAATCAAGCCCTCAAGGTTGCTGCCAAGGCCCTTCTGGCTTCCGCGCAGCGTGATGCTGCTAGCGGAAACGGAATGGATTTGGCCGTTATAACCAAAGACAAGGGCTTCCAGCTATTGTCCGAGAGTGAGGTCGCTACCTTGCTCTCTAACCTGTAATCGAACTCCACGGCTTCGCGCCGAACCTCCTCTTTCAAGAGGAATCTAGGCCG
>Ga0208947_1000853_pt1 | contig 14420 bp, 14 predicted proteins | sample AOAMet1_04_M0_20_2_FD_188226 | JGI IMG/M metagenome (GOLD analysis project Ga0208947, IMG submission 188226) | Ammonia-oxidizing marine microbial communities from Monterey Bay, California, USA - CAN11_04_M0_20 (SPAdes) | ecosystem: Environmental > Aquatic > Marine > Intertidal zone | place... | reverse complement strand
TATTGGATTTGTGATAGTGTTAAATACAGTCAATAATAAAGGTTTTAAAGTAAAAGATTTAAATAGACAAAAATATCATAAATTAGCACAAGGAGTTGATGATGTGGGTGTTAATACAATGTCTTTGTCAGACATAACGGGTATACCTAGGCCTACTGTTGTTAGAAAAGTAAAATTTTTAATTAAAAATCACTATTTACATATTAATAAAAAAAAACTTTTGACGTTTAATATGACAGGTAAAACACTTAAGCAAATGACCGAGTTACAGGATTTAAATATGAAAAATTTAAGTAATTTTTTGTATAGGGTTTTTAATCAGATTAAGGTTATAAATTCTTAATTAAAATATTACTTTATATTTTAATTTCATTAATATATTTCTACTTTAAACATCGCCTCATTTCTTCTATTCATTGGGAGAGTAAATGGACTGTCATAAGTTGCTCTAATGGGTGGGCTTATAATTGATATCTTTTTTTTTTGTAATTCATTTTCTAAAATTTTTTTATGTTTTAAGTAATTGCCATCTGAGGCGCGTCCAGAATATCTTAACACCGCATAATATCCTCCTTTTATGTTAATTATTTTAACATCTTCCCTGCTTGGATTTGGAACATTTTCCGAATTAAATTTTGAGGGTAAATAAAATTGCATGCTCATATTTCCATTTTTCTCTATTTGAGTAACTGGGGTTGTCATTTTAATTTTTTCTTCAGTATCATTTCTACCTGAAATATAATTAAATAATTTTCTAAAATTACTATCTATACCTGATGTCATTGTTTCAACAGCTAAACGATTAGAATATTTTCTAATTTCATATATGTCATTTCTATCTATAATTTCGTAATTTGCTTCTTCATTAGCCATAACATTAGAATAGGTTAAAATACTAAAAAAACAAAATAATTGAATAATCAGCTTTAATTTTTTCATAAATTTAAATAATTTTGTATTCAAAATTTTGTGTTGTTTCGTTAACTTGTATAAGTTTTGCTCCATTTCTTGAATGAAACTTTGTTGCCATATCTGTAAGTGGTGACAAAGTAACTAATCTATTTAAATGATTAGATTTCTTTATTTTTTTGAATACCTCTTTAACAATTAGCTTACCTCCACCCTTTTTTTTAGACCAAACAGTGTACGCGATAGCAATTTGGCCAATATTTTGATCTCTCATAGCACTCTGTAAAAAAGCATCTGTACTTAGTTTTTCTAATTCATCGACACTTGTTGGCACTTTATTTGTGTAAGCAAAACACATAACTGCGTGTATTTCGTCTTTATACTTAACCCCATAAATTTTACGACCATAACCAGTTCTAAAATCATTATCCAACTCTGGTCTTACTGGGTCTTCAGCTGTATTACATTCCTTTAGCTCAATTAACTCAGCGCCTTTTACCCATTCAAAAATATTCTTTACATTCTTATTTAGGATTTGCTTATTTTTTCTAATTCTTGCCTTGATACGTGGTCTAAACTTATCTGTTAAAGCTTTGATCATAATTTAAACATATCAAAAATTTTTGTATATTTATATGTGGCTAATTAAAATCTTTAATTGAATTAAGTAATTTCTCACCCAACGGGCTTATTGGTGGTTGAAAAACTAACTTTTTTCCAGTTTTATTCCTTACCAATTTGAGTAATTTTGAAGCATGATTTTTTCTTCTAAAAAGTGGATTTACAAATATGTATTCAACTTCCCCTAGTTCATTAAATCGAACAAAGCCGATCGTAGTATTTTTATTTTTAAGGGTAAAGACACCGTCATTTTCAACTAATTCCTGTTCCATGTTTAAGAGTTTTCATCTGTAACGTATACTGAAACACCTCTAGTATTGATATCTATATCAAACTTTTTATGCAAAGGCGGGAAGGCTCTTTGAGAACAATCAAGTCTATCACAAGTTCGACATGAAACTCCAATTGGAATTTCTGTTGACTTATCATTGATATTAACATTTTCAGTGTATACAAAATCTTTTGCGTATTTTGCTTCACAACCAAGTCCAATAGATAAAATACTTTTTGCTTGTCCAAATCTACCAATACCCTTTTCAACTGTTCTAGCAATACATACATATTTTTCTCCATTAGTCATTTTACTAACAGCTGCCTGAATAACACCTGGTCTAGTTAATGCAGAATAAACATTCCATCTTGGACAGGCACCACCATATCTTGGTATATCTATACCTGATAAAGAAAATCTTTTTGAAATATTTCCTGCCATATCAACTCTTAAAAAGTGAAAAGGTATTCCTGGAAGCTTTGGATCTTGTAAACATGTAACTCTATGTGCAACTTGTTCAAATGAAGTTGCAAAAGTATTCTGTAATAACTCTAAATCATATTTAAGTTTTTTACATTCAGTGTGAAAAAATTTATAAGGCATCAATATTGCTGCACCACAATAATTTAGCAAAGCAACTTTTGTTAGTTTTTTAGACTCCTCAGATGGAAAGCTAAATTTAGATAAATATTCTTCAATTTCTTTGCTGGCTCCCTCTTGTGCAATTTGCGCAGCAGCATGAAGTTTTTTTGTTTCTAAAGAACTATAATCACTTAATAAAAGTTCTTTTTTATTTTTGTTATAAATTTTTGAAAAAGGTTTATTTTCTTCTGGTATTACATCGATAACTTTTATTCCATATTCAGATTTCAAATACTCGCAAAGAGCAATATATCTTGTTCGATTATTTTTTTGAATTTTATCAAAAACTTTATTTGCAAACTGTTCTAACTTTGGAAAATAATTTCTATTTTGCTGAAGAAAATCTGAAATAACTTCTCCTGGAAAAGAGTTTTTTCTATTATCAACAATTTTACCTGAAATTTTTTCAATCTTATCGAACAACTCATGGTCTTTTTTTTTTAAAATATCTCCAAGTCTTACAATTGCTTTTCCAATTTTTGGATTTGTACTTACTAAATCTTTAACTTCAGGACCCAATATATCTAAATCTTCAAACAAACTATCATCTAAGATTTCTGAAATTGTATTTTGAAGATTAATATCTGTTTTAGATGTTAGGTGCGATAGCTCTATGTTTAGTTTTTCGCAAACTTTTAATAAAAGATCGCCATCAATTTTTCTTTTTCCACTCTCAATTAAGTTTAAATAACTTGGAGAAATGCTTAATTCCTCTGCTAATTTATTAGCTTGAAGACCTAGCTGTCTTCTAAAAGCTTTGATTTTAGGGCCTATTTTTAAATCTAATTGACTCATATTTTCTATTTGTAAATTTTGTAAATTTATTTTTACAATTATTTTCTTTGATTTACAAGCTTTATTGCGATTTTTGTAGATTTTGTAAACTGTGTAAATTATAAAATTTACATGAACAAAAAATTAAATAACACTGAAAATGAAGCTCAAATCATCAAAAAAGAGGACTTAGATCAGCATAACAGTAGAGGTATCTACATGAGAGATGATCATTGTGATTGGGGTTCAAGTGGAATGAGTGATCTTATTAAGTCTTTAGACGATAACAGTTAAATTAAGTCTTTAAGAAATAATAACAACTCCATTCTATTCAATTCAATTTCAAACAATTAACATCATAGGATAAATAATAATGAGTGCAGAAAACATCTCATACGACTTAAAAAGATTTGCTGGTATTAAACGAGACTACACTGAAGATGATGTTGAGAGATTAAGAGGTTCAATTAAAATTGAATATTCCATGTGCAAAATGCAATCACAAAAATTATGGAAGTTATTAAATACAGAATCTTATGTTAATACATTAGGGTCATTATCTGGTAACCATGCAGTTCAGCATGCGAAAGCAGGTTTAAAAGCAATTTATTTAAGTGGATGGCAAGTAGCAGCAGATGCAAATAGTGCCGGAGAAATGTATCCTGATCAATCTCTATATCCATATGACAGTGCTCCCAAATTAGTTGACTCAATGAATAACGCATTGGTTAGAGCAGATCAAATTCAACATATGGAACTTAAAGATGGTGATATGAAAGAAGAAAATAAAGTTGATTATATGTTGCCAATTATTGCTGATGGTGAAGCAGGTTTTGGTGGTCCATTAAATGTTTTTGAACTTGCAAAAAAATTTATTAAAGCTGGTGCTGCAGGAGTACATTTTGAAGATCAGTTGGCTAGTGAAAAAAAATGTGGTCACATGGGTGGTAAAGTTTTAGTTCCAACTGGAACTATGATCAAAAATTTAAAAGCTGCAAGATTAGCTGCAGACATAGCTAATGTTCCTCTTATTATTTTAGCTAGAACTGATGCAAATGCTGCAAAATTAATTACAAACGACCATGATGAAAATGACAAACCTTTTTTAACAGGTGAGAGATCACCTGAAGGTTTCTTTTATGTTAAACAAGGAATTGATCAGGCTATTTCTAGAGGGCTTGCTTATGCTCCATATTCTGACTTGATATGGTGTGAAACTGCCACACCAAATATAAAAGAAGCTAAAAAATTTGCTGATGCTATTCATGAAAAATTTCCTGGAAAATTATTAGCATACAATTGCTCTCCATCATTTAATTGGAAAAAACATTTAAGTGATGATGAGATTGCTTCGTTCCAACAAGAAATTTCTGAAATGGGATATAAGTTTCAATTCATAACATTAGCTGGTTTTCACACACAAAATATTGCAATTTTTGAACTAGCTGAAAAATATAAAAAAGAAGGTATGACTGCATATTCTAGAATTCAACAACAAGAATTTTCTAGAGAAAAAGATGGTTATACTAGTGTTAAACATCAAAGAGAAGTTGGAACATCCTACTTTGATTCTGTTTCTAATACCATAAGCAGTGGAAAAAGTTCTACTACAGCAATGGCAGGTTCGACAGAGTCTGAGCAATTTTAAATAAAAATTGATTCCCTCAAATTTTTTTAGTAGCCCTTAACTGGGCTATTTTTTTATTTGTAAATTAATATTGAGACTGTTAAGTGTGAATTATGAGCGATAAAAACTTTGGCTTTGGAACTCAAATTAGAAAATCACCTTATTTTGATTCAACTGTAAAATGGGGAGCAACTGGATTTTCTGTGTATAATCACATGTATATTCCAAGAGATTTTGGAAGTCCTGAGCAAAATTTTTGGAACCTAATTGAAAAAGCTATACTTTGTGATGTGGCTGTTGAGAGACAGGTTGAGATTACAGGTCCAGATGCATACAAATTTACACAATTATTAACACCTAGAGACTTATCAAAACTGTCTATTGGTCAGTGTAAATATGTTTTAATCACAAACAACGAAGGTGGAATTTTAAATGATCCAGTTTTACTAAGATTAGCTGAAAATCATTTTTGGCTGTCACTTGCAGATAGCGATGTTTTGTTATGGGCACAAGGTGTTGCAGTAAATTCAGGTTTAAATGTACAAATTAAAGAACCAGATGTTTCTCCATTGCAATTACAAGGACCTAGTTCTGGTGAAATAATGGTTAAACTTTTTGGAGAAGATATAAAAAATTTAAAATATTACTGGCTTAGAGAATATAATTTAGATGGTATTCCTTTAATTGTTTCAAGAACTGGTTGGTCAAGTGAACTTGGTTATGAAATATATTTAAGAGATGGCTCTAAAGGAAATGAACTGTATGAAAAAATTATGTTAGCAGGAAAAGATTATGGACTACAGCCAGGTCATACTTCAACAATTAGAAGGATAGAAGGTGGAATGCTATCTTATCATGCGGATGCTGACATTGATACTAATCCATTTGAATTAGGGTTGGATCGTCTTGTAAGCTTAGAGAGTGATATAAATTTTGTAGGCAAAGATGCTTTAAAGAAAATAAAACAAAATGGTATTACAAGAAAACAAGTTGGACTAATAATTGATTGTGAACCATTAAAGGGACCCAATACAACTTTTTGGAAAATTACAAAAAATAATAATGAAATAGGCAAAGTTACATCTGCAGTCTATTCGCCTAGACTTAAAAAAAATATTGCTTTAGCGATGATCTCAGTTGAACATTCTGAAACAGGAAATGAATTTAAAGTAACTAATAACGAGGGTATGTTTGACTGTGTTGTTGTTGAAAAACCTTTTTATGATCCAAAAAAAAAGATAGCTAATAGTTAAGATTTAATATTATAACCTTTTTTAAGAATAAACGAAACAGCAGTTATACAAACTATCAAAAATACAATCATTGAACTGATACTTTTCCAAATATTAAAATCAGCTACACCGTAAAAAGAAAATCTTAAACTATCAATTAAATAAACTACTGGATTAAAATAAGATATTGTTTGCCAGAAAGGTGGTAGCATATCAAGAGAGTATAAGCTTCCACCTAAAAAAACCATTGGAGTGATTACTAATGATGGGATGATTGACATTTGTTCAAAGTTTTTACTAACAACACCAATTAAAAACCCAAATAAAGCAAAAGTAAATGAGACTAGAACCAATAGAAATATCATTAAAATTGGATACTTGACAGTCACATCAGCAAAAAATGAAGCTGTAATAAAAATTACCGTACCAACCATTAATGTTTTGGTAGCTCCTGCTCCAACAAAAGCTAGAACTGTTTCAAGTGTTGAAATAGGTGCTGCTAAAATTTCGTTAATTGTTCCATTAAATTTTGGAAAAAATATTCCAAATGAAGTATTACTTATTGATTGAGTTAATAGAGTTAACATTAATAGACCTGGAACAATAAACGATCCGTAACTAACACCATCAATCTTTTCAATATACCCTCCAATAACTGAACCAAAAACCACAAAATATAATGATGTAGATATTACTGGTGATAGAATAGACTGACCAATTGTTCTTATAAACCTATTCATCTCATGAACATAAATAGCTTTGAACCCGTAATAGTTAAATTTCATTATTTTCCTTTACCAAATTAACAAATATTTTCTCTAGAGTGCTTTGTTCTGTTTTTAAATCTTTTAATTTTAATCCAGTATCTTTCAAATCTTGTAATAAATCAGTAATACCAGTTTTTTTAGCTTGTACATTATAAGTGTAAATTAAAGACATGTTCTCTTCACCTATTTCAAGACTGTATTTAAGTAAATTTTCAGGAATTTTTGTAATTTTTTCTTGTAATTCTACGGTCAACTTTTTATGGCCCATTTTTTTAATTAATTCTTTTTTATCTTCAACAATAATAATTTCACCTTGATTAATAACAGCTACACGGTCAGCAATAGCTTCAGCTTCTTCAATATAATGAGTCGTTAAAATAATTGTAACTCCAGTTTTTCTAAGCTTATCAACAACCATCCACATATCTCTTCTAAGTTCTACATCTACACCAGCTGTAGGTTCATCAAGAAATAGTATCTTAGGCTCATGAGATAAAGCTTTAGCTATTAAAACTCTTCTCTTCATTCCACCAGATAATTGTCTTAGTCTTTGGTTTTTTTTATCCCACAAACTTAAATCTTTTAAAATTCTTTCAATGTGTTCTGGCTTAGGTGCTTTTCCATATAAACCTCTAGAGTAAGACACTGTATCAAAAACAGTTTCGAAAGACTCTAAATTCAATTCTTGAGGAACAAGTCCTATTATTGATCTTGTCTTTCTATAATCTTTAATAATATCAAAATTATCTACTGTGACAGAACCTGAAGAAGGTTTAACAGTTCCACAAATAATACTAATTAAACTTGTTTTGCCTGCACCATTAGGTCCTAGCATTGCAATAATTTCACCTTGTTTTATTTTAAGGCTAACATTATTAAGTGCTTTGAAGCCATTATCGTAAACTTTTGATAGATTATTAATAGATATTTGGTTGTCAGACATTCAGATTTGTTAGTTATATAGAGGTTATTTTCTGAATTTCAATAACTTAAAGGTAACAGGGATAAGAGACCATTAAAATGGTCTCTTAATTTGATTTTTTGATTAATTTTTTTTTATCTTAAGAATTATCGCTGGAAGAAAAGTAGCTACGATAAAGGATAAAAATAATAATGATTGCAAAATGAATGGAGAAAATAGCTCTTTAGACATTAATACTCCAACAAGCAAACTTTTAGAAAAATTAGGAAATGGAAATAATAAAAATCCACCAATTAAACCAATAATTATTGCAATGTAAGCAGTTCTTTCATTAACATCTTTATTATAAAAACTATAGAAAACTGTATAGACAAATGCACAACAAAACAAATCAGCTAACAAAAATAAATATAAAATATCAAAACCTTTTGAAGCAATAAAGAATGAAATTAAAGATAATAAAATAATAAAATATTTAGATAACTTTAAATAATTAGTTTTTTTATTTAGATCAAATGTTGCTTTTCCATCCACTACAAATAGGCTTGAAATTGCGTTGACTAATGTATCAACGGTTGAAATTGTTAATGCTAATCCAAGTGTGATTATTAGCAATGATAAAGTTTGAGTTTGCTCTTTTAAAAGTAATGTAAAAAACCCTAAATCAGGTCTCTGACTAGGATCTATAGAAAAAGATACCATTCCAGTAAATCCCATAAAAAAAACTATTGGTATAATTATAAAGAAAGAAATTAATAAGCTTTGCTTAAGAGTTTGATAGTTTTTTGCAGCATAGACTCTTTGCCAATTTCCTTGATGAAACAAGTTTGTTGCAGCTACTGCAATAAAAAAAGTTAAACCTGCGGTATAACTTGGCACGTAAGAACTACTTAATAATTGTGGATTTTTTTGTTTTATGAATTCAAATGAAAAAGTATTTCCTGTATTAGACAAAATATAAGAGATTGAAATTAATAAAAGTATACTGATCACAATCATTTGTATGTTATCAGTAAAAATCGACGCTCTTAAACCACCATATAGTGTGTAAGTTAATGTTGCCAAAAGCACAATTAATGCTGTAATCCAAAGTTGTGTTCCCGATATATAATTGATTAAAACTGCAACCGCTGTAACCTCTGCACACAAAAATATGAACATATAAAATATGGTCATTAATAAGATTAATTTAAATAAGCTTTTTCCAAATTTCTTTCTCATAAATTCTATGAGTGATGATCCTTTTGAAAATTCAGTTCTTATTTTTTTTCCTAAAAAAATTAAAAAGATCATAGGAAATGCAGTGCCTAACGCATAGCCTATTACAGCACCTACTCCACCCCAAGTGGCTGCTGCAGCTGGGCCAAATAAAATCCAAGCTCCTAATGCTGATGCAACTAAACTTGTTGTTAAAGAAAATAATCCCACATCTCTATTTGCGGTGAGGTAATTGTTTATACCTTTAAATTTTTTAGAATGATAAAGACCTAATACTGTAAATATTAAGCTTATAATTATAACTAACACTAACGATGTTGATTGACTTATTAAGTATGTTTTATCCATTGTTCTCCCTTTCTGAATTACCGGACAGGTTCTTAGGGTTTAATCTCAGTCTGTTAAGACACCCCTTTAAAGAATTATTATTATATTTTAATAGTAATTGATAGTTTTATTTAAAGAATATGTTTCTCAATTAAATAGTACAATGTGTAAATAATTAAAGAACAACAAATAATAATAAAAACTTTTTCTTGATTGCTCATTATTATTGGCCTTTATGATTCATTATTTCGATCATACACTGAGTGGCATATGCTCTCCATTCAGAAGAGCTTTTCGTTTTAAGACTATTTAAATGATCTCTGTTACTTTTTATATCATCTTGGTGTTTTAATTTGTCAGCACCATTAAGATTTGCTTCCATACTTGATAAATTTGTCTCCATGGCTTTAACCCACTCATTGCCTAATTCTACACATTTTTGATCATCTTTTTCATCACAAATTTGTTTAAAAAAATTGAATATAACATCATCAGTTTTAATAGCAGTGTTCATTATTTATTACATATACCAATAGAGTTTGGGCCACAAGTTTCACCATTGGTCCATGTTGCTCCAATTAAATTAGCTCCATCAAAATTAGCATTGGTGATATTAGCTGATGTAAGATTTGCTTCCATTAAATTAGCATTTTGAAAATTTGCCTCAATTAAAGTAGAGCCCATAAAATCAACTCTTGTTAAATTAGAACCAGTAAAATTGGTTTTTTCAAAATTTGCCCCTATTGAGACTGTCTCATAAAGATTGGCTCTTACAAATGTAGAATCCGGAAAAGTGCCGAAAGATAAATTAGAGTTCATCATTATACTTTTGTCAAAATTTACTTGTATAAAGCTAGCAAATGATAAATTTGAATTAGGAAGATAGCTTCCTTGAAGATCTTGAGACTCTGAAAACCTACAATTAGAATAATCAACACCATCAGTTAAAGGATCATCGCATCCTGCATAACTATTTGAAAAAAAAAATAAACTGATGATTATGAAAAGCATTTTTTTCATAAATAATGTTAACAAATTCCAATTAATTAGACAAACAATAGAAAAAATATGTCTATTTATTTAGTTAAATTGTGAATTTGTTCTTCAGCGTCTTTTATTGATTTTTCGTAATCAAGTGCCATTTGATCAGCACTTACTACATCCACTTTCTCAATACCAAAAAAATTTAATATAAATTTTAACCAAGGTGTTAAAAAATCTTCACTGCTATTTAGTTTGGTTCCACCAGATGTAATTACTAAATAAGCTCTTTTATTCCTTAACAAGCCCTCTCTTCTACCATTCGGTTTAAATCGAAAAGTTTCACCTATTCTAGCAGCTAAATCTGCCCAAGCCTTAAGTGTTGCTGGTGGTCCATAATTATAAATAGGAGCAGATATAATGATAATATCACTTTCTTTAAGTTCTCTTACTAATTTATCAGATAGCTCAAACATTTTTTTATGTTCCTCAGTTTGATCTTTTTCTTCAATTTTCATTCCAGACTCTGTTAGACCACTCACGAAAAGCATTTCATCATCTAGGTCTCTGTAAATTACCTCATCACCTAGTTTTTTTATTTTATCTAATAATTTTTTTGCTAATGCACGAGAAGTAGAACCTTCTTTTCTAGCACTTGAGTCTATTTGATAGATTTTCATTAATTACTTTTATCCGAAATTTTGCATAAATGGAAAAATTTTAATTAAATAAAAACCAATTGTCTGTAATTGGTTAGTCAAAATTAAAATACCTGTGATCAAAAGAGTAAATCCACCTATTTTTGAAATTAAATTTATATTTTTTTTGAAATTTTTTGAAAAAACTAAAAATTTTTGTATTAAATAACCTGCTAAGGTAAACGGTATTGCTAGACCCAAAGAGTAAAAAACAAGCAACATAATTGCTTTAGATAAAGTTTCTTCAATAGATGCTAAAGCTAAAATGGAACCTAAAATTGGACCTATACATGGTGTCCAACCAAATCCAAAAGCTAACCCAATTACATATGGAAATAAAATATTTTGTGATTTTTTTGCTTCAATTCTTTTTTCAAAATTTAAGTAACTAATGTTAATAAGACCAATTAATTGAAGTGAAAAGACAATTATTACAACTCCTGCAATCACTCTTAAAGTTTCAGAATTCTGTAATAAAGTTTGACCTAAGTATGATGCAGATGCACCTAAAATTATGAAAACAGTAGAAAATCCAAAACAAAATAAAATAATCGGTAAAATATTTATTTTTTCTAATTTTAAGATGTCTTGTAATGATTGTCCGGAAATAAAAGAAACATAACCCGGTATCAGTGGCAATACGCAAGGAGATAAAAAACTTATGAGGCCTGCGCCAAAAGCAATTAATAATTCAATCATTAGCCTGTATTTTTCATTGCCGCAGAGATACCAGCAATAGATGTTAATAATGCATCATTTAAATATTTTTTATTCAAATTATTTTTATTGGTTTTAATTTTTTTAATAACAATAGGTTGAATAATATTTAGCACTTCTGCATAAATATTTCTAATCAAAACAGATGTCCTAAATTGTTTTCTTGCTTTTATAATTTCTTTTGGTGTTATTTCTTTATTTAGTTTTTTTATCACTTCAAATTGAAATCTTAATCTTTTTCCAACTCTTTTCAATTTTTCATCCGCAAGAAACTCTTCATAAATTTTTGAAATATCTGTATCAACTTTTGAAATTACCATATCCAAAATATCGAGCATTGAATTGAAAAAAGGCCAATTTCTCTCCATATCATATAATATTTTTCTAAAATCTTTTATATTTGCGTATCTTAAAGCTTCAGCACTTCCAAGCCATGCAGGTAACATTAATCTAATTTGTGTCCATGCAAAAATCCAAGGTATAGCTCTTAGACTTTTAATATTATCAACATTTTTTCTTTTTGACGGTCTGGATCCTATTGACAATTTTCCCAATGAAACATGTGGAGTCACTGTTTTAAAATATCTAATAAAATCAGAGTTATTGTTAATATTTTTTCTGTAAGAACTTTTTGAAATCTCTGACATTTTTTCAATTAATGTTCTCCAGGATTTTTTTGGTTGAGGTGGTGGATTTAATGATGCTTCAGATACTGCTCCAATATAACTGCATAAATTATATTTCGCTAATGGCTCATAGCCATATTTTTGTTGGATAACTTCACCTTGGTCAGTAATTCTTATTTTTCCATTAACTGAATTTGGAGGTAAAGATCTTAATGTTGCTTGGATAGGTCCTCCTCCTCTGCCCGCAGAACCACCTCTACCATGAAAAAAGACCACTTCTATTTTGTGTTTTTTTGCTAATTTAACAATTTCTTCTTGTGCTTTATATTGATGCCAACTGGCACAAATTTTTCCAGCATCTTTACTAGAGTCTGAGTAACCAATCATTACTTCTTGTTTATTTTGAATTAAATTTCTGTACCATTTATGTGAAAACAAATTTCCCATAATAGATTTTGCATTAATTAAGTCATCTAATGTTTCAAACAAAGGTACAACTCTAAGTTTGTTTATAATTTTTGCCTCTTTTTGTAGAAAAGATACTGACAATATATCTGATGCTGAAGATGTCATAGAAATTACATAAGCACCAAGACATTCAGATGGTTCTTGAGATATCACATTAAATGTTTCCCAAACTTCTTTATTTTCTTTATTTTTAAATTTAAATTTATTTATAAAATTCTTACCAGAGTTTATTTTTGATTTTAAAAAATCAATTTTTTCATTTTCATTTAATCTTAAATAATCTTTATTATATTTTCTTTTTACAAACTCACTAATTAATTGAGAATGTCTAGATGACTCTTGTCGTATATCTAATTTTGCTAGATTAATTCCAAAACACTTAGTTCTTCTCATTAAATCTAGTAACTCACCACTGGCTAAGTTTTCATTATTATTTTGTTCCAAAGATTGTCTTACTACTCTTAATGGTTTAAGAATTTCTTCTTTAGATTTAAGAAGATTTTTTTGATCTAAAGGTTTTTTATTTACTAAATGTTGCTCTATCATTCTATGAGTTGCTCGCATTTTATCTCTCAATGGTCTTAAAAATACTCTATAGGGTTCGTAGGTTTTTCCAGTTTGTTTCAATATTTTTTTTGAACATTTTTCCATTGAATAAGATCTAATAATTTTAGTTAAAGATTTTTCATATAACTTTGCAGCCTCCCATCTTGATAGCAAAACAACTTCTCTTGTAACTTTCGCAGTAACATTGGGATTTCCATCCCGATCTCCTCCCATCCAAGAGCCAAATTCAATTGGATTAAAATTTTTTGGTAAATTTTTTCCCATATTTTGAACAAATATAGAATTTAATCTTCTGTAAACTTTTGGAATTGTATCCCATAAACTATCTTCAATTATTGCTAAACCCCATCTAGCTTCATCAAATGGAGATGGTTTAAATCTTTTTAAATCATCTGTGTTCCATATAATTGTAAGCTCATCAAAGAGTTTTTTATCTAACAATTTAAGTTTTGAGGGGTAATTTTTTAAAAGTTCTCTTTCTTCCAATATTTTAGTAATTCTATGATATTTTTGAATTAGTGTTCGTCTCTTAACTTCTGTTGGGTGTGCAGTTAACACTACACCTATATTGAGATTTTTAGCATGGTTATAAATTTTATTGTCAGAAATTTTCTTATTATTAAATAAATCCTCAAAAATTTCTTCTATAAACAAGTTAGTCTCATTTATCTTTTTTTTATTATTTTCATATTCATTTAAGCTTCTTGAGGCATCTATAGATTCTGCCAAATTTATAAGATTCATAAAATGTGAAAATGCTCTAGTTAGCTTAAATGTATTTTTTGGACTTATATTTTTTATAGTCCTAATTATTTTTCCAAAAGAATTCTGATTATTTAAATTAGTTTTATTGGCCTTTGAAAGTTTTCTTACTTTTTCCACCAACTCAAAAAATTTATCGCCTTCTTGATCTTTTAAAACTTTTCCAAGTATATTTCCCAGGTGTCGAATGTCCTCTCTTAGAAGTTTTGTGGGTATTCTATCGTAATAAAGATCTCTTTTTTTCATACTTGTAAGTAAATTTTTTTTGTAAAATTCCTTTAGTATTAGTTT
>Ga0208947_1000851_pt1 | contig 14442 bp, 9 predicted proteins | sample AOAMet1_04_M0_20_2_FD_188226 | JGI IMG/M metagenome (GOLD analysis project Ga0208947, IMG submission 188226) | Ammonia-oxidizing marine microbial communities from Monterey Bay, California, USA - CAN11_04_M0_20 (SPAdes) | ecosystem: Environmental > Aquatic > Marine > Intertidal zone | place... | reverse complement strand
CTTTCTGATTTAAAAGCTAAACCTCAAAACAATAATGATGCTACTTATGCAAAAAAGATTACAAAAATTGAAGCTCAAATAGACTGGAACCAGAGTGCAGAAAATATAAGTCTAATGATAAGAGCATTCAATCCTCGCCCAGTAGCGCAAACTAATGCAAAAGCTAAGCAATTTGAAAATAAAGTCATTAGAATTATTGAGGCTGAGACAGTTCAACATGAGTCTTCAAAAAATCCTGGCTCAATAGTTCAACAAATTAAAGACACTTGTTATGTTGCAACTGGAAATGGCGTACTGAGTCTAAAAAAGGTCCAACTTTCTGGGAAAAATGTAGTTTCAATTAAAGACTTTAATAATGCTTATCAACTAATCAAGCTTAACTAATAGAGTTCTAAGTATCGTAAGCCCTCAACATATATTCCGGATCATTAATTTCATTATTGATTCGTGCTACGATATTAGAATCAACCAACTTGGTATTTAATTTAAATAAACCACAACCACCCAACACTTCTCTGATATTAATCTGCTTACCTAAATATAAGAATTCAACTCTAGTTGCGGCGGGCATATGTGAGTTTCTGCTACCTACACCCATTGAGACTCCTGATAGCGAATCTACAATATTTCTATAGCAGGGACATAAGATGGTGTGATGGATAACATTATTAGTTAGTGTTTCAACTTCAGTAATAAAGATTCGATCACCAAGATAAAACACGGCTCCTTTGTATTTAAATCGATTTCGGTGAGTATCACCATTTTCTTTGTCCCATAGATGCTCAATACTTGTTGAGTAAAACTTATTCTCATACTGATAGATATGAATCAGGCTCCGAATTATATAACCAGGAAATCCAAGCGAATGAAAGTGGCTGTAGTAATAACCTTCGTAGCGTGACAAATCCTTACTTTGACTGGGTATTGAATCAATGATTTTTTCTAGCTCGCTCTTCTCAGGATTTGATTCCGAATGAAGACTTTTAGGTATGATCTGACGGAATTCATTTGATTTAAGATTAAACTCTTTTTCCGACAATTGGAAATATTGGCAAATTGTATTTAAGTTATATTTTGAGGGGTAAATTTGACCACTTAAATACTTGTTGAATTGCTGTCGATTAATTTCCATCTTTCGACAAATGTGAGCGACTGAGATTTGTTGATCACAAACTATACGTAAATTTATAGAAAAATTTTCATTTGACATGACTTACTTATCTACCAATTAGTTCTAATTAAGCACCATAGGATAACAGTATACAAATCAGATTTCAAATCAGATTAGGTATGGTTTAAAACTCCTCTTAAGAAGTTCAAAACCTCTAAAACTAAAAATGGTCTCGTTTAAATTGCTCATCCCACACCTTTTTAAATACCTGTTTATTGTTCTCCCACGCAATCAAAACCGCATGTAGGTAAAAATGATTTAGATCCGAAGTAATTTTAGTATAGGTATGTGTTTTTGTTTGCCAGTTACCGCGTCCATATTCCCACTCCCATTCATATTCAGCTCTAGCAGAAAGAGGATCCGACTCGCCAATACTGAAACGATATAGAGACTTTGATCCCATTTCTATACCACTCTCTTTAATTCTCATTTTTCCATTATCAGATTTAACTTCCATTACGTTCAAATTCTGCTTTTCATCGAAGCTAGATTGACGATTTTGGCTAAATTCTCTTATGGTTATGGTGAATTCTTCCTCTGATAAATTATTTTTACTGAAATCTGTCAGTGCCTCAGTATTCGTATTTTTTCCAAGAACTGGCAGTTTTAATAAGCTTAAGCCAGAATAAATTGTCAAACAAGTGTTAGTTGGAGTAGGCCAAGCAATTGGCCAGTAACTCGTCGAAACAGCTAGTCGAAGCTTATGCCCATTAGGCACAACATAAGCGACATGGTTCAACTCAACTATAACTTCTTCAACCTCTCCTGGAATCATTACCTCAGGATTTGACTTTCCATTTCGCTGAGACAAGTTCAAAATACCACGAGTAATCAATGTGCTCGAACCATCTGGCCAAAGATCACAAAGCCTTACTGCAACAAGCCCCTGTGGCTGATCACTACTCAAATGCAATGTAAGAGCAGCATTGCCCAGAATTTCAAGCGGAAGTTCTAGTGTTTCAGTATCAAAAACCAGTGATCCAGAGTCCTCAATATTCTGATTTCCAGGCAATTCTTCAGCCACTCCAAATGCAAACCAAGGCATGTATTCTCCAGAAAATTGACCTACCGTTTGTGGTGATAAAATTTTCATTGCTTGATTAGGTATTTTTTTGATAGATAAACTCTCTTGATTTAAATAGAAGCACTTAGTTTCAATTTGTTCTGATGGCCAGCTCGATAATCCAATCCAACGACCAGGTCGATTATCATAATAAGTTTTTGGTTTAACACTATCTTGTAAAAAAACTTGGTACTTAGCCTCATCCATGATTCCAGTTTCTTTTTCTTTTAACCAATGATCAAACCAACGAACCGCATCAGAAAGAAAATCCACAGTCGGTCCAGGAATACCAAGGTGTGGATATCGATGACACCATGGACCCTGCAAACCACGAATTGGTACCTTAAGATTCTGCAACAATCGAGGTACAGTATTTGGCCAGCAATCTGCATGACCACTTATAACATAAACCGGTATTTTGATCATAGAATGATTAACATCTACCGAGTTATTTAACCAATACTCATCCTTATGTTGATGTTTAAGCCAACGCTCAAGATAGTGTGGTGTTTTTTCCAGTCGCTCAAGCCACAGTGTTTTCCAATTATCACCAACTAGTTCCGGATCTGGTGGTCGTGAATTAAATCCAAACATAATCGCACCCCAGCCAAGTGTTTGACCCACCATACAGCCCATATAATATCCACCATCGTCATAATAACGCTGGTCAGTTGATCCTAATGAGATAATGGTTTTAAGTGCGTCAGGCGATCGCTGAGCAAGTTGCAATCCTGTAATTCCACCCCATGAGATTCCCATAGTACCGACCTTGCCATTACACCAAGACTGACTAGCAATCCAATCGATTACAGCTACACCATCATCTATTTCCTGATCAGTATACTCATCGTAAGGAATACCATCGGAGCTCCCTGAACCCCGCATATCAACACGGATACATGCATAACCATGTTTAGCAAAATGAGCAATTGTATTCGAATCCCGTTTGACCGTATAATCATCTTTTCGATATGGTATGTACTCAAGAATAGCTGGGTAAGAGTCTTTGCCATCTGGCATCCAAAGTCGAGCGCCAAGTCTAGTGCCATCTGGCATTGGTATCCAAAAATGATTAACCTTAATAACTCCCATCATTAATTCTTATTTAGAGGATAGTGACAGGTCAAAATTTGTTCACGATCAAAAGTATGTATTGGTGGAAACTCATTATCGCAATGTTTACTAGAAAACGGACAGCGTGTATGAAACTCACATCCATTAGGTCGATTCATTAGGCTCGGCACCTCACCCTTAAGATCGATTCTATTCTTTAAACTTGCTTCTGAATAAGGTGTTAGATTTGCTGATAATAATGCTAGGGTGTATGGATGTCTTGGCTTTGCAAAGATATCATCTGTTTGACCTTGTTCGACAAATCGACCAAGATACATTACCGCAGTTCTGTCGGAGATATGTCTTACGATATTTAAATTATGAGTAATGACAAACAAACTGACTCCTAAGTCATCCCTAAGCTTATTAAGTAAGTTCAATATCTCACCTTGCACTGAAACATCAAGACCCGCAGTCGGCTCATCAGCAATAATTAGCTTAGGATCTAATGCTATAGCTCTTGCAACGCCGACACGACGAGCCTGGCCACCACTAAGTTCATGCGCATAACGCTCTCTAATATTTGTGGGCAATCCAACCAGTTTTAGTAATCGATCTGCCTCCATTTTTATATCTCGATCTTTAAGGTTGTGTATTTTATAACCTTCAGTTATTAAAGAGCCCACACTCATCCTTGGACTAAGTGAGCCGATTGAATTTTGCCAAATAAATGAAATCTTTTTTCGATAAGCCATTATTTGCGATGAAGTCATATTGGTCACATCCTCATCCATAAACTTAATCTGACCTTCTGCAGCAGTGAGTAAGCCGGTAATAGCAAGTGCTAAGGTGGACTTTCCAGAGCCACTTTCACCAACTAAGGCAAAGGTTTCACCCTGTTTAATATCTAATGAAACCTGTCTGACTGCATCTATGTATGGATCTTCTATTTTCTGAATCATTGCCTGTAGTGGTGACTTGGTCCGAAACCGAACACGAAGATTCTTAATTGAAAGTAAGTTACTCATGATTCTATCAAGTGACAACTAACATAATGATTGTCGGCAAACTCATTCCATTTCGGAATATGTTTATCACAGCGATCAATAGATTGATCACACCGGTTTTTAAATATACAACCTCCAGATAAATTTATTAGATCGGGTATTTCTCCAGGGATTGTTGGCAACAGGCGTTGCTTTTTTGAAATACTAGCAGGGTCACATTCCAATAATTTAACTGTATATGGATGAGCTGGATTATTGAATATTTCATATGTACTTCCCTGCTCTACAATCTCACCCGCATACATAACTATTACATGATCACATAGTTCAGCTATTACACCAAGGTGGTGTGAAACGAATAATATTGAGCAACCTATTTCCTCCTGAAGCTCTTTTAACAATTTAAGTATCTGAACCTCGAGAGTCGCATCAAGTGCAGTGGTGGGTTCGTCGGCAATCAGTAAAGATGGTCCAGCCTGCAATGCCATGGCAATCGATACACGTTGCTGCATCCCTCCTGATAACTCATGCGGGTATTGATTAAGCTGGCTTTGAGGATCTGGTATACCTACTTTGGTCAACATATCAATCGAACGTTGTTTTTTAATCTTCTTACTAATCTTATCACGATACTGAATATCTATCATCTGACGACCAATTGATAACACTGGATTTAGTGTAGACATTGGGTCCTGAAATACAATCGAAAGTTTAGTGCCAGAAATATTGCGCATTTTATCCAGTGAAAGCTTCAGAAGATCCTGTTTTTCAAACTCGATCAAGCCATTAGGAATATCGGCATTAGCATCAAGTTGCCGAATAATTGAGGTAATCAAAGTGGACTTTCCACAACCACTCTCGCCAACTACACCAACAATTGAACCCTTTGGTATATCAAGATCGACGTGACGTAAGGCTTTCAATATACCTCGATCAGTTTGATAATTAACCGACAAATCACGAATTCTAAGAATGTTATCACTCATATTAATTTCCTAAGTTTGGGGTCGAGAAGATCACGTAATGATTCACCAAGGAAAGTAAAGCCGAGTGTAGCTAATACTAATGGAATCGAACCAGCAATAATTGGCCAAGGAGTATTTCGAATCAAAGTGAAGCCATCATTCAGAATACTACCCCAGGAAGGTGTTGGTGGTTTAACGCCCATACCCAGAAAACTCAAACCAGCCTCTAATGCAATAATAGTTGGAATATCCATCGATGCAAGAATGAGGAGTGGCCCAAGAATATTTGGTAATAGATGTATTGATAAGATTCTTAGTAATGAAGCACCCATAAGCCTTTCTGCGTTGACAAAGTCCTTCGACTTAATAGTCAGTGTTTGAGTTCGAACAATACGACCGTAATTTGGTATCGAGCTCACAGCAATTACAAAAATTACCGTAGTTATAGAGGGACCCACCACTGCAACTGCAGCCAGTGCTAACATAATAGTAGGAACTGAACGAATAGTATCAAATAAAAGCATAATAGAATTATCAAGCCAAGCTGGTCCATAACCAGCAATCAGTCCTAGAACGATTCCCACAATTAGAGCTAATCCAATTGTTAAAAATGCAACCTTTAAAGCAACCTGACCACCAAAGAGCACTCGTGAAAATAAGTCCCTTCCAAGCTGATCAGTGCCCAGTAGGTGATTAGCTGATGGCCCTTGAAGGCGATCCATTATATTAAGTTGAATCGGGTCGTAGGGCGCAAATATTGATGCACCTAATGCGCTGCCCACCATTAAGGTAACTAAGCATAGTCCAAGTAATCCAAGTGGATCTGAAGAAATTCTTTTGATTGCAACTTTCATAACTGCCTTACAAGTTAGCTCGGATTCGAGGGTCTAACGAAGCATTAACAAGATCTGATATTGTTGTACTAATGACAAACAAACCTGTACTGATTAACACGGACCCCATAACTACGGGATAATTTCGGGTCGTAATCGATTCAATAATTAACTTACCGATGCCAGGACGAGCAAACACAACTTCAGTTAATACTGCAGCTGAGATTAGAAAACCCATGCCTACTCCGATAACTGTAACTGTTGGTAATATCGCAATCTTTAAAGCATAACGATAGACTATAGTAAACTCAGTTAACCCAAATGCCCGTGCAGTTCGGATATGATTTTCACCTAACACCTCAAGCATCGATGCGCGAACTAAACGTGATAAATAGCCTACCCAAGATACACCGATTGCAAATGCTGGCAAGACAAGATGACTCACCTGATCAAAGAAATCTCCTTTATCTCCAGCCCCTATTGCAGGAAACCACTTAAGTGTGACGGCAAAAATAAGCAATGAATACAATGCAACAACAAATGAAGGTGCGGTAATGCAAGCGACAGAAATAACACCAGTAACTCGGTCTGCTAGAGTGTTGCGATGTAGGGCTGAGTAACAACCAAGAGGGATTCCAATAAGCATGGCACCAAAAATAGCACTAAAAATAAGCCAAAGAGTATATGGTAATTGACCAAAAACAATTTCTGTGACTGGTCGACTAGATAGCACATCAATTCCCAAGTCCCCTTTAAGAATATTACCTAAAAACTTCATGAGTTGAATTACTAGGGGCTGGTCAAGACCCATCCGCATTGAAATATCAGCTATCATTTCGGGGGTTGCCCTAGGACCAAGCATAATTCTGGCTGGATCACCTGGCACAAGATGAATCATAAAAAACATTAGAGTCATAGCCACTCCAATGATCAGAATACCGAGAAAAATTCGTTTTACAAAATAAAGTAACACAATATTCCTTTTATTTAGCTAAGAGTTTAGGGAAAATGAAATTCATTATAAAACAAGTTCAAGATTTAAACTCAAGACTAAACTGAAGTTACTATTATCAACTCCTTTAAACCCTATTTATTTCTATGAAAATAGGAAGGCCTGAGGATACAGGCCTTCCCAGTAGACTTACTAGTTACTAGAAAAATATCGGAAAAGTGGTAGTCCATCAGGCCTGAATGCAGGACTAATTGACTTACTATAAATAACAGGTGTCGCCTCATGAGTTATAAAGCGATATGCTCCACTATTTTCCATCATATCCTGCATACGCTGATACATTTGGTCACGCTTAGTCATATCGACCTCCGACTTAGCTGCAGCCTCTAACGTATCAAATGCAGCATCACTATAACGCTCCCAGTTCCAGACACCTTTTTGCGAGGTAACAAACCAAGCCGTTGCATATGAAGGATCTGGCCCCATTGAGTAGCGATTAAGGATTAACTGAATATCCTTATATCGATCTCCTGCAGTATGATCACCAAGTGACCAGAAAGCACCGGATTCATGCAGATTAATGTCAAGTGTAATCCCAACCTGTGCAAGGTTCGCCTGGATAACTTGAGCAGTAGTCACATTGGCTGCCTTATTTAAAATATCAAGTGTTACCCTAACATTCCCCGACAACCCAGAAGCATCTAGGTATTCCTTAGCCCTAGCAATATTTGCCTCAGGAGCAACAAGACTTTCATTTCGATGACCAATCAGACCTGGGGCAATAATGCCAGTCGATGGAACTGCTGCACCAAAGTAGGAAGCCTGCATAATTGATGGCACATCAATAGCATGTTGAATCGCCTTTCTCAAATTCTTATTTGATAAGAGTTCGTTTTCAACATTCATACCAACCCAAACATAGTAAAGTGATGGGTATTCTTCAACCATTGAGTTTGCTGGTGGTGAAGATTTCAGATTAGCTACTGAGCTCATAGGAACACGAGTATAGTGAATATCACCCGCTTCAAATGCCAATTGAGCTGTATTTTCATCATCTATTGGGATAACCTGAATTTCATCAAGTGGGGCCTCTCCACCATGCCAGTCTGGATTCCTTACAAAAATAGTTTTTTGCTTCGGCTGCCATTCTTTGAATAGATAAGGTCCTGAAACACTAGGTGTTGAAGTACCTACTTTACCGTCTACAGATTCCCAGGCTTTTTTACTGATAATGTTGCCTACAATGTAAGGTAAAGCAATAGTCCAAGCAGGTGGATAAGGCTCGTCAAAAACAATTGTGCCTTCATATTTGCTATTGACAACTACTTCTTTAAGTGGACCCCAATCGGGTGAGTTTGTGGATCCAACATCACTATCCACAATGCGCTCGTAAGAATACTTTACATCTTCGGCAGTCATTTCACCAAAACCATTTGTGAACATTATGCCTTCTTTTAATTTAAAGTCGATTGTAGTTGGACTAGTCTGCTCGATTGATTCAGCTGCATCAAGAACGTAACCCCACTCTCTGCCAGGTTTATATTGAATAAGCTTACTATATATAAGACTTTGAAGCTCCTCATCAAAAACACCGCCTGAAAAAGCTGGATCTAGACTTTTAAGATCTGAATATGCTCTAACTTTAACAGCATCCGCTGCGAAAGCAGACAAGCTGGAAAGTCCAAATACACTAATAAATAGTGCAATTATTACTGTTTTAATTTTCATTTTTTTACTCCTTTTTTTTTGCAATATGGAACTTTAAAAGACCATCAATTAAATATGTTCTTTAATCAATAGCTTATATCATAAAAACTAATATATCAAGAAATATCTTTGTGTTACTAACTAAATAATACATCAATATTGATAACTATAGAATTTCGCATTATTTAAATAAACGAAGCATAATCAAATAAAAGTGCTTCATAATGCTTCACTTTTTATAAAAAATCATATTTTTCCAGCTTCATTTTTTTGTCAAATGGGAACATTGGTTTTGGAAGTCGAGAAAAATTGAACTGTGAATAATCTGAACTACAGACACCAGGCCCTGCTGCCATAATAATGTTATTAGTAATTGATTCAAACCCGGCCCTGAAATGGACACGAGATTTAATCAACATAAACTGGCTTTCTTCTGGAATCAGCCCTGCATGGATAAAAAGTTCTGGCCCATATGGCTCCCATCCCTCCTCAGATATTACAATTATTGCTGGACCAATATCGAAAACAACGGTACGGCCCAAACAAACTTTAAGACCTGTTTGAACTGGTGATGTAATTGTAAAACAACCATCAGTAATTTTTTTAACAATACCCGTGCAATTGAGACCATGTCCAATTTGATTGATAGAGGGTACAGAATATTTACCACCAACTGTTAGAGTCATCTCATTGCCTTCTCCACAATTAATTAATTGGTCAACTGCCTCTGGATCACGGATTGGCGCCACAATAATTCCAGACAGGCCCTGTCTCAACATTTCATCTAAAACACTCATGTCGTCAGCACTTCCTCCGGAACCGGTATTATCACCATGATCAACAATCAGTACAGGATAAGATTCAATTTTTTTAGCTTTTTCAATGGAGTCAGACAACGGTAAAGGTGTATAGATAAAATCATAACGACGCTCCCATGCCATAGCACAGATTTGACTAACTAAACCCTTACCGAGATGATTTTTAACTGGCTCAACAGTTAGCACACTCAAAGAAACATGGGGTATGTCAGCGTAAGAAAATCCGCCGAACACTGATGCGTTCAGAATATCGGTATTATTTTCGCCTTCTATTGCCAATTCCATAATATCTTTCATTGGCTGATGCCATGTTGCTTGCATCATCATATGCACCATCATCGGAAGTGGTTGCCAGCAAATCTTAGTTTCTATGCCCTGCTCTATACAATTTAGCAACGTCTGCGCCGCTCTCCTTCCTGTCTCTCTCATGTCAATATGTGGGTAGGTTCGATAGCCATCAATAACATTACAATTTTCAACCATGGTTGAAGTTACATTTGCATGAAAGTCTAATGCAACCGCAATTGGTATCTCAGGAGCAGTTTTACGAATCCGGCGTAACAATTCACCTTCTCCATCGTCATAGCTCTCAGTGACCATTGCTCCATGTAAGTCTAGCAAGATAGCATCACAACCGTTTTTAACGGCAGCACATATTTTTTTACAAATGAAATTAAATGCATCATCATCAACAATGCCACTGGGCTCGGCATAAGCTGCAATAGGTACAATACACTCAACACCATACGAGCGTGCTATATCGAGTAATCCTGCAAACGCCATATCGGCATCACCATATAAGTCAATAGCCTGCTTACCAGAAGGTGGTTTCTGCAATCCAACAACTCTACTAAAAGCATCTAAATTAGTTGGAAGCAGAGAAAAGGTATTCGTTTCATGCTGCATCATTGCTATAACAACCTTCATAATCAAATTCCATTCTTTGTGATTGATGGGTATATACTACAGATTGAAATTTGATTCTACAATTTCGCAATTGCGAATATACTGACGCACCAGCCGATGCTCTGGAGCGAATTCCCTTAGGTATGTGTTCTGGCGATGTTGAGATTCCACTCGTGGGTCTTCACGATCTGATCATCCCATGACGCAGAGAAGATGCCAGTAACCTGATATGCGTCGGCATCGCTGGACAGCTGAACCTTGCAAGTAACAACCGCCGTTCCGTCCGGCCGCGCAAATGTCATAGTGTGTTCATAGCTGCAGGCTGCGGTCAGGGGCTCATCGGGACTGATCCGAAACTCAGCCCGGGTCTCATAGCCAAAGCACGTGTCGGTCTCGATGTAGTAAACTGACGCATAGGGTTGGTGCCACCCAGATCTTATTTCACCATTTTTAAGCTTCGCGGGGTGCCTCTTTATCCGCGGTTCTTTCAAAACAGTGTATGACTTTACCGACGGCAGGTCCTCAACTTTCGGCAGACTGACCACAAGCGATTCGGGCTCGTAGCGCGGTTCAGGAAGCGTTAGATTGCCACACAGTAGCGTTATTCCCCCGATGGCCGAAGGTGCCCAGACCATTGGCCAGTAACTCTGCGACACGGCAAGCCGCAAGCTATGACCAGCCTTCAGTCGATATGCCATGGTCGGAAACTGGACTCGGATATCGAGGGCTCCTTTTGGAAAAGGGTGTTCTGGTGAATCCAGGGTGTCATCCAAAGCCAGATTACGAATGGCCCAGGTGATCCTTGCTGAAGTACCATCGGGGGCAACATCGTTCAAACGTAGGCACAGCTGACGTCTTGGATCAGGCGATTCAAGTTTTAACTCCAATTCGGCAGCACCGTAGATCAGGAAATCATGTTCCAGTGGCTTGGTGTCAAAACACAACGATGATTGATCATCCTTGCGCTGGTCGGGTGGCAACCCACCGAACCGCCCAAAATAACCAGTATCTGCACCCTCAGTCCCGACTTGTAGGTCCAAGGGCAGATCAAGGTGAATTTCCGAAGCATCTTTAGTCAAGCCACCTTCCGACAGATGCCATTTTTTAATAGATGTTATTTCCCTCGGCGCGGCCGTCTGGACCCATCCTCCACTGCGTTTGTTAATGGCGTCGGCTGGTGGATCAAAACTCCGCACCCATATGCGAAGCTTCGGCCATTCTGGCTCTGCCGGATTATCCGTCATCAGCCAGTGCTGCCACCAATCCAGCATGAGTTTCTGAAAGCCGATCCCCGGGCCAGGGTGCCCGTGATCAGGATAGTGATGCCCCCAGGGGCCGACAATCCCCCAGGTCAAATCGGGTCGGTGGTCCACCAGCGACATGACCGAATTCGAATAGCGGTCCGCCCATCCTCCGACACATAGAATTGGAGCACTCAGCCGATCCGTCTGATGAATAACAGAGCCATGCCGCCAATAGCTTCCTCTATCTTCATTGTGCAGCCATGCTTCAAGGGGAAAGGCTAGCTTATCCAACCGCTCCTCCCACATTGCGCGCCAATCCTCCCCAACATTGGTCGATGGCGGAGCACCAAAAATTGTCGGCAAGGTGGCACCCCATTCAACACTGTCTGTCAGCAAGCACCCACCCATGTGATGAATGTCGTCCTCGTAACGGTCATGGGTTGCGCTGACGGCGATGATGGCTTTCAATGCAGCAGGCGCATCGATATTTGCCTGAAGACTTGCAGTGGCGCCCCACGAGGTGCCGAACATGCCGATCTTTCCATTACACCAAGGCTGGCAAGTCAGCCATTCGATCACGTGGCGGGTATCATCTAACTCATCCTGACAATACATGTCAGACATCTGTCCTTCGCTGTCTCCCGATCCCCGCATGTCTACACGCACTGCGACGATCCCGTTTTCAGCCAGATAAGGGTGGTTGCGTTCGTCACGTGCCCGCACCATGTCCACCTTGCGGTAGGGAATATACTCGAATACTGCGGGTGCCGGGTTGTTCAAGGCGCTTTTCGGCAACCAGATGCGAGCTGCGAGTCGCACACCGTCCGGCATCTCGATCCATAAGTGTTCTACACTGCGAAAGCTTCTGGTCCCTTTGTCTTTATTCATATTCCTCTGCGCTTTTTACCTTAAAGCGCCTATCCTCAACCATTATGTTATTTCTTCAAATTTTTAAGTATTTGAAAATTTAATTGGCTCAAGAAAAACACCTAGGTAACTTTTCCTGAGATTGAGATTGATGAATTTGGACGCCATTTTCTAGAGCCTCTATGCTACTATTTAAGTAGAAATACTCTGCATCACAAGTTACCTTAAGCTGAGTATAAACATTAACATTCCAACCAGGGCGTGATTGATGAGAATGCCAGCAACATTCACTACTAGCAGAGTATGGGTCATCAGGTAATATACTGTGTGTCTCATTACAGGATTCACCCACAGTTAGATTGTGTTCTAGAAAGGTAAACTCACCAAAATCATCATTAATTTTCGTAGTGACAAGACCATCTCTTGCATCTGTTTGTATTACACGGTCATGCTTTTCTGGTCTTATTTTTTTGGTTTTTTTAACTGGACAAACATACCCCTGACCTAAATCTCGAAGTAAAGTTGCACTTCGATCATGACAAGGTATAGTTAAACAAGAAGATGCTAAATCTAAAGTCAACTTTGCCTTTTTTGGTGCAGGCCAAATCAAGGGGAAGTACGCGCTTGAAACCGCCAATCGAAGCCTGTGTCCAGCAGGTAATTGATATCCTGTGTCATCCAATTTAATAGATACATTCATTACCTCTCCAGCCACTACTAACTTCGGACAATCTAAACCATTTCGCATAGCAAGATTAAGAACGCCGTAACTAATCCTTTTACTGCTTCCACTAGGAGACACATCACACAGGCGAACAATTATTTGACCACAATCCTGATCACTTGTAATAGCTACCTTAAATTCACTAGCACCCAGTATAGATACAGAATTTTCAAGTGGCTCTGTATCAAAGCATAGGCTATTAATATCATCTTGACGTTGATCTGTTGGAAAATCAGGTCCACACCATATTACACAATATTCACCACTTGCTGAACCAGTAGTTAGAGGGCTCTGCACAGAAACTTTGCCCTTGGTTTTGACATCAGTTAACTGACCACTAGAACTTAAATTAAAGTCTATTGTTTGACTTTGTAGTGGCCATTGATTTCCTTCTACCCAGAGCCCAGGTCTTTCTTCATAGCTCGCTTGAGGTGGAACAGAATCTTGAATATATGCGGCAATAACTGCTTCATCCATAATGCCATTATTGATACCCTTGAGCCAATAATCCCACCAGCGTTTAGCCTCAGCTAAAAAATCCATCTCTGGCTTGGGTGATGCAAAATTTGGGTATTTATGAGCCCAAGGGCCAATCAGTGCTTTTTTTGGGCCAGTTAAACCTTGCATCATGCGTGGAATCGCAACAGAATAGGCATCACCCCAGCCGCCCACACAATAAACTGCAGCCTTAATTGCAGAGTAATCTTCATTAATAGAGCCATGCTTCCAATAAGCATCTTTATAAGTATGTTCTAGCCAGTTTCTTGCAAAGAATGGTATGTTCTGCAATCGTTCTAGCCAATGCTCACGCCAAGTCTCAGGCAGTAATAATGGATCTGGGGGCTTTGCCATAAAACCAGAGATTGTGGAAGCCCAGCTAAAATTTTCTATCAGTAAAGCTCCCCCACGGTAATGACAATCATCGGCATATCGATCATCTGTGGAACAAACGGTTATGATTGCCTTTAATGCAGATGGTCTCAAAGCTGCGACCTGTAAGCAGTTAAAGCCACCCCAAGATTTACCCATCATACCGACCTTACCACTGCACCAATCTTGATGTTCAAGCCAATTAATTACCTCAACAGCATCATCTAGCTCTTGCTGTAAATATTCATCAAGTAACAAGCCG
>Ga0208947_1000849_pt1 | contig 14487 bp, 10 predicted proteins | sample AOAMet1_04_M0_20_2_FD_188226 | JGI IMG/M metagenome (GOLD analysis project Ga0208947, IMG submission 188226) | Ammonia-oxidizing marine microbial communities from Monterey Bay, California, USA - CAN11_04_M0_20 (SPAdes) | ecosystem: Environmental > Aquatic > Marine > Intertidal zone | place... | reverse complement strand
AGACGGGAGTTGACTGCGGAGGTTCTTGCGTTGCTTGCTCTACTTGCGACGACAACATCCAGAACGGGGACGAGACGGGAGTTGACTGCGGCGGTTCTTGCGTTGCTTGCGCCACCTGCGACGACAACATCCAGAACGGGGACGAGACGGGAGTTGACTGCGGCGGTTCTGACTGCGAACCTTGCCAAACAGGGCCTTGTTCTTACGGTGACATTGACGTTGAGAACTTCGAAAGCGGCTGGGGCATTTGGAACGATGGAGGTTCCGATTGTCGACGAAACCGCAGGGATCGAAATTATGCCAATGGAACATACTGTGTGCGCATCCGAGACAATACATCGACTTCTGTGACCTATACGGATGACCTGGATCTCTCGGGTTACGAAGAGTTGACAGTCGGATTTGGTTTCGTTGCAAACAGCATGGAGAATGGAGAAGATTTTGTTCTGGAATATTCTACGAATGGAGGGAACAGCTTCACAACCGTAGCGACTTATATCCGCGGCGTCAATTTCTCCAATGGATCGGCTTATTCCGATGAGGTTGTTATTCCGGGTCCTTTTTCTGGAAATACAGTGATTCAATTCCGATGCGACGCATCGGGGAACAATGATCAAATCTTCTTGGACGACGTGGCCATTTCAGGTTGCACATCTGGCGGACGATGGAGTTCGCCTGTTACACCGCTCATAGAAGCTGATTTGTCTGCGAATCCTTCACCATTTGGCATGTTAAACTTGTATCCGAATCCGGCCAATGAGACGATACAATTGGACTTTGTTCTGTATGAAGATGTTCGATATGATTGGATGATCACTGATATGCAAGGTCGTGTGTTGACCCAAGCCATGGGGGAAGGTCTTCGCGGGGAACAGCAGCTGCGCATCGAAGTAAGTGGTTGGCCAGAGGGAACATACTTGTTGTTCTTGCGTTCAACGAATGGAGCGCATACCAAGCGCTTTATGATCCAACGTTGATTCGATTGAATTGAAATTAGACGGGCCATGTGAATGCATGGCCCGTTTTTTTTGCGACCTTTTCCGCACATGGTTTCCCTTAAATTGACTTTCATTCCAGGCCTATGTCTTTTGCTCTTTGTTGCATGCAGTGAACCAGTTGTTCATGATGACATCACAAAAGCTGCCGATGCATTTCAGGAATACAAAGGAGCAAATGGTCCGATTCTTCATGTTTTGGGCACATTGCAAGACGGCGGGGCACCTCACATGGGATGTGATCGGCCGTGTTGTCGGAACTTGTTTCTGCGCCCAGCGAGCGATCGCAAAGTGGTGTCATTGGGCATTGCAGATGCGAATGACGATTCAGGTGAATTGGCTTTGTTTGAAGCTACTCCCGATGTGGCGAGTCAATTGCACGCCTTGCAGGAATCGTCTGGCATCAGGGGAGTCCTTCCGGCTATCTTTTTGACACATGCTCACATTGGGCACTATTCAGGATTGATGTACCTCGGAAGGGAAGTGCTGGGAGCATCTGGAGTTCAAGTGCACGCCATGCCGAGGTTTTGTTCGTTTTTGCAAAACAACGGTCCGTGGGATCAATTGATTTCCTTGGGGAACATTGAGATCGTTCCCCTTCAGGAAGATTCACTGGTACAAGTCACAAAACGGGTTCAGACGCTTCCCATTCGGGTGCCACATCGGGACGAATATTCCGAGACTGTTGGCTATCGAATTGTGGGGCCAAATCGCAGTGTCTTGTTCATTCCTGACATCAACAAATGGGAGCTTTGGGAACGCGATTTGAAGCAACAATTGGCGCTCGTAGACCGGGCATATCTGGACGCGACATTTTTCGATTCTTCAGAGGTTGGTCACCGCGATATGTCTGAAATTCCTCATCCATTCGTGGTGGAAACAATGGCTTTTCTGAATGCTTTGGACTCAGGGGAGAAAGCCAAAGTTCATTTTATCCACATGAATCACACGAATCCTTGCTTGTCAGACACCTCCAAGGCCTACCACCACGTTTTATCGTCGGGCTTTCACGTGGCTCTTGTAAACGATCAGTATCCATTGTGAAGCGTTTAATAATTCCGTAACTTATCATCCATGTCCACGTTCTACCCACAGCAAATTCCGGAGCAAAAACTTGCGACGGTTTGGGTGGTTATGCTGGCTGCGGTCGGAGTGATTTGGCTCGGCAGTTGCGGAAAGGAGGAATCTGAGCAGCATGGGAGTGGGGAAGTTGAGCAAAGCCTTGTGCCTCAATTGCCTTCGGTCCCCTTTGAATATAGCTTGCTGGGTTTTCCTGAAGAATGGTTGACCGATCCTGCCCTGCAACTCTTTGGAAACATAGGCTCAGACATCGGAATTACCGATGATGGAGCGACCTTGGGGCGCGTCCTTTTCTATGACCCCATCCTTTCATCAGACGGTGCAGTGAGTTGTGCCTCTTGCCACTCTCAAGCCAATGCATTTGCTGATGATGCGCCACATTCAATTGGCGTTTCAGGTGTTCCCACAGAGCGCAATGCCATGGGGCTCTTCAATTTTCGATACCAACGGCGCTTCTTCTGGGATATGCGCACAGTCGGGTTGGAGGAACAGGTCTTGGAGCCTATCGCGCATCCGGATGAAATGGCGCTGAACCTTGAGGATCTTCCAGGACGCTTGGCTGCGCAGTCGTATTACCCGGAACTTTTTGGAGCAGCATTTGAATCCACGGACGTCACAGTGGAGAGAGTGGCTTCAGCCTTGACTCAATTTTTGATGAGCATGCGTTCTTATTCTTCACGCTATGATGCCGGTCGGGTGAATGGGTTTGTGAACTTCTCGGAATCTGAATTGGCGGGAAAGTCCATTTTTTTCAATGGAGATTCAAGGTGCAATCAATGCCACAGTGGTTTGAATCTTTTTTCAAATCAGCCCTTTATCAATGGCCTTGAGGTTGATTATGAAGCAGCTGGAGATGGAGGAATAGGCGAGTTGAGCGGTGACCCTTTTGACGATGGACGATTCAAGACGGTTTCGTTGCGTAACATTGGCCTCACTGCGCCTTACATGCACGACGGTCGTTTTTCCAGTCTGAGAGAAGTCGTGGATTTTTACGCGGATGATATTCAGCATCATCCGTTTTTGGATGAACGACTGGGTGTGAGTGGCTTTGGTACTCCCGGGCAGGCACCGTTTCAATTGACATTGTCAGATGAAGAGCGCATGGCGTTGGTGGACTTTTTGAATACGTTCAATGATACCTTGATGACATCCAGTTGGTGGCTGAGCGACCCATTTTGAGGCAATAAAAATTTGTTTACATTGGACTGGAATGAATTAAAACCCAACCAAATCCAATGAAAAGCTCCAAAAGTCAGCGTTTTCGACTTGTTTTTGCCTTGTTTTTCTTCTTTTTCGGAGCAGCGAAATGGTGTTCGGCTCAGACGATCAGTGATTGTGCTGGTGCTGTGGTTTTGTGCGGTGATTTGTACACTGAGACAGAAGCTACCCTCAATACAGGTGATGTTTATGAATACACGGGAGCGTGCAATGCGAGCCTTGAGCAGAGCAGCTTGTGGTACACATTCACTGTGCAAGAGGATGGATTGCTCAGCTTCATCATTGATCCCTTGAATCCAATGGACGACTATGATTGGGGTTTGTTTGACATCACCACCGGCGGATGCGAAGGAATCGGTACGCCCATACTTTCTCCAGAAGTGGGGTGCAATTCCTTTGGACTCAATCCACCAGAACCCAATGGAGCAACAGGCATATCCACAGCCAATGGTGGCACAGGTTCTAGCAATGGCCCGGGAAACCTGAACGGCCCTGCGTTCAATGCGGATTTGCCGGTCGTGGCTGGTGAGACGTACGCCTTGGTGGTCATGAATTGGACCAACAGCTTGGAGGGATATGACATCGATTTTGGGCAGTCCACGGCAAGCCTGTACGATGAAGTGCCGCCGGCGCCTGCCTCTTACACGGTAGACTGCGCTTTGCAGCAATTCACGGTTGTATTGAATGAGCCTGTTCTGGTTTCTACCGTCGAGCCCGAGGATTTTGAACTGGAGGGTCCAGCAGGTGAGATTTATGAATTTGAGGGTGTCACTGCCATGGACCTTGCTGGTGATTTGGCTTCGGAATTCGAACTTGAATTGGAAGGCGAAATTGCATACAGTGGTGCCTATTTCATGCGATTGACGGATGTGTCAAATGGAGTCGAAGACCCCTGTGGGAATGTTGGGCAAGGGGTGTCTGCGTTGGATTTGGTGGTGCTAGAGCCGCCGTTGAGTTGGGAGGTGCAAGAAGTTGTGCTCTGCCCTGACGATGCCGCCGCCTTGACGGTGAACTCTGTTGTGCTTCAGCCGTCCAATACGTCCTATACTTACCTGTGGTCGTATGACATGGCAGGAGCGCCCATGGTCTCTGATGCCTCCGGAATGGAAACCATAGGGGATGGAGTGTACAGCGTCACAATCTCCACGGACCCGCCTTGTTTCTTCGCTGAAGGCGCTTTCAATGTGACCACCGAAGAATGCAGCCTCACATTGCCCAATGTGATTACGCCAGGCAATGGTGATGCCCTGAACAACTCGTTCACCGTGGACGGCCTACAGGCCTGGCCGGGCAGCGCAATCCGCATTTATAATCGTTGGGGAGACCTGTTGTATTCCTCAGAGAACTTCGGAGCTACAGCAGGTTGGGACCCACAAATTGAAGAAGCCGCAGAAGGCACGTACTATTACGAGTTACGGATAAGACAAGGAGATGATGAAATCACGATCAAGTCAATCGAAGGCGAACAGACGTACATTCCCACCGGAGATCCAGTGTTATTGATCACAGGATCATTTGCGCTCATGCGTTAAACGCGGCCCAAACAACCTTGCGATTGCCTGAGTCCTTTATTGAATGATCAGTCGCGTAGGCAGGCTGTCTTCGAATTTCACGAGGTAAATACCGGCAGAGAGATGCGCAACTGAAAGCTGATGCGTCGGCGTCAGGATTTGCGATTCAAATACCGCGCGCCCGCTCGAATCAAGCAGCTTGAGCCATCCACCTGTCGCCTCAGAATCACTGAGTTGAACAGTTATTGTTCCTTGAGCAGGATTTGGGAAGACGGAACAGGCAGTTTCTTGATTTTCGACTTCAGTGACAGCCACTTCCAAAGCATTCAGAATGCCTTGGAACTCTTGGTGGTACAAATTGGCTATGCGCGCATCATGCACGATGACCGTATTTTCATCGTTGACATTTTCTGCCGTTGAAGACCAGTTGTGTGAGCCGGTAATGACAATGGGGTCAGAGTCAACTTCGCTATGATCGATGATGCAATATTTGTGATGCAAATCGTTGCTGATATCATGGTGGTAAACCTCTACACTGTTTTCAACGAGATAATCATACTCACTTCCCGTCGTGTTGATTTGCTCGATTGCACCGATTGGGCTCACAAAGAAACTCTGGTTCAATTCCACGATTGCATCACCTAAGTCGTCACGTGTCAAGGTCAACAATGCAAATTCGAAATCAGCATTGGCTGCTTCGATGTGCGACTGAATGACCGCGTTCGTTCCGTCAGATGGCGAGAAGTACAATTCAACAGGGCTTCCTCCGATGACGAAGTTAACAGGAGTATTCCATGTTTTGTCAGGACCAAATTTGGAGTTGCCTGCGTCCGGCGTTGGGCCATCGCTTCCCCACATCTCTTCGAATTCGAGTTTATAAGCCCGCGCGAGACTTTGATCTTCGAAGATGATGGCATTGTTCAAGTCACTCACCAAATTCCCAGTAGTGAGGTTGGTAGAGCCAGTCAATACGAATGCGAGGTCCGTGTATTCCGCATCTGCGATGATGAACTTGTTGTGCATGCCGCTTCCTTCGTTATCGTTGCGGGGATGCGTTACGATGGACGCATCGAGGCTATTGAGTCCGATGTTCGCATTCTGGCCCTCATAGATCCATCTAATTTCAACGCCGTTAGCGGCAGCTGTATTGAACGCTGCTTGAAGGGTTTGATCGTTGAAGTTATAGGCAGCAACATCCAATGTGTGCTGGGCGCTGGTAATCCACGCCGCGATCGTATCGTTCATATCGGTGCCGAGTGAAACGGCCAATTCATCGGTGGCGACACTGTGGTCGACTGAGCCATTGAAGTAAACGTGCATGTCTCCGGAACTTTCAGAGACGGTCGCATAGGATCGAATGATTGATGTCGCCCCAGAACCGTCTTCAAGGGTGCAAACTGCACGTGCGTAATAGATGGAACCTGGTGTGAGCCCTTCTAAATTCACCACGTGATTGGTGGTGTTGGATTGAAGCGCACTTGTGGCCAATCCCAATTCCTCGGTCATTCCATATTCGATCACACCATCGCAGGCGATGTCTGTCTCCCATGACAACGTAAAGCTTGTTGTTTCCAGATTTGATTGAGACACGGGGCTCGTGAAGCAAACAGCTGATACAGGAACCAAGTCCACAGGTCCACGCGGTAGCAACTGATAGCCACCTGTTCCGTCAAATGTATATTGGGAAACGATGCCCAATAGGTCAACCTCGCATCCAGACAACTGCTCTCCAACGAGCGTGTTGCTCGTGCGAACGTAGAACACACCCGTTTCGCCGGAGGAGGTGAAATCAAAGCTGCTGTTTCCAGCGATGACGGTGCCGGCGAGGGGGAAGGTGACGCCATTGACTCGCACCAGTTGTCCTTCGAGATTCTCCCCCATCTGAGCTGGGGTAATTTCAAGCGGCTCGGGCAATGTTACCTGACCGAAAAAATCCACGGCTACGAGATCTGGTCCCACTTCGAGCAATCCATTGTATTCTGTAATCGTTCCAGTTACCGATAAGCTGTCTCCGATTTGAGGAGTGGCTTCCCAACTCGACCAATCTTCCCCAGGATAAAGGGCAATTCCTGCCGTAGCATCTTGCAAGTAACGCACTGAACCCAAGTTGTCATCGCTGGTAACTACGCCCGAAACAGTCACCGTTTGTCCGATGTTATAATTCTCGCGCATGTCGAGGATGTTTTCTTGGGCCGTCAAGTTGACGGAACACAATACCGCTACCGCGGCCAATGTTGTTTTCAAATTCATTGCTTCGGATTTTTATTTTGAAGTCCTTTCAATTCCAATACTGCGCTCAATCGAACCATTCGGGGAGGGCCTATGAATACCTCTGCCCATCCACTGCCTCCCTCTGGCCCATAACGGTTGTTGGCATATTGGGAGTTGTTATTGGCGTCAGATACGTACAGCGCATTTAAGGCGTTTGTTACACTTAGCCTGAACCGCAGCAACATTTGAGGGGATAGGTCAAAAGATGTGCCTGCGTTGATGTTCAGGAGCGAATATCCCGGCGTTACCCAAACATCTTTGGGTTCTCCTTGGGTGATTACGTCTCCAGGAGAGAAGTTGGCATAATGTTGCCAGAACCATGTGTTCCTTATGGAGATGTAGGTTCCGTATTTCGGTCGGTAACTCAAGGCCAAAGAAACTTGACGCTGTGCGGCATTTCCAACTTTGACACCATTCAAGTTGACCAAAGTGTCGGCAGTGCTGCCATCCGAAATACGGGTAACGAATGTGTTCGTTGTTTGGTTGACAAGGTCCACTCGTTCGTTGCTGGTCCATCTCCAATTACCAGCCGAGACCACACCCTGAACATCAAATTTAGAGGTGATATCGTAGGCAAAATCCCATTCCAATCCTGAGTGAACGGCATCAGCGTTGAGCAGGTTATATCCCAACGAACGGTCTGCATCTTCGATGACAGCAGCTCCAATTTCCCCCCATTCACTGGCATCGCCAGTTCCTTCTGTCAGGGCAATCAAAGCGTCTCGTCCTTCAACTGTGCTGGTGTCAGCGTAAACCGATAGGGTGGGGTCATTCCAAAGTCCTGCAACTCCGTAAAATCGGTTGACGGCTTTGTTTTCCCAACCCGTGCGGTACGCGTTGATGTTGGAAGCAAAATTCCCGCGGGCATATTTCACGCCGATTTCAATGGCCTTGACGTATTGGTTTTCGAAGCCTTCAATGATGTTGTTGTCGAGATCAAACACAGAGTTGAAAAGAGGCGCTCGGTTCAAGTACCCGAGGTTTGTGTATGCGTTCAGCCACTCGTTGAAATTGTAATTACCACCCGCCTTGATGGTTCCGCTGGTAAGTCGCTGCCATGGTGTTGTGTAGTTCTCCAGGTTTGGATTGTCTGCACGCAGGAAGGTCGTGTCCATCAGCCACTGCGTGTCGCCGAGTACACGGTATTCATCGGTTGAACGCACTTCATAAGTGGTGTCATTGATGCTCACTGTTTTTGGCCTGAAATAATCGATTGCGCGATACCAGCTTTGAGCTCCAGAGACGTTTACAAAGGCCGAGAAGTTGTATTTGTCCAATTCCAATTGGAGGTACGATCCACCCCAAGCGACTTGACCGTCATCATAGTAGAAATACTTGTCTCCTTCACGAAGGGGCTCATCAAAGTCTGAATTTTGATCCCGGCGATCGTTCGGAGCATCATAGTAATCAGCGCCAAACATGTCACCGATGGTTCGGTAATGGCTACCGGTATAATGCCTAGCATCCACTCCAGCGCTGAAGTTGAGGTGCTCGTTCAACGCTGATTTGAAGTTTGACAAGGCACCAAACCAACGGTGATCGTTGTGTGAAATTCGAATGAAGTTTGAGCCCTTTCGTTCTCCGTTTTCATCGACGTTGAGGCCGTTTGGTGCAAATTCAAACAATTGGTGAGCATCCCAGATTCCTTGGATATTCATCGTGTAGTCGTCACTCCGTGTTGCCCCTGATGTGCTGAGCAATGCCTCGCCACCGCCACTACCAAAGCTTGCGTAAGCTGTGGTAGTTAAGGAAGACTTGTCCGATAAACTCCAAACATCGCGAAGCGTAACAATGGGTTTGAAATAGAAGTTTTGGCGTGGATTGTACCTGCGGGTTGCACCGTACGTGGTGTCCACTTGCCCTGTGTTCTCGTTGAAGTTGTAGTAAACCTCTTCGTAGTTCACGAGGAATTCATTGAATCCCTGTCCTCCATCGACGATCGTATTGTATGTCGTGTCTACTTCTCCCGTGGACGAATTGGTGTTGTAATTGGAGTTGTAAATGTCTTCCAATTCCATCTGCCCTGTTTCATCTGTGAGTTGGGCAGCTAGGTCTTTGTCGTATTCGAAGACTTGCATTTGATAGGCACGCTGACCATGGCGTTGAGGCGCCCCAAAGGTGGTGATGCTCAGGTTGTGATTTCCCAAGGTCTTTCGACCTTTGAGGTAATACGCGTAGGTTGTGGACTCCAGCCCTTCAGCAAACCCTTGATTCGTCTTGTACGATCCCGCAAAGTGAAGGAAGCCTTTGTCCTTGTTGCCAAATACTCCGCTCAAGCTGTTGCGATAATAACCGTATGATCCCACTTCCGACTGGTAATTGATTGAACCGTTGCCCGATTCATCACCTCCGGTCAGAATATTGATTGTGCCACCGACAGATGGAATTGCGAGTTTGCTAGCACCCAATCCACGCTGGACTTGGGTTGTGCGCACCACAAGGTCCAGTCCAGCCCAATTGCTCCAATAAACCCAGCCATTCTCCATGTCATTCATGGGGACGCCATCGACCATCACTGCAAGATTGGTTTGATCAAAGCCCCGAATGGTTACACGTGCATCTCCATCACCGCCGCCTTGTTGAGTGGCATAAACACCAGGAGTCGTATTCAATACCATCGGAAGATCCCGTCCAGCCAATTCTTCTTGGATTTGGGCTGGGAGCACATTCGTGAATGCAACAGGAGTCTTGCGGGAGATCACAATGTCTGCGGCAACTACGGCCTCATTCATCACCAATGTCTCCATTCTGAAACGAGCAAAAGCTTCGCCGTTTTTGCATACAATCTGCCTCGCCTGATTTGAGTAGCCGATGTAAGAGACTTCAATCGTTGCCTCTCCGTTAGGAGCTTCGATCGAGAACTTGCCATCAAGATCAGTCGAGATGATTTCGTCCCCAGTTTTAATGTAGGCTCCGATCAGCGGTTCACCCGTCAAAACGTCTTCAACCTCACCTTTAATGATGCAGGATTGGGCTGACGCGTTTGCAGTGAATGCGACCAAAAAAAATGCGACCAACTTCCAAGGCTTCAACGTACCCATATTCTATGAAATTATTTCAGGAAAAAACGCTGCGTCGAGCGCGTGCCATTCTCAAAAGTTACTTCGACGAGGTAAATTCCAGAAGGCGCATTATTCAGAGACAACTGAGAGACCTTTTGGCCGTTCAATTGTTGTTGGATAAGGCGTTGTCCTGCGAGGCTGTAAACGGCCACCTCCTGAACTTCTTTGTCGCTTCGCAACCAAGCGAAATCGCCTGAAGAAGGGTTAGGGAATAGCTCGAAATCACTTGAGTTATTCAGTTCATTGACACCAGTGGTGCCGCAGTTGCAGGTGTGGGATCCGAGGTTGGCGAAAACCAGGTCCAAGGTGTAGTTCAACGAGTCGCTTGACCACAATGTTCCGTTCCATTCGTCAACGACCAAGAAATCATTGAGAGCATCCGTATCGCCTTGAGTGACGGCTTCCTTCCTCACCAAGGAGTGGTTTTGGGTCATTTCAGCCCATCCTGTCTCTCCCGGGTCCTCTCCGATTTTACCAAAAATGTCAATCGCTGAATTCGTTGAGATTTTGCGAAGAACCATGGCGTCATTGCCGTTGAAGTACATTGTGTTGTTGTCTGCATAAACAGGACAGACCCATAGGTCTGCAGCTTCAGCGAGTTCATCCCATACCGGCGCTTCAAAGTCCACACCATCTGGATCTTGCTTGTCCAAGACCACGACCACGACGCTGTTGGCATCCAATGTGCCGGAGAGGTCTACTTTTTGATTGTCTTGAGCGGCAGTTGCTCCGTTGGAGTAACGCTCCAAACGATAGTCGCCAAGGTCCACTGCTGCATCTGTGGGATTGTAGATTTCAATCGCCTTGTTGTTGCTCCACCCCTCGAGGTATTCAGAGATGAAAAGATCTGTGCATTGCGCATTTGAAAACAATGGCATCAAGAGGGCTAGGCCCAAAAGCTGAGTAGTGAATCGCATGTGATTTGGTTTCGTGTGAATTCGGTGCAATTTAATGTCGAAATTTCCCAACACAATGAGAACTTTTGAATTCGAGCAAATTCGGGACCGATGTCTGTCAAAATTGGCTGTCGAAGAGTCGTTTCCTTTCGATGATCAAACCATGGTTTGGAAAGTCGCTGGAAAGGTGTTCGCGATCGCCAATATTGAGGATTTCCGGGGTGTTTCGCTGAAGTGCAACCCGGAGCGTTCCATCGAATTACGCGAACAATTTGAGGGCATTCGTCCAGGTTGGCATCTCAACAAAAAACATTGGAATTCGGTTAGCGCTGAGTTGGACATCGAGTGGGGCCTAGCCGAGGAGTTATTGGATCACAGCTACGCTTGTGTTGTCTTAGGCCTCACAAAAAAATCCCGATTGGAGCACGGGTTATAAACACAGCTGCACTCTTTGGAGGGTTCCTACCTATTCTTGTGACATGGAGTTGACAACATTGGATTGGGCAATTGTTGCCGGATATTTTGCTCTGGCACTAGGCATTGGTCTCTGGGCCTCTCGTGATGCCGGTAAAAGTGCGAAAAGTTTTTTTCTCGCAGGAAGGAATATGCCGTGGTGGTTGCTGGGCATCAGCATGGTCGCAACGACTTTTTCAACTGACACTCCCAATTTGGTCACGGGCCTTGTCCGAGAGCAAGGAGTGAGCGGGAATTGGGGATGGTGGGCGTTTTTGCTGACGGGGATGCTCACGGCTTTTGTGTATGCCAAATTGTGGCACAGGTCAGGTGTTTTGACCGATATCGAATTTTACGAGTTGCGATACGGAGGCAAGCCAGCTGCTGTGTTGCGTGGTTTTAGAGCACTTTATTTAGGCCTGGTTTTCAATGTCCTCGTCATGGGCACAGTTTCGCTTGCGGCCATCAAGTTGGGAGGGATTCTGATGGGCTGGCCAGGCTGGCTCACACTGACCATTACAGGGCTCATAACGCTGTCTTACAGTGCGCTTGGAGGGCTGCGTGCGGTAATACTGACGGATTTGGTCCAGTTTGTTTTGGCGATGATTGGATCGATTTGGGCTTGCGTTTACATATTGGATTTGGAGGCAATCGGAGGTCTTTCACAGTTGCTGGCTCACAGCGAGGTCGCCACCAAGACGGCCATGTTGCCTGATATGCATGATGCCAGCCAATGGGTTCCCATTTTACTGGTTCCGTTGGCCGTTCAATGGTGGGCGAGTTATTACCCTGGCGCAGAACCTGGAGGCGGAGGATACATCGCTCAGCGCATGTTCAGCGCCAAAGATGAATCTCACGCAATGGGCGCCACGCTGCTGTTCAATGTTGCGCACTACGCACTCCGCCCATGGCCTTGGATTTTAATCGCTCTAGCTTCCATTGTCGTTTTTCCCGAGCTGAGTGATTTACAGGCAGCATTTCCAGACATACCTGCCGATAAATTGGGGCACGATTTGGCCTATCCTGCGATGCTTTCGTTGCTGCCTCCTGGGCTGTTGGGATTGGTAGCGGCTTCCTTACTCGCCGCCTTCATGAGCACCATGTCGACACAATTGAACCTCGGAGCCAGTTATTTGGTGAATGACTTTTGGGTGCGATTTATTCGCCCTGATGCAACCGATCGCGAGCAGGTCGCTGCCGGCCGAGTCACCACGATTTTATCGCTTATTCTTGGAAGTGGACTTGGATTGCTGCTCACAGATGCAGGGCAGGCATTTAACTTGCTTTTGCTGATCGGAGCAGGCACGGGAGGGCTCTTTATTTTGCGTTGGTTTTGGTGGCGAATCAATGCTTGGACAGAATTGGTGGCGATGGCAGGTTCATTGCTGGTGGCTGGATATTTCACTTTCGTGCACGATCACATCACAGATACGGTCTGGGCGTCATATGAAAAGCTTGTTTGGGGTGCGTTGATCACGACCTTGATCTGGATCATAGGCACGTGGCTTACGCCACCAGAATCCGAGGATACGCTTCGAAGATTTGTAGCCAAAGTGCAGCCGGGGGGACCGGGATGGAAGCGGTATTCCGATGGCGTGCAGACGGGAAGCGGATGGGCTGTCCCACGTGGGGTTTTGTCAATGCTTATTGGCAGCGCGGGCGTTTACGCTGCTTTGTTTGCAGTGGGTTCATGGTTGTATGATGACCGAACAACAGCTTGGTTGCTTTCAGGCGTCGTTGTGATCAGCGTGGTGACCATTGTTCGTCTCAACCGACCCCGTGCATGAGGTTTTCTGCTTCTGCTCCTGGTCGCATTTGCCTCTTTGGAGAGCACCAGGATTACTTTGGATTTCCGGTGGTCGCATCCGCCATTGATTTGCGTGCCACCATTCATACTTCCTCACGCGAAGATCGCTTGGTGCAAGTGCAATTGACGGATTTGAACAAACGTTGCACATACGACTTGGATGACCTTGAAAACCCGAATCCGCGCGAGTACTTATTGGTTGCGCTCCATCTGGCGAAGCGTGAAGGTTGGTTGCCTCAAATGGGCTGGGACGCAGAAGTTTCCAGTCAGATTCCAATGCAAGCAGGGGCAAGCAGTTCATCCGCATTGCTGGTGGCATGGTGCGCCTTGATCGCACATCGCAGCGGCCAGAACTGGAACCAAGAATGGATTGCACGGGCAGCATGGCGAGCAGAAGTGGAATGGTTCAATGAACCCGGTGGCATGATGGACCAATACACCACTGCGATGGGAAACCTTATCTATATACAGTCTGAACCGGACATTACCATTGAATCTTTAAATCCAAATCTCGGAACATTTATTTTGGGAGATTCCTGTGAGCCCAAAGATACAATAGAGATTTTGAATCGATGTCGTGATGCACGGCTGGAGATTATCCAAAAATTAAAAATTATATGGATGATCAAATTCAATTTGCAAAAACAAATCTATATGTTGAGACAATATTTGGCAGACGATGTAATATTAAAAGCATCAATGATAAAAATTTTTCTGTAAGAGGTTTTGCAGAAAGGCAAGCAATCAACGCTCCTATTCAAGGAACTGCTGCAGATATAATCAAATTAGCAATGATACAATTAAATAAGATGATTGTAACCGATGATTTAGACGCTAAAATCTTACTTCAGGTCCATGATGAACTTATTTTTGAAATTTATGAGGCTAATAAAGATGTTTCAATAAATAAAATAAAAGATGTAATGGAAAATATACACCTTAGTTTTAAAGATTTTGAGGTACCTCTCTTAGTAGATTATGGATTTGGAGATAATTGGGGTGATGCTCACTAAAAATCTTCTTTAAAAGAGTTTCTTTCTAACCATTTTTCTAATTCGTGATAACCACCCATATACTTACCCTTGAAAATAATTTGCGGAGCAGTTCGTGGCATTGGAAGATTATTAACTTTGAATTCTTCCATCAACTGTTCAACTGGAATGTCTTTACCAATAATCATTTCGATAAAGTCTA
>Ga0208947_1000841_pt1 | contig 14566 bp, 16 predicted proteins | sample AOAMet1_04_M0_20_2_FD_188226 | JGI IMG/M metagenome (GOLD analysis project Ga0208947, IMG submission 188226) | Ammonia-oxidizing marine microbial communities from Monterey Bay, California, USA - CAN11_04_M0_20 (SPAdes) | ecosystem: Environmental > Aquatic > Marine > Intertidal zone | place... | reverse complement strand
ATGGCTTCTTCACCACAACTTAATGTCTGGCGCGCACCAACAGACAATGATGGATTAAAAGCGTGGATTGGTAATGAAGAAAAGTCTGTATCGAATTTAATTTCGGTTTGTACTCTTAGTCGTTGGCTGAAAGCAGGGCTTGATCAGATTAGATTGACCAAAGAAAGATGTAATGTTTCAGAAGTATTCACACGAAGGGATTCTAGCGCAGAGAGTGGACAGAAACAACCAGGATTAACCAGCCTCGAACAAAACCTTGAGCGGTCACTATTGCACATTGAAGTTGAACAATGTTACTCCTGTGGTTCAATCTCTGAGGCTTTCGTTCATCATACCATCTGGCATGTCTTTCCAGATTTATCTCTTTGGATGGAAAACATGGTGATGGTTCATGAAGAGTTAAATGACCTGCCCCGTATTGGCATATCTTTCCAGCTCCAAGAAGGTTTTGAAGAGTTTGAATGGTTCGGGAACGGTCCTCATGAAAGTTATTGTGATAGAATGGCCGGAGTTCGGGTAGGTCGTTTTCTTTCCACTGTTAATGAGCAGTACGTGCCTTACATAGTACCACAGGAGCATGGAAACAAAACTGGGTTGCGCTGGATTATTTTGAAAGACGTAAATTGTTCAGGATTGTTCATTTCAGGCTCGGGGTTATTCGAGGGGTCAGTCAGCCATTATCCAGATGAGCACCTTTATTCTACTTCCCATGCATACAGGCTCCAATCTCACCCAGAGACGTCTGTCTATCTTGATTATCGACAAAGGGGACTTGGTACTGGAAGTTGCGGGCCTGATACTTTGGAACGGTACCTCATTCCATCAGGAATCCATCACTTTGATTACGTGTTTCGTCCCTTCGATCCGAGAAAAAAAGATTCTGAAGAGTTGTTTTAAAAACTTTGTGAACATTTGCAGCAAGTGATGTCACTTCAACCACTTGGGCTAAAAGAATCTCTGGGACATCATTAGATCTCAGAGGAGTCACCTATTCTCAATAATTTCCCTCCCCCATCATCTCCTTTGAGTAGCCTCCACTTAATTCTTCACAGTCAGAGAGACCATTCAAAAAAGTCTTTAATTTAATTCTTTTGTTGTTAAAATTATACCTTAAGCCTGAGTAAATAACTTCATTTCTAATTGGCTTGAAATCTAAGATACATGCATTTAGCTTAAAGCGTCAGATCAATTCATTTAAAGAAGAACCTCTTAGCGCATAATGGGCTTAATCCTGGCATTAAGGGCGTATCGTCAATCACTTTCAGATGGAATGACAATTCGTTTATAAACAAAATTTATAATATTATTATGAAAAAAATCTTTTTAGTTTTTCTTTTCTTTTCACTTTTAAATAACTCATCTTTAGTTTTTGGGTTAAATTTAGAGACAAAGTTGGTTACATGGGCAGATTTAAATAAGTTAAACTATAAAACAGGAGAGATGCCCGAAAGCTTAAGACAATTAAAAGGTAAATCAGTAAAAATTCCAGGATTTGCTGTTCCTCTGGAGGGAGATGGCGGATTTGACTATATAAAGGAGTTCCTGCTTGTTCCGACTTTTGGGGCTTGTATTCATGTTCCACCACCACCACCAAATCAAGTAATTCACGTAATTTTGGAGGAGCCAGAGCATTTTGAAAAATTTTTATATGCTGTTTGGATTACTGGTATCCTTGAAATTGGTGAATACTTTCACGAAGGTCCGAGCGATTCCGGTAAGCAGACTTATGATATTGAATCTAGTTATTTAATTAGAGGACTGAAGGTCGAGGAATATGACTAAGAATTGTGGTGATTTTACTTGGATGGTGTCTGACTCCGTGTAGAATTAAGTGGGAGTTTAGCGGAGGATTGTCTGACCTTGTGAAGAATTAGTGGGGGGATCTTATAGTAGATAAATGGGTACTTATTCGTTAATCCATTATAGAAAATCTTGTAGATGTGAAAGTAAATACATTATTACGAGAATTGAACCTATGATAATAATGGTTTTCCTATTTCTCATTTTCAACTATCCCAGTAAGAATTTAATTATTTTTAAATAGTTTGCTTATTTTTTTTCTAGAGGGTTATTTTTGATTACGAAAACTTGATTGCTCCCTCATCCAACCATTTCCAAAGCACTATACATGCAGTACTTCTATATGGTATCCATTTGGACATTATTTCAATGATTCTCTCATTATTTATTTCTTTATCTTCCTCATACAATAGTTTTATTGATTTTTTTATTGAAATATCACCCCATGCAAATACATCAGGATGGTTTAGATAAAACAGGGCAAATATACTTGCACTCCAAATACCTATTCCTTTGAACTTCTGTAATCCCTCAATAATTTCATTTGATTCCTTATCTTTTAATTCGTTTAAAATATTTGGTTCTGCTAAAAACATATCTGAAAGATTCAAGATATACTGTGTTTTAGCATTTGATAATCCACATTTTAGAATCTGTTGAGGTTTACAATTATTTATCAATTGTGGTGTAATTTTATTTTTACCTATAAATTCTTTTAGTCGGTTGAAGATTGTCGATGCTGCAGCACTAGATAGTTGTTGACCAGAAATGATCTTAACTAATGCTTCGAAATTTGGTTCTCTTTTCTCAGGTTCTTTGGGTTTTATTTCTTTTATAACTTTTTCAAGTATTTTATCTTTCTTGCTAAGATATACTAATGCTTCTAAGAAATTGAGATCATTTGAGACCATAAATAATTGTTCTTTACCTTATTGTTCAACAAAATTAAATCACAATTGATAAATATTTGAAAAACCTCTACAATCCATTTTTCCCTCCGAAAAATTTTCTGGTAATCAGACATGGGATTGATTTCCCCTATGACTGTCAATTTACGAAATCCCTCTAATAAAAGTGGTGTATAACCAGGCAGTTCCCCATATACACCCCGTTTCGAGTCCTTTCGTTAGTGGAAGGGAGTCAATTCTTCCAATGAAACAAGGTTACAATTCCTTTTATCTCTAACTCCCTTCCGATTACTAAGTTAAATCGGGGAGGAACTATAAAAAATATTCTTTAACTAAAAACAAAATTAGTAATCCCAATACAAACGAAATTACATATCTGTAAAACATATTCTTACCTTTTAGGAGAAATAATCAAATAATCCATCAAATACTTTATAATACCAAAGTACAAATATTATAGTCAGACACCATACAAGTAAAATCCCATATTTTATTAATTTAAGAGAACCCACGATGAGTCTGGTTTCAATATTTTTCATTTTCAACTTGTCTATAAAATAGATCCAACAATCAAAACAAACACAATAACAACCAGAAGTAGTCTTATCCTTTTTAGTTCAACTAATAATTGTTCAGATAAATTTTCAACAACAATATCCTTATCCATAATTAACTCCATTATTATTACCAAACACAACTCTTAATATCACTTGTTTCTTCCATCATAATTTAATATATAAATCCGTCACTCATCTTTATTAGTCATATTAGAAGTTATAAGAAGGATTGAAATGAGGAGAATGAGTATATGTCTCACAAGGTTTCCCATTAGTGGTTTAGGAGGACTCAATATATACCAGAACTTGGTGTGGATTACAAGAATTAGGAATATTGTAGGGTATTTCTTCACCAGAATAGACGGATGCAGAATTATTGAAAATGTATGTGTTGATTATTATTTGATTTAAATTAATCTTCCAAAATTGGATAGTTTATGGTTCAATGAGGAAAATGTTATAGAATAAATTTGTATTTAACAATTTAACTAGCAAATACTCATGATACATGTCCTTGCAAGTATAAAAGTAAAACCGGGCAAACGTGATAATTTATTAGAGAATCTAAAGTCTAACATTCCTAATGTAATTAAAGAAAAAGGATGTATAGAATACAATCCTACAATAGATGTGGATTTTAAAATGGATAATCAAACATTTGATGAAAACATGGTTACCATTATAGAAAAATGGGAAAATTTTGACTCTCTCAAAAATCATATGCATGCACCACATATGTTGTCCTATCGTAAAAAAGTAAAGGATTTAGTTGAAAATACTTCACTGAAAATTCTTTCAAACACTTAATCCCAATAGAGTTTTCGACACTACTAACGTTCAGTAATAAAATCGGGAACTAATCCAAAGATCTGTATATGAATTTTATATGGATTCATCTATTTTAGAGGAAATTTTAATCGGAGAGTGTCTGTCTGTGAAGAATTATGTGTGGGTTTCTCATACTCTGAAGAATTTGTGATTTTCCCGCCGGCTGCATGCAAAAAGAATTACCTGCTTTCTTGTTACATCAGGATTGAGCCTGTTGATCGAAAAATGAAGCGCTTTTTGGTATTTCAGGAATTTCCATATCGAATGATGTTGCCCTTATTCGTCCAGGCTCCTTTCCACTAACCAGCATTCCCTCGTGCATACTGGGAACTGGATTGGGAGCCAAAGGAATGGCATCAGCCGCAATGAGATTATAGATAAACAAAGTACGTGGATGATTGGTTTGATTAATCCTCGATGCATGGGCAACACGGGAATGCATCAAACACACATCACCGGCTTTTCCCACACAGGGAACTGCTTTCTTTTCCAATTCTAATGCAATATCTTCATTAACAGCACCCGTAAATACCCCATCTTTCCAAAGGGAATATAATGGTCCTTTATGCGAACCGGGACTTAACATAATTACTCCGTTAGTAGCCGTCACATTGTCAACAAACACTATAATCGTAATACTGTCATCATTACTGCAGGGGTCAAATGTGAAGTCCTGATGCCACTTAACTACAGTTCCTGAACCTGGCATTTTAGAATTAAACTTGGAATGATGAAAACGGACATCCGGGCCAATCAGTTCCGCTACTGCTTGAGTAGCATGACTCGAGCAAACTACCTTCAAGCAAATGTCTGAAATTTCGGTAGGTGATGCAACACGACGAAGGGCAGGCTGTTTTTTACTGTGGCCCGGCTCAAGGTCGAAACGTGGACGGCCATCCAGCATTTCTCCATAAGGCTGTTGATGGTTAATACTGTCTTTTACCCAACCATTGAAATCAGTTTGCAAGCCTTCCAACAGTTCAGTGTCTATAGCATTTTCAAGAAGAATAAAGCCCTGATCCTGAAAAATATTTATTTGTTCATCAGCTAAAACAGTCATAATTAGCACTACAATAATTACAGATCATGAATATTTTTAACAACTTGCAGCCTTGCTGAATAACCTGACATGACCATCCAGGAATTCTCTTCTTAAAGAATAACAATTGGTTGGTTAAGGACAACCCAATATATATCACAATTTGGCAGATATTTCATTTGGTTTCCTATACGTGGATTAGGAGAACCCAATATATAACATTAATTGGTTTGAAATACAATGTGTGGGCGATTTTACTTGGAGGGTGTCTGACTGTGAAGGATTAGTTAGTGATATCTATAGGGGATGATAAAGTAGTATTCGCCCTATTTTGTTCTCCATTACATTTAACCGAACCAAAAGAACATAAAACACAGCAGTCTCCTGCATTTGGTTTTATCATTTTGTTACAAGACCTGCAACGATGTAAAGTCACTCAGTAGTCTCTGGGGATTTGCTCTTCTGAGGAATTTTGGCAATCAGGGCAAGTCAAGATGGAGAAGGTAGTTCTCAATAACATCTCCATGCATGATTAGAACAAAACACGTGAAAGAAGATGGTTATGATTAGTAGATGTTTCACTTGGTTTTCCCATTGTTGAATTAGGAGGAAACAATATATAACATAAATCGGTTTGTATTACAAGAATCGGGGATTTTACTTGGAGGGTGTCTGACTGTGAAGAATTAGTGGGTTTACTCACAGGAGATGAATGGGGTTGGTTTTTAGGGCATTACTCTCTGTAGTCGACTCCTGTGAGTTGGTTTGATGTACCCGAAGTCCTTGAAGTCCAAGTGATTCCATCTATTGAAGTCGAGATTAATCCTGAGTAACCTCATGTATGCAAGAGTATCCAATTAATAGAAAAAGTGTATCTCTAGATAACACAAAAGTCTTTCTAGAGACATAACTTAGAACTATTTATTTAGATGGTGGTATTCAATACAAAAGTATAAGGTAAGACTTAAGTATACTGATGTATGACAGAGGGATACATGAGGAACAAGAAATATCATAAATCACATAGCAGAGGTATAGATGTCAGGAGTTAAAAACCGTGTTGCTTTAGTAACAGGAGCTGGTAGTGCTAATGGCATCGGGTATGCCACAGCTAACTTGCTAAGAGCTGCTGGCGCTAAAGTAGCAATAACATCAACTACGGAAAGAATATGTCAAAGGTTAGAAGAAATGGGTGGGACAGCTGAAGACACCTACGCAATAACTGCTGATCTCACAGACACAAAGTCAGTAAAATCATTAATTGAAAATGTAGAAGGTGCTTTAGGGGCTATTGATATTGTAATCAACAATGCGGGTATGGTTCAAACTGGGAGGGAAGAACCTAGCGTTTTGTTTCACGAAACAAGTGATGAAAGCTGGCGGTACGGAATCGATATCAATCTAACAAGCTCATTTCTTGTTACTAGAAGTGTTATTTCTGGCATGATGGGGCGTAATTATGGTCGTATTGTACATGTATCATCTGTAACTGGGCCTCTTGTTGGTATTTCTGGAAGCTCCGTCTATGGTACAGCAAAGGCAGGTATGCTTGGAATGGCTAGATCACTTGCTATTGAAACTGGCAAACACAACATCACGGTAAATTGTGTTGGGCCAGGTTGGATTAAGACATCATCAAGCAGTGAAAGAGAGATTACTGCTGGAAAATTTACACCTGTTGGTCGACCAGGCACACCAAATGAGGTTGGTCATGTAGCAGTCTTTCTTGCTAGTGAGGAGGCAAGTTATGTGAGCGGCCAACTAATTGTTGTTGATGGTGGAAATACGGTACAAGAATATAAAGTGGAAATTTAGCTCGTTTAAAGAAAAATCTGAGATCCTTTCATATAAGCGCTAACGGACCTTATCACCCCTAATCGTTTCCTGAGTCTCTCATAGGGATGATTATCAACTATTGGATTTGGCATTTTCATTGCTGTATATGTTTATGTAACATTACAATAAAAATATTCATAGAGTAAAATGATGAAAAATGTAGAGTGTATAATATGTGGAAATGAAATTATAATTCAACTACACAAACAGATTGAAAATAGAAAATTTTGTTCTGAAAAGTGTAAAAATACTCCTTCTATATTTCATAGATGGGATGATTACGAATTATAGTTAATACCTTCCTCAAATTGTTCTTCAATAAATCTTATATGTTTATGTTCCTTGCAACCTCAAGTGCATAAGAATCTTCCAATCCTAAATATTGACCCATTGCAGTAATGTTTGCATGACCAAGGAACCCCTACTTAATTTTTCACCGTCAGGCATACTCCAAGTAAAACCCCCGATTCTTGTAAAACAAACCGGTTGATGTTATAAATTCAATTACTCATAAACTTTAAATATATTTCTAGTTCCATGGATTTTCAGAAAGATTATCAGTACCACTTCCAAACAATGTCTCAGGATTCATTTGTGACCGAATACCTATTTCTACCAATAATTATTTTCCTTGTAATAATTTTAATCTATTCATACATAAAGAAAAAATTACTTAGAGATGATAGGGAAGATTTGGAGAGTCTCAAACTTTTGCAAGAATTACATGATTCAGGAACAATTAATGAAAATGAATTCGAAAAGAAAAAGAATCGTATTACTTCAAAATGGTGAGACTTTGAAAAACAAACTAAAACACCTACTCATCATCTTCATCTCCTTACTTCTTCTTTCTTCTCCTGTTTTTGGAGATAATCACAAAGGTGAAACTCTTTATGGGTGGGGTAAAACCCTTCCTTATGTTTGGAAAGGATTTGGAGATAAAAAAACTCACCCAATGTATCATGGTGGAGTTGAGAATGGAGTTCCAAGCGGTCTTGGTATTTTGATTTTACCAAATGGGAATAAGTATGTAGGAGGTTGGGAGGATGGAAGACGGAATGGTCAAGGAACATTCACTACCTCTAATGGAAGTAAGTATGAAGGTGAATGGAAGAATGGTGAAAGACATGGTCAAGGAACACACACTTACCCAGATGGAAGTAAGTATGAAGGGGAATATAAAGATGATTGGGAGTTGAATGGAACACAATACGACAAAGACGGAAAAATCATATCAAAGTATGTGAATGGGAAATGGATAGAACAATAAAACTATGAAACACTCACTCATCATCCTCATCTCTATCCTTCTCCTTTCTTCTCCTGTGATTGGAGAGGGTAAGACAAGTGAAACTCTTTTTGAGTGGAAAACTGCATCCGGAATCCAGTGGAGAGAGATTGGTGATAAAGATTTACATGCAAAATATAAAGGTGATGTCGTGATTGGGAGGCCTCATGGTGTTGGAACTGTGGTTTACCCTGATGGCAATAAGTATGTTGGTGAGTGGATGAATGGGTTATTTCATGGTCAAGGAATATATACTACTGCTAGTAATGGATATAGTTATGTTGGTGAGTACAGAATTGGTTCCTTGTGGAACGGAACAATGAAAGAAAAAGACGGAAACATAGACTACAAGGTAGTGAATTGGGAAAAGATAAAACAATAACCCCACTTAATTCTTCACAGTCAGACAATCAACACAAACATCATCAACAATTCTGCACCCATCAATTCTGTTACAGATTTCTTTCTCCATCAGAACTCTCTTAGGGGGTTCAATAACTTGCTGGACTTTTTTCTGCCCATTTTGTATCTCCGTTTAATTGAAAATACACCTTGGCACATTGTCTTATTTATGGGGTCACTATAAATCTTAATTTGACTGCAAGTATTTAAAAATAGACTGGGGAAGATTTGGTTTGGTTCCATATATGCAATTCTCTGTGGGCATTATAATTGATTTTCCTTAATGTGGAGGAAATATGGAACAGATAATCCCTGTCAATGAGAACATTGAAGATTACTTTGGTGGTTATACGAAAAAGACATATAAGGAACTGATAGAGGAAATTTCAACAGATGAAATAGATGAACTCTATGACTACGGTTGTTATTTGGAACAACTGAAAGAAAAAAATATGTCAAAAAATGTGGAAAGATAATTCTTAGATTTTTATCTTTTTCATAGAGTTTCCCATTAGTGGTTTAGGAGAACCCTATAAACCACGGTTCGGAGATGTTTTACAAGTATTAGGAAGATTGTGGAGAATGTCTGACTCTGTGAAGAATGGAGTGGGGCTTAGTCACAGGGGATGATGTGAGTGACATTTAATTTCAGAATTTGTTTTTGAGTGAATAAATCAAATTCATTCATTTTGCTTAAACAAATCTACAAAGTCTTTTCCTGTTTCTAACATATATCCACCAACATCTAACGTTTTTGCATATAACTGCTTTGTTGAATTTCTTACTATGCTTTCTTTACAACGACCCTGTTTTTCAATCCAATGGACTGTATTTCCCACTCCTACAACTGATGCCGTAACAACAGTCCAACCAACTGTAACAACTGCAATCAGTTTTATGCAGTCTTCACTTTTACCACATTCAATAATACTTCTTACAAATTCTGAACAATCTGTATCACAATTGCTCTGATTCCCGAACTCATGAACTTCAAAAGTCCAACTCTTTGTAACTAACTTACATCTTTTTTCAGAACTGTTATCTGTTTTTGGAAGAACCAAACAACTTACAATTACAAGGGAGATAATTGTAAATAGAGAAAAGTTTCTCATTGAGAATGATGGATTTGATTCTACTAGCAACTTAATTATAATTCTTTCATCATGAATATCATTGAGTTCAACAAATCTTTTGGAAGAACACTTTCGGGATAAGCAGTTGTTTCTTTAAATCCATATTTTTTGTAAAGAGATATTGCTGAAGACATGAAATGTGCAGTATCCAGATAAAGTTTTGAAAACTCATTTCCTTTTGAAATCTCAATCACCTCTTCAATCAAAAGATTCCCTAATTTCTTACCTCTGAACTTTGGGTTTACATACATTCTCTTTATTTCTCCTGCATCTTCTCTGATTTTTCTCAAACTGATTGTTCCAGCAATTTCACTATCAACTTCAACTAACAATAATCTTCCTTCTGGTTCTGCAAATTTATCTAAATTATTCATAGTAAAATTTACTTCATGTTCTATATCCAGATTAAAATTCCATGGTGGTCTGGTCAATTCTTTTGCTATAAATGACAAGTATTCATTCAAGATAATTCTTATTTCCCCTAAATGAGATTCATTGTATTGAAATATTTGTATATCCATTTTTATAGATTCCCTTCTTTAGGAGAAGACAGAAGAATTAAAGAAATGAGGATGATGAGTAGGTTTTTCATATAGTTTCCCTATAAGTGTTTTAGGTTAAACCAATATATACCAGAATCGGGGTGATTTTACAAGAATGTGGGATTTTACTTGGAGGGCTGTAGAGGAAGGGAGTCAATTCTTCCATGAAATAAGGTTACAATTCCTTTTATATCTAACTCCCTTCCAAATTCTTATTTTACTAGTAAGTCTGGATGTCCTTTTTCATCATCAATTATAAAGTCCCCTGATTAACATAAAGATAACCAAATATTAAAGGAATTATCATAATTACAATTATCCATTCCCAAAAATTGATTTCTTTAAAAGATCTATTAAATAATAATCTATTAGTTAAATAATATATTCCCTCAAGAATAAATATAATGATTAGAACTAATCTCCAATTCATATTAAGGTTGTATTCGTTATTTCCAATCAACTTTAAGATTTCCCCAATATATACCAGAACTTGGTTTGATTTACAAGAATGTGGGTATTTTACTTGGAGGGTGTCTGACTCTGTTAAGAATTAATGGGAGTTACTCACAGGGGATGATGGAGTGGATTTTTTTAGTTTTTCAAAGTTATTAATTTATTTTATCAATTCTCCATTTGAATCCATTTCAAAAAATAAGCGCCCTTTAAGAAGCAAATAATGGTTATTTTTATAGCGAGTTATTCTTTGTACTGCCCCTCCCATTTCATATTTTTTCCCCCATTTACCATTACCATTTAAATCCATGGACCAAACCATCACGTTTGATTTCTGATTCCTCACACTCTTAAAGAACCTTGTATAGCCTGCAGCAAGAATCGAATTACTATCATGACTGAGAGTGATTGATTTGACGTATTCCTGCTGATGAACCTTTCCTTCTATTCTGCCAGTCCCTACCCAGTTCCAAACCATTTTGCCACTATTATTTAATTTCCAAACAGCCGAATTAACAACAGTATTTTTGTTATCTCTTATTTTTCCACCAACAGCATAGCCATCATCCATTTTGATCACACTATGCCCACTTGCCCACCACTGTTTTGTAAAGTTTCGATGTTTTTCTGCAATTAAGGTTGTTCCATCTGCTGGATCAATTTTAAGAAAATACATATCTCCACAAGCATAACCATGATGACAAGCGTATTTCGGGCATGCTTTTTCAAATTTACCGACTGCAATAAGATTGTTATCATCGGCTTCCAAAACATCTTCCAAAGTATCAAAAACACATGCATTAGAACCGAACCTTTTAATCCAATCTATTTTTCCTTCTTTGTTACCGGAAGGCTGCACCTCCTCACTCATTTTTAACATAAATCCCTGACCCTTCATGTTATTTCCACTATCTCCGGAAGTATAACCTACAGCTACAAAATCACCACTTTCCGTTTCAATTATATCCTCGACAAAGTGAATCACATTTGTTTTTCCGGATTTGTATTTCAATTCTTTCTTCCACTCGATTTCACCCTGTTTATTGGTTTTAAATATGTGAGTGTAACCGTAACTAGGGTGACGGGGATTAACATATGTTCCAACAATATATCCGCCATCCTTTGTTTGTGAAATTGCACTACCATCAAGTTGTCCTACGGATGGCAGACCATTACCAAAATTACTCTTATACTCTCCAAATACATTATATCCTTTACTCATTTGATATTTTCCATTTTCATCAACAATTTGGATCCAGGGTCTTTTATCTTTTGATCCTACAAGAGCATATCCACTGTCTTTTTTATTTTTTTCGAACTCCCAAACTGATGCACCATGTTCCGTGCAGAATCTGTTAGTGTTAACTTCACATGATACAACCGTTCCTGAACCACCACCAGTCCCACCAGTAATTGTTCCAACACCATCATTAACCACATCACCAACTGTATCTAAACCATCATTAATCCCTTCACCAACTGGATCTAAACCATCATTAATAGTATCACCACCTTTACTAATAGGTTCGTTAATTTTTTCAGTATCATCTGGACTACAGGAGATCATAGTGAGACTAAAAAGTAAAAGGGTGAGAATTATGTATAAAACTTTATTCATCGTTTTCCTTCACCAGTAATGAAAAGAAATAAGTTTTAATAGTCATATTTTCATCCCTTTTAGTAATTTAAAGGAGATGAATTATATGTAATCTGTTGCTATTTATGGTGCGCACTGAGAGACTCGAACACCCAAAATTCAAATTCGAAGTCTTTAAGAGTGGGGAAACAGGGGGGAATGAAAAAAAATAATTATATAATCAATAAGATAACAGGATTTACATTTTGATGAACATCCTAAATTATGGGCTGTCTTTGTAAGCTAATGGCTCAAAATAGGTACATTTTATTGCCCCCTAATACCCTAAATCGCCGACACGCGATGCTAGCATACTTTATACAACCAAGTCTACTTTTTTTTGTATTGCAATTGTGGGATTTTACTTGGCAATGTCTATGCATTTATTTTAGCATAAATATCCTTAGTATCTGATTCTTATTTTCTCTCAATCCACGTCATTGCTTTTAAAATTTAAAAGGATGAGTAATAATAACCTTATCCCCCACAAACTTTGTAGTTTCCAGCTTTGAGCATAAACAATTCTTAGTCTATTTTCTGAAATAATCCTCTATTCCGTTTATGAATATTTTTTTACGCTGTATATTTATTAACTGCTTTCTATTAGTAGCATTGCATTCATCAATAATTGCTAGAGAAGGTAATGATAATGACACTGATAATCAGAGTTTAATTAAGAAGACTACTGAAATCGTTGATGATACTCATCTTCTCTTATCAGAACAAATCGGTTCTGTTTCAGATGAATTGGATTCTTTTTTTGGTGAGGAAAGAATGGATGAAGATTTCAATAAAAGTAAAATCCGATTTAATTTCATCACAACTTTTGATGACGAGGGAAAAGCAACTTATAAAACAAATATTTCTGCTTCCCTGATTCTTCCAAGAACCCAGAAGAAAATGAATCTGATTGTAGAAGACGTAAAGGAAAATCTTAGCGATGATGATCAAAGCGACACTGGAGGCAGTCAAAAACAAAATAATGTTACAGACACTGTAACTGACTCAACTCTTACCGCAGCAATTCAGTATGTTCTTTTCGATTCTAAAACCTGGACTATTGATACAAGGACAGGTGTTATTATTTCACAGCCTCTAGATCCATATGCAAGATTAAGAGTCAGAAGATCTTTCTATTTTGAGAATGAGTGGGAATCACGTTTTACACAACTTGTAAGATGGTCTTATATACGTGACTGGGAAGAATCTACAGGTTTAGTCTTTGATAAAACGATTAATAAGCAATTACTCTTCCGAATCAATAATGGGATTTACTGGCAAAAAAACACCCAGTTATTCAGTTTTGGTCACGGTTACTCTCTCTATCATCAATTAACATCTGACAAGGCATTAGTATATTTCTCGAATGTCAGTGGAATCCATAAACCTAAAATCCACACATCAGGCTATGATCTTGGTGTTGGTTACCGACAGATGATTTATAATAATTGGATCTTCTTAGAAATCAGTCCTAAGATAGTCTGGTCTCGAGAAGAACCAAATGAGAATTTTAAACGATCAAACGTAAAAATAGTTAAAATTGAATTTAATTTTGGCGGGCAAAAACCAGTTAGTTCAAATAATTAATAAAAACATATTCATAAAATAATTAAGAGTGATGGGGGTGGGGGCACAAAACGGACATCAAGCACTGTATATATCATCCCATCAACCTACACGGAGGAGTTTTTTAGTTTGTTAAACTATTTAACCAAGGTAAAGAACTATGGCAAATACTAACTTAGAAAAATTGCTTATGAACGAGGTCTGGAACAAATTCAGCAAAATGATGGGTATAGGGCTTATTTGTTTTGGGGTTCACCTTTTGCTGAATGATTTCGTTTTATAATTATTTAGCCTTAAGAATACCAATACCAAATATAATTGAAACCAGATGCCAGCCCAACCATCCTATTAATCCTAACACAGAATAATAACCCATAGAAAATGCATCAATTATCAAAACAATTCCAAAGATTAGCATCCCAAAACTTACAATATATAATAAAATACTTGGTTGTAACTTGTTCTTAGCATCTCGTAAAGCTATGCCTAAAAATATTAGTGCTAAACCTATAAGGAGAAACGCTGCCGAACCTAACATTTCAGAAATCATAAAAACCGTTGTTGCTTCCTGAATTTTG
>Ga0208947_1000800_pt1 | contig 14933 bp, 17 predicted proteins | sample AOAMet1_04_M0_20_2_FD_188226 | JGI IMG/M metagenome (GOLD analysis project Ga0208947, IMG submission 188226) | Ammonia-oxidizing marine microbial communities from Monterey Bay, California, USA - CAN11_04_M0_20 (SPAdes) | ecosystem: Environmental > Aquatic > Marine > Intertidal zone | place... | reverse complement strand
AGTTCTAGCCCTAGCTTATCAGATACAGTAGCTTGGACAGGAGCAGTAGCAACAGGTCAAACATCTGTTTCTGGAATGAGTGCGTATCAAGCTGCAAGTACAACAACGGGTGCTAAACGAACTTACGCCTTAACACTAGCAGGAACAACTTGGTTCACTGTAGCTTCTACAGCTACATATGGTGGTGGGCAAGCTAAAGCATTTCCGGGTGGATCATACAAAGCTGTGGTACTAGCAGAATGTATCGCTCAATAATATTACTAGTGCTACTGTGTACTAATGTAGTAGCACATGAAATGACACCTACGTATCCTAAGTGGAATATTACGGCACATGATGGCATATACAAAACTACTATGGAAATGTTTAATAGACGATCTGATGTTAAGTGGTTTGAAATTGGCGTGTTTGATGATGAATGGGAACCAATAAATTTTGTAACAAATTACAAAATATTTAAATTAGAATACCTAGGAAGCAGTAAGTTTGATGTTTATATCAGTGCAAAGGACAGAGATAGGGTAGAATATGTATGCTCTAAATCTAAACTTAGGGGTGTTGGTAATAACAGACCTATGGTAGAATCTAGAATATGCTCGAGGTTTAAATGAAACTACACCACACTATACTATTATTAATACTTAGCTGTACACAAGCTATAGCTGAAAGTAACTCAATGTCTTTCTCTTTGCCAAGCGCAAGCATAAGCAGTGGAACAGATAAGATTAGAGCAGGCGACTTAGACTGCAGTAATAGTATAGGTGGTAGCACGAATTTTGAAATGGGATTCACAGGAGTTATCAACAATGCGATTGCTCCGATAATTGGTAAGCCTAATATTGATAATCCCCAATCTAAAGATATAGGAATATACGCTCGTATTATTATTCCTTTAGATGGTCCAAGCGAGCGTATTAATTGTAACACATTATATCAATTAGAGTTACAGCGTAGAAGATTAGAAGTAGAAAAGCTGAGAGCTGAAATTGAAATGTTAAAATCATTACAAGGTAATGGAGAATTTGATAACTAATAAGGAAAATAAAATGAAAAAACTAATCGCGCTATTTATAATAATGGCCTTAGCTTCTTCGGCAGCTATTGCCGGTGTTGCTCTTAGCGGATCTGCATCAGTATCTTATGATGATGAGGGCCCTGGCTCTAGTTCAACTACATCTTATGATGCAGACTTAACAATTACTGGTACTGCCGGTGATTCAAATTTGATAGCGTCATATGACATGAGCGGTGCGTCACTTGCAGCAACTGCGGTTGACTTATCAACTAAAATTGGTCCAATAACAGTTTCTGCTGATATGCATCAAACTGATGAATCAAATCTAAATGATGGCGATGGTGACCCTAAAGCAGATATTGATGACACTGGTGTAACTATAGGCCTAGATATTCCTATTGGTGATGCTACTATTAGTTTAGATAACTCTGGCGATGTAACTGTATCTGGTACTTTTTCAGGTGTAACTATTTCGTATGCAGTTGATGACAATGAAGTTACAGGCTCTGCCGATATTGCTGGTATAGATGTAAGTATAACAAATGATGATGGTGATACTTCATGGTCTGTTGGCACTGATATAAGTGATGTAGCATTAACACTAAATAGCGATAATGATGTCTCTGCAGCAGTCGGTCTTGTTGGTAATACTATGACAATAAGTCATATCGGCGCAAAAGCTGCAGTTGCTGAGACTACAACTCATTATTCAAAAGCTGCTTCTGACGCATATACAACAGCTGCTATCTCACGTTCTCTAGCGTCAGGTGCTACTTTAGCTGCAACGTATAGTACAGCAGACGATTCACTTACACTTAAAGCTTCTGTTGCATTTTAACAAGAAATGGAGGTTTGATAACTAATGGCTGACTTAGAAGATATAGTAAAACAAGGTGAAGGGCTATCTAGCAAGAAAATGAAGGTGGGTGGCTTCAAATTTAGCGGTGCTAGTATCATGGGATTGTTTGCTTTACTTTCAACATTAGTAGGTGGATTGTATGGGGGATTTTTACTTTACCAAAAAGTAGAGTCCCTCGCCGCATTGGACCTAGGTGATATTAGTTCCGCAATGCAAAAGACTTCTGCTGATGTGATTAGAATAGAAGAACATGCTAATACTATTAAGATAGAACTTAAGAAAGATATGACTGACTTAAGAAATAGTCAATGGAATTTAGAATCAAAAGTAGATGGTAAGCTACAGTCAGTAGATACTAAGCTTACTAATTATGATACTAAGTTAGATCGATTTGAAATCAAAGTAGAGAAAGTAAAAACAGATATGGAGAAACGTATTCAAGAATCGTTGGATAATCCATTAGCAAATTAAAGGAGTTGGTATGAGTAAAAAAGGTTGGGCAGCTATCTTTATAGGAATAGTTGCCTTTGTTGGTATTATGTTTGTTGGAGTTGATGCCTTAATGTGCACTCCTCCTTGTATATGACGGAAGTAGAAAAGAGTACACAACGTTGGAGGTGGACGGCTTTATCCGTTTATCTCTTAATTTGTTTCTACGACTTCTTATTCGTACCTGTTTGGTATGGTCTTAATAGACCAGACATAAGCATGTTTATGGATATAATTAACTCAACAGAGGACACACTTGTCCAGATGGAGCTCATGAAGAAGCTCACTGGACAACACAATCCCTTTACGCTCATGGGTGGAGGGCTATTTCATCTTGCCTTTGGTGCTATCTTAACAGGTAGTGCAGTTGGTTTAAATAAATGAGGAATACTATGTTAGACTACGAAGATAGGGTGACAAGATTAGAAAATACATTAGACAAACATGGTATACAAATAGCTAAATTATTTAGTAAGATTGATGATACAAACAGATGCATAGCAAAAATTAATACCTCTCTCTTACAGATTAAATGGAGTGTATATGGTGCTTTAGGTTATTATGTTATTACCCAAATTGGAATTATAGATGCATTAAAGGTAGCATTATAATGGCATATAGTGAAAAAGTTTTGGATCATTACGAAAATCCTAGAAATGTAGGAGTGTTAGATGCAACTTCTAAAACAGTAGGCACAGGAATGGTGGGTGCACCAGCTTGTGGTGATGTGATGCGTCTTCAGATTCAAGTTAATGATGATGGTGTTATTGAAGATGCACGATTCAAAACTTATGGTTGTGGTTCTGCGATTGCTTCATCTTCATTATTAACAGAGTGGGTTAAGGGGAAGACCCTTGACGAAGCTTCACAAATAAAAAACACACAGATAGTAGATGAGTTAGAGTTACCGCCAGTGAAGATTCATTGTTCAGTTTTAGCTGAAGATGCGATCAAAGCTGCAATTGATAATTTAAGGAGAAAAGGATTATGATAGGATTTTTAACAAATGTTGCACCAATTATGTTGGGCTTTGTTGGAAAACTGTTTGCTTTGAAACAACAAGCGGCAGCAGAAAATCAAAAACTAATGATGCAACAGTTCGCAGCTAAAGACAAATCAATTAATGATGCTAGAGATAGGGCTGATAAAGAAAGCCCAATGGCTGCAATGAACAGAAGGGTTATAATCTTAGTTATATTAGCTCTAATTATATTTACACAAGTAGCTCCAGTAATATTTGATGTGCCTACTGTCATACCTACAGTAATAGAGGGAACTAGTTTCTTGGGTATTACATTTGTTCCTGATGTTATAGAGTACGTTACAATACAGGCAGGCTCAGTATTAAAGATGGACGAAATATTTGGTTGGGCGACAATGATCATTGAGTTTTATTTCGGAGCCCAGCTAGCTAAGGGAAAATAATTTTAATTAAGGAGATTTTATGTTTACAAAATCACCCGCAGTGGACTTCACAAGTCTAGGTCTAATTACAGATCAGCCGGCGCACAAGCTACCACCAGGTGCTTGGAGCGAGAGCTTGAACATCCGTGCTAAAGATGGCTCTGTACAAGGTGTGTACGCATTTGCTGATGACATGGCTTTATGGCATGCAGCTGGTGATATTGCTAACGGAGAAGTTAAAGCAGTATGCCAGTTTACCCCTGCCGGCGGAGACTATTTAATGATAGCTTATATTGTTAAAAGAGCAAGTAGTGGGGAGGGTTCTGTTATATTATATGATACAGCTCCTCGTACAGGAGGGGCAGCTGAAAGCACCCGTTGGGAAGATGTAACAAATGCAACAGCAAATCAAGTATTTACTTTTGATGATAAAACCCCACCACAAATATTTGTATTCAACGAATTACTTATTGTTAACCCGGGAACAGATGCTCCACCGCAGTATACTAATGCTAAAGTATCTGCTGGTAGCTTACAAGAGCTTCCTGGTTGGCTTTATGACGTTGAAGGGAGCGCAATTGATGGTATTACATCCGCAAAATTTTATACAATTATTTCTTTAGGGGATACTACGCAAGCGCAATGGGAAGCTGCTGGTTTATCTTCAAGTGTTACAGCTGCTGTAGGTGTTGTGTTTACTGCAGGAAGTTCGATGACTATAGCAGGTACAGGGACAGTCAAATTATCAAACCCTATTATTGCTAGAGTCGTTAGACCTTTTAATAATAGATTAGTAGCTATGAATATAAAAGAAGAACGTGGCTCTTCAGCTGATGTTTTTCTACCTATTGATTTTTTATGGTCTTCTCATATTACAACTATACAATCTCTAACAACTGCTACTTGGAGTTCTTCATCAACTAATACAGCTGGTGATGCCTTTATGACACAAACCCCCGGAAAGATTTTAGATGGTATGCAGCTGGGACCTTACTTTATAGCTTATAAGGATGATGCTGTAATTCAAGTAAGAGACACCGGCGACACTTTTGTTCTAGCATTTGATACTATATTTGAGGATGATGGAATTTATTCTCCGGGATGTGTAGCTGCTATTGGAAACAATCAACATATTGTTTGGGGCAACTATGGCATATATATGCATGATGGCCAAACCCAAAAGGTTGATATAGCTAAAGGTGTAGTACAAGAGGGTTTGTTTGATAGTGTGCTTAATACACATAGAGGCAGATCTTTTGTATTCAAACAAACAAGAGACAAGGAAGTATGGTTCTGTTATTCAGAAACTGGTAACTCCGGTGATGGTGCAAATAAAGCTTTCGTGTTTGATTACGATACTCAAGTATGGCACAAAAGAGATATTCCACAATTATTAAGTTTAACTGAAACTGAATTAGACGGGGTTATAAAGATTTATGGCGCAAGTCCAGATGATGCAAATATACAAATACTTTCCACAAGTGTTTATACTTCAGGGGGCTACTTTATACAAGGCGATAACCATTTAGGAACTACAGACTTTAAACAATTAACTTCATACTACCCAGACGCAGAATCACAAGTATTACTTGCAGTTGATGGAACAGTAAATATTGGTGATACCCCTACATACACTAACCAAACATTTAATCCTGCTACTAGCTATAAATTAGATAAGAGAGTTTCAGGGAGATACATGAATGTTAGAGTTACTATGAGCGGAGCTACTAACCCTAAATTAACAACAGTTTCGTTTGATCTTAGAGGAACAGCAAGGAGATAGCTTATGTCATTAGTTGATAGACCCGGGGGCTTCAAACCGACCCCAGCGATTGTGAGGCCATCACCAGAAATAGAAAGAAGACTAAAAAAGTTAGAAAAAGACGGTAGTGGAGGAGGCCCGCTAGTTACCAATGTGGGCGACAATACTTACGAATGGACTGAAGAATATACTTGGATAGCTTATGCTTCTGATATTAATAATGCATCTAGCGAAGGTATTATAACAAGTCAACAAGATGCTGTTGATTTCTCTTTTGGTGCTATAAGTGAAATTGGGGTACCTTTTGGTTGGTTGGGATACTGGACTACTAAATCACTTGTCCAATCAGGAGATCCCACTGATTATATTTGGACTGATTTAACTGTATCTACACCTGCATCTAGTATTGCATTATATTATACAGAGTCTACAGGCCTTTTGTCTGCTGTTGGAAATCCAACTTATCCTGGAGCAGGAATTACTTGGACTTCATTTTCAGGTTCTACTCCGGCTTCAGCTTTTTGGGTTGCAACACAATATACTATAAATGGCACAAAAACCCCTTGGAGAATAGTTCCAGTAAGAACAAAACAAGCCGACTTAGGTTTAATTATTCATACTATTTCTGGAAGAAATAAACCTACAATGAATGATTCTGTTTGGAAAGCTGATGCTATTACTGCTATTTCAACATTTACAGGTAATACATACAGCACTACTAATGAGATGGGTTTTGGAACTGTTATAGGTATTACTTATGATAATGGCAAACTATTTGGAATGCTTAAAAAAGTTAGTGGAGTGGCAACATGGGTAACAACATCAACATTTATTGATGGAGAATTACTTGTTACTGAAACAGTAGTAACAGATAAAATTGCAGCTAATGCAGTAACAGGTACTAAAATTAGTTCAACTACTACAATAACAGCAGGCTCAGGAAACAATGTTGGTGTTCTTGACGGTGCAGATGGTACTTATAGAATATATGCTGGTCATGCTACTCCTGCTTCAGCCCCTTTTAGAGTTAAACAAGACGGTACTGTTATTATTGAATCAGCTTCATCAGGAAGTAGACTAGTTATAGACGATGATAAGATTAAGGTTTTTGATGGGTCTACTCTTAGGGTACAATTGGGGAATCTAGCATGAGTTATGGTATGGAGATTTTTGATTCTGCTGGAAATGAAACCTTCTCTACAACTGATTCAACTTGGACTTTGCTAGGAGTATATACTTCTAATGCCGACACAAGTACAAACCATACTGGTGTTCCTGTAATGACTACACGAATAGTAACAAGAACAATGGTAGACCAGATATCTGGTGATGATGAATCTTATGTTCATACATTCAGCTTATCAGGATCAACATTAACAACAACAGCTCCTTCTGCCTCTGAAACAGTCAAAACAATATTTATGGTATTTGGGAAATAATTATGGCACATGGACTATTAGTAAAAAATGATGATGATGAAGTTCTTATTGATAGTGATTTTAAACATTATCATTTCTTAGGAAAATTTAATCATACTAGTGTAACTCAAATTCCAGACATCATGGAAGGTGGTATAGCAAATGCTGCTCAAGGGTCTAATTCTAATAAAGGTATGCAAAACATGCCAAGTAAAGGAGAGATATATAAATATACAGTATCAGTTAATGGAACAACGCCTCCTATGTGTTTCGTTAAACCTACTAGTACTGGTTCAAGTGCTCCTTTTACTGGAATAGTTTTAACTAAACAAGTAAGCACTAATTGGGAGATATGGGTATTTCAAAGTACAGTGACTTCAGCTAGTCCTGTATTATATTGTTTTTCGCCATTAAGTCAAATAAGCAACTCAACATCTACTACACATGGTTTAAAAACATTTGATAGTAGTGGTGGTGTTACATTTGATTCTAGATTTAAACCATTAAGAGTTGTTGGTGGTGGTAATATAACTTCTCCAACATTAGCACATACAGGTTCTACAGGTAGTGGTTACACAGCTTCTTTAAATGTTAATGCTTCTAATGTTTCTACTTCTTTTACTAGTCAAAGTAGTGCTAGTGATTTAATTTACTATTGTCCTTCTATAGCTAGTGCTTGTCAAGAACATACGTTTTCAGAATCAGATTCAGGATTTCATTCTTGGACTTATTATGCTTGGGCTAGAGGTGATGTATGGTGGTGTTTTTATAGAAGTGGTTTTAGAATAGCAAGTACTAGCTCATTTGAAGTCAATTATGGTGTATATGCTAGAGGTCATGTATATGAGCATGTTGTAGATAGCACTAATGTTTTTGCAGGTCTTATCTTAGGTGCTATTACTGGCGGAGCTTATTTTGCTGCTGCCATAGCTGCTGCCATAGCTGCTGGTGCTTTTACTTCTGCAAATGTTGATGGTGGTAATTATCTTCCTTATGAAAATAGTTACAGAAACAATTCTGCTAATGCTTTCATTATATCTAAGGCTTCTTATTATGACTGATTTGTATACTATAAACAAAAAAGAGGAATTAAATGGTGAGTTTATAATTTCTATTACATTAAATTCTAAAGTAAATTCTGATTGGACTGAAGAATACAGTGAAGAGCTTTTGAAGAATATGACAGGTCATACACGTTTTCAATCTTCAACTGGAGAGATTATGGTGTTTGACCACGATCCTACACACGAAGATATATTAGAAAAAGCAACTGAATATGGTCATGAGTTTTCTGTAGATAAAAAAGTAAAACAAGATTTTGCTTACGGTAATTTAGCAGACACTAGACCTATAGTTACAAAAACTGAGGGTGAAGAAGATACAGTAGAATATACTAGAAACCTACATCCTGATGAATTCACAGCTTTGTACAATCAAGTACCTGTTGTTATAGATTTATTACCTACTTCAATATGTAAAAAGGGTAAATTATTTTATTTATATTATGTTGAGAGATTAAAACCGACTCAATGGTTTAATGACTCTGAAACTTTTTTCTTGTACTCTGTTAGAATACACGAGGATACTGAAGAAATAAAAAGAAAAGGGTATAATAAAGGGAATCCTAATAATTTACCAGAACATAGAGATATTTTAGGAGAAAGACCTATAATTGCAGCAGGAGAATATCTTGATGAAAATGCAATTACATTATATTACCCTAAAACTTTAGGGGAAGAGGTTGATCCAGCAATAGTGGATAAACCTTACTTAGGGTCCCACTTTAAAGATGATATACTTATTTATACAAGAGAGTACAAACACGATGACATATAATTAATCGGAGGATAATTATGTACACTATAAGACAAATATTAGGGGAAGAGCTACTATCAAGATTTGATGAGATTAAAGGTAATATAGACATGGCCTTAGTCTACAGTGATGGCGAATGGACTTCATTTCAAATTGTAAAAGAAGCAATAGCCAACCCGGGTTTATTCCAGGTTTGGGAGGTCCTTAATGAAGAAGGGAAATCTGTAGCTATTGGAACTACGAGATTTTTAGAGTATAACAGTTTTAACTCTATTCACGTCATTACTTTAGGTGGCGTAGCTCAACAACTCCTGTCACCGGGAGAATTTACTAAGTGGGCTGAAGAATTTGAAAAAATGATTAAAGAATTTCCTCAAGTAGATTATTTAGAATTTACTGGGCGAAGGGGCTTAGTTAAAGAATTAACAAAAATAGGTTGGAATGAAAAGTACACAACTATGCGAAAACAATTAAAAGGAGACGATAATGTCTAAAGTAAAAATTTATGATGGTGTTACTATCGATATATCAACAAGTGAAGTAATATCACATGGTGAAGTAGCTTATGTAGACACTAATGAAGTCTCATATTTGGGAGGGGGAAAAGATAAATCTCAAACTACTACTAGTGGTGTTGCTGATAAAGCTTATGAACAATATGTTTCTCCATTCTTAAGTGAAGCACAAAAAGCACAACAAGCTGGTGAATTATCTAAAGTTGCCGGATTTACACCGGATCAGATAGCTGCTCAAGAGGCTGGTAGACAAGCTGCAGCTAACCAAACAGGACTGGAAGCTTTAATGGCTAATCAGGCTGCAGGGGGTGTTGATCTTAGTGGTATGAAAACTGCCGCTACAACTGACGCTAAATCCGCACTAGGGGCCCTAGCTGGCGCCGCTGGAAGAACCGGGAACCTCGGTGGCTCAAGGCATGCCCTTAATCAAGCTGGTTTAACAGATGATCTAGCTGCCAAATTTGCAGGGATAGATTTACAAAAACAACAACAAGATATGGCTATGAAGCAAGCGGCTTTAGGTGCCCAAGGCACTGGCGCTGGATTGTTAGGTCAGGTTGGAGCCGCTGGACAACAACAAGCACAATCTGAAGCTGACGCACAATATCAAGGTTTATCGAGACTTGGTGGTATGTTTGGTGTTCTACCTAAAACGTCTACTACTACTCAAAGTGGAGGAAAGTAATGTTAATAGATAATAAAATGAATCCTTTTGGTAGGTTAGGTGGAGCTCCTACACAAGAAGAAGCTCCTGTAGGCATTCTAAATATTGAAACCCCTGCTGCCCCTGTGGTCCAAGAGGATCCAAGTATGGTTGAGCAAGGTATTGGTATGGCAAAGGACAAAGCCTTAGATGTAGCTATGGACAAAGGCACAGAAATGGCGACATCAGCTGCTACTAAAGCTGCTGCTGGTAAAGGTGGAGCCGCTGCTGGTGGCGCTGCGGGTGGAGCTGCTGGTGCTGCAGGTACCGGATTAATGGCTGCTGCTGCCCCTATGGCTGCACCTCTCTTAATAGGTGGATTATTAGCTACAAAATTATTTAAATAAGGAGTCACTATGGCAAACGGAAGGCAACGAAAAAGAGATGTCTTACTAGCAAAGAAAGCTGCGGAACAAGCTGCTAAAAATGGCCTTGCTGGATTAAGTCCCGAAGGTCTTACGTCTATAGTTTCAAATGATGCTAATGATTTGGATAATATTAGTTATTCGACTACTGACGGAGCTACTGTTAATATTAAAAACAATCGAATTAAAGACAGTGTACCTACTACAAACGTATTAGGTGGACGCAAAGGATATATACCTGGAAACCAAACAATGGAAGACGAATTAATTCTTGATTCAACTAACCCAGCTGGTCCAATAACTAGAAATAATCTTGGTGGACGCAAAGGATATATGCCCGGTAATAACAATATTACAAGTGGTCCAACTACCAGAAGTAATCTAGGTGGACGTAAAGGATATATGCCTGGTAATGATATTACTGCAGGTGGCCCAACTACTAGAAATAATCTTGGCGGACGCAAAGGATATATGCCTGGATCAACGGGTTCTCAAGGTCCAACTACTAGATCAAGCAAAGGTTTTAACTTTGATGACGAAATGCTACTTAGCGATGGGCCAAATGTTAGAGGTTCCGCTCGCCCACAAGCTAAAGCAATAACTGAATTTATTGGTGAAGATTTATCACCAGAAGCTAACAACCAGTTCTATACAGTTGATATGGATTCAGCTGATGATCTTGCTTTACAACAAGACGATAGTGTTATTAGCGAAACACTTAATGACGATGGTACAGTAACTTATGAGTTAGCTCCTAGTAATTTAGGTGACCCAGAAGTAACTACAACTGAATTAACTGAAGCTCAACTAGAGCCTGGTTTATATGAAAATGTAGAACCTGGCGAAGAATTAGCTTTAACTCCTACTCTTGATAACAAAGGATACAACTTTGATGATGCAGGAAATCCTATAGCTGAACAACCCTTATTTGGGCGTATGACCGAAGGCGAAAGAGCCCAGGCTGCACTCGATCTTGAAGAACAACTAAAAGAAGAAGCTCTAACAAAGCAATTAGAGGCTGATACCAAAGATACGGGTCTTCGTAAAGGCTATGTACCTGGTAATAATAATCTTGGTAATGCAGGTCCTTCTACTAGAAATAATTTAGGTGGACGTAAAGGATACATGCCCGGTGAAACACAAGGAGGTCCTAGTGTAAGAGGTTCACGCAAAGGTTACAAACCTGGAATGGAAGATACTGACGGTGAAGAAATTGATCCCCGATTAGAAGAAATTTATGGTATAGAAGACGGTACAGTTAAATCTACAGATTCTATAGATGTAATTAAAGCTAGAGAAGAATTGGCAATGATAGACCAACAAGCAGGCTCGGGATTACTTGAAGAAGGTGAAATTACCCCTGAAACAGCATATCCAAATATTCACGAAAACGAACCTGGAACTACTCCTCCAGAGGTAATAGCTAAAGATCTTGAAGATTCTGATAACGCGATTACAGCCGCAACTGCTGGCAATCATCATTTATTTGAGATTGCTAATGAGGCTAAAGGTGAAGTTGAAAAGCTTAAAACAGAAGTTGAAGATGGTGTTACTCCCCCAGAAACAGCCGTAGAGAAAATTAAGAACTCTTTAGGTTCTCTCGGTGAGTTACTAGGTTTTGATGGCAAGGATTTAATTAGGGCTCTATTTAGATACGCCGGTGCAAGAATATTTGGTATGAGTGGAAACGAAGCTGGTAGATTTATGTATGAAGGCTTTATGACTGATGAAGCTGCTGAAGCTAAAGTGGAGGCTGCTAAACTTGAAAACTCAGGTTTAGGGGCTAATGCTACTGCTAATCAAAAGAACCTCAAGGCTTACAATGATTATATAGATGATGTAGATACTCGAGTTGCAAGTGGCGAATTAACCGAAGAGGAAGGCGAAAAAGAAAAGTTAACGGCTAACCAAATCTTTGGTGTAGACAAGCAACAAAAGGTTAGAAACTATAATATAGTGGGTAGAAGGCCCGATGGTACCGAAGACGTCGTAAGCGCTATGTCTGACTCACGCGGAAATCAGTTGGTACTTGAGGATATGCCTGATGGAACAAAGCAATGGATTCCAATAGAGGAAAGTAATCTTACTGATATGCAGGCAACTACTAAATCTAAAAGCCAAGCTTTTGAAAGAGGGGTGCCTGATCCTAGAAATAATATAGCTATTGATAATGCTACTTACGTTTCATCTGGAGGCGTTCCGACATTTAGTCATAAAAATGAAAGTGAAAGGAAGAGTTACCAATTAGCTAAACGTGCTGTTGATAACTATCCAATTGTCGATGCTATGATGAAAGATCCTGAGATGCTAGAACACATTACTAGTGCTATGGGAGGACTACAAACATATGCTGCTGGTCACGCTAACTCTAGAATCACTGCTGCTTCAATTAACTTAGCTATAGGTGATTCTATACCTCAGAAATATAGATCCGCTACACAAGCATGGCTACAAGCTTTGTTGCGTGCTGATACAGGTGCTGCTTATTCAGAGACTGAGATCATGGACTATATTGCTACTAATATCCCACAAGTTGGAGATTTACCAGATACAGTTGCGTTTAAAGTAGCACAAATGAAGTCTACAACTGAAACTATGGCTGCTAATGCTGGTCAAGGTGCTAAGTATCTACTTGGGAGATTAGATGGATCAGTTGAACCACCTGAGTCTGTTAAAAGATTACAGGCTTTGGGAATGTCTACAAAAACTAAGTCTGATGATGCAGATAGAAGCTCTGAGTTACAGTCCGCTTTAGATCAATATTAATAAGGAATCAATATGGCCGAGTACACTATAAAAGAGTTAGAACAGAAATTTATGAATGCTCATAACGCTGGTGATACAAAAGCAGCAAAACTTCTTAAAGATATGATTGTCAGTCAAGAATCTGGAAAAACTCCTAAGCTTAAATCTTGGGAGCGTAAAGATGGTGGTTTAATATTTGACAAACTGCAAGAGAATGACAGCTATGTATCTGATCTTAAGAAGGTCCACAAAGCCCTCAAGTACAAAGATTGGGAGGGTAGCGACGAAGATCTAATTGAAGATTCTTTTGAATACTTAAATGCTTCATTTAATAATGAGTTGAAATTACTTAGTACAATAGATGATATTCGTAAAATGGATGATGATACTAAAGCTGCTATGAACAATGTGTTTAATACTTATAACAATACTACTATTACTGGCGAGGGCTCAAGACCTTTATGGGAACAAGCAAAAGACGCTTCTGCTTTATTATGGGCTCCTACCACATATATGGGTGGTAAATTTATTGCTGGTGGCGCTATGCACATGGCTGCTAAGCAAGGTGTTAAGAAATTACTAGCGGGTTCAGTTGCTAAAAGATCAGGTCTTGTAGCTGGTGGAATTGTTGGTGCTCATGATGCAGGTATTCAATTAGGTGTTGAAGGAAAGTTAGATGAGGACAAAGAGTTTGATTGGAAACGTGCCGCTCTTTCTACCGGTATGGGTTTAGGCTTAGGCGCTGCGGCTCCTGTGGCTATTAAGGGCGCGGGTAAATTAATTTCTGGAACAGGTAAAGCTGTTACTGGCACCGCAAAAACTATTGCACATCCCATAAAAAGTGTCCAAGCACTTAAAGGTGCTGCCATTAAAACCGGTGGTGGCGGAGAAGCTGCTAGAGAAGGTGTGGCTAGAGAGGCTAAAGAGATCCTTGATGATGCTGTTGGCACTGGTGGCAAAGAAGAAGCCGCTGCTGGTCTAAATGATAATCTTATTAATGTTATAAGCAAAGGTAAGAATAAGTTTACTAAGCAATATGATGAGTTGGGTGAAATAAAGGTTACCCAAGCACAAGTTAAAAAATTGGTTAATGACCTTCATGCTAAACCTGGTGTTGCTAAAATTGGTAACTTAATAAATACTGTTGAAGCTATGGTTGGTAAACAACTAACTCCTACACAGGCTTTACGTAAAGTTCGCTCTACATTAGGAAAAGAATCCAATAGAGCGCTTAGGGGTGTTGGTCCTAATATCAGCTCTGACCAAGTTTTAAGTAATTTCTATAAACAATCTAGAAATTTATTTACTGCTTCCGCTAAAAAAGCTGGCAAAGGTACTGTAGCTAAAAAATTAGACAAAGATTATTCGGACTTCTTGCGTATTAGGGCGGATAGAACTATTATAAATGCAACAGAAGATAGTTCAGCTGCAACTAGAAAATTAGTTAGTGCTATATCTAGCAAAGATCCTCATAAAGTCGATGAGTTTATTAACCAAATGAATAAATTAGGTAGATTATCTGGTGATGCTAATTTCGGTAAAGCTCAGAAACAAAATCTTCAAATGGCTTTGCATGAGCATTTATTTACAGGGCAAAACGCTGCTCCACTTAAAAGATTTTTAGGTGATAAAAGTGGTATTAAAGTTTTACAAAAAGTTTATGGTGATGTTATGGATAAACAAGCGTGGCAAGGCTACGCCGATATCTTAGAGAATGCCGCTGATCATGGAGGATTAGGTGTTCTTATGACAAGAATTTTAGCTGGGGGTGGTGGCGGTTTTCTTACCGGTGGTCCTTTTGGTGCAGTAGGTGGTTACGTTGCTATTAATGCACTTATGAAAT
>Ga0208947_1000797_pt1 | contig 14955 bp, 14 predicted proteins | sample AOAMet1_04_M0_20_2_FD_188226 | JGI IMG/M metagenome (GOLD analysis project Ga0208947, IMG submission 188226) | Ammonia-oxidizing marine microbial communities from Monterey Bay, California, USA - CAN11_04_M0_20 (SPAdes) | ecosystem: Environmental > Aquatic > Marine > Intertidal zone | place... | reverse complement strand
TGGTGAATGTTTTAATCAAATTTTCAAAAAAATTTCATGAATTCTTCATGTTTTCTCTATAAATCTTAGAACCTATTGGTCTAAAATGAAGCCAATCATGCACTTACAATCCCATCACTTATGATTGAAGAGGACAGCCTAGTTGGCGGTGAAAATCAAAGCAACGAAGATTTTATGATTTCATCTGTTAGGCCAACCTCTTTTGAGGATTTTATTGGTCAGGATGATATGAAATCTCAGATGGCTTTGTTTATTGATGCCGCAAAATTACGAGACGATGTTCTTGATCATTGTTTAATTTATGGTCCACCTGGTCTAGGTAAAACAACTCTCGCAAATGTAATTGCAAGGCAAATGCACGCTGGTATTAAGAAAACATCTGGTCCTGTGTTAGAGCGTTCTGGCGATTTGGCAGCGATTCTTACTAAACTTGAGCCTTTCGACATTCTTTTCATTGATGAGATTCATCGACTGAATCCTGTTGTGGAAGAAATACTTTATCCAGCTCTAGAGGATTTTAGGTTGGATATTCTTGTAGGTGAGGGGGTTGCAGCCCATTCAGTTCAACTGGATTTACCACCTTTTACTTTAATCGGTGCTACGACACGAGCAGGAATGTTAACTTCACCTTTACGGGACAGGTTTGGTATAGTTCATCGATTGTCTTTTTATCAGATAAAAGATTTACAAGAAATTATTGAGCGCTCTGCATCCATTTTGAATATAAAAATCAAAAAAGATGGAGCACAAGAAATTGCTAAACGTTCAAGGGGAACCCCCAGAATTGCCAACAGATTATTACGCCGTGTCCGGGATTTTGCTGATGTTAAAAATAAGGGCATTATTAATAAAAAAATTTCTCAAGCAGCTCTTAAAATTTTAAAGGTTGATGAAGCGGGGCTTGAACAGCTTGATAGAGATTATTTGAATCTAGTCATCAATAAGTTTTCGGCAGGGCCAGTTGGTCTTGATACTCTTTCAACGGCGCTAGGTGAGGAAAGGTTAACTATCGAAGATATGGTTGAGCCTTACCTTCTTCAGCAAGGCTTCATTATGCGAACACCACGTGGTCGTGTTGCTACAGATCTTGCTTTTTCTCATTTAGGAGTTGTGCGACATAACCACACGAAAGATTTGTATGAAAAATGAGTAAGCTGAGTATCAGAGTTTATTACGAAGATACAGATTCTGGAGGTGTGGTTTATTACGCCAATTATCTAAAATATATTGAGCGAGGTCGAAGTGAATATTTACGCGAATTGAACTTTGATCAAGAACAGCTTTCTAGAGACCATTCTGCTCTTTTTGTAGTTCGATCACTTCAAGCAAACTATTTATTGCCAGCCTTTCTTGATGACTTAATTGAAGTGCATACTGAAATTAAATCTGTCAGTCATGCGAGCCTAATTTTTGCTCAGAAAATAGAGAATATAGAGCAAAATACGGTATTATTTAATGCGGAAGTTAAGGTAGTTTCTGTCCTTAAAAATAAATTCAAACCTTGTGCTTTGCCGCAAGTTATCTTGGAGGAAATAAATGGAAGACAATAGTTTATCGATCATCAACCTAATATTCAGTGCAGGGCTAGTTGTGCAAGTGGTGATGATAGTGTTAGTCCTAATGTCAATTTATTCTTGGACAGTCATCATGTCCAAGAAAAAGGTGTTGATGGATGCGACAACTGATATTAAAGACTTTCATCAAAAATTTGAGAGAGAAAGTAAACTTTCTAATTTATACAAGGGTTTGCCACCTCTCGCCTCAGATAGGACGGCAATGGAAGATATTCTAGGCTCTGGCTTCAAAGAATTTACTCACAGCAAGTCCACATCGAATCAATCTCTAATCATGAACTCAGAGAGAGCTTATCGATCAATGAATACGACGGCAAGTAACGAGATTGATCGACTTGATTCCAGTCTTTCTGTGCTTGCAATGATTGCCTCATCTAGCCCCTATATCGGTCTTTTTGGAACGGTTTGGGGAATTATGCACTCTTTTATCGGTCTTGCTTCAGTCAAGCAGGCAACTATCGCTATTGTTGCTCCTGGTATTGCTGAGGCATTGATTGCAACAGCTTTTGGTCTTTTTGCTGCCATTCCGGCCACCATAGCCTACAATCGCCTTGTTTCTCAAGTGGAGGAGATTGGCAATAAGTACACTGCATTTGTTGAAGAATTGTTTGTTATTTTACAAAGACAGTAATGATCGAATTACCTAAGCGCGCAAGACCAGATACTAATGCGGATATCAATATTGTTCCTTATATTGATGTCATGTTGGTGTTGTTGGTTATCTTTATGATGACAACGCCAATTATTGAACAGGGAATTGAAGTTGACCTCCCGCAAGCTCCAGCGACTATGGTTGAATATGAAGATCAACAACCGACTGTAATCGGAATTAATAAAGACGGCCTTTACTATATTAATTCAATGATGGATCCTGGTATTGAGGAAACAAATAATATGGATCCAGTATCACTTAGTGTCGTTATAAGTCAAGTTATTGCAAGGCATCAAATTTGGCCAGAAATGCAGGTATTTGTTAAAGGCGACAATGATGCAGAGTACGGCAAAGTGATTGATTTAATTGCAGGTTTAAAATACCAAGGCATTGATAAGATTGGTTTCATGACTGAAAACCCTAATTAATTGATTTTTAATTATGAAATTCGTTAACAAGGTATTAGATTTTCTTAAGGGACTGTTGCCCGGTAAGCCCGATAAAGCCAATAATGAAAAAGACTCTTCAGAACTCCTTGAAGGAGAAGGGAACAAAAATTCTACGTTCAAAACTTTCACTCTAAAGTCAGTTAAATTTATATACAAATATCTAAAAAAGTTTGTAATTTTTATTCTTGGCTTGCTTCTTACAATGATGCAGCCGATGATCAATATTGCTAAAAAGCATCCAATTGCATTTTGGGCTGCGATAATTTTGCATGCCATATTATTGTTTGGATTGTTATATAGCAATATTGAACGTTGGGAAGTCACTCAGAACAAACCTTCTATATCTCAACCTGCTCCAGTCGAAGCGATAGTGATTGATATAGAAATTATAGAAGCTGAGAAAGAGCGCTTGAAAGACCTTGAACAACAAAAACAACAAAAACTGAAAGAACAAGAAGAGCGTTCAGAAAGCGCCCAACAAAGTCAAAAAATTGCTGAGCAAGAAGCTCTAAAAGCTAAAGCAAAAAAAGTTATGGCAGAAATTCAGCGTAAAGCGGAAGAAGCCAAAACTAAAGAAGCTGAAGCTCTTGCTGAAGATGCCGCTAAACAAAAAGAAGAGGCTGAAGTAAAAACAAAAGCTGAAGAAGCCAAAGCTAAGGAAGCTGAAGAAAAACGAAAGACTGAAGAAGCAAAAGCTAAAGAAGCTTCTAAACAAAAAGAAGAGGCTGAAGTAAAAACAAAAGCTGAAGAAGCCAAAGCTAAGGAAGCTGAAGAAAAACGAAAGACTGAAGAAGCTAAAACCAAGGAAGCTGAAGAACAAAAAAACATAGCTGAAGAATTAGTCCGTAAAGCTCAAGTTCAATTAATGGATGCAGTAAAGAAGACATTAGAGGCGGAGATCAAAGCAAAAGAAGCTTTAGCAAGTGCACAGAAAGCTACCGAACTTAAAGAACTCGCAGAAGAAAGATTTATAGATGCTGAGAGTAAAGCTCTAGAGGCTGAACAACAGGCAATAGAAGCTGTCAAGGAAAGGGGAGTAATAGAGGAAAAAGCTGCAAAAGCAGCATCAGAGGCAGATCAAGCTCAAAAGAAAAAAGAGTTGGCGGAGGCAGCTGCACAAGAAGCTTTAGCTAGAGCACAGGAAGCCGATAAACAAAGAGGCGAGTCAGAGGAAAAAGAAAGAGAAGCTAAAGAAAAAGAATTAGAAGCTCAAAAGAAAAGAGAAGAAGCTGAAGCTGAAGCCAAGGAATTTAAAAAGCTCACTGAAGAAGAACAACAGAAAAAAAATCAATTAGAGGCTGAAAGAGCAGCTGAAAAAGAGGCTTTTGAAAAAGAGCAATATAACCGACTTCTTACTCAAGAAGTTCAGGCTGAACAAGACTTGGCTAGAAGGCTTATTATTGAGGATCAATTAAATACATTAAAATCTGCTTATGTTAATAATATAGCAGCAAGGGTTAGAACTTACTGGCGTTACCAAGGCGCTGAAGATGATTGGGGATGTAATGTCTATGTCCAGCAAGATAATAATGGCAAGGTAGAAGCTGTTAATATTCAAAACTGTAATCTTGATAATAGTGAAAAGGCACGTGCATTTAAGAACTCTATAGAAAGAGCAGTTTATAAAGCATCACCACTTCCATCCTCTCCTGATGATGCTGTATTTGATAGAGAAATACTCTTTTATTTTGGAGTTAATTAAAGGACTAGTTGTCTATTATTTAGAAAAACTATAGTTCAAGCAATGATTAGTTTCTGTAACAGTATTTCTGATACAACTTTATCTATCCAATTATAAATCTATACAATAAGCTAAAATATCGAGCATGAAAACGCATGACTTTTTATTAGAGTTAGGTACTGAGGAATTACCCCCCAAGTTACTAATAAATCTCTCAAACTCCCTTAGAGATAATCTTGTTGAGGAGCTTGAGCAATTAGGTATTGAAATAGGTAAGGTCAGCGCTTTTGCCACACCAAGACGTTTGGCTGTATGTATTTTTAAAATGCAAAGTCACCAAGAAGATCAGTTAATTGAAAGAAAAGGTCCATCAGTGGGCTCACCTGAAAAAGCGGTAGAAGGTTTTGCCAAATCTTGTGATGTTGATTTAAATAGCCTAGAAAAACGCTCGCTTGGCGGCAAAGAGTACTATTTTTTTCATACCAAGAAAGTGGGTCAACAAATTAAAGACTTGCTTCCGAGTGTCGTCGATAAAGCAATCAAAAATATTCCAATTGCTAGGGCGATGAAATGGGGAGAATCGGATTATTCTTTTGCAAGACCAGTCCATTGGCTGGTGATGTTGTTGGATGATGAGGTTGTGCCTGCAAATATTATGGGATTGGTGAGTGGCAATACTACAAAAGGTTTAAGGTCCTCAGATAGTTCTTCTTTGGAAATACCTCACGCGAGCGAATATCAATCATTCATGAGAGAAAAGGCTCAAATTGACGTTGATTTTAACAAGCGCAAGGAAATTATTCGTGAACAAGTTTCGATAGTGGCCAAAAGCAGTAAAGCTCAAGTTGTTATTGATGAATCATTATTAGATGAGATATGTGCATTGGTTGAATATCCAAGAGCTTTTTCTGGAAAATTTGACGAAAAATACTTAAAGGTACCTGAAGAAGCACTCATATCAGCGATGAAGTCGCATCAAAAATACTTTCATATGGTTGATAGTAAAGGTGCGTTGTTACCATCATTTATCTCAGTAGCTAATATTGAATCAACGAATTTGAATTTTATTATTCAAGGTAATGAGCGTGTTATTCGTCCAAGGTTGGCAGATTCTGAGTTTTTTTGGAATCAGGATAAGGCAATAAGATTGGATCAAAGGCTTGAAGGGTTGGGCAGTGTTTTATTTATGCAATCCTTGGGATCGATGGCTGACAAAGCAAAGCGAATTGAAAAGCTAAGCAAACATATTGCTGGTTTGGTTGGTATTGACACCCAAGCTTGTGCTCGAGCAGGGCTCCTATCAAAGTCAGATTTGATGAGTGAAATGGTTGGTGAATTTGCTGACTTGCAAGGCATTATGGGTGGCCATTATGCTCTCAATGACGGTGAGTCAAATGTTGTTGCTCAAGCCATTAGAGAACACTATAAACCAAGATTTGCTGGGGATGAAATTCCATCCACAAATGAAGGTCTTGTAGTGTCAATTGCAGACAAACTAGATACAATTACAGGGGTTTATGGCATTGGTCAAGCACCTACAGGCTCAAAAGATCCTTATGCACTGAGAAGACTTGCATTGGGCTTGTTGCGAATATTGTTAGAGGCGCAATTAGATATCAATTTAAAAACACTGATTGATGTTTCCTTGAATCTGCATTCAGAGGAAGTAGACAGGGAAGCTTCTTCCTCAATATATCAATTTATGATGGAACGACTGAAGGCGTATTATAAAGATGTCCATGTTGACGGAAATGTTTTTAAGGCTGTGCTTGCTGTGAGTCCAGATTCTCCACATGATTTTCATCTAAGAGTTGAAGCGCTCAATGAGTTTATTCAGAAAATCGAATCAAAGAGCTTGATTGAAGCCAATAAAAGGATCGCTAATATACTCAAAGATTTTGACAGTAATGATGTTGAACTAGATTCTAGATTATTGATAGAAGATTCTGAGCAAAAACTTTTTCAGGCAACTGAGTCAATTGCTAAACAACTATCTGAACAGAAAGACTATAAAGCTATCGTGCGATCTTTACTAGAGTTAAAAGAAGTAATCGATACTTTTTTTGATTCAGTGATGGTCAATGTTGATGATATAGAACTTAAGCAGGCGCGACTAAAGCTTATAAATCGTGTCAGGAGTTTATTTCTGTCTGTTGCGGATATTTCTTACTTGTCGTCATAGTGTCATGAAAGCATTAATACAGCGAGTATCATCTTCTAGCGTGGAGGTTGAAGGACGAATTGTTGGTCAAATTAAGAAAGGAATACTAGTTTTTATTGGTATAGAAAAACAAGATGAATTAAAACATGCTGACAAAATGATCAATAAAATACTTTCTTATCGAGTTTTTTCTGATACTGAAGGCAAAATGAATTTAAGTGTCAGTGATATCAATGGTGGAGTTTTGCTTGTATCCCAATTCACCTTGGCAGCAGAAACTAATAATGGCACAAGGGCTGGTTTTTCAACAGCCAAGCCACCATTGGAGGCGGAAAATATATACAACTATATGGTTGGAAGAGCTAAGGATTTGAGTTCTAATATTGAAAGCGGTATTTTTGCTGCTGAAATGAAGGTTGCTTTGGTTAATGATGGACCTGTAACTTTTCTACTGAAATGCTAGATCTTCTATGAGCAAATCTATTAAAGTCTATGGAATTAAAAACTGTGACACAGTCAAGAAGGCAATAGCTTATTTGAACGATTGTGAGATAGATTTTCAATTTATTGACTTTAGGCAGAGTCCTATTTCTCAACAAGTGTTAAAAAAAATGGTTGATTCTGTCGGTTGGGAGTTATTGATTAATAAGCGTTCAACAACTTATCGTTCTCTATCTGAAGAAGAAAAAAGTAATATCAGCTATGATTTAGTATTAAGGCTCCCTACATTGATAAAGCGCCCAGTACTAATCCAGGGTGAGAAAACTATGGTTGGTTTTAGTGAGCATCAGTATGCCAAACTTATTGATGGATGAAATAAAGCACTTAATTTAGTAGTAACCTGTTACTGATTCTCCATTTCTTTTCTAACTTCATCCATGTCGATAGCTTTGGCTTTTCCAAGAAGATCTTCTAAGTCTTTTCCTGAAAGAGATCCAGGTTGAGAAAAAATACCGATACCTTCACGAAAAATCATCAAAGTTGGTATTGATCGAATTCGAAAGTGAGCGCCCAAGGCCTGTTCTTCCTCGGTATTAATTTTGGCAAAAGTTACTCCTTCAACTTTTTCTGAAGTCTCTTTGAAGGTTGGTGCAAATTGCAAGCAAGGTCCACACCATGGCGCCCAAAAATCTATAATGACTATTTCATTATTGGAGATTGTTTCTTCAAAGCTTGACTGTGTAAGTTCAATAACAGACATAAACTAACTCTCTTTAAAAATTAAGAAAGCATTATAGCTTTTTTACAAAATATTGGCTTGTTTTTCCTTAACTGATAGAATACCTTTATGAATATACTTGGTATTGATCCGGGTTCAAGAATTACTGGTTTTGGACTAATTACGGTTAACAAGCTTAAATTTACTTATATTAGTAGTGGCTGCATCCGAACGCAGGGTGATTTAAATGACCGGGTTGTTACAATTTATTCAGGCATTAAAGAAATTCTTGAAAAGCATAAGGTTGATATTGTTGTAATAGAGAGAGTATTTATGCGCCCTGACAGGCCAAATCCAGATGCCGCTATAAAGCTTGGTCATGCAAGGGGGGCTGTTATTGCAGCCGTCGGAGGGCAATTGCCTATAGTTGACTATAGCCCAAATCAAATTAAAAAAACAGTAGTCGGTAAGGGTCATGCCAGTAAAGAGCAAGTATCCTTTATGGTGCAACAGTTATTAAAACTAAATAAAGCACCACAAGCTGATGCTTCTGATGCATTAGCTGGGGCAATCTGTCATGCCTACCATTCTTTGTGAGTTTTTGCTTCTCGTAGTTTTTAGCTAAAGTAAACTTTGACCTCACCAAATCCCGGAAGTTTTGCAACAATATCTGAGAGTTGAGTATTGATTTCTATAGCGCTATTGTTAGCCAAATAATCAAGTGACAAGAAAAAGTCCACTAAAATTTCGCCTTCTAGATAGTGTAATTGAGTTCGATCAAATTCATAAGTACAGTCTTCTAACTTTAGTGCTTGTTGTAGAATCTTCAAAGCTTGAGCTCTTTCTGGTAAGTCTTTGTAGGGGGCTTCATCTTGTTCCTCATCATTTTCAGGGTCGATATGTACCGTGACATCATCCAAGCCTTCAATGCATTCTTTTGCAACCCGCTCAACGCTGACACTAATGATATGACCCTCACTCACCGATAGAAAAGGATTGACTTGAATATGAACATCAGCTGATTTTTTATGTCCAACTCTCCTTGTCCTTAGTGTATGGACGCTATTAACTCCTTTAATGCCCGCTAATGCTGAATGTAATTTTTTAATGTCTTCATCATCAATAGAAGTATCAACTAGCTCCTTGGTTGCCTCGAATCCAAGTTTCCAGCCGATATAGATAATCATTATGCCAACAATGATAGCTGCTGCACTATCAAGATAATAGTAGCCATTGACAGCACCAACAATACCAATAATAACAACGACCGAAGAAAATGCATCTGAACGATGGTGCCAGGCGTTAGCTTTCAGCATTTCAGAATTAATGTTTTTTGCAACTGTAACTGTGTACCAATACAAAGCCTCTTTGCTAGCAATAGACAAGCCTGCAGCTGCAATTAGCCAACTTTCATGATTCAAGGCGCCAGCGTTTGTAAGTCGTCCCATAGCATCAAAAATAATTGCTGTGCCGATAATCGCTAGAAATATGCTTAACCCAAGGGTAGCTACAGTTTCAAAACGTTCATGGCCATAGGGATGCTCCTGGTCTGGGGCTTCTCCAGCTTGCTTGGCAGCATACCAAGTAACCCAGTCTGTGAGTAAATCAGAGAAAGAGTGAACACCATCAGCAATTAAAGCACCTGAATTTCCAATAACTCCAATGATAACTTTGAAGATAGACAGTAAAAAATCAACTATAGCGCCTACGATAGTAACTTTTTGACTTTTTTTGGTACGAGTAATCGAATCCATTGTGACTAGAGTTGTTTTGGTTTAATCCTTATTTTAAGTTATCTGATTATCAATGAGCATTAAACTAACTGTCCGTAGTTTCAACAACTATATTGTATCTAGGTAGAGCGTCCAGCAATTGTTTGCCATAGAATTTCGTTCTCAGACGATTATCAAAAATTGTAATCTTGCCTGTATCGGTCTCTGTCCTGATAAGTCTACCGCAAGCTTGAATGAGTCTTAATGAAGCATCTGGCAAGGAAATTTCCATAAACGGGTTTCTGTTCAAAGATTCAAGGTAGGACTGTGTGGTTTTTTCAATCGGTGAGGTGGGCACACTAAAACGTAATTTTGCAATCATGACATGGTTTAGATTATCACCCTTGAGGTCTACCCCTTCTGCAAAGCTGTCCAAACCAAAGATAACACTGCCTTCACCATTCTTGCGTTTTTCAGTGTGCTTTTCAAGAATACGTTTTTTGCTATATTCGCCTTGAACCAATAGCTCACACTCTATTGTTTTCTCCACTAGGTCAGCTACCATTTGCATTTGATTGTTGGAGGCAAATAATACTAGGGTTGCAGCCTTTTTATCGATGCGTTTTTTAAGCTCTCTGGCAAGTTCTTGAGTATGTTCAAATACCTCAGAGGGGCTTGCTTTAATGTTAGCAACTATAAAGTCAACTGATTTATGATTAAAGGGTGAAGCCAGCCGTAGGTATCGGTTTTCTTTTGCTTCTAAGCCTAGCTGCTGATTCATTCTATCGAAGCTACCAAGTGAAGTAAGGGTGGCAGACGTCAAAATTACGCCTGCCGCTTTGGACCATATCAAACTCTGAAGATGATCTGAGACGTCAATTTTTGCTGTATTGAGATGATAATTTGTTTTCTTATTTGAAAGTTTTGATTTCACGATCCAATTACTAGTTGGAGGGGCGTCAGAAAGAGTATTTTTCGAGAAAGCATTTAAAAGAGAAACGATAGATGATAGATTTTGCTCGTTTTGACCTATTATATTGTTGAGATTGTCCATTGTTGTTTGTTGAATGGCATTTCTTTTTTTGCAATAATCCTGCCAGTTATCTTTTTGGTCTAACAGATTGCCAAATGCGGTATTAAATATAGTTAATAAGTTCTTACTTAAATTAGCCACATCATTTGAAACGCCAGACATATCAAATAAATAAACGTCATCTAAATATTCAAAATTAGTAATAACTTCGATGAGTTCGCCAATAGCCTCATCTACCTTCTTAATGTGACTCTCAGATGTCTTTTGATGTGTGATCTTTGAAATCTGATCGATTGCGCTTTGAGATTGACGAATTGACGTTTTCATAAATTCAGTACTGGAATTTATTGAAAAGTGAGACAGCGCTTTTCGGGAAAAATGGTGAGCCTCATCAAAAATGAAAATACAGTCATTCACATCAGGCAGAATGTTATTTCCATTAATAATGTCAGCCAAAACAAGATCATGATTGGCAATAATTATGTCGGCTTGAGAAACTTTTTTTCGTGCTTTAAAAAAAGCACAATCATTATAAAACTCACAGTTTTTTGCAGTGCAGGTAAATCGATTGCAAGCAACTTTTTGCCAAAGTGAAAATTCTGGTGGACTTTCAAGATCATCAATCTCCCCACTCCAACGGGTTGAGGAATAGCTATCTGTCATTTCACTTAATTTTTTTAGTTGGTTTTGACTTGGTGGTTCGTCCCAAAGTAGGGCGTCTTCAAATAGCATTTGAGTGTTTGAGGTTTCCTCGGTAAGGTTGATTAAGTTACGAATGCAAACATAACGAGATCGTCCTTTTGCTATGGCAAATTCAAATTCTACAGAAGAGAATTTTTTTGCTTCAACGATGTCTTTATATAGAATCTGCTCCTGAAGAGCTACATTAGCACATGCAATGATTAGCTTTTTCTTGTTAGCTTTGGCAATCGGAAGGCAACTAATCAGATAGGCCATTGTTTTGCCAGTACCGGTGGGGGCTTCAACACAAAGAATTGGATTTAATTCTGGATATTCGCCAGATAGTGTCTTTGCTATCTCAGCAATCATTTTATTTTGCGAAGAACGGTTACTAAAATTGGGTAATTGGATTTTCGCCGCTTCAAATGAGGATCGAATCTGTTTTTTAATTGCTGCAGTTAGCATTAAATGTAATTAAGATGTTCGATTCAGTGACAATTCACATAATAGTTTGAGAGCTGAGAGATAGTCAGACTCTGGAATATTTTCTAATGATTCTAGTGCTTTTTGTGATTCGCTCTTTGCAATTTGTCGAGTAAATTCAAAAGCATCGACGCTACATAGAATAGTGACAATGTTATCAATATTTGATGAGTCTGCTGTTTTAATTGCATTTTTCAGAATCTTATTTTCTTCACCGGAAGTTTTTTCAAGAGCATAAATCATGGGCAAGGTAATCTTTCCTTCTGACAAGTCATCACCCACTTCTTTTCCCATTGTTTTTGAGTCTGATTCATAGTCAAGAGCATCATCAATAATTTGAAAGGCTTTACCTAAATGCAATCCAAAGTTACCTAGTGAATTAATCGTGTTTTTTGAAGAATCAGATAGAAGTGCGCCTATTTTGCAAGCTGCTTCAAATAGGCAGGCAGTTTTTTTCTCAATGACTTTAAAGTACTCTGTCTGAGAAACATTAGCATTTTTGATATTTAATAACTGCAAGACCTCTCCTTCTGCAATCTGGTTTGTTGCTTTTGAAAGGATCCTCATAATTGCCATGGAATTAGGTTCTACCATGATTTCAAATGCCCTTGAATAAAGAAAGTCGCCTACCAATACGCTGGGTGCGTTGCCCCATAAATCATTGGCTGAATTTTGACCACGACGGGTTCTCGATTCATCTACCACATCGTCATGAAGAAGTGTTGCAGTATGAATAAGTTCAATCACAACGGCTATTGCGTGGTGGTCTGTACCAGTATAGTTTGTAGCTCTTGCAGAGAGAAGTAATAGTAAGGGCCTCAGCCGTTTTCCACCTGAGTCAATGATGTAACGACTCATTTGATTAATGAGCTCAACATTTGAATTTAGGCGGTCGATTAGGATATCATCCGTCTTCTTCATATCGCTCCTCATCAGGGCTTGAATTTCACTAAAATTTTTCATAGGACGTTATTTTAACTTACTCGCCAGTAGATAAACTTCTTTAGACCTGGGGCGAGAAGCTTTGGGTTTTTTGATCGATATTTTTTTAAAAGTTTGTCGTATAATTTGAACATAAGCGTCAAAATCGCTTCCCTGAAAAACTTTCACTATAAAGTGACCATTTGGTGTTAGAGTTTTGATTGCCATGTCTAGCGCTAATTCTGCCAGATACATAGATTTTGGTTGGTCAACTGATAGCTGACCACTCATATTGGGCGCCATATCGGATAAAACCGTATTCATTTTTTGACCTTTAGTCAAACTTAGAAGTTCCTCATAGACTAATAATTCGGTGAAATCACCTTGTAGAAAATCAACCCCAGGGATTTCTTCTATAGGCAAAATATCGCTAGCTATTACTTGTCCATTTTTACCTACTATTTTCGCTGACACTTGCGACCATCCCCCCGGTGCCGCTCCAAGGTCAAGGACCCTATCACCCTTTGTAATAATTTGATTATTGTCAATAATTTCGATTAATTTGTATACTGCTCTGCACCGATAACCTTCTTTTTGTGCTTTTTTAACGTATTCGTCATTTAAGTGTTCGTTCATCCAACGACGAGAGCTGCTTTTTTTTGCCACAATTTCACACCTATATACCTGATAACTTTATTTTATAAGACTGGATCCACTTTCAAAGAGCTAAAAACACGTATAAATTCATAGAATCTTTATTATTTCTTCATTTTTTGAATATATAATTTGCCCTTTCGTATTAAAAGATAGTTTTTTATGGATTCTATTTTAGATTTTTTAGTTAGGCAAAAAAAGTTTGCTCTAGTTTTTTCTTTTGCTTTTATTGCAATTGGTGTTTTGTCTGTGGTTGGAATGCAGAGAGATCAGTTTCCAGCAGTTGACTTTGAAATTCTAGCTGTAACAACTGCATATCCCGGCGCTTCACCTGAAGACGTTGAGAAGAGCGTTACCAACGTAATTGAAAATGAGCTACTAAGTGTTAGTGGAATTAAAGAGATTACTTCTACCTCTCGTGAGGGGATTTCAAGCATTATTGTCACACTTGAGGCTGATTTAAAAGATGTTACAACGGTCAAAAATGACGTTCGAAATGCTGTTAATCGCGTTAAAAGTTTCCCTGAAGAGGTTGCAGATTTACCTCAAGTGCTTGACTTTAACATAACTGAATTTCCCATAATTACTATCAATATTGATGGCAAAAATGGTAATTATAATCAAGCAAGGCAAATTACTGATGATCTCGAGACAGCGCTTTTAAAAGTTAAAGGTGTCGCTTCTATTGAAAAAAATGGCTATTTAGAGAGTGAAATTCAAATTAAAGTTGATCCCATTAAACTTGATAAATATAACATCTCAGTCAATGAAGTTATATCAGCGATTTCAACTCGAAATGCTCGCTTCACTGTTGGTGGTAACAATCAAGAGAGTTTAGAGAAAAATATAGTCATTTTGTCAGAGTTTCAGAGTATTGATGAAATTAAAGATGTTGTTATTAAATCTAGCTTTGATGGGCCAGTTATTAGATTAGACGATATAGCCAATGTATTTAGAGGAGAGGAGGAAGAAACCTCCATCACAAGAGTCAATGGAACCAAGGGTTTTGTTCTGCAAGTCAAAAAACAAGATCAGGCAGACATCATTAGGACAGTCAAAAGAGTCAGGGAGCGGGTTTCAGAATTACAAGTGAATTACCCCGACAACATAGATATTTTTTACACAGATGACTCCTCTGAAGCAGTTGAAAATAGGCTAAACATAATTATTAAAAATGGCTATATTGGACTTGCTTTAGTATTAGTCGTTCTGGGAGCTTTTCTTTCACTTAGAACAGCTTTTTGGGTTGCTGTAAGTATTCCGGTAACGCTGCTTGGAACAGTATTTGGTCTCGGTCTTACAGGCAATACAATAAACTTAATTTCTCTTTCTGGATTTATTCTTGTGTTGGGCATTGTTGTCGATGATAGTATCATCATTGCTGAAAGTATTCACCACTATAAATCAAAGGGGGGTGACCTATATAAAAATGTTGTAATGGGGTTAAAACGAGTCATTATGCCTGTTGTAACGACAATAATTTCAACCATGCTTGTCATGTCATCGTTTTTTCTCATGTCTGGCATTTTGGGTAAGTTTATCTACGTTTTACCGGTCGTTGTTATTTTTGCTCTTGGTATATCTTTTTTAGAAATTACTTTCGCTCTACCGGCACACTTGTCAACAAATAAAGTCGGAAAACAAAGGACTTGGTTTATACCTGTAGAAAATTTTTACAATAGATTCATGCACTATGCATTAAGGTGGAGATATTTAATTGTTCCTCTATTTATCGCTTTGCTTGTCTATACATCATTTTTTGCATTTAAAAATATTCCTTTTAATTTGTTTCCTT
>Ga0208947_1000787_pt1 | contig 14997 bp, 18 predicted proteins | sample AOAMet1_04_M0_20_2_FD_188226 | JGI IMG/M metagenome (GOLD analysis project Ga0208947, IMG submission 188226) | Ammonia-oxidizing marine microbial communities from Monterey Bay, California, USA - CAN11_04_M0_20 (SPAdes) | ecosystem: Environmental > Aquatic > Marine > Intertidal zone | place... | reverse complement strand
AATGAAATTTACAGAATTTAAGTTCGGGAACGAACTTCAAGAGGGGTTAGACATGATGGGATTTGAAGAAGCTACCCCAATACAAATACAAGCAATACCAACTATACAAAAAGGAAAAGATTTAATAGCTTGTGCACAGACAGGAACAGGAAAAACAGCAGCTTTTGTTTTACCAATTTTGGATAAACTTACAAAGACTAAGCAAACAAATAAAGTCAATACTATAATTATTGCTCCTACAAGAGAGTTAGCTAAACAGATTGATAGACAAATTGAAGGTTTTGCTTATTTCACAAACTCATCTTCCTATCCTATTTATGGTGGAGGAACAGGGGTAGAATATGACAACCAAAAACAAGCGCTAAAAAAAGGAGCTGACATTATTATCTGCACTCCAGGAAGATTAATGGCACATTTGGATTTTGATTATTTTGATACTTCTGGGGTAAAACATTTTATTTTGGATGAAGCTGATAGAATGTTAGATATGGGATTTTATGATGATATCATGAAAATTTCTAAAGAGCTTCCGCAAGACAGACAAAATTTATTATTCTCGGCAACTATGCCTCCTAAAATAAGGGAGTTAGCAAACAAACTTTTAACAAATCCGGAAAGTATTAGTTTGGCAATTTCCAAACCTGCTGATGGACTTACTCAAAATGCTTACATGGTACATGATAAGCACAAAGTGAAATTAGTAAGAGATATATTAAGAGCAAAAGGAAAAGATTTGAGTCATGTTTTAGTTTTTGCTTCTAGTATAAAAAGTGTGAAGGAAATAAAACAAACACTTAACAAAGCTGGAATGAGAGCATCTGAAATGCACTCAGGATTAGACCAAGAACAAAGAGAAGAAACCATCCGAGATTTTAAAAATAAGAAAATCAGAATTTTAGTTGCTACAGATATTTTATCAAGAGGAATTGATATAAAAGGTATTGAACTCGTGATAAATTATGAAGTACCTCATGATGCAGAAGATTATGTTCATAGAATTGGGCGTACTGCTCGTGCTGACAGAACTGGTGAAGCAATTACTTTTATCAATCAGCAACAGGTCCGTAATTTTTTAGACATTGAAAAGCTTATTGAAAAAGAAGTTCCGAAATTAGAATTACCTAAAGGGTTTGAAAAAGGGCCTGAATACAAAATGCAACCTAAAAACAAGAAGAAAAAACAGTGGAGGAATTTTAAGAAAAAGAATAACCCTACCTCTCCAAAATAGGAGCATGATGCGCTTTTATTCTGGCATCAATTATAGGAATAGAACAAGAAAAATGTTTATTTTTATTCTCAGAATGTAATCCATAAATATCGTTTGCAGGATTGGAACGTGTAAAAGTAACCCACAACCAATTAGAGAAATCCTCACTTACAAAAGTAGAATCATCTACTAAAGTTATAAGTGCTATTCCTTCTACATTTTGTTTTTCTAAACTAGCAATCAAATCATTCATATCTCCTTTTCCTTCCAGCACTAAGTTTCCATTACTCACTAATTTAGGATTAGAAAATCCATTAGGTAAATCAATATTTGACAAAATAGCAACTAATTTTCTTTTCACCTCTCCTGCTATAGCAACAACTACCTTTGATCCTTCATTCAGGCCATCCCCACTATAGTCCAAAGTATCAATTGTCGTTTTGGTTTGGAAATGCATATCTCTTTTCCAATTTACCCTTTCCAAAAAATGAGTAAAATATTCTTTTTCATCATTCACATTTAGTGCATTTTCCTCATCACAAATAAATACATATTTCGCCAAGGACATTTGTCCTGTTCCTAAAATATGATTGGCAATGGTCAATAATTCTTGGGGTTGTTTGGTTGGGTTGTAGGGAGTATATCGTTCACTTCCCACCGCTAATAATAAAGGATGTACTCCAGATGCATCTACAGCATTTACGGCTTTTAATCCTGGAATTTCTTTTTCGATTGCCTTCCCACTTATCTCATGTATCAAAGCTCCAAATTGAGAATCCTCTTGAGGAGGACGACCAACAACTGTAAAAGGCCAAATGGCATTTTCTTTCGCATAAACTTTATGAACTTTTAAAACTGGAAAATCATGTTTCAAACTATAATAACCTAAATGATCTCCAAAAGGGCCTTCTGGTTTAGTGTCATTTTCATGAAGTTCTCCACAAATTACAAAATCTGCATCTGCAGAAATAGTATAACCATCTTTCTTGGCATATCTAAACCTTCTCTTACCCAAAACCCCTGCAAAGGAAAGTTCACTCATTCCTTCAGGAAGTGGCATAACAGCCGCAAAAGTATGAGATGGAGGACCTCCAATAAAAATAGAAACTTTTAAAGGTTCTCCCTTTTTATTTGCCTTTTTCTGATGCACTCCAATTCCTCTATGAATCTGATAATGCATTCCTGCTTCCTTGTTTTGTACATAATCATTTCCTGAGAGTTGAACCCTATACATTCCTAAATTGGAATTCATAATTCCAGGATTTTCAGGGTCTTCTGAATATACCTGAGGTAAAGTAATAAATGCACCTCCATCCTCTTTCCAACATTTTATCTGAGGTAAATCTTCAATTTGAATTTCATTAAACCCTTTAAACCTAACTTTTTTGGGAAGAGCATAAATTCCATTTAAAGCAGTGAAAATAGCTTTTGCTGGATTATTTAAAACAGAAATAGGATTAGTTTTTATATCAATTAAATCTTTTACAATTTGCAAACTATCCCGGAACATAAATCTACTTCTTTCTAAAGTTCCAAACAGATTAGATACAGCAGAAAATTTACTTCCCTTTATATTTTTAAAAAAAATTGACTTACCAGATTTTGCAAATTCATCTAAGTGAATAGAAGCCATATCCAAATCAGGATTTATCTCATCAGAAATTTTGAGAAGTTCTCCTTTTTTATCTAAATCAGAAACACATTGTTGTAAAGATTTGTAAGCCATATGCCAAAAATAAAAAAAGGAAGCCAAATGACTTCCTTTTTAAAAATATTAATCAAAAATTATCTGTTTTCCATGTTTACATATACTCTTTCAGTAGCACCAGTATAAACTTGTCTTGGTCTACCGATTGGCTCTCCATTTTCTCTCATTTCTTTCCATTGTGCAATCCAACCTGGCAATCTTCCAATTGCAAACATTACAGTAAACATATCAGTCGGAATTCCTAATGCTCTATAAATGATACCTGAGTAGAAATCAACATTAGGGTACAATCCTCTTGCTTTGAAATACTCATCATTTAATGCAACTTTTTCTAATTCCATTGCAATATCTAATACAGGATCACTAACTCCAAGTTCTTTTAAAACATCATCAGCAGCCTTCTTAATAATTGTTGCTCTTGGGTCAAAGTTTTTGTAAACTCTATGCCCGAATCCCATCAATCTAAAAGAATCTGATTTGTCTTTTGCTTTTGCAATATATTTACTTACATCTCCTCCATCTGCTTTAATTTCTTCTAGCATTTCAATTACTGCTTGATTAGCACCACCATGAAGCGGTCCCCAAAGTGCTGCAATACCTGCTGAAACTGAAGCATATAAACTAGCATGAGATGAGCCAACAATTCTTACTGTTGATGCAGAACAATTTTGCTCATGATCAGCATGAAGAATAAGTAATTTATCAAGTGCTTTTGAAATTACAGGATTAACCTTATCATCATTTGTTGGTAATGAAAACATCATGTGCAAGAAATTTTCAGTATAGCTTAATCCGTTTTGTGGATATACAATTGGCTGACGCATTCTATTCTTAAAACTCCAAGCTGCAAGAGTTGGAAGTTTTGCTAAGAAACGAATTATCGTTCCATTAATTTGCTCTTGTGATCTATTAGGATCTAATGATTTGGGATAAAATGCAGTAAGTGCTGAAACTAAAGATGATAACACTCCCATTGGATGGGCTTTAGAAGGGTAACCATCCAAAATTGATTTTACATCCTCATGCACCAAGGTATGTTTATCAATATCATTTGTAAACTTTGCTAATTCTTCTTGATTTGGTAACTCTTCATAAATTAATAAAAATGAAACTTCTAAAAAAGAAGATTTTTCTGCTAATTCTTCAATTGAATACCCCCTGTATCTTAAAATTCCTTCTTCACCATTTAAAAATGTAATTGCACTCTTGCAAGAACCAGTATTTTTAAATCCTCTATCTAAAGTTACTAAACCAGATTGCCCTCTCAACTTGCTTATATCTAGCGCATTTTCTAGTTCTGTTCCTGTAACCACTGGAAGTTCAAATACTTTCCCTTCATAATGTAACTCTGCTTTCTTTTCCATATCTATTTTTATAAAAATTTAAAACCTTTTCCTGTATAAATTGCTTGTTCCCCAAGTTCCTCTTCAATTCTTAATAACTGATTATATTTTGCCATTCTATCAGATCGAGAAGCAGAACCTGTCTTTATTTGACCACAATTAAGTGCAACTGCCAAATCAGCAATTGTTGTATCTTCTGTTTCACCAGATCTGTGACTCATTACTGATGTGTAAGAATTCTGTTGTGCCATCTGAACAGCATTAATTGTTTCGGTAAGAGTTCCGATTTGATTTACCTTTATTAAGATAGAATTTGCAATTTCATTATCAATTCCTCTTTTTAATCTCTCCACATTCGTTACAAATAAATCATCTCCAACTAACTGAACTTTATCTCCAATTTTTGTTGTTAAATATTTCCATGCATCCCAATCATCCTCATCTAACCCATCCTCAATTGAAAGAATTGGGTATTTTTCAGTCCATTCTGTCCAATAATCAACCATCTCATTAGGAGTTAATTTATCTCGAGTTGATTGGTGAAAATGATAAACATTCTCATCAGCATTATAAAATTCTGAAGCAGCTGCATCCATAGCAATATACATATCTTCTCCTGGACGGTACCCTGCAGATTCAATTGCTTTTAATACAACTTCAATAGCCTCTTCATTAGATCCTAAATTAGGAGCAAAACCTCCTTCATCACCAACATTTGTTGAATGTCCTTGAGATTTCAATTCTGCTTTTAAATGATGAAAAACTTCAGTTCCAATTTTCAATCCTTCAGAGAAAGAAGTAGCACCAACTGGCATCACCATAAATTCCTGAAAATCGATACTATTATCAGCATGAGAACCACCATTTAAAATATTCATCATTGGTATTGGTAATTCTCTAGCATTTACTCCACCAATATAATTATATAATTCTTGTCTACTTTCAATTGCTGCTGCTTTTGCGCAAGCTAATGAAACAGCTAGCATTGCATTGGCACCCAAGTTTGCTTTATTTGGAGTGCCATCTAAAGCAATCATCTTATTATCAATAAGAGCTTGTTCATTTACATAAACTCCATTTAATTCTTCATTAATTGCTGTTTTAATATTTTGTACAGCTTTTAAAACTCCTTTCCCTAAATAAGTTCCTTTATCACCATCCCTTAACTCAACCGCCTCATGTTTTCCAGTAGAAGCCCCTGAAGGAACTGCTGCTCTACCCATGACACCATTTTCAGTAACTACTTCTGCCTCAACAGTAGGGTTTCCTCTTGAATCTAAAATTTGTCTTGCATGTATATTTACTATTCTTCCCATTAGTCTTTATTTATATTTTTAACAAATTCATCAAATAGATATCTTGAGTCATGTGGGCCTGGAGATGATTCTGGGTGATACTGAACAGAGAAACAATTCTTGTTTTTAAGCTTAATTCCCTCAATAGTATCATCATTCAAATTAACATGAGTTACTTCAACATTCTCATTGCTTTTTATATCCTCTTCTGAAATTCCGAACCCATGATTTTGAGAAGTAACCTCCGCTTTTTTAGTCGCTAAATTAATAACAGGATGGTTAATACCTCTATGTCCATTATGCATTTTATAAGTAGAAATTCCTTCTGAAAGAGCAAGTGCTTGATGTCCTAAACAAATTCCAAAAACAGCCTTTCCATCAGCAGTAACTTTTTTAACTTCCTTAATAACCTCTGGCATAGCAGATGGATCTCCAGGTCCGTTAGACAAAAAGAAACCATCAGGATTCCATTGTTTCATTTCTTCATAAGAAGTATTCATAGGGAATACTTGTAGATAACAATCTCTGTCTGTTAAGCATTTTAATATATTTCTTTTAACACCTAAATCCAAAACAGCAACTTTATTTGATGCATTTTCATCACCAACAAAATAAGGTTTCTTAGTGCAAACAGAAGAAGAAAGTTCTAGACCTTCCATTGAAGGGACTTCAGAAAGTAATTTTGTTAACTCAGCAATATCAGTAGTAGCAGTAGAAATAATTGCATTCATAGCTCCTTTATCACGAATATGACGGACAACAGCTCTTGTGTCAACATCTGAAATAACTACTTTATTTTGATCAACAAAATAAGAATTTAAATCACCATCTCCACCATCACGAGAAAAACCATTATTGAAGTTCTTACAAATGAGTCCAGCAATTTTCATGTCATCAGATTCTACCTCATCATTTTTTACACCATAATTTCCTATATGTGAATTAGTAGTAATCATCAATTGACCAAAATAAGAAGGGTCAGTAAACACCTCTTGATAACCAGTCATACCAGTATTAAAACAAAGTTCTCCAGTTGCAAACCCATCAATACCATTAGCTTTTCCATGGAAGATGGTTCCATCTTGCAATAACAATACTGCTGGTTTTTTCTTAATATATTTCATTTAATTTATTTATAAAAAAAGGATAAAACCTAAGCTTTACCCTTTCATTAAATCTTAAAAAGAAGTTATTTAACTACTCTCCTTTTTCTTCTTTATTTTCAGCGTTATCAGCTTCATCTTTAGTTTCTTCCTTTACTTCAGGAGTCTCTTCTATAGCTGGCGTTTCTTCAACAACTTCCTCAACTTTAGCTTCAACTACATCTTCAGTAGCAGGAGTTTCTTCAACTACTACAGCTTCTTCAACAGCAAGCGCTACATTTTCAATAGCTTTTTTCTTTGTTCTTCTAGCTTTTTTACGCTTAGGCTTATCAGTAGTATAATCTTCATTATAATCAACTAATTCAATAAATGCCATTTGAGCATTATCTCCTAATCTGTTACTTAACTTTAAGATTCTAGTATATCCACCTGGTCTATCAGCAACTTTAGTTGCTACATCACCAAATAATTCAGTAATAGCTTCTTTTTGTTTTAAGTAAGAAAAAACAGTTCTTCTTGAGTGAGTAGTATCATCCTTTGATTTAGTAATCAAAGGCTCAACATAAACTCTTAAAGCTTTTGCTTTTGCTAATGTAGTCTTAATTCTTTTGTGTTCAATTAATGAACAAGCCATATTAGCAAGCATAGCTTTTCTATGTGCTGACTTTCTACTTAAGTGGTTAAATTTCTTTCCGTGTCTCATTTTCTTCTAATCGTTTAAATTATACCTTACAGTGTCAAAACCGAAAGTTAATCCTTTATCCTCTATTAAATCTTCTAATTCTGAAAGTGACTTCTTACCAAAATTTCTGAATTTTAACATATCAGATTTTTTGAAAGATACTAACTCTCCTAATGTAAATACTTCTGCAGTTTTTAAGCAATTTAACGCTCTTACTGATAAACCAAATTCAGTTAATTCAGTTTTTAATAACTGACGCATATGTAAAGTATCTTCATCAAATTCTTCTATAGTCTCTTCTTCTAAGTTAATTTTCTCATCAGAGAATAACATAAAGTGTTGAATTAATATTTTAGAAGCTTCAGTTAATGCTTGTTTTGGGTCAATTGAACCATCAGTAGTAATGTTAAAGTTTAATTTCTCAAAATCAGTTTTTTGCCCAACTCTATAATTCTCAACATTATAATTTACATTCTTAATTGGAGTAAAGATAGAGTCAATTGCAATTGTACCAACTGATGCTTCTTCATTTACATTTTCTTCAGCAGGAACATAACCCCTTCCTTTTGATATAGTAAACTCCATTTCAAACTTTACTTTTTTATCCAATTCACAAATTAATTGCTCAGGATTTAATACTTGAAAGTTTGATAAACTACTAGCAACATCAGCAGCAGTTACAGTGCCACTTTTACTTACAGATAGAGTAGCCGTTTCTGATTCAACAGAATCAATTTGTTGCTTAAATCTAACTTGCTTAAGGTTTAAGATGATTTCTGTTACATCTTGCACTACACCTTCAACAGTAGTAAATTCATGCTCAACACCAGTTATTTTAATTGAAGTAATAGCAAAACCTTCTAAAGAAGATAATAAAACTCTTCTTAAAGCATTCCCTACTGTTAATCCATAACCTGGCTCTAACGGACGGAACTCAAAGTTACCTTGGTTAGCTGCTTCATTAATCATTACTACCTCATCCGGCTTTTGAAAATCTAAGATTGGCATATTTTTTATTTTTTTAATTATTCTTATTTAGAGTACAATTCAACAATTAACTGCTCTTTAATGTTTTCAGGAATCTGAATTCTTTCAGGTGCGGCAACAACTTTACCTAATTTAGTTTCAGAGTTAAACTCTAACCACTCCATTTGGCTTGGATTTGCAATCATTGAATTTGCAATTGCTTCTAAAGATTTAGAACGCTCACGCACAGAAACAATATCACCTACTTTTAATGCATATGAAGGAATGTTTACATTGTCTCCATTTACAGTAATGTGCTTATGAGTAACTAACTGACGTGCAGCTCTTCTTGTAGGAGCAATACCTAATCTAAAAACTACATTATCCAAACGCATTTCACACATTTGCAATAAATTCTCACCTGTTACACCTTTTCTTCTTAATGCTTCCTTAAATAAATTAGAAAATTGCTTTTCTAAAATACCATAAGTAAATTTAGCTTTTTGCTTTTCCATTAACTGCACACCATATTCCGATTGTTTACCTCTTCTTCTTTGGTTTCCGTGCTGTCCTGGACCATAAGCTTTTTTAGCTAATGCTTTGTCTGGGCCAAAAATTGGTTCTCCAAATCTTCTTGCAATTCTTGATGTTGGGCCTGTATATCTTGCCATGTTTTCTTCTTAATATAAATTAATTAAACTCTTCTCTTTTTCGGTGGACGACATCCATTATGTGGCAATGGAGTAACATCTACAATCTCAGTTACGATAATCCCAGAATTATGAATCGTTCTGATAGCAGACTCTCTACCTTGACCTGGTCCTTTAACATAAACCTTAACTCTTTTAAGTCCTTTTTCCAAAGCTACTTTTGAGCAATCTTCTGCAGCCATTTGTGCAGCATAAGGAGTATTCTTTTTAGATCCTCTGAATCCCATTTTACCAGCAGATGACCAAGAAATTACTTGTCCGCCTTTATTTGTAAGTGAGATAATAATGTTGTTGAAACTAGCTTGAATGTGCGCTTGTCCTTCAGCTTCAACTCTTACTGTATTCTTTTTTGTTGTTTTAGCCATGCTATATATTATTTAGTTGCTATTTTTTTGTTTGCAACTGTTTTTCTTTTCCCCTTTCTGGTTCTAGAGTTGTTTTTAGTTTTTTGTCCTCTTAAAGGTAATCCCATTCTATGACGAATTCCTCTGTAACATCCAATATCCATCAATCTTTTGATGTTCATTTTTGTTTCAGCTCTCAATTCTCCTTCAACAGTATATTTATCTCCAACAATTGCTCTAATAGCATTAGCCTCATCATCAGACCAATCCTGAACTTTTTTATCGTGAGATACCTTTGCTTCATCTAAAATTGCTACTGCAAAAGATGAACCAATTCCATACACATAAGTTAATCCAATAACTCCTCTTTTGTTTTTTGGTAAATCAATACCTTTAATTCTTGCCATTCTTAACCTTGTCTTTGTTTATATCTTGGGTTCTTCTTGTTAATTACATACACGCGACCTTTTCTCTTTACGATAATGCAATCTTCACTTCTCTTTTTTACTGATGCTCGTACTTTCATTTTCTTATCTATTTAATTAGTACCTATAAGTTATTCTACCTTTTGTTAAATCATAAGGAGACATTTCCATTTTCACCTTATCTCCTGGCAACAATTTAATATAAAACTTTCTCATTTTACCAGAGATATGCGCAACTACTTCATGCCCATTTTCTAATTCAACACGAAACATAGCATTTGACAATGCTTGTGTTATCGTTCCATCCAGTTCTATGTTAGCTTGTTTAGCCATTTATCTTTTTTTCTATTTCTTCAAAACTTGATAATATTTCTGCTTTCCCCTTTCGAACCACAATTGTGTGTTCAAAGTGTGCAGATGGTTTATTATCAATAGTTGTTATTGTCCACCCATCATTATGTTGCATTATCTTTCTTGTACCCATATTAATCATTGGCTCAATTGCTATGACTAATCCTTCTTGAAGTTTTGCTCCTCTTCCTCTTCTTCCGTAATTAGGAACTTCTGGTGATTCATGTAAATTTTTACCAACTCCATGTCCAACCAATTCTCTAACCACTCCATATCCAAAACTCTCAGCATGCTTTTGAACTGCATAGCCGATATCTCCAATTCTGTTTCCTGAAACAGCCATCTCAATTCCTTTGTAAAGCGACTCTTTTGTAACTTTAAGTAACTGTTTTGTTTCAGCATCTACTTCACCAACTTCATAGGTAAAAGCAGAATCACCAAAATAGCCATTCATCACTACTCCACAATCAACCGATAAAATTTCGCCATCTTCAAGAACTCTATCATTTGGGATACCATGTACCACCTGATCGTTTGGTGACATACATAATGTATTCGGGAAACCTCCATAACCCTTAAAGGCTGGAATTCCTCCATTATCCCTAATAAACTCTTCAGCAATTTTATCTAATGCTAGGGTAGTTATCCCTGGTTTTATCAGCCCTGCTATCTCAGCATGGGTTTTTGCAACAAGTAAAGAACTATTTCTTATTAAATCTATCTCTTCTTCTGTTTTATAATAAATCATAATTAACTTATGATTACATCATATTACCAGAAGACTTTCCTTTTATCCTTCCTGAATCCATTAATCCATCATAATGACGCATTAATAAATGACTCTCAATTTGTTGTAATGTATCCAACACTACACCTACTAAAATTAATAATGAAGTTCCTCCATAAAACTGAGCAAACTGCATATTAACTCCTCCAGCCATTGCAAATGCTGGCAAAATTGCAACAGCACCTAAAAATAAAGATCCTGGCAATGTAATTCTTGACATCACTGCATCTAAATAATCAGCAGTAGCTCTACCCGGCTTAATACCTGGAATAAAACCACCATTCTTTTTCATATCATCAGCCATCTGATTAGGATTAACTGTCATTGCAGTATAGAAATATGTAAATAACACAATCATTACAAAGAACATCAAATTATACCAAAATCCACCAAAATCAGTAAGTACTGCAGCCATTCCTTGCAAGCTTTCATTATCAGAAAAACCAACTAATGTGATTGGAACAAACATAATTGCTTGAGCAAAGATTATTGGCATTACTCCAGCAGCATTTACCTTTAAAGGTATAAACTGACGAACTCCACCATATTGTTTGTTCCCAACAACTCTCTTAGCGTACTGCACAGGAATTCTTCTTGTACCCTGTACTAACAGGATAGTAACCATAATTACAACTAATAAAGCTAACATTTCAACCATGAACATTACAAGACCACCACCAGTTGATCCTAATGCAGCAACAAATTCTTGCATTAATGATTGTGGTAAACCAGCAATAATACCAATCATAATTAATAATGAAATTCCATTACCAACACCTCTATCCGTAATTTTTTCACCCAACCACATTACAAACATAGTACCTGTTACTAAAATAATAATTGACGACATCCAGAATGCTCCTGGTGCTAATAAAAATGCTGATTCAGGCAATGTTGCTTTCAAATTAGCAATATAACCAGGAGCTTGACCACCAGTAATTAAAATCGTTAAATATCTTGTAATATTGTTAATCTTTCTTCTTCCACTCTCTCCTTCTTTTTGTAATTTTTGGAAATAAGGAATAGCCATTCCTAATAACTGAATAACAATAGAAGCAGAAATATAAGGCATAATACCCAAAGCAAAAATAGAAGCTTGAGAGAATGCTCCTCCAGTAAACATATTTAATAATCCTAATAAACCATCAGAAGTCTGATCTTGTAAAGCAGAAAGCTGTGCAGGATCAACACCAGGAATAACAACAAAACAGCCTAATCTATAAATAGCTAAAATCCCTAATGTCATCAAAATTCGATTTCTCAAATCCTCAATGTTCCAAATATTCTTTATTGTATCTATTAATTTTCTCATCTTACTTTTCTATAACAGTTACAGTTCCACCAGCTTTTTCAATAGCAGTTTTTGCAGTTGCAGAAAAAGCATTAGCTGTAATATCTAACTTAGCTGTAAGCTCACCTCTACCTAAAATTTTAACTAAATCATTTTTCTGTACAAGACCATTATCCATCAAATCTTGCTTAACAACAGTACCTTTCAATTTTTTAGTATCAATTAAAGCTTGAATAGTATCCAAGTTTACACCATTATATTCAACTCTGTTAGGATTTGTAAATCCAAACTTAGGAACTCTTCTTTGTAATGGCTGTTGTCCACCCTCAAATCCAATTTTCTTTGAATATCCAGAACGAGACTTTTGACCATTATGTCCTCTAGTAGAAGTACCACCTTTCTTAGATCCTTCTCCTCTACCTACTCTCTTACTGCTTTTTATCGAACCTTTTGCAGGTTTTAAATTATGTAATTCCATATCTGTTATTATTCTACTACAGTTACTAAATGCGAAACTTTCTTAACCATTCCTAAAATTTGAGGAGTAGCATTATGCTCAACAATTGCATTCATTTTTCTTAATCCTAAAGCATCTAAAGTTAACTTTTGATCTTTCGGTCTTCCAATTCTACTTCTAACCTGCTTAATTTTAATCTTGTCCATTCTGATTATATTATCCGTTAAATACTTTATCCATTGTGATTCCTCTTTGCATAGCAACAGTTCTTGGGTCTCTTAATTCTAATAAAGCTTTTAAAGTTGCTTTTACTAAATTATGAGGATTAGAAGAACCTTTTGATTTTGCTAATACATCTTTTACTCCAGCTGCTTCAAGTACGGCACGCATTGCACCCCCAGCTTTAACTCCTGTACCATGTGATGCAGGTTTAATTAAAACTTGTGATCCACTAAATTTAGATGCTTGTTCATGAGGAATAGTTCCTTTTAAAATTGGAACTTTAACTAAATTCTTTTTAGCAGATTCAATTGCTTTTTGAATAGCTGTAGCAACATCTTTTGATTTACCTAAACCAATTCCTACAATACTTTGCTCATCACCAACTACAACAATAGCTGAAAATCCGAAAGCTCTACCTCCTTTAGTTACTTTTACTACTCTCTGAACTCCAACTAATCTGTCTTTCAACTCGATATCACCAGAAATCTTTACTCTTTTATTTTGTGCTAATTTTAACATATCTATTTCTTAAAATTTTAATCCTGCCTCACGAGCTGAATCAGCTAATGCTTTTACTCTACCATGGTATAAAAAACCACCTCTATCAAATACTACAGCTTCAACTCCTGCTTTTTTAGCAGTTGCAGCAATTAATTTTCCAGTTGCAGCAGCTTGTTCTGTTTTAGTTCCTTTTGCATCAGCAGAAGAAGCAGAAGCAAGAGTAGTTCCAGCCACATCATCAATTAGTTGTGCATATATCTCTTTATTAGATCTGAACACAGCTAATCTTGGTCTGTCTGCAGTACCAGAAACTTTCTTTCTGATAGCATATCTTACTTTTTGTCTAGAATCTTTTTTTGACTTTATCATCTTATTATCTTATTTTAACTTGCAGCTGTTTTACCAGCTTTCTTTCTAACATATTCATCTACATATCTGATACCTTTTCCTTTATACGGCTCAGGCTTCCTTTCAGCTCTTACTCTTGCAGCATAAGCTCCAACTAATTGCTTATCAACACCTGAAACAGTAACAACAGGTGCTTTTCCTTTCACAGTTTCAGCAGTAACTTTTAATTCTGATGGAATTTCAAATACTATATTATGAGAATAACCAGTTGAAATATCTAAAGCATTTCCAGCAACAGCAGCTCTATATCCAACACCTCTGAATTCTAATTTCTTTGAGAAACCATTAGTTACACCTTCTATCATATTAGCAATTAATGCCCTGTATAAACCATGTAAAGATCTATGATCTTTATTATCAGATTCCCTTGATAGAGTAATTGAATCTCCATCAATTTTAACTGTTACAGCAGTATCGATTTCTTGAGATAATTCTCCTAATTTTCCTTTTACCGAAACAACATTTCCTTCTAGAGTTACAGTAACTCCTTCAGTAATTGTTATTGGGCTATTTCCTATTCTTGACATTTTATTAACTCTTTATCTTATTAGTAAATGTGACAAATTACTTCACCACCAACATTTAAGTTTCTTGCTTCTTTATCAGTAATAACACCTTTAGAAGTAGATAAAATTGCTATCCCTAAACCATTAATTACTCTTGGTAAAGTTTTTGAATCAGCATATTTTCTTAAACCAGGCTTACTAATTCTGATTAATTTCTTCATTGCAGGCATATTAGTATTGTTGTTATACTTTAATGCAACCTTAATATTACCTTGATTATTAGCTGTATCTTCAAACTTAAAGTTTAAAATATAACCTTTATCAAACAAGATTTCAGTAATTGATTTCTTCATATTTGAAGCTGGAATTTCAACAACTTTTTTTCCTGCCATCTGTGCATTTCTAACTCTCGTTAAATAATCTGCTATTGGATCTGTAAACATCTTTCTTTTTCTTTAATTTATTACCAACTTGCTTTTTTAACCCCAGGGATTAATCCAAAGTTAGCCATTTCTCTAAACATAACTCTTGAGATACCAAACTGTCTCATATATCCTTTTGGTCTTCCTGTAAGTTTACATCTGTTGTGCATTCTAATTGGAGATGCATCTTTTGGTAATTTTTGTAATCCTTCATAATCACCAGCAGCTTTTAATGCAGCTCTTTTATCAGCATACTTTGCAACACATTT
>Ga0208947_1000764_pt1 | contig 15235 bp, 12 predicted proteins | sample AOAMet1_04_M0_20_2_FD_188226 | JGI IMG/M metagenome (GOLD analysis project Ga0208947, IMG submission 188226) | Ammonia-oxidizing marine microbial communities from Monterey Bay, California, USA - CAN11_04_M0_20 (SPAdes) | ecosystem: Environmental > Aquatic > Marine > Intertidal zone | place... | reverse complement strand
GTGTTGTTGATGATGAACGCGCTGACCACCACGGCGATGATGGCGAAAGCCAGCAACACCGAAGAGATGATGTCTATGAACTGGTCGAAGTCACTTTGGTCTTCGGCGATCTTGGTGGCAGCTGTGACCACCTCCAACTCGGTTTGACCGAAAGCCGACAGTTGGATCTGCTGATCTTCCGGGAGGCCCGCTAGGACGGCCCTGAACTCGTCTGTCGCCAGGTCAAGGCGTTTCTGGATCTGACCCATTGTCGCGGCCTCGTCCGCTCCGTCTTCGAGGTAGATCGAGATCTCGTCGTAGAGCCCGACCTTGTTGGCAATCTCCTGGGTGGTTTCCTCGTCGAAAAGGCTGAGGTTGGCGCCAAGGTTCTTGTTCTCATCCGGGTCGCCGAAGTTGGCCGTTCCCACGAGGACGAACTGGCGGTTACCGCCAGGCGCACTGACGGTGTAGATCTCGCCAATTTCAAACCCGAAATCATCAGCGGTCTTGTTGTCGAGTGCGAACTCGCCCACGGTGGTGGGGTCCAACACCGACTCGGTGCGGCTTGGGAGGCGGCCATCCGTGAGAAAGAGCTGGCTCCCTTCGCTCACACTCGTCGTGTCTCCGTAGTCGGATCCGTCCGGAGGCGTGACGTTGAAGCCGAACTGTGGTGCCCCACCGTTGGTATCGATCGCTTTGAGATCGCCGGTCTCGTCGATGTAGAGGGGAACCACGTTCCACGCCTGGACCGTCGGCCACACATTTCGGACACCGGGGACATCCGTCAGGAGGTCGAGAACCTCTTCCGGGAAGGGGAGACGGTTGATCCGGTCGCCCCCTTCGTCAATCGACGTTCTTACGACGAGGTCTATATCCCCACTGATGTCGGTAGCGAGTTCGTCGAAGCTGTCGCGGAGCCGGTCTGTCAGGAAGAACGACGTCGACAGAAATGCGACGCCCAGTACAACTGCCAGGGTCGTGAGGGCGAACCGCAGCTTGCGGCGTGTGATGTTCCGGAAGGTGAGTCGGAGCACCCGGTCAGCCGCCGATGGCCTTGATGCGATCGAGAATACGGTCGGCGTCCGGGTTTGACATCTCGTCGACGATCTGTCCGTCGGCAAGGAACAGTACGCGGTCGGCCATCGCGGCGGCACCGGCATCGTGGGTCACCACCACGAGTGTCTGCCCTAGATCGTCGACGGCACCCCTCAGGAAGTCGAGGACTTCGCCTCCAGTTATCGAGTCGAGGTTGCCGGTCGGCTCGTCAGCAAAGACGATTTCGGGCCTACTCACCAGTGCCCGTGCTACGGCGACCCGTTGCTGTTGACCTCCGGACAGTTCATCTGGCCGGTGTCGGAGGCGGTCCTGAAGTCCGACTGTCTCGATGATGTTGACCATCCAGGAGGCATCGGGCTTCCGTCCCGCCAGGTCCAGCGGCAGTGTGAGGTTCTCTTCAGCGGTCAGGGTTGGGATGAGGTTGAATGCCTGGAAGACGAACCCGACCTTGTCGCGTCGCAAGAGAGTGAGGTCTCGCTCGGAGAGGTCGCCGAGTTCAACGTCGCCGATGTGGACGGTGCCCGAGGTCAGGTCGTCGAGCCCCGCCGAGCAGTGCATGAGTGTCGACTTACCCGATCCCGATGGACCCATGATGGCGGTGAACCGGCCCCGTTCGAATTCGACGTCCACGCCATCGAGGGCACGAACTTCGGTGTCTCCGGTTCCGTAGACCTTTGAGCCGCCGACCATGCGGGCAGCAGCAGTTCCCATGGGCGTGGTGCTTTCGCCGGTTTTCGTGGAGGTCATGGAGTCGAATCGTAGGAGTCGAATAGTCAAAAGAAGCAGCCAAAGCGTTAGGGGCGCGTAAAGAACAAAAACCTTGGATCTGGTGTCATCCCGGTGTCGCCGGGTGGCACCTCATCGTGGATCCGTGGTGGGATTTACCCGTGCTGATCCGACCCGCTACCTCCGACGATCTGGGCCGCATGCTCGAGTTGAACAACGCCGCGGTTCCGGCGGTCAATGAACTGACCCTGGATGAGATGGCCTGGTTCTTCGCCGTGGCTCGGTGCTGCGTGGTGGCCGAGGTGCCCAGTTCCACGGTCTCGGGACCAGCGGCCCTGCTGGTAGGTCTCGATGGCCCCGGTGTCGGCTACGACAGCCTCAACTACAGGTGGTTCAGCGAGCGCTTCGACAGGTTCCTTTATGTGGACAGGGTGGTGGTCGATCCATCGGCTTACCGCGCCGGCGTAGGCCGTGCCTTTTACGAGGCGTTCATGGCTACCTCGGACGGGCATACCCACCTGTGTGCCGAGGTCAACACGGTGCCCCGCAACGAGCGGTCGTTGGCCTTCCACGACGCCATGGGGTTTTCGGACGTCGGGGAACAGTCCGATGAGGGAACCGGGAAGACCGTTCGGATGTACGCCCGGGAACTTTGACTGGGGCGTGCCCGGGGCGGGTCTACTCGCTGACGACGGTGGTGCCGGCTGGGCGTCGACCAGCCGATCCGCAGGCCCAGCACGGCTCGACGGGGTCTCCTCGCCAAGCCACTTCACATGACGGGCATACCAGACCAACCCAGTTGGCCGGTTCCGACGGAGTCCCCCTACGGAAGGCGGAGCGCCGATGGAGGGGTCCGTTTCGCAGCGGATGGTCCAACGAGGGGTCCAGGACACGGGGGTCTGGAGTCCTCGGTGTCGACCGGGGTGCCATGCGCGGCACCGTAGCGAAGGCCCGCGCGTCACAGGGTGATACCGCGGCGGGGCGGCGGGAAGGCCGCGTCGCCGTAGCCTGCACCCCGGCTCAGTGCCGATGAAGAGCAACCCGCAGGCTGAGGAGGCCCCATGTCCGACCTGATTCCCGAAGTCGACGGTTCCAACGAGCGCCGGACCACCTTTCCGGCTGCCCCGCCGATGGTCATCGACCCGGCAAAGACGTACACCGCCGAGATGGTCACCTCCATGGGCTCGATGACCATCCACCTGGATCCCATCGCCGCCCCCCAGACGGTCAACAACTTCGTGTACCTAGCCCGCTGGCACTACTTCGATGGGCTGATCTTCCACCGGGTCATCAATGGGTTCGTGATCCAAGGTGGTTGCCCCGAGGGTTCGGGTCGCGGCGGCCCTGGCTACCGCTTCGCCGATGAGTTACCCAAGCCCGGCCGCTACGAGGTCGGTTCGTTGGTCATGGCCAACGCCGGCCCGGACACCAACGGCAGCCAATTCTTCGTCGTTACCGGTCCGAGCGGTGTCGGTCTGCCGCCCGCCTATGCGCTGTTCGGCAAGGTGATCAAGGGCGTCGAGGTGGCGACAGCCATCCAGGAGGTAGCCACTGGGCCCGGCGATCGGCCGACGACCGACGTGGTGATCGAGTCCGTCACCGTGGCCGAGGCCGAGTGATGGGAATTCAGCGAGTCGCCGTGGTTGGCGGTGGCCAGATGGGCGGTGGTGTGGCCGAGCTCACGGCCAAGGCTGGACTCTCCACTGTGATCAAGGAGGTGTCCGCCGAGGCCGCCGAGCGCAGCGAGGCCGGCATCCGACGTTCCTTGGACCGAGCCCTGGAGCGGGGGAAGCTCGACGAGGCGGCCCACGCAGCGGCGCTGGCCAATCTCACCTTCACCACTGATTACGGCGACCTAGCCGACGCCGACCTGGTGGTTGAGGCGGTGGTTGAGTCGTTCGACCTAAAGGCGGAGATCTTCGCCGCATTGGACGAGGCGGTCACCTCGCCGGATGCCGTGCTGGCCAGCAACACGTCGTCCATTCCGATCATCGACATCGCCATGGCTACCGGACGGCCGGAACAGGTGATCGGCCTCCACTTCTTCAACCCGGCGCCGGTTATGAAGCTGGTCGAGGTCATCCCGTCGGTACGGACCAGCGAGGCGGTGACAGCGTCGATGACGGTGTTCGCTACCGACGTGCTGGACAAGGTCGTGGTGGCCGCCAAGGACCGGGCGGGCTTCGTGGTCAACATGCTGCTCGTGCCGTACCTGAACGCCGCGATGAGGATGTACGCCGACGGTCACGCCACGGCCGCCGACATCGACAATGGCATGAAGTTGGGTGCCGCCCATCCGATGGGTCCGCTGGAACTCAGCGACATGATTGGCCTGGACACCATGATGCTGGTGGCCGAGACGCTGTTCGCTGAGTATGGCGACGACTTCTATCTGCCGCCCCCGCTTCTACGTCGCATGGTCGCAGCGGGGCACCTGGGTCGCAAGACCGGTCGCGGCTTCTACGACTACAGCTGACGCGGGTCAGCTGGGGTCACTGCCCGTCGGCGTGTCCTCGATGCCCAGAGCCAGCCAGGCCGCCACGAGCCCCGCGCCGGCCGCCGCCAGGTGCAACAACAGGAACCGGGTGCCGCTCAGGGAGTCGGCCATCAGCGCGGTCAGCACGGTGATGCCGACCGCTGCGCCGATCTGCTGGAGCATGTTCATCGATCCACCGGCGATCCCGATATCGGCGTCTCCGGCGGCAGCGGTGACCGAGTTGGCCACCGTAGGCCGGATGTAACCGCTCCCAGCGCCGGCCAGCATCGCCCCACTGAGAAACATGGGCAGCCATCGCTGCTGGGCGCCCACTCCGGCGAGCACCATGGCAAACGCGAATACCAGCATTCCGGTGACAGCCACCCGTCGCGCCCCATGCTTCGGGTCGTGATGGCCCCCAAGTCGGGCGCACAAGGCAAACGACAGGGGTCGGGGCAGCATCACCAGTCCAATGATCGTGGGACGGAACCCCCAGCGCCGTTCGAGGAGGAACGGCGCCATGACCATGGCCCCCATGTAGCCCGATTGCAGGACCGCCTGGGAGGTCATGGGTCGGGTGAAGGCCCGCCGTCGCAACAGTGCCGGTGGCAGAAGCGGCGCATTGGACCGGTTCTCGACGGCCACGAACAACCCGAGGCTCATGGGGGCCAACGTCGCGGCGACTAGCACGATCGGGTTGGTCCAGCCCCAACTGATGCCCCGGTTGATGGCCAGCAGGAGTCCGCTGACCCCGATGCCCAGGGTGATGGCGCCGGGCACGTCGAAGCGGATGCCGGACCGCCGCGGGGTCTCCGGGGCGACGAGCAGAGCGGCCAACAGGGCCAGGCCCACGGTGAGGCCCTGCACCACGAACAGGATCCGCCAGCCCAACCACTCGATGAGCGGTCCGCCGGTGACGACGCCGACGGCCGGCGACAGGGCGACCACCGCCGCCCAGATGCCGAGCGCCCGGGTCCGGTCGCGCTGCGGGAAGACCGACAGGATCATCGCCATGGCCGACGGGCCTGACGCGGCCTTGGCGGCCTGAGCCAGTGTCCGCAGCACGATCAGCGAGGTGATGCCCCAGGCCAGCGAGGTGGCCAGGGCCAGAACCGTGCCCAGAGAGAAACTGACCAGGTAGGTGCGGCGGTGGCCGTAAAGGTCGCCGATCTTGCCGATGATCGGCGTGATCACGGCAAAGGCCAGCATCGGTGCGGCGATCACCCAGGTGATGATGTCGTCGGTGGTGCCCAGATCCCGGGCGATGTGGGGGAGTGAGGCCGACAGCACGGTGACCGGGTAACTACCAGCTGCGGTGCCGAACAGGGCGGTGATGAGGACGAGGCGTCGGTAGTCCGGCCGTCGGCGGATCCGCTCGCGTGTTCTGGAGAGCCACCGCCCGGGAGGCGGTGCGCCTCGGGCCTCGCCGGTATCGGCGGGATCAGCCTGGTCGTCCATCCGGATCGACCATAGGTGTGCTCCCTGACGGGGTCCCTAGCGGACCCGGGCATGGCCGAGTGGCTACGGTCACCTGCCGTGATGGACGCGAACACAGACTCAGCGACCGGCACCGACTCCGCGACCGGCACCGACACCGCGATCGGCAGCGCCGGATCACCGCTCCCGCTTCCTCTGGCGGTCGGCCTGGTGGTGAACCCCCGGTCGGGCACCGACGTGCGGCGGGCGGTGGCTGCAGCTGGGGCGGTGACCATCGAGGACAAGGCCAACGTGGTCCGGCGCGTCGTGCTAGGGGCCCGGGAGGCGGGGGTCGATCGGTTTGTCGTGCACACCGACACCCATCGGATCGTGCAGCGGGCCACCGAGACCATGCGGGGCCTCGACCTCCACTGGTTGGATCACGAGATGACGTTCACCGAGGAGGACACGGTGGCCGCGGTGGCCGCCATGCGGGACCTCGGCTGCGGGGTGGTCGTAGTGCTGGGCGGTGATGGGACGAACCGGGCAGCGGCGCGCGCATGGCCCGATCTGGTGGTGGTTCCGCTATCGACGGGGACGAACAATGCCTTCCCGGTGCTGGCCGAAGCCACGATTGCCGGGGCGGCGGCCGGCCACGTGGCCACTGGTCGGGTGCCGGTCGATGAGGTGACCCGACGGGCGATGGTGGTGCGGGTCCGGCCCGACGGTGCGTCGGCCCCAGATGATCTGGCGTTGGTCGACGCGGTGGCGGTGGACGATCCGTATTTGGGTTCCTTCGAGTTGTTCGAGCCGGCCAACCTGCGGACCGCTGTTTTATCGCGGGCCGATCCGGCATCAGTCGGTTTCTCCGGAGTGGGTGGACTGATCAAACCGGTGGGGTGCGATGAGGATGCGGGCCTGCTGCTGCGATTCGGCCCGGCTGAGGATTGTGACCGGGTGGTGCGGGGACCGACCGCTCCCGGGCACTACGCCGATCTGGGCCTCGCCGAGGTACGGCGCTTGGAGCCCGGCGAGGAGGTGGAGGTCAACGGACCGTTGCTACTGGCCTTTGACGGGGAGCGGAAGCGGCGGCTGGTGGCGGGCGAACGGGTCCACCTGTCGGTGGTGCGTGACGGCCCCCGGGTGGTGGACGTGGCCGATGTGATGGCCCGGGTGGCCGCCGACGGCGCGTACGTGTTTCCGGGGAAGGTCTGAGTTCCGGAAGTGGGCCTGAGGGTTCCGAGGAAGGCTTGAGCCGCTGGCCGTGAGTTGGAATCCGACACCGAGTCTGTTCTCTGAGTCGGGTTTTCGGGCCCGGTTTAGCCGGCCAAGAGTCCGGGCACGTCTCCGAGCCGATCCACGATGGGGAACTCCACGGCGGCCAGTTCGTCAGGGTCGGGTTCCTCGAACACCCAGGTGGTGGTGTGGGGCACGTGGATAGCCCATCCTCCGATGGCCAGGACGGGCAGCACATCTGACTTCACCGAGTTGCCGACCATGGTGAACTCGGCGGGGTCGACGTCGTGGCGGTCCAGCACGTCTCGGTACGTCTGTGGGTCCTTCTCGGGGACCACTTCGACCCGCCAGAACCGGTCGGCCAAGCCACTGCGTCGGACTTTGCCCAGTTGGTCGCCTAGGTCGCCCTTGGTGATGAGCAGCAGTCGGTGGGTGGAGCCCAGGGCGTCGAGGGCCTCGGGCACCCCGTCGAGTAGTTCGATTGGATGGGCCAGCATCTCGTGGCCCCAGCCGACGATGCCGGCCAGTGAACGGGCGTCGATCGCAGCGTCGGAGATTTCGACGGCGGTGAGCACCATCGACAGGACGAAACCTTTGATGCCATAGCCGTGGCGGGCAATGTTGGCCCGCTCGGTGGCCAGGAGGGCGGCATCGGCCGTCTCACTGTCGGCCCACGGGGTCATGAGGTCGCGGAAGCGTTGCTCTACCTCGTGGAAGCGTTCCTCATTTTCCCACAGGGTGTCGTCGGCATCGACGCCGAGTACGGGCAGCATCCGGTGAGCCTAGGGCTCGTGGGTGTCCCCTCCGGAGGGCTTGGCGGTCAGGTGGAGGGCCGGGGGTGTCCCCGTCGAGAAGCAGGTCCGGAAGTACCTTTGAGCCCCATGCGGGATCTGTGTATGCGTTCGGCCTGCCTGGGCCCGGCTGACGTCCTGGTGGTGATGGACGTTTCTGATCTGACCTTCACCATCCACGATCTCGCCGAGGTGGATGGACCGGGTGCCGTGGTGCTGTGTGCGACGCACATCGACCGTCTCCGGGCGCCAGTCGGGTGGGAACTGATCGATGCCCGTGGTGTCGGCACGGTGATTCCGCTGCCGGCGCGCCCCATGACCACCGACGAGGCGGCCGGCATGGAGGGCAACAGGTCCAGCGAGGTTCTTCGTCCGGTAGCCGACGTGGAGCCCATCCGCCCTGGTGTTCGATCGGAGGCGGCGGTTCATCCCCTCGAGAAGGCCCGACAGGCGGTTACCGATGCCGACGAGCCCGTCGCCGAGTTGATTCCCGACACAGAGGAGACCCCGCTCCTAGCCAGGGCTTTCCTCGGCGTCGACCGGCATCCTGCGACAGGTGGCGCGACGCCCGCCGGTTCCGGCGGTCAGTCGGGAGAAGAGCCGCTCAACCGTGAGGACCCCTTCGCCGGTCACCAGTGGGACCAGAGCGACGAGTGGGACACGGAGATGGCGGCGTCGACCGCTCCTGAGACCGGTTTGCCGGCGAGTCCGCAGATGACGGGCCAGCTCACGTTCGGTGGCGACCCGGTCACCTGATCCCGGCTGAGTCAGCCTGGCCGTCTAGGCATCTGAGTCAACTAGGGAACGACTGCTTCGGCGCAAGCTGCGGGTTCCCCGGTTCGGGGCTGAGAGCTACCGCTGGATAGGTTCGCGCCCGGCTCCGGGACCGCCCGGATAACCATGTGAGCCGGGAGTGATCATGACTGAGGTGACCGAAGCAGAGGTCCGGGAGATGGCGCGGCAATTGGTGGCCGACGTGCCGCCGGACCAGGTTGACCAGTTCGAGTTCCGGGGCGCACAGTTCGATCGCGGCCTCGCCCTTGTGCAGTTCCCCGAGGGGCTGGGTGGTCTGGGTCTGTCCAGCCGGCGGCTCCAGACGGTGGTCGACGGTGAGTTGCGGGCTGCCGGGGTGACCTACCACGATCTCAACATCAACCCGATCGGCATCGGGATGGGTGCGCCGGTGGTGCTCACCTACGCGTCCGACGAACAGAAGCAGCGCCTTCTCCGTCCGATGTACACGGGTGAAGAGGTCTGGTGCCAGATGTTCAGTGAGCCCGGCGCTGGCTCGGATGTGGCGGGGCTGTCCAGTCGGGCGGTTCGTGACGGCGACGAGTGGATCGTCAACGGCCAGAAGGTGTGGACGACGCTGGCCCATGTATCTCGGTGGGGGATGTTGGTTGCCCGAACCGATCCGGATCAGCCGAAGCACAAGGGACTGACGTACTTCCTGTTGGACATGGAGTCCGAGGGCGTTGAAGTTCGGCCCCTGCACCAGATCACCGGTGAAGCCGAGTTCAACGAGATCTTCCTGACCGACGTGCGGATTCCCCACGACCGGGTGTTCGGCGAGGTCGGCAACGGCTGGGCCGCGGCGGTCACCACGTTGATGAATGAACGGGTGGCCCTCGGTGGTGGCGTGCCGAAGAAGGGTTCGGGCCCCATCGGCGACCTGGTGAATCTGTGGGGCGAGACGAGGGACTCGCTGGACCCGGTGACGCGGACTGTCATGCGCGACCGGGTCACCGACTTGTGGAGTCAGGCCGAGGCACTTCGCCTAACGAACTGGCGGGCCCGGGAGACCTCTAAGTCAGGCAACCCCGGCCCCGAGGGGTCGGTCACCAAGATGATGTCGGCTGAGATGAACCAGCGGATCTACGAGACCTGCATGGACCTCCTGGGTGCCGACGGAATGGTTTACGAGGCCGGATACGAACGCAAGCGACCTACCGGCCTCCGGGGGCCGGGCATCCATCCCAGATACGCATTTCTCCGGTCTCGGGCCAACACCATCGAGGGTGGAACGTCCGAGGTCATGCGAAACATCCTGGGCGAACGGATCTTGGGTCTGCCCGGCGACGTGCGGGTCGACAAGGAGATCGCCTGGGCCGACGTGCCCCGCAACTGACCAGTCGACCGGTCATTCCCGTTTCGGTGATCCGGCTGCCGGTCGCTGACTTCTCGCGGGTGCTCCGCCCCTTGGCCCCGCCCCGTCGGGGGAGGGGTGGCAAACTCTGACCATGAAGAAGTCCGCGGTTGCGATGGCTGTGTTGCTGGTGGCTTCGGCCTGTGGTGGTGGTTCGGACACCACCTCGGCAGCAACGACGGTTGCCCCTGTAGCAACTCAGGTGCCGACCACAACTGCAGTGCCGACAACAACGGTCGCCGCGACGACGACTGCGGCACCGACTGCGGCGCCGACTACTACGACGGTGCCTGCAACGACTGCGGTAGCGACCACAGCCGCGCCAACCACGACCATGGCACCGGCCACGACCATGGATTCAACCAACTTGTCCGAATCCGTTAACACGCAGGTAGTCGACGGCTACGACTATCGCCTTGACGATGCCAACGTCTTGAACCATCTGAGGCCTGACAACGAGGCGTGCATTTTCCATTCGTTGGGTGACGCCACCTTCGAGGCGCTGCGGACACGCCCCATGGGCCAAGCAGAGACCGATCAGGTCATGCACTGCTTCGGCCGTGGGACCGAAGACGGCCAGGTGGTGGACCCACCACAGCCTGCGGGCGACCCGCCACAACCGGCAGCTGGTGTTTGGGAAGGGCCAACTATCTGCACCAGTCACGGCGTCTTTTACCAACCGCCGGCCTTCGGTGTGGCGGTCGGACAGCCGATAGCTGATCCGACAGCCACCGTTCTCGACGACGGTCGGATCCGCCTTTACGCCTTCGCTCAGGGGATCGGCATTGTGAGCGCAGTGTCCGACGACGGTCGGGTGTTTGCTGAGGAGCCGGGGGTCCGAATCGCCGGGACTGAGGCCGGGCAGCCGCGCGTGTGGCGCCTTCCCGACGGCCGATTGCGGATGTACGTGAGCAAGGTCAGGGAGATTGCGTCATTTACCAGCGACGACGGTCTCAATTTCATCAAAGATCCGGGGGACCGATTGACGGCTCAGGCCGCCGGTCTGGCGGCTATCAGTAGCCCGTCTATCGTCGAGGTCGAGCCGGGTCTCTGGCGGATGTATTACTCCACCTTGGCAGTGCCAGGTACGGGACCGGGTGGCAAGCAGTCCGGCAGCGCTACCTCTACCGACCTCCTTGAATGGACCGTTGACCCCGGCTGGCGCCTGGGAGAGGGAGCGCCGCACCTCACGGACTCGGCTGAGCACCCGTTCCCGGTGATTGCGGCCGATGGTTCAGTCTCACTGTTCTATGGCAAGTTCCGGGCCTCGCAGGTAGGTGCACCCGACGGCCTATGGCGCGCCACGTCCGTCGACGGTCTGACCTTTACTGACGAGGCGTATACAGGCCTCTACTTCGGGAACGACCCGGAAGTGCTCCTGCTGCCGAGCGGCGAAAGGATCATTTACTACGGAAACTTTGACCCGGCGGTCGGCGGCCAGTTGCTTTCGGCGGCTTGTACTGAGTGGTGAGCAATAATTTCACATTGCTTATTGCAAGATTGCAAAGGAATCTCAATCGTTGGCCCCGCTGCCCGACTGTACGTATCTACACCGTGGGCGTCAGAGACACCCACCCCCCCCAGGGGAGAGGGGTGGAAAACTCAGACCGTGCAGAAGGCCCTGACTGGCGTGGTCGCTGCGCTGCTTGTGGCCTCCGCCTGCAGCAGTAGTAACGAAACCACCACTACAGCGGCTGCCGCTACAACGATCGTGCCGACTCCTAGCCAGGCGCCGACAACAACCGCTGCTGTGTTGACGAGCACTGCGCCCCCTACAACCACTTTTCAAGCAACCACGACCACTACCCCAACAGCTACACCCACCGTGTTGCCTACAACGACTGTGCCCGTCGTGACGACACCTGCGGTAACGACCACGACTGGCAAGCCGGTGTCTCTTGGGTTTGAACAGTTCTTGGCCAGAGGGTCCTGGGCAGTGGGGGTGCGGACTCTGCAGTTGGATGACAGACCTGTGGAGGTTTGGTATCCAGTTGAACGAACTGCCGTTGAAGGCCAGTCCTCCGAGATATTCGACAGCATCAACGTGATCTCTGAGGTTCTCCGACCGTTCATTCCCGGAGATCTAGGTGGTGAAGTCGACACAGGCACCTATCGGGATGCTCCTCCGGCAACCGAAGGTGGGCCGTTCCCAATCGCTGCCTATAGCCATGGCAGCCCTGGCTATCGACAAGCCGCCACATTCCTGACCGGCCACCTAGCAAGCCACGGTGTCATCACGATCGCTGTGGAGCACCTTGGTCGAAGCCTTTCCACGCTCTTGACCCCACTTGCGGGAGCCGGTACCCCCGAAGACGACGTAGCGGATCTTCTAAACGCTCTTGATCTAGTTGGTAGTGACTTGCGACTCGGTCCGGTCGTGGACACCTCGCGCATGGTGGTCATTGGCCATTCGGCCGGTGCGAGAACTGCGGCTCTGGCTACCGCAGATGATCGGGTAGTCGGTGTTGCCCTTCTTGCAGGCGTTCCACAGGAACTTGCAACCAACCGACCGGCTTTGATGGTGGCCTTCGAAAACGATGCGCTGGTCGACCCGGCAGGCATCTGGAGCCTCCATCAGTCCGTCGACAACTCAGTCTTTGTGAATATCGCCGGAACCGGCCACGCAGCACCGATTGACGCCTGCCCCTTGATTCAGGACCGAGGAGGACTCACCGAATTACGCGAGGCGCTTGGAGAGGCGATAGTCCGCGCCGGCGAGGACGGCTGTCTACCTAAGGACACTGACGCCCGAGCTGTCCATGATCTATTGCGTATCTACATCACGGGCTTTGTCTACGAAGCCCTTGGTCTTTCAGAAGGGCCGGTCAACCTGACAGCTGAAGCCGCTGATCTTGTGGCGGGTGTCGAGGTGAAGACGTTCGCACTTAGATGAGACGGTCATCCCAACCAACCAGGTAGCAGTGGTTGATCTAGACGTCTTAACTCTTGGTGGCTGCCAGTGCGATTTCGCCGAGAAGGCCATAGGACCGCACGTCCCGGCCCAGCCGGGAGGCAGCCAACCGGCTCTACGAACGCCTCGGGTTCGAAAAGCGGGAAACCAACGTGTACCGGCTGACCATTGACTGACCGCAAAGGACCGTTGGCCGCGGCTTAGGCAGCACCCTCCAACGTGGTCCATACTCGAACGCCAAACCTGACGATGACCGAACTCCTGACCGGGTGAGAGGCCCCGGCCGCAACCAGCCGAGTATTTTGAAAGACCGTTCACCGATGCGTTTGTTGACAGCACCGCAGCTCCGTGGAGAAGGACCCCAACGCTGAGTACCACCAGCCGACAGGCTGAAACCGCCAGCCCCGCCGAGGGCCGCTTCGATCCCGACGCTATGCGGGACCGCTACCGCGTCGAGCGGGACAAACGGCTGCGCGCCGACGGAAACGACCAGTACATAGAGGCCGTCGGAGAGTTCGCCCACTACACCGACGACCCGTACGTCGAATCTCCCATCGACCGGCCGCCGCTCACCGACGAGGTCGACGTGATCGTCGTCGGAGGCGGCTTCGGCGGCCTCCAGATGGGAGCCCGCCTCCGCGAAGCCGGCGTGGAAGACCTGCGGATCATCGAAAAAGGCGGCGATTTCGGCGGCACCTGGTACTGGAACCGGTACCCGGGAGCCCAGTGCGACATCGAGTCCTACATCTACCTGCCGCTCCTCGAAGAAGTCGGCTACATCCCCCAGGAGAAATACTCGTACGCCCGGGAGATCCTCGACTACAGCCGGCGTCTCGGCGAGCACTACCGGCTCTACGACGGGGTGATGTTCCAAACGGAAGTCACCGGCATGACCTGGGACGAAGACGCCGCCCGGTGGATCGTCGCCACCAACCGGGGCGACGCTCTGCGAGCCCGGTTCGTGGCCATGGCCAACGGGCCCCTCAACCGGCCGAAACTCCCCGGCATCCCCGGCATCAGCGACTTCCAAGGCCACGCGTTCCACACCAGCCGATGGGACTACGACTACACCGGCGGCGGGCCCGACGGGGACCTTGACCGGCTGGGCGACAAGCGGGTCGCGGTGATCGGCACCGGTGCCAGCGCCATCCAATGCGTGCCGTTTCTCGGCGAGACAGCCCAGCACCTTTACGTGTTCCAACGCACCCCCTCGTCGGTGGATGTGCGAGGCAACGAACACACCGACTCCCAATGGGTCGCCGGTCTTCAACCCGGATGGCAGAAACAGCGAATGGAGAACTTCAACGGCCTCGTCTCCGGCGTGCCCCAAACCGAAGACCTGGTCGACGACGGGTGGACCGATCTGATCGGCATGATGATCCGCCGCTTCCGCGACGCCCAAGCCGACGGCAAGGCCGACATTGCCGAGATCCTCGAGATGGCCAACTTCGACAAGATGAACGAAATCCGATCCCGGGTCGACGGCCTCGTCGACTCCCCGGAAATCGCCGAGAAACTCAAGCCCTACTACCGGATGTTCTGCAAACGCCCCACGTTCAACGACGAGTACCTGCCGGCGTTCAACCGACCCAACGTGGAACTCGTCGACACCGCCGGGAAAGGCGTCGACCGGATCACCGAACACGGCCTGGTGGTCGACGGAGTCGAATACGAAGTCGACTGCATCATCTTCGCCACCGGCTTCGAAGTGGGAACCTCCTACGCCCGCCGGGCCGGCTACGAAATCATCGGAAGCCGCGGCCAGACCCTGTCCGAAAAATGGGCCACCGGCATGTCGACACTGCACGGCATGCAGAGCCGCGGGTTCCCGAACTGCTTCTTCATGCAAATCAGCCAAGCCGCGTTCACCGCGAACTTCCCGCACCTCCTCGACGAACTCTCCACCCACCTGGCCCACATCATCGGCCACGCCCTCCACCAGGGAGCGGCCACCGTCGAAGTTTCCGAACAAGGCGAAGAAGCATGGGTAGCCACCATCGTCGAAAAAGGCCTTGGCGCCATGGGAACGCTCGGCGGCGCGGACTGCACCCCCGGCTACTACAACAACGAAGGGCAAGCCCGCGAACCAAGCGCCATCCAGGCCGCGCCCTACGGGGGCGGATCCATCGAGTTCTTCCAACTCCTCGAAGGGTGGCGGGCCGACGGGAACTTCGACGGGTTGGAGTTCACCAACTGACCCCCGGCGGAACATCCGCCGAAAAACCCGGACCGCAGAACGAGAAACGCACCGACCACCACGAACTCAAACGACGTCGATCGTCCTAGCCCTCAGGACGAGTGGGCTAACCGACTGTCCGAGTGGTTCGGCAGGTTTCAACCGATCCCAATGATCAACTCGCCGTTGCTGCCAATCCGATTTCGCCGAGGAGGCCAATGCGCTCGATCTTGTGCCCATTGGCCGGGAGGCAGATAGTCATCCCGTCGATGCCGGTGTCCATGCACGCCTGGAGTTTTTCTCCGACGGTGTCGGAATCGCC
>Ga0208947_1000761_pt1 | contig 15253 bp, 9 predicted proteins | sample AOAMet1_04_M0_20_2_FD_188226 | JGI IMG/M metagenome (GOLD analysis project Ga0208947, IMG submission 188226) | Ammonia-oxidizing marine microbial communities from Monterey Bay, California, USA - CAN11_04_M0_20 (SPAdes) | ecosystem: Environmental > Aquatic > Marine > Intertidal zone | place... | reverse complement strand
TTTTTTCTTTGGATAATAGTACTGAAAAATCCATTCTCTAGGACTTGCTGCTTTGCCAGTGCATTGTGGCCAGAAACTTTGGCCATCGAGTGTCACATCAGGCAGTTTCGCGTTTCCAACTTCGGCTAGCGTCGGTAAGACGTCTGAGAAGTCGACGAGGTCATTGGTTTCAAAGCCAGCGGTAACAGTTCCAGGGCAATTAACGATCAAGGGCGCATGGCAACCGCCATCGGTTGGGTACGCTTTCTCTCCTTTGCGGGTCTCGCCTTTGTATGGATAGGTCAGGTTGGTGTGTGTGCCGTTGTCGGTTGTAAAAATAACAATTGTGTTTTCCCGCAGACCGTTTTTATCAAGGGTATCTACAAGTCTTTGAACGCATTTGTCCATGTAGCTAACCATGTCACGATAGTTGTCGGAAGCGTTTTTGTGGTTTCGGTTTTTACTGTCCGGCGTCGGGAGAAACGGTGAGTGTACTGAGAGCATTGGATAGTAGGCGAAAAAAGGTTTGTCCCTTTTTTGCTCAATAAACTCGATGAGAAAGTCCGTGCATATTTTCGGTCCATAAGAGTTCTCATCAATCGGTACTTTTTTTCCATCGCGAAGAAGGCTTGGGTTCCAGTACCGCGGCCGTTCTGTTCCGGGGTAGTTCCAAAGACAGAAAGTATCAAAACCGCAATCGGGCGCGAGCGCACCGTTGTTCCCATGAAGCTGCCACTTTCCAGCGATCGCTGTGTCGTACCCGGCATTTTGCATCATCGTGCCGAAGGTCTGTTCTTTGGGGTCAAGTTTTCCAAAAACAGTGTAATTTCGAATGTTGTCCCGACCGGTCATGATTTTGACACGACTCGCGGTACAAACGGGTTCGGAGTAGCAGAAGTTAAACTTGACGCCAGTTTTGGCAAGTTCATCGAGGCAGGGTGTTTTGAAATGGGTGCTGCCATAGCAACCAATGTTATCGTAGGCGATGTCGTCCGCCATGATTAAGATAATATTTGGTTGCACTCGTTGCGTAGACAAATCATCGGCTTGCAGTTGCGAGAGCGAAAATGTGATCACGGTTGTTGATAAAAGTACCAACCAAAGTCTAGCTATCATGAGAGCTTTCCAGGTTTTGGAGAGGGAGTGACTAATCGATCAAGCGGATTTGCTTTAGTATCGCATGCCCCTCGGGAGAGGTGAGGTCGATTTTGCCGCGAGTTTTTTCGTCGATAAGGGTTACTTCAAAAGTCGCGATCTTTGACCAATCCAGTTTTTTATTGTCAGCACTTTTGAAATCTCCAGCGGAGATAATAAGTTCTCTTGGTTGATCACCGGCAATGCGAGTCGTGTACGAGAAACTGCCAAGGTTATTTTCACGACTCAGGAATTGACTACTGATGTTCAAACGAAGCGCAATTTGTTTTCCTTGTGGATCAATTTCAATTGCCAATTTCTTGTTCGGAGATCGATCAAGTTGAGGGTTTTGAAATTTGTAGGTCTTGATGCTCCTTTGATCGCGACTTGACCAATCTCGAGAGCCGTTGCTAAAGTCTTCAAAAACCAGGGCAGGGTCAGCTAAATTTACGAGTGAACCTAGATTGATAGATTCTGGCACAAAAGATTGTTCCTCTGAATTGAGGACGAAAGTGTTAGTTTTGCCACGCTCGAGTGCTTGTGGTTTATCCAGTTGGTAGCGACAGATTGCGAAGAAATAGATTGGCAGGTCAGCCGGTAGCGGGGCTTGGGCAGACCAAATCCCCTTCGCCGACTTTTCGTTGGCTCGGATCCAGAAACGGGTTCTGGAATTTGGATCATAGCTGTAATAAATTTCTGTATTTACAAGCCTGTCTTGATCACTTGGCGTTACCGTAAATGTGGCGGAGGGAATGAAGGAAGCCGTGTTGATACTCAAGTTAGAATTGGGAGTCGCGGGGATTTTCTGATCAATGCCCTTGAGGTATTGATCGAACCAGAGATTGAGCGTGGCCCATTGCTCGGGCCCTGGTCCATGGTTTTGGTGGATGTTGGTGGTGACTCGCCAGTTTGGGTGCTTGAGTAAATCCATCGATTGGTAGATTCGCTCAAAGGTAGAATGGAAGTCATTCGAGGAGCTAATAAACATGACCGGACATTTGACAGATGGCCAGTAGGCACTGGCGTCAATGGTATTTTTATAAAGTTCTAAGTTTTGGAAATGAGGCTTGATGCTGCTGCCTTGAATTCCGCCGGGAAAATCAACGTATTTGAATCCGGTTCCACCTACAAATGGGGCGACTGCCTTGAGCCTTTCGTCGATTGCGGTAAGCGCCGTAATCATTCCTCCCATTGAAAACCCAGTAAAACCAATTCGGTTCGGGTCGACCTCCGGTTGTTGTTCAAGAAATGTGATCGCTCGTCTGCCTGCGACCGTTAGGAGGAACCAGTTTGCGTTGCGTGGACTCGGCACTGGGTCGATCGAGTAATCGTCGGGTAGAAGGTTGCGTTTCCAGCCTTGGCGGAGTGCTTTCGAATAGAACCGTGGCCCTTGCGAGGGATCGACTTTGCCCCAGTCCGTGTTAACCGCGATGTCCTTCTCCATTGGCCTGCCAAGCCAATTGATGTCGACCGTTGCGAATCCCTGTTTTGCAAAATAAATACCACGTCCACGTTCGGCTCGTTGACCTCCTCCGTGGCTCCACACAAATGCGGCGTTTCGTTTGCCGTTATCGGGATAGGAGTAGTAAGCTGCTACTCTCGATTCGGTTCCCTTAAACGTGCCGACTTTAAAAGTCAGGTACTGGGTGACGACTCCCTCTGTTTTCCATTCCTTGATGACCTGAACATTGAGAGGCTCTTTTCGAGCGTCATAGTCCTGCCACAACTCAATTGCGGTTTTTGGCACCTCAGCAGGTGCGGAATAAGGAATGAAGGTTTCTTGCGCGTCAATTGAGAGACAGCCAAGACTGAGTGCAAAGAGCAAGACGATTGTTTTCATTTTCATCAATTCGTACCAACGGGCTAAATAAATGCTATGACTCTTCCCAACGTAAGTGCTGGGAAGGAGTCAGAGGCATTCAAGCCGTTTAAAATTTTTAAACGACTGATTTTGAGTTCAAAGTCAATACTTTGTTGAAATCGCTGATTGCTTATTTTTGCAAATCAACCATGGCCGCTCCCATGCCGAGACCGACGTTCATGTAGGTTTGAGCATTGCCGCCGTAGTGGCCATTGGAGGCGCCGCCTTGGTTGACGGGGTGGCTGTAGAAGACAGCACGGTCTTTGGGGCTGGCTGCGGCCCAGGCGAACTTGCCTTCGATGATCATCTTTTCAGTGCCTTTGGCGTCGTCTTTGTTGGTCTGGCCGAGGGTGGCGACAACCATCGGGGCATTGGGCGCGTTGAACTCTTTGCGAAGGGCTTTGTGAAGGTTGTTGAGATTCTTTTCGTACATGACGGCGTGACCTTCGTTGTAGCGGTCCTTATCGCCTTGCCACCAGAGGAAGCCGGCGACTTCGTAGCCAGTTGCACCGGGGTAGTGTTTGTCGAGATCGGCGAGGACCTTTTTGGCACGGGCAACATCGCCGTCATACTGAACGCCGGCTTTCCAGCCAATTGGCTTGGGTTCAGTGCCTTTTTCCCAGCGATCGGGGCTTTGGCCGTAACCGGCATAGACAAAGGTCTTCTCGGTCTTTGATTTTTTGTCCATCACTTTGTACTCATAGGACGGGCTTCCCGGAGGCAGAATATCCCAGCCGAGGCTGCGGTTGCCGATGGAGCTCTTGAGGATCATGACCGGTTCGTCGAAGTGGTTGCCGAGATGGTGTCCGATGCCTTGTTCGATGCCGATCTTACCGCCCGAGACGGTGAGCCAGTCATTACGGCGAACGCCGCCGCGGCCGTCGGGGCCACCGCTGCCCTGAGTATGGATGTTGCGAACGTCTTTGCGAACGGTCCAACTGCCGGAATCGTCGACCATGAAGGGGTAGAGGCTTGCGGTCTTGGTGGCATGTTCGAGCGTACCTTCCTTTTCCGCGCCTGCGACTTTGCCCATTTCCAGGGTGTTGGACTGACCCATGATGATGAAGACTTTAACCTTCTTGCTCATGTCGGCAGGTTTGCCATCAGGGTCGGGTAGTTGCTGAGTAGCAAGTGCGTTGGTCGACGCACAAAAAATTGCAAAAGTTAAAATAAGAAAAGGTAGTTTTAATGAGCTCGCTTGAAACATCAATTTTTCCAATCGGTGTGGATTCAAAGGTTTGTGAAAACTGGCTGTTGTAGTGTATCTGAAATTAGTTGCTTCCCAAAATTTGTGGTCGAAGTTGGGTGATATTGCCTCGATTCATTAGAAAAAATGACTCGCGCATGATACCTGATCGTTGTTCAAATCATGGGTCCGTCAGTGGTTTGCATTAATTGCGACACGATCATTAATTGCTTTGCTTTGCCATTAGTTCGGCAATCGAATCCGCGAAAGCATCTCCGAGTCGTACAAAGAAAGCTCCGCTTCCGAGATAGTGATAAGGGCGGTCGCTGCCAACGGTATCCCACTCGTGGTAGTGCTCGGGCCAGCCTTTTTTAAAGACGTTGTCGGAGTAGTGAGAGTACTCGGTGTAGCTTTCTACTGCAGCAACATTGTCTTTGAACTCGGGAGCTTTGGCTGCCTCTCTTTGACCGACCGATACCTGATTCTCCGCAACCTTTTCCGCAGTGACTCCAGTTCCAAGAACACCAATCACAAACGGCATGTTAGGCTCGTTGTATTCTTTGCGAATCTCTTTGATGAAGGAGATCATGTTGCCTTTATAGTTGTCTCGAAATTCAGGTGAAAACTGATCGTTATATCCCTGGAACCAAACAAAACCAGCGATCTTGTAACCCGCCTCTGCGTCGTACTCAGGATGATTGTCTTTTAGATTCGCGAGTACTTCCTGAATGGTGTCATTCATCATTCGGTAGTTGAGACCGGCCTCGTCCATATTGAATGGCTTGGGCTTCCGAGGTTCGCGCGGCTCACGGGGTTTGGGGAGCTTCTTGCGAGCCTTTTCATCGGCGGTTTTCATCTGCTTTTCGTAGGCAGCCAGGTCGACTTTGTATCGCAACTGATCCTGCGGGAATGATTTAACCGCAGCCTCATATCGTTTCAGATTCTCACTTGCCTTGGCCTTTGCCTCAGCGTATTCAGGAGTGGTCTTAAAGTCAGGCAGCGACGGTGGGCGAAAATTGTAGTTCAGCGACTTGCCGCCCCATGAGGTTTTGATAAGCAGAATTGGACCGTCGACCTTTTCTGCGATTGATAAACCGAATCCATACTCTGGCCCAATTTTAGAATCATCGGCACCGTATCCAATTCCGAGTTTTCCTGATTTCTGATTTCGATCTGCGATTGAATTGATGTAAACACGATCGGACGTCGCGCAGGCCGCGCTGACGTTTTTCTTATAGGCTTCGTGCGCTTCTTTTAACTGTTTTACTTTGGCTTCGAGAGCTGTTTTTTCAGCACCATCTGCCATTTTCTTAATCTTGTCGTTAGAGATTCCGCCAGTAAGTTCATCAATTTGTTTACCGAGCGTTAGTTGGTCTTCGAGTGTCTTCCTGGAAATTCCGCTGTTGCTGTCAAACACCATTTGTACAAGGCCTTGATCGCGGGAATCGCTCGACGGAAACAGTGTCGCAATGGTGTGGGCTCGCGCGTGGCCAACGGTATTTGACTGGCCCGCTAGGATGAAGATTTTTAGCGGCTCTTCGCCAACGACCGGACTGGCACTAAACAAAAGCAACGAGACGATAGCCAATAGGCTGAATGTTTTAGGGTGCTTGAAATTCATAGGTGAGTTTTCTTTCGGTAGATTGCGGATACCAATCATTTGGAGATTCGGCCTAAGAGTCTCCAGCGGAAGGAATTATTATTCTGTTGAGATCAATCCTAGCAGTTTCTGAATCAAGCCGTGGCAAACCTTGGTATTTTTATTGGGAGCCAATTGGCACTGATTCCCAACGCTGAGACAGACACGATCGCAGGTCAGAGCCACATGTGGTTGAGGAGTGCAAGGAATTCATTGCAAAGCGGTTAGTGGTTGAGCGGGGTTAATTTTTTAAATCCTGCTCCGCTTCCAATTTGATGTTTTTTAAGGATTCATCTTCTGGTTTGAATTCGAGCCCTTTGTTGGCATAGATGAGTGCTTTTTGCGGTCGACCATTGTTTAAGCACATCAGGGCAGTTTTTCTTATTAACCAAACTTTCCCCGGCGTCATTTCAAGGTCAAATTCCATGAGGCGAATCGCATCGTCGGTAAGTCCATCCATGGCCAGTCGTGTTGCCACGGTTGCGTTGGCTCCGCCCCATCCAGCAGGCTTCCCTTTGGATTTAAACCACTTGATGGCCGCTTCGACACCCTCATTTTTTACCATTTGATACATGCGTTGTTGTTGAGTAACACGAGGCTTTCCTGGCATCCGGTAAGGCTGGTCGGTGACGACATGGATTAATTCTCCACTAAGCCGTACTACCGAATTCCAAACTTCTGCGGATCCTATCATGTCGCCTTGATTGCAAAGTACGATGACAAAGGCATCGTCATTCACGAGTCGATTTTCCATGGCTCGAAATCCATTGATCGCACCGCCGTGGTTGATGATTTTGGTGGATCGTTTAGTCACTGGATGCCTTCGGCTATAGATTTGCCAGCCATACCCGTAATTGCTTTGAGGTCTACCTCCGGCCGCTTTTACTTCTGGTACGTCTCGATTGGGAGTGAACATCAAATCGCGATACTTCTTTTCCAATAGCTGGTCGGAATACAAAGCACGATCCCAAAGGAACATGTCTTCGACTGTCGAATATAACGCGCCGGAGGCTCCCGGCGTTGAACCCATGCTGATGAAGGCTGCATTTTCAAGACCGAATGGGCCGTATGTGTAGCCGCTGGCTCGTTTTTCGATAACGGTTAGATTTGAGTCGAAGCCACTGTTCTTCATTCCCAGCGGGTCAAAGATTCGCTCCTGAAGATTTTGCTGGAAACTCTTGCGAGTTACCTTTTCGATGATTCTTCCAAGAATGCAATAACCAGCATTACAATAGCTGTAAATGGTTCCCGGTTCATTGGCGAGATCTCCGCTGCAGTGAAGTTTAATGAACTCATCAGGAGGGAAGGATAGCCGTGAAATAACTCCCCGATAATCAAAACTGGAGGTGAAGTCTTTGATCCCGGATTGATGCGACATTAAATGATGCAGCGTGATTTTTCCTCCAGTGTCCTCGCGATAATAAGGTAAATGCTTGCTGATTGTATCATCGAGTTTAACTTTGCCTTCCTGAACTAACTGCATCACGAGCATGGTGCAAAACTGTTTACTTACCGAGGCAATTCTAAATTTAGTGTCGGTAGTGTTGGGGATGTTCCACTCATGGTTAGCCATCCCGAAAGCTTGTTTGAAAATTACCTCGCCTTTATCGGCTACGAGTACTGCACCCGAAAATAGACCAGTTTCGGCGGTTGCCTTGCACAGTTGTTGAATTGCCGCTGCTTTATCAGAGCCGACTTCTAGGTAACCCTTGGGAAGTGCAGGTTCTTTATCCTGAGCAACAACCGAATGGTTTAGTGCAAACCACCCTAGTAACAAGACAATTTGTAGACGTCTACGATTCATATTTTCTTTCGGCGAGCAAGTAATTATTTAGCTGTTTCGGCATTGGGAAGTGGCAAGCCAAGCTCGTCACTGTTGTGTTGGAATCCGTTTCCATCGAAATCTACATAGATTGGATTGCTTACGGCGATAGGCGGGCGTTTGCCGTAACGTCTTCCCATCACCTTTTCCATGGTCATGCCTTCGCCGATGGTTGCGACGATTAGGTGAGCGTCTGAGTCAATTGACAATTCAAATGAAGAGTTGAATTTTTGGACTGCATCAATTTTGCCAAATAATTCTGGCGACTCTCTGCGCGTGTAATTGTGTTTTTTACTGGGTTGGCCATTGATGAAAATTTGTACGCGATTGACATCTAACCAGTTGGGGCACTGCACGGTGATGTTGAGTGTTATTTGACCATCGTTCGCGACGAGGGAGTCTCCTGGAATTGCTATCTCAGGGCTTGAGTTGGATTGTCCTGTGACCGACAGGAAAGGTCCGGTCGACATGATGATGTGCCCGGATTTAACTTGTTGCACCATTTCGTCCGTTGAGATCTCTTGAGGGTCGTCAGTGCTGGAGGCAAACCAATTTCTTCGCCAACCGCTACCGTGGTGGTTGTAGTGTGAGTCGGTATTGATAATGCCGGGAATGCGGTAGCCTTGATTGATTAATTGGAGCCACTGAAACATAGGGATTCGCATGCGACGCGCACTGGGAGGATTGTTAGGTATATCCTGAAAGATTGTTTCTAGTGGATGGACTTCGATGACGTCTGCCCACTTCAGCATTCCGCGGAATCCTTTGTCGGCAACACCGTCGGTATCGAGATCGCCATAGATTTGGTGCAGATTAGGGTGATTCATTTGAACCAATTTCTCAGATTGGTTGTCCCACATCGCGAGACGTTCAATTTGCGTGAGCGGGTTATACGAGAACCTTGGACCTCCTCCGTTCTGCGTGTTGGGTCTCCAGATAAGCGGGAATGAGTTTTGGTGGTTCACTGGCGTCGGCGAACCCGTTAGTTCAATTCCTGTGCAGGTTGCGAGTAGATGCTCCAGGTTCATCTGTTTCAGGTGCGGTGTGTAACTGTCGATTCGATTGTGCTCTGTACAAGGTGCGAACTCGATATTTTCGCAAAGCAAATTTTCGACCCGCCCATATTGTTCCGAGGTGTTGTCACCCGAGGGACTACTGTGGCTATGTAGGTCGGCACTGATCCAGCCGGTTGTATCCACAACTCGATCGAGTTTCACATCGAACGGTTGGATCTCACCAGCGACAACTTCGAAGTCTTTTCGAACGCTGTTGTATTCTGGTCCGCGGCTGAAATAGACCTCATACTTTCCGGGGTCGAGTGGGCAATACAGACGACCGTGGACAGAGTAGACAAGGTTTTCAACGAATGTCCGGGCACTGCGAAGTCCGTAGTTGGGGTTCTCACCCTCAGTAGCGTAGATTGTCGCTTTTGCTGGAATTAGATTGCCTTCACCGTCTCTAATTTCGGCAGAAAAGCCACTGACGTTTTTGAGAGATAGTTTTACGGTGCTGTTCTCTTGGCCAGCGGAGAATGAAACCTTGGTTCCTTCATATCCGATCGCTGAAACAGTGGCGATATAAGCGTCGGGAGTGAGCCTTGCGTACGCGATACCCTTGTCATCCGTTTGTAAAGTAAATGGTTCTTCGTTTTTGCCCTGATCGCTATTGGTGCGTAATTCAATTTTCGCGCGGCAAACGGCGTCTATTGTCTCATTGGGATAGGCTTCGGGTGAAACGATAAACTTGTGCATTGTTGGTGAATCGGCGGAAGAGTTAACAATGGCCTCGAGGTCGATTGGGCTGGTCGCTGGGTAAATGCGAACCTGCCATTGAAGTTGGCTGTCGGTGCGGGCAACATGTTCGTCAGTGTATTGCAGGCGGCTAGGTCGACCTTTTTTCCAACTTGGCGGTTTTGCCGTCAGGGGGATTTGAAAACCAATCGTTTGACGAAAGAAAGAATCTTCGCAATAGGCGACATTGCCGGATTGCTTAAATTCAAACCAGCCGTCCGCTCGAATACCATCAAACGGTTGAATGTTATTGGCAGAGTCTCCATTGATAGTAATGGTTGATTCGACGAAAGCCTCTCCGTCTTTTAGACGGTATTCGACGATGGCGGTCGTATCATCCTTGGCCACTGTTTTGGAGGAGCGGCACTGCCAAAATACAGTATCACCATCGCGTCCGAATTTCACCAAAGCTGGATCTTGAAATAGATATCGACCCGAGGTGGGCGTGTAAGCGCTCAACTGGTCATTGGATGGTTCATTGAGTGTTAAATCTAAAATCGACCCACCAATTTTCCGAATCGTGAAGTTCGCGTCGCGAGTTGGAAGCGGTGCGGCGATGGTAAGGGAAATAACTTCATTTTTAAGTAGATAGTCGCCATAGATCCAATCCACTTCCTTACCCAAGATGTCCGGTGCGGATTCAGGGGCGATGGCGTAAACCTCGGCAACGCCTGTTTGCCCGTCGGTTTGTGTTTGAGCGAACGTAAACGACATTCCAGTAACGAGGAAAGCCAAGGATGTAAGAATGAGTTTTGTCATGTAGGGCAGGGGAGGGTCGTTAAGGTGGGTGGATGGAAATTATTTAGTTTGAACAAACACTTTGGCTGAATCGGCGAAGGTCGGAATCTTGATATTCTTGCCAACGTTGCGGGCTTTCACTGAATACTGAACCTTAAACTCAGTAAACTTACCTGGCACTGGTCCGGGATTATCGTGTGCCCGGATTTCTTCTGAGGCAGTTACTTTGCAGAAGCCTTTGGGTAGTTTCTTGGTAAAAATCGGTTGCGGTACTTCGGGGAAAATTGCGTCAGAGTGCTGGTTGTTGATCCAGTTTTTTAAATTTTGCTTGGTTGTCGTGGGGGCAAATTGGTAGAGATCGCAGGAGAGTGGAAAAGATTGATCTTGGTTGTCGATGAGGATTTTCAGCACCACATTCTGTTTTTCGAAAGTGTAGAAAACGAGTGTGTTTCGAAAACCAAGCATCGAATAGGCAACCTCGTTCTTTGTAGGTTTGACTTGCTCGGTTGCGACGACGTCGTTCAGCGATGCCCAACCATGCCCCGGCGTTGACTTCAAAGCCCCTCCTTCGATTTCCGGAATCTGAGCAAGCGGTGCCAACGTTGTAGCCCAGGTTGAATGCTTTGCTGCCATTTGAGTGACGATCTCTGGGTGATCTGCCGCAACATTATGTTCCTCCTTCGGATCTGATTTTAGATCAAATAACTGCCACGGATCTTTTTCGTATTTTTTATAAAGCCGCCAGTCTTTCCAGCGAGCAGCGATCAGATGCCGACGAACGGCATCTCCCGGTTCATTGTTGAGCCAGTACAAATATTCATGAGCGTCGCCTGTATTCTCGCCTGTGAGGAAAGGCAATAAATCAACGCCATCGCAATGTCGAGGGATGGGTTGACCGGCGAGGACGGCAATTGTGGAGTAAAAATCAAAGTTTGCGATCAGACCTTCGTATGTTTTCCCTCGGGGAATTGTTCCGGGCATGGAAAAAATAGTGGGGACGCGTACCCAGCCTTCTTTCTGAGTGCCGATTCCTTTTCCTCCTGTGTAAGGGGCAGACGATCCTCCCTCGCCTCCATTGGCTCCGTTGTCGCTAGTGAAAATTACTAACGTCTTTTCCCGCAAGCCATGTTTTTCGAGCGCCTTGATGAGCTTGCCCACTTGGTCGTCGACTGACACGATCGCACCGGCAAGCTTTCGACGTTTTCCTGTGGCGGTCGTTCGCGCCATCAATCGCTCAGGGGCTTCGATGCTTGGCGAATGGACTGCTTCGGGAGACCAATAGAGAAAAAATGGTTCTTCTTTGTGGTGTCCTACATAGTCAACCATTGAGTCGCCGTCGTAATCCGTTAACCATACGGTTTTGCCGGCTGCGTTAATGCAAAAGTATTTTGAGCCACTCTTTTTTGTTGCAAGTTGTTTTACACCATTTGGCAGTTTAGCAATTTCCTGTTTGGTGTATTTTTTCTTTGGAGGGGTTTTTGCGATTTGGTTGAATCCAACCTGAAGCGGGCCTTGTAATTTAGTGCCGATATCCCATTTGCCGATTTGCCCTGTAGCATAGCCATTGTCTGCGAGAAATTTTGGAAGTGTTGGTCGATCTTCCGGGATAGGAAGCCCCCGCGACATGCCGTATTTTCCAAACCGTTGGCCGTACTGGCCCATGATCATGCTGCAGCGGCTTGGGCAGCAGGGAGGATTGGTGATGTATGACGCTGTACACTGAACACCATCGGCAGCCAAGCGATCAATGTTAGGTGTTGGGATGTCTTGGCAGCCGAAACAGCCGAGGTCACCGAATCCGAGGTCATCGATGTAAATCAAGATGACATTAGGGGGGGGCTGATTCGTATTCACTTGGGGAGGCTGGTCAGGGCTCTCTTCAGCCAACGCTTGCGCCGTTAAAACGAAAAAAACGCAGAAGAGAATTCGAGTGATTGTTGTCATTGAGAGTGCCTTGACTTGTACGTTGACTACGCGATGTACACCTCGCGAGGCTATTGTTGATCCGACAGATACTAATTCTTAAGGCCCAAAAGAATACAATTGTGTTTTGGTGGACTCGCAGTGCGCGGTCGCTTGCCTTGGGGATCGCAATTGGCTGTCGTGCTTTACGTCATTTGATTGTTGCAGATCGCCAAGTGTTCAGCCACTAATTTTCGAGAGAAGTTTTGTGGTCGGCTTCACTTAGCATGCGAATTCAATGAGAAGTCGGATTCATCTTCCAAGGAGTCGAAGACGCTATGGATCCATTGGTATTTCACAAACGAAATTCGCACCTGCGTGCTCATCGTTGACCAGCGTTAACGTCCCACGATGAGCCTCAACTATTCGCTTGCTGATCGCAAGGCCAAGCCCCGTGCCTTTTGTTTTTGTGGTGAAAAATGGCTCAAAGACAAGGTGACTGTCAGAGTTGGGAATCCCCGGGCCATTGTCAGAAATGACGATTTGAAACGCGTCCTTTTCGTTGCCGTCGTGCTTTAGATTCACCTGTATTTTTCCATGTTGGGAATCGCATGCAGTACGCGCATTTTCAAGTAGATTCCAAATGACTTGTCCCAAGCGAACGCGATCGATCTTAACGCTTTCCGGAAAGTCATCGGTGGTCTCCAATGAGAAGGAGATGTCCGCCTGTTTTACAGATTCGGCGTGGGCGATTGAGATTTGTTGCCACGTTTCAGAGATTAACGATTCAAGATTCGCTTCTGATTTCTTGATGACGATCGGGGCCGCATAATCACGGACTTCATCCAAAAGTGAATTGAGGTGGTCGAGCGCGTTTTGAACTTTGTGAACTAATTCCAAACTCTCGGGTTGCTCTCTGACGTCGAATTCGAGGTTGGCTAAGCACGCATGACTCTTTTGCAACGCGTTACGACTTTCATGCGCCAGACCCGCCATCATTTGACCAATCGCTGCAAGCCGTTCATTTTGCACAAGCTTTTTTTCTACGGTTTTTACATCGGAGATGTCTCGAATGATTCCTGTAAACAGCTGTTCGTTATGAAGGTGGATTTCGCTGACGGCGAGGTGGATCGGAAACACGGACCCGTCCTTCCGTCGACCTATAACTTCTCGTCCAATTCCAATGATCTTGCGAATCCCTGATTCTAAATATTTAGCAAGATACTCATCATGATTTTCGTGATAGGGAGTCGGCATCAACATGTTGATGTTGTTACCTACTAATTCTGAATTCGAATACCCAAACATTTTTTCAGTGCCGCGGTTAACGGCGACCATAACCCCTCGCTTGCTAATGGTGATAATTGCGTCAACAGCATTATCCAAAATCGCTGCCAATTGCTCCTGGTATACCGGGTTTGATTTGGGTTTTTGATTCACGAGCAGTTGATGGGTTGGAGTTCTTGGATTTATGAATTCAGTATACAGCACCCTTTTAAATTAGTGCTTGAGTCAAAGTTCATTGATTACAATTTTCCTTGATGGTTTTCTGCAGTAACGCCAGTTTTTGAAATACAGTTCGGCAAGTAGTTTCCAATTTTCCTAAGTGGAGGAGAGTAAATGTGCAAAGATGCTAATCTTTCATTTTGTTCTAGGTTACCAAGAGAATGGATATCCATGTCATTTGAGCTAACACTGCGACCCGCAATTAATGTTGTCTTTTCAAGTTTGCTCAGTAAGCCGTCTGCGTGCCGTTTGTATGTGACCTCGGTAGCCGTTCCGGTGATGATTTTGACACCGCATGCGGAACCAGCATGATCGTGGATGGGAGTTTGTTGTCCCGGTTCAAAACAGAGCAACAGAGCTTCGTAATGAGGAGTTCGGTTGATCAGATTTCTTTGGTATTTAACATGTTCAAAGCGGAGATAGGGAACGATAGCGTTTTCGACGGCCAATTTTCCCAGAAGGTTTAGAAGTGTTTGCGGAGGAATAGAATCGGCAAGCCGATCGAGTTTCTCGAAGAGTTCGTTTAACAGCATGGCTGGTTATCGGCTCTGGGACAATGACTAAAGTGTGGATTGAGGACGCTTCGTTTTTAAACTTGAATCGCAGTAATTGTCAGATTGCTTACTCAATGTTCGATTCAAGAAACCAGCGAGGGATTTTAAATTGCCTTGACGAAATCAAGTCATTGAAGGCCAAGCTTCTGACGGGCGATTTCAAAACACGTCGACCAATCCAGAAGCTGGGTAGTGAAGACATGCGTTGAATAGCTTGCAGGTGGCACTTTGGTTTTTGTCAGTTATCCGATTTCGAATTTTTCAAGTAGACGGTACAAGGAGCGGCGGTTGATCCCCAACGCTCTTGCTGTTTTTGTTTTGTTTTGATTGCAACGCGAGTAAGTTTCCTCGACGTGCATTCGATTCAGTGTTTCCAAGTCAAGTTTTGAGGCAGACGTCAGGCTGTCATTGGATAAAGGCGCGGCAGCGACCTGGGAGGTTTGTAAAATTGCATTCGGAAGATTTTGCAGCTCAATTTTATCTTCCTCCGCGAGAACCTTCGCTCGCTCAATCGCATTTTGAAGTTGCCGAATATTTCCCGGCCAGCTGTACGATTCGAGTCGGCTCATGACTTCGTCACTGATTTTCCAATCTGGCCCGGCGAAGAACTTTGCCAAGAGTGGAATGTCGCCTCTGCGGTTCCGAAGCGGTGGAACATGGATTCCGAGGACATTGATACGGTAAAACAGGTCTTCGCGGAAATTTTTATCCGCGACGTCTTTCTCTAGATCTCGATTGGTTGCAGCGATCACACGAACGTTAACCCGCTGCTCTGTTACTGATCCGACACGTCTCATCGTTCCGTCTTGAAGGATGCGTAATAGCTTAACCTGCAAGCCACCGGACATTTCTCCGAATTCGTCGATAAATAATGTTCCTCCGTCGGCCAATTCAAACAGCCCTTGCTTCATGGCGATAGCGCCAGTGAACGCACCTTTCTCGTGCCCAAATAATTCACTTTCAAGCAGTGATTCTGTCAGGCTTCCACAGGCAACCTCAACGAGTGGGTGCCTTGAACGAGAACTCCTGCGGTGAATTTCTCGCGCGAGTAAAGACTTCCCTGTGCCGCTCTCTCCTGTTATCAAAACAGTTGCAGTGGTCGGAGCAATTTTCTGAATGACTTGTGAAACGTCGCGCATCGC
>Ga0208947_1000757_pt1 | contig 15290 bp, 8 predicted proteins | sample AOAMet1_04_M0_20_2_FD_188226 | JGI IMG/M metagenome (GOLD analysis project Ga0208947, IMG submission 188226) | Ammonia-oxidizing marine microbial communities from Monterey Bay, California, USA - CAN11_04_M0_20 (SPAdes) | ecosystem: Environmental > Aquatic > Marine > Intertidal zone | place... | reverse complement strand
TGAGCAGATATTTTGCGACCTTTTTTTAATGGAATATAATCTCCATATTCTTTAATTACATCAATAACTTTTTGTTCTTCCTTTACAGAAATCCCTTCTTGAGTATAGTAACCAAATTTTAAAGTTTCTCCCCAAACAATCTTACCTGAATCTACATTGTCATTTGAAGTCAATAGGTTTAAAAATGTAGATTTTCCTGTACCATTTTTGCCAATTATTCCAATTCGTTCATTTCTTTGAAACGTATAATTAAAACTGTTTAATATAATTTTTTCATCAAATGATTTTTGAACTTTGTGCATTTCAATCATCTTGCTTCCTAACCTTTCCATATTTATTTCAAGCTGAACTTGGTGGTCGTTTCTTCTTTGACTTGCTTTTTCTTTTATTATTTTAAAATCCTCTATTCTAGATTTTGATTTTGTAGTCCTTGCTTTTGGTTGTTTTCGCATCCATTCCAATTCTTTTTTAAAATGTATCTTATTTTTATGTGCTTCAACGTTTTGCTGTGCAATTCGAGCTTCTCTTTTTTCAAGGTAGTATGAGTAATTTCCTCTATAAGTATAGAGTTTACCATTATCTAGTTCAATTATCTCATTACAAATTCTTTCTAAGAAATATCGATCATGAGTAACCATTAATAATGAGATTTTCTCTTTCGAAAAATAATCTTCTAACCATTCTATCATTTCTAAATCAATGTGGTTAGTCGGCTCATCTAAGATTAATAACTCTGGTTCTTTTAGTAGTGCATTACATAAAGCTAATCTTTTGATTTGCCCACCTGATAAACTTCCTACTTTCGCATCTAAATCATTAAGCTTTAACTTAAATAAAATTTTCTTGTATTGTTTTTCATAATCCCAAGCTTGAGTTTGATCCATTGCCTCAAATGCTTTTTGATAACCTTCTTGGTCATCTGGATTCTCCAGGGCTTTATCGTACTGAGCAATAATTTTAAGAGTAGGGTTTTCAGCTTTTAATATGCTTTCTTCTACTGTTAAATTGGGATTTAAATTTGGCTCTTGTGGAAGGTAAGCTATTTGAGTTCCTTTTCTGAAAATTACATTTCCGCTGTCAGGTTTATCTTTTCCTACAATTATATCTAAAATAGAAGTTTTTCCACTTCCATTTTTTGCAATTAATGCTATTTTCTGTCCTTTATTTATGCCAAATGAAATAGATTTAAATAGTACTTTTTCTCCATACGATTTAGAAATATCTTCTACAGAAAGTAAGTTCATAAAAATTCTATTAATTACAAGATTATCAAAAATACGCAATCAAAAATGATTTGTATTTAGAGCTTATTCATGTTTAGCTCTAGAATTTAGTTATTACTGGGGTTTTTTATAATTGCACTAATCAATGATGTTAGACTATTTAAATCTCGATAATCCATAACTTCAACTGGAGAGTGAGAATATCTACCGGGCCAAGATAATGGAATTGATGGGATTCCATAACCAAGGAATGCCTGCCCATCTGTTCCTCCTGCAGTCATTCCATATTGGACTTTGATTTCATTTTTGTTTGCAATAGTTTGAATTTTTTTTAAATTTTTCCTGCTTAAAAAGTTAATACTTTCTAATACTCTAATTACTGCACCATCACCCAATGGAGAGTTTGCAAAAGATTCATCGGAGTAGGGGTCATCTGATGAAACATATGTGTCTATTGGGTAAACTGTGCTTATGTCGGTAAGGTTTTTTGCAGCAAACGTAGAACCGATTAAACCAGCTTCTTCAGCAACTGACCAAATAAAAGTAACTCGTTGATTTAATTCATTGGGATTTAAATCTTTTAAACTTTTAAGCAATGCAGCGCTTCCTACTCTGTCATCAAAGCCACGTGCAGCAGCTCTATTCTCACTAATTCGAATCATTTCCTTAGGCATAGTTACAGTTGTAACTCCTATCTTTATTCCGGCTGCTAAAGCTTCATTTTTAGAATTAAACCCAGCAAACACTTTCAGAGGTTCTGAGCTTAATCTAGTTAAGGAATTTCTGTAGTCAGCTCTTGGTTCGAAGACTCCCTGAATAGGATTTTTGTCAGTATGAACTAGAGCAGGTTGGGCTTCCCAAATCCAAGGAAACATTCGTCCTCTCATTTTTAAAATAAGTCTACCATCATCGCTAATAGAATTAACGAAATAACCCGTCTCATCCATATGAGCTACAAAAGCTATATGTTCTTTTCCCTTTCCAAATGTGAGTACTATATTTCCAACCCTATCTATTTTAGGTTTTGCCCAGTTAGGTAATTCGTTTAATATTAGTTTACGAACACTTCCTTCATCATAACTTACACCATATTTCCCTATTAATTTAGAAACTAAATTGTGTTCTTCATTGAAGCTGTCATATGAGGTTTTAGAAGTTTCATGCTTAAGTTGAGGCACTTCAGCTTCCTTAACATTGATGTCTAAGACTTTTAACCAGTAATCAATCATATTTTCAACATCCGAAACAGCTACTAATTCAATAGGACTATTTTCATAAAGACTTGGTAATCCAATTTCATAAATATTTTCACTATTGAAATTAATTGTTGAGGCCGGGTTTCTAAAGTCTATTACAGGCTTAGTTTTTACCAGGTTACTTCTCTTCTTTGAAATCAAATTATTAGCTAACAAAGTTTCTTTCCCGATCTTCTTGGATTCTAAAAAACGATTGAATCTATGAATTTCATTGAATGGACCATAATTGTTAATCACGGCTTCAATTCCCTTTCCATTTAACAATTCAAGTGTCGTCCAAGCAAATACAATCGTTCCTTTAAATTCAATTTCTTTTATGCTTTTTGCCACTACAGCTAGAGCAATTGCAGCAGCTTTTGACTTTATGGACGGTGCTGCAACATATGAATTATTAATTGTTACAGGTTTTTTGTTTAAGGTGACAGGGTCTAGTAATTGAATATTTCTTGTAGCTAATTCTGATGCTGAAGTAGCTCCAACATCTAAATAAATTTCATGCCAACTAAATGGTGGCTTCATGCTTTCTGGATTTGCTCTAACTCCATCAAAATGAGCTGAGCGAACTGTAGAAACTCCAATTAAAGATTCTGTTTCAGTATTTATAATAACTTCATGCCCTTGTATAAATTGATGATAAAGATTTCCAATATATCCAAACCCTAAAGGATTGAGTTTTATAAATCCATCTTGTTGTATTTGACTTATAACATATCCTGGCTCGTCTAAAGGAACTGTAATTAATCTTTTTGGATGACCTGATCCTAAAACCATGATTAGGTTTCCTAATCTGTCTTTTTTTAATTCACCCTTTTGAAACAAATCTTGAATGTATGAAGCAGCCTGTTTTTCTCTTCCGGTAATAGATGAGGTTTTTGAAAATTCATTTAAGTGTTCAATTAAATTAGGATTTCCTAATGTATGTTGTGCCAGAATGAATTGACTGCTAAAAAATAATGTAAAAAGTAATATTAAATTGAATTTCATCGTTATTTAAAGTTAAACCTATTTTGTCTAAAAACAACATAAAATAACAAACCCACTCAATGAGTGGGTTTGTTATTGGTGGAGTCGGAGGGATTCGAACCCTCGTCCATACAAGTAATAAAATTACCTTCTACAAGTTTAGTTATCATTAAATTTTCGAAAAAACACTTGGTTGATAACAACCAAAATATTTTCCTTATCACTTAAGCTTTAAGTTTTATCCAGTGCCAATAAAACTCTAGATTAACTCTATGGTATCTCATAAATAAAAACTGTCAATCAAAGTTTTTAAGAGACATCCAGCTTCTCAACCTAGTTGAGATTCGCATTGACTTACTATAATTCAGTCAATTATGCAGCTAGAGCGTAGTTATTTTCGCCATTTAAAGGTTAAAAATAAGATTTACGAGTTTATTCTCATTGCTCGACTTGCAAATAAAAATATTAGTCTTGCTGTCAATACCAGTCGACCCCAATATATCAATGTACTTAAGTGTGCAAAGATATGATAATTAACTAAATTTTAGATGTAGCTTCCCTAAGTGTCAGTAAGTTCTTTAAAAGCTGTTCGAGATTATTAATGTTTAGCATATTTGCTCCATCACTTTTTGCTTTAGATGGATCAGTATGTGTTTCTAAAAAAATACCATCTATATTATTGACAATTCCTGCTCTAGCAAGAGATTCAATATATTCTGGATTTCCACCAGTAACTCCAGATGTTTGATTAGGTTTTTGAACTGAGTGAGTAACATCTAGAATAGTAGGTGCAAGTTTTTTTAATTCTGATATGCCTCTAAAATCTACGATTAGATCATTATATCCAAATTGAGTTCCTCTTTCAGTTAGCATAACATTATCATTACCAGATTGTCTAACCTTATCTACAGCATACTTCATGCTTTCAGCACTCATGAATTGACCTTTCTTAATATTAACTATTTTGTTTGTTTTAGCTGCACTAACAAGAAGATCTGTTTGTCTAGCTAGAAAAGCAGGTATTTGAAGAACATCAACATACTCAGCTGCAATATCTGCCTCATTTTTATCATGAATATCAGTAATAACAGGCACACTAAATTCAGTATTAATTTTCTTTAAAATTTTTAAAGCTTTCAAATCACCAATACCTGTAAAACTATCCAGTCTAGTTCTGTTTGCCTTTCTGTAACTTCCTTTAAAAACTAATGGTAATGATAGTTTTGAAGTAATTGATAAAAGCTTTTCAGCAATTTTAAAAGCAATCTCTTCACCTTCTATTGCACATGGACCAGCTATTAATAAAAACTTATCTTTTGGTATTTCGTTTAAAATCATACTAATTATTTTCTTTTTACTTCAAAGATACTACCATCTTCACATTTGTATACTTGTCCTTCTAATTTAAGAATAAGATTATAATCATGAGTAGCAATAATCATTGAAGTACCCATTTTATTTAGCTTTTGAAATAAAGTGATTATCTCAGAACTTGTTTCAGGATCTAAATTACCAGTAGGTTCATCTGCAATTATTAATTCTGGCTCATTTAGCATAGATCTTGCTATTGCCACTCTTTGTTGTTCTCCACCAGAAAGCTCATTTGGAAACTTTTCTAAAGGAGAATTAATCCCTACAAGTTCAAAAACTTTTTTGATTTGATTATCTATTTTATTTTTATCAGCCCATCCAGTAGCTTCAAGAACAAATTTCATGTTGTCATAAATATTTCTATCTACAAGCAGTTTAAAATCCTGAAAAACAAATCCAATCTTTCTTCTTAAAAGTGGTATTTCTTTGTTATTAAGATTATTAATATCATAGTTTAAGACTTTAAATACTTGAGATTTTGAAGGAACGAGGTTACCAAAGATTGAATTTATGAAAGTTGTTTTACCACTTCCTGTTTTACCAATTAAAAACTTCATCTCTCCTTTTTGAAGATTGAAATTTACAGCTTCTAAAACATTTTTATTATCGATAGAAATGTTGGTATTTTTTATCTCGACTAGTTGCATATATTCTTAAAGCCAATGTAATAAAATATTGTAATATTAAATTGTTAATTATTATTTAGTTTTTTGTTGTATCATATCTTTCATTTGATTTAATTTGTATTTTATTTTTTATGACAAAGAAAACATATATACTTTTGTTACTATTCATCTCATCTTGTTCTGAGCAAGTTGATCTTATTGTGTATAATGCTAATGTTTATACAGCTGATCCTGCTTCAGAAAAGGTTACATCATTTGCTGTTAAGGATGGTAAATTTATTTTTGTTGGAGATGACTCTGTAACTTCTAAATATTCTTCCCGTAATACAATTAATGCAGAAGGTTTACCTGTATATCCAGGATTCAATGACTCACATGCTCACTTTTACAATTTAGGATTCTTTAATAATCAAGCAAATTTAAAAGAAACTAAAAGCTTAGAAGAAGTCGTTAATAGAGTAGTTGAGTATGATAATAAAAATGATAATAATTTTTTAATCGGAAGAGGCTGGGATCAAAATGATTGGAATAATAAAACCTTTCCAACGAACGATTTATTAAATGAAAAATTCCCAGACAAAGCAGTTGTTCTTAGAAGAATAGATGGTCATGCTTATTTAGTTAATGACTATGCATTAAATTTAGCAGGAATTGACCTATCATCTTCAATTGAGGGTGGTGAATTTTTAAAATCAAAAGGCAAACTTTCAGGTATTCTTATTGATAATGCCATGAGATTAATTGACGATATTATTCCCTCTCCTACTAAAGAAGAATCTATTAGAGCACTTTTATCTGCTCAAGAAACAGCTTTTGAAAATGGTTTAACATCGATTTCTGAGGCGGGTATTTCTAGAAGTCAAATAGAGTTAATTGATAGTTTACAGAATGCTGGTATTCTGAAAATTAAAATTTATGCCATGATTGAAAATAATCCTGAAGATTTGGATTACTATTTAAGTCAAGGTCCATTTAAAACAGACAGGTTAAATGTAAGATCAGTTAAAGTATACGCAGATGGTGCATTAGGATCGAGAGGTGCTAGCATGATAGATGAATATTCTGATAGAAAAGGATATTTCGGTATTATAAGAACTCCAATTGACTCAATAGAAAAACTTGCTTTTAAATTAGCAGGAACTAAATTTCAAATGAATACACATGCCATAGGAGATAATGCTAATAGAATTGTGCTTAATGCTTACAGGGATGCATTGTTCAATTATAAAGATCCAAGATGGAGAATAGAGCACGCTCAGGTAATTAACGAGAATGATATTGATTTATTCAATCAAAAAATACTACCATCAGTTCAACCAACTCACGCTACTAGCGACATGTATTGGCTTTATGATAAAATAGGAGTAAAAAGAGCCAAGTTAGCATATGCATACAAAGAGCTTTTAATTAGATCAAAAGTTATTGCTTTCGGAACTGATTTTCCTGTTGAAGATATAAATCCATTAATGACATTTTATTCAGCAGTAGCCAGAAAAGATAAGAATGGATACCCAGATGATGGATTTCAAATGGAAAACAGTATCAACAGATTAGATGCTTTAAACGCTATGACTATTTTTGGTGCTTATGTAAATTTTGAAGATGCTGAAAAGGGAAGTATTGAGGTTGATAAATTTGCAGATTTTATTATTCTTGATAATGATATCATTGAATCAGCTGAATCTAGTATACCCTTCACCAATGTTGTTGCTACTTTTATAAATGGTGAATTACTCTTTAATAGAAGATATAATTAATATATATGTGTGGAATTGTTTGTGCCTTTAACTTAAAGGGTGATAATGATCTAATTAGGTCAAATATTCTTAAAATGTCTCAAAAATTAAGACATAGAGGCCCTGATTGGAGTGGTATATACTCATCAGAAAATGCCATTTTAGCACATGAGAGACTTGCAATAGTTGATCCTACTTCAGGTAAACAACCGATTTTATCTGAAGATGGCTTGAAAGTAGTTGCTGTTAATGGTGAAATCTATAATCATAATAGCCTTAAAAAAACTTTCACTCCTGATTATAATTTTAGAACTGAATCAGATTGTGAAGTATTATTGGCACTTTATGAAAAAAAAGGTGTCGAATTTTTAAATGATTTAAATGGAATTTTTGCATTTGCACTTTATGATTCATCGAAAGATACTTATTTCATTGCAAGAGATCATATGGGGATTATTCCTCTTTATATGGGATGGGATAAGAATGATGTTTTTTATGTTTCGTCTGAACTGAAATCTCTAGAGGGTGTATGTTCTAAAATTGAACTCTTTCCTCCTGGTCACTATCTTGACAGTGACAGTATGAATTTAAAGAAATGGTATAATCCAGAATGGGTTTCATATGATAATGTAAAGCAATCAAATACATCTATCAAAGCTATTCATGATTCTTTATCAGCAGCTGTTAAAAGGCAGTTAATGAGTGATGTTCCTTATGGCGTCTTATTGTCTGGAGGTCTTGATTCATCTATAACTTCAGCATTAGCAAAGAAATTTGCATCTAAAAGAATAGAATCTAATGATAAACAAGATGCTTGGTGGCCTCAACTTCATTCCTTCTCTGTTGGACTAAAAGATGCTCCTGATTTAAAGGCTGCAAAAATTGTTGCAGACCATATCGGTACTGTCCATCATGAAATAAATTTTACAATTCAAGAAGGGATTGATGCTATTAGGGATGTCATCTACCATCTTGAAACTTATGACATAACAACTATTAGAGCTTCAACTCCAATGTATTTGTTAGCTAGAGCGATTAAATCGTTGGGTATTAAAATGGTTCTTTCTGGCGAAGGTGCGGATGAACTTTTTGGTGGATATTTATATTTCCACAAAGCTCCTAATGCAAAAGAATTTCATGAAGAAACAGTAAGAAAACTAGATAAACTTCATCAGTATGACTGTTTAAGAGCTAATAAATCCCTTGCTGCTTGGGGAATTGAGGGTAGAGTCCCTTTTTTGGATAAAGAATTTATAGATGTTGCTATGAATATAAATCCAGAAGATAAAATGATAAAAAATGGTAGAATTGAGAAATGGGTTTTAAGAGAAGCGTTTAAGGATTATTTGCCAGATAGTGTTCTTTGGAGACAAAAAGAACAATTTTCTGATGGAGTGGGATATTCTTGGATAGATAGTTTAAAAGATTTAGTGTCCAAAGAAGTAAGTGATGATGAATTGAAAAATGCTTCTAATACATTTCCTATAAATACTCCTCGCAATAAGGAAGAATATTACTACAGAACTATTTTTAGTAACCACTTTTCTAGTAAAGCAGCCTCTTTATCTGTTCCTTCTGTTCCTTCTGTTGCATGTAGTACTCCTCAAGCTCTAGAATGGGATGAGGCTTTTAAAAATATGAATGATCCAAGTGGTAGATCTATATCAAATATTCATAATGAATCTTATGAATAAAATGTTGATAAGTTTAGCGTAAATACTGATAGTTTCAAGACATTTACCCCTCTGATTTTTAGTATATTTATAGGAACAAATTTATACCTATAAAATGTCCACAGATAATTCAAAAAATCAATATTCTGCAGATAGTATTCAGGCCCTTGAGGGTATGGAACATGTAAGGAAAAGACCTTCAATGTATATTGGTGATGTTGGGTCAAGAGGTCTCCATCATTTAGTATATGAAGTTGTTGACAACTCAATAGATGAGGCTATGGCTGGACATTGTTCAGCTATAACTTTAGAAATAAACAATGACTCTAGTCTTACTGTTGAGGATGATGGAAGAGGAATTCCAGTAGGTATGCACAAAAAAGAAGGCGTATCTGCATTGGAGGTTGTAATGACTAAAATAGGTGCTGGTGGAAAATTTGATAAAGACTCATACAAAGTATCAGGTGGACTTCACGGCGTTGGTGTTTCTGTAGTAAATGCATTATCTGAATTGCTTATTGCTAAAGTTTTTAGAGATGGTAAAGAGTATGAGCAATCATATAGACAAGGGAAACCAATTGAAGCCGTTAAAGAAATAGGTAAATCTGACAAGACAGGTACATTGGTAACTTTTACACCTGACAAAGAGATATTCAAAGAAGTAATTGATTTTGATTATGAAATACTTTCAAATAGAATGAGAGAACTCTCTTATTTAAACAAAGGATTAAGAATTTCAATTACTGATAATAGAAAAAAAGATAAAGATGGTAATGCATTTACTGAAACTTTTCTTTCAAAAGAAGGTTTAAGTGAATTTATTCAATATTTAGATAAGGGAAGGCTACCTATTATTAGTAGTATAATTAAAATGCAAGGAGAGAAAAATGGCATCCCTGTTGAAGTTGCTATGGTATATAATTCATCCTTTTCAGAGAACCTTCACTCCTATGTTAATAACATTGATACTCATGAAGGAGGTACTCACTTATCTGGATTTAGAAGAGGTTTAACTAATACTTTAAAAAAATATGCCGATTCATCAGGTTTAACAGATAAGTTGAAATTTGAAATATCTAGTGATGATTTTAGAGAAGGATTAACTGCTGTAATTTCAGTTAAGGTTGCGGAGCCACAATTTGAAGGACAAACAAAGACTAAACTTGGAAATAGAGAGGTTAGTTCTGCTGTATCACAGTCTGTTTCTCAGATGCTTGAAGATTATCTTGAAGAAAACCCAGATGACTCTAAAATTATTGTTCAGAAAATAATATTAGCTGCTCAAGCTAGAACTGCTGCAAGCAAAGCAAGAGAAATGATTCAGCGAAAGACTGTTATGACAGGTGGAGGTCTTCCTGGAAAATTATCTGATTGTTCGGAGACTGATCCATCATTATGTGAAGTTTTCTTAGTTGAGGGTGATTCAGCAGGTGGTACTGCAAAACAGGGTAGGGACCGTGAATTTCAAGCTATTCTTCCATTAAGGGGTAAAATTCTTAATGTTGAAAAAGCACAGCAACATAGAGTTTTTGAAAATGAGGAAATAAGAAATATTTACACTGCCTTAGGAGTATCTGTGGGAACAGAAGAAGATAGTAAGGCTCTTAATGTTGAAAAGTTAAGATATCATAAAATAATCATTATGTGTGATGCTGATGTTGATGGAAGTCATATTTCAACCTTAATTCTAACTTTTTTCTTTAGATATATGAAGGAACTTGTAGAAGGAGGTAATATTTATATAGCAACTCCTCCGTTATACCTTGTGAAAAAGGGTAACAAAAAAGTTTATGCTTGGAATGATGATGAGAGAGATAATATTGCAAAAGATTTAGGTACAGGAGTTTCAATTCAGAGATATAAAGGTTTAGGTGAAATGAATGCTGATCAACTATGGGATACTACAATGAATCCTGAATTAAGAACCTTAAGACTAATAACACTGAATCAAGATAACTCACAAGATGCAGAAAGATGGTTTGCTACATTAATGGGAGACGAGGTTCCACCTAGAAGGAAATTTATTGAAGAAAATGCTAAGTACGCTAAAATAGACGTATAAATATGAAAGTTACTATAGTTGGTGCAGGTAATGTTGGTGCATCCTGTGCAGAATACATTTTATTGAAAGAGATTGTAGATGAAATTATTCTCCTTGATATCAAGGAAGGATTTGCAGAAGGAAAAGCATTAGATCTTACTCAAACTACTAGTACTTTAGGTTTTAAATCTAAAGTTACAGGAGTAACTAATGATTATTCAAAGACATCTAATAGTGATGTAGTAGTAATTACTTCAGGTATTCCTAGAAAACCTGGAATGACTAGAGAAGAATTGATTGGTATAAATGCTGGTATTGTTAAATCTGTATCTGAAAATTTATTAAAACATTCCCCTAATGCAATAATTATAGTTGTTTCTAACCCAATGGATACAATGACTTATTTGGTTAACAAATCATTTGATATACCAAGGAATAGAATAATTGGAATGGGAGGAATCCTTGATAGTTCAAGGTTTAAAACCTACATCTCAAAGTTTACAAACCATAATCAGCATGATATTCATGCTATGGTTATTGGAGGTCATGGTGATACGACAATGATTCCACTTACTTCATTAGCTAGATGCAAAAATGAACTTTTATCAGATATTGTTTCAAAAGATGAACTAAAAAATATAGCATCTCAGACTATGGTTGGTGGTGCAACATTAACAAAACTACTTGGAACTTCTGCTTGGTATGCTCCAGGTGCTTCTGTTTCATATTTAGTCAAAGCTATAATAAATGATACTAAAGAAGTTCTTCCTTGTTCTGTTTATTTAGAAGGGGAATATAATGCAAATGATATATGTATAGGAGTTCCATCTATAATTGGGAAGAATGGTTTCGAAGGGGTTGTTGAACTTGATCTAAATCAAAAAGAATTTGAAATGTTTAATAATAGTATTGATGCTGTTAAACAAACCAATTTTACCCTTAATGGTTTAATATAGATAAAGTTGTTTGTTCAATATTCAAATCTTATATTTGCAGGCGTTAAAAATTTATTATGCAAGGAACTTCATTAATTAAAACTTTTGCGATTTTATTTGGTATAGTAAGTGTATACCAATTATCATTCACTTTTATATCTTCAGCTCTTGAAAATAAGGCAAGAAATGCTGCCATTGAAAAAATCTCTGAAGATGAGATTTCATTTGCCGAAAAAAGGGCAAGTGAAGAGGTAAGATTTCTAGATTCTATAGGAGATTTTCCAGTTTTAATGTATTCATCTTACAATGACGCAAAGCAAAAAGAATTAAATCAGGGACTAGATTTAAAAGGTGGAATCAATGTTATACTTCAAATTTCTATTAAAGATTTATTAAAAGGTCTATCAGAGAATTCTACTAATCAAAAGTTTAATCAGGCTCTTGATAATGCTGATGACTTACAAAAGCAATCTGATCAAACTTATTTAGAATCTTTCTTTGATGCTTTTGATTCAGATTCTGATGCAACTAGATTAACATCTCCTGAGATTTTTGGAAACAGAACATTAAGTTCAGATGTCTCATTTGACACATCTGACGATGATATGAAATCAATCATTAGGTCAAAAATTGATGAATCAATTATTTCAGCTTTTGAAGTTCTAAGAAAGCGTATTGATAAATTTGGTGTTACCCAGCCAAACATTCAAAGATTAGGTTCTTCAGGTAGAATATTAATTGAATTACCTGGTGCTAAAGATATTGATAGAATTCAGAATTTATTACAAAGTACCGCTCAATTAGAATTTTGGGAAACATATAAGAATGATGATTTAATAAGTTTTATTTCTTCTGCAAATGAATATTTATCTTCAATTGAGTCAGAAGATCTTAGTCCTAAATCTAATAAGTCTGATATTGATGACCTTTTATCTGAAGTTGAGCAATCTTCAGATTCTATTCAAAAAAAATCTAATCCTCTCTTAAGTCTTGTTAGAGCATATAGTTATCAAGGTGGACCAATTATTGCAAGATTTTTACCACGTGATCAGGAACTTGTTAATTCATATCTTTCTCTACCAGATATAAGAAAACTTCTTCCAAGAGACTACAGATATGCTAAATTTTTATGGGGAAAAGAAGATCAGGATGGTTTAACTAGCCTTTATGCAATTAAATCAAATAGAGATGATCAATCTCCTCTAAGTGGAGGAGTAGTAGTTGATGCTTCTCAAAGTTATGACGCAGTTGGAAATGCTGCCGTTTCAATGCAGATGAATGCTCAGGGAGCAAGAGTTTGGGAAAATTTAACAGGTATAGCTTATTCACAAAATTCAAATATTGCGATTGTTTTAGATGACGTTGTATATTCAGCTCCTGGAGTTACAAGAGGAGCTATTAGTGGAGGAAGATCAGAGATAACAGGTGATTTTGATTTAAATGAAGCAATTGATTTGGCAAATGTTTTAAGAGCTGGTAAACTTCCTGCTTCTGCTACTATAATTCAATCTGAAGTAGTTGGGCCATCACTAGGTCAAGAAGCTATTGATAGTGGAGTATATTCATTTATGATTGCATTATCATTCGTTCTTGTATGGATGATTTTCTATTATGGTCCATCAGGAATTTTTGCCGATATAGCATTAATATTAAACTTAGTCTTAATATTTGGAATTTTAGCTGGTTTAGGAGCTGTTTTAACTCTGCCGGGTATTGCAGGTATTGTACTTACAATCGGGATATCAGTTGATGCAAACGTATTAATATTTGAAAGGGTAAGGGAAGAATTAAGAAAAGAAAAAGGTCTAAAACAATCAATTAATGACGGTTTTAATAATGCTTTATCTTCAATTTTAGATGCAAATATAACCACTGGTCTTACTGCACTAGTTTTATACATATTCGGTACTGGACCAATCAAAGGTTTTGCAACAACATTACTAATAGGTATAGCAACATCTTTGTTTACCGCAATTTTCATTACAAGACTTTTAATTGACAATAAAGTATTTAAATCTGGAAAACTATCTTTTTCAACTAAGTCAACAAAAGACTTATTTAGTAATCTGAGTATAAAATTCCTAAGTAAAAGAAAAGCTACTTATGCTATTTCTGCTGTTTTAATCCTTATTAGTCTTAGCTCTCTTGTTGTTCAAGGTTTAAATCAAGGTGTTGACTTCTTAGGTGGAAGATCATATATAGTTAGGTTTGACAAAGAGGTCAAATCATCAGATATTGAATCTACATTAAATGATGCATTTGGGAGTGCTGAAGTTAAAACATTTGGTCCCTCAAACCAGTTAAAGATCACTACTAAATATAAAGTAGATGAGGAAGGTCTAGCTGTTGATAATGAAATTAAAAACCTTTTATTTGATAATCTAAATGAACTTTTTACTAACCCACTAACTTTCCAACAATTTTCAGCTGGTGAGGATGTTGGTATAATGTCAAGTATTAAAGTCGGTCCTACAATAGCAGATGATATAAAGAAAAATTCAGTTTGGGCAATTTTTGGTTCTTTAATAATTGTATTCTTGTATATACTGCTTAGATTCCAAAAATGGCAATATTCTATAGGAGCTGTTTCAGCTGTCTTTCATGATGTTATTATAGTACTGGGTATTTTCTCCCTTACATACAAAATAATGCCATTTAACATGGAAATTAATCAAGCATTTATAGCTGCCTTGCTTACTGTAATTGGGTATTCACTTAATGATACCGTAGTAGTATTTGATAGAATAAGAGAATTCTTTGGAATTCATAAATCTTGGGATAATCAAACTGTCGTGAATACTGCTTTAAACAGTACTTTAAGCCGTACTCTTAATACTTCGTTAACTACTCTAATAGTTCTTGTTGCAATCTTTATTTTTGGTGGTGAATCAATTAGAGGGTTTATGTTTGCATTAATTATAGGAGTTTTAGTAGGAACTTATTCTTCAGTGTTTATTGCTACTCCAATAATGTTTGATTCCTTCAATAAGAAAAATTAAACTACTGTTTGTTTATTTTTTCTTAATAAAAATAACATCCCTATTATTATAAATGGAATACTTAGCCATTGACCTGTTGATAATCCAGGTAAAAATGTTTCAATTCCACCTTGACTTTCTTTAACAAATTCAATAACGAATCTTATAGAACACAGTCCTACTAAAAAATATCCTGTTAAAGTACCTTCTTTACCTCTAATATTAGTTGATTGATATAGTCTGTAAAGGATTATAAAAAGAATTATATAGGCAAAAGATTCATAAAGTTGAGCTGGATGTCTTGGAAGTGTCTCACCTCTATTTTCAAAAATTATTCCCCAATCACTATTTGTGTATTTTCCAAGTATCTCTGAATTGAAAAAGTTACCGATTCTTACAAATGCTCCACCTATTGCTATTGGAATTGTTAATCTATCAAAAATCCATAAAAAACTTTTAAAATTATATTTCTTTTTAAATAAATACAA
>Ga0208947_1000752_pt1 | contig 15318 bp, 9 predicted proteins | sample AOAMet1_04_M0_20_2_FD_188226 | JGI IMG/M metagenome (GOLD analysis project Ga0208947, IMG submission 188226) | Ammonia-oxidizing marine microbial communities from Monterey Bay, California, USA - CAN11_04_M0_20 (SPAdes) | ecosystem: Environmental > Aquatic > Marine > Intertidal zone | place... | reverse complement strand
TTTTTACGGTCGACGTTCCAGCTCCAGAGGACCCAGTTATAGCAATTACAGGATGTTTTTTTGACATAACCCTACCATTTGTAAGTAATTGAAGTTATTATCTTACAAATACAGGTTATACGTTAGTAAATAAATTCATAACCCAAATTAATTCAATTCAAGTTATTTGAGCCTTAAATTTAGAAGTCGAGATTATCAACCTTAAGGGCGTTTTCTTCGATAAAGTTTCTTCTTGGCTCAACCTCGTCGCCCATAAGGGTTGTAAAAACATCATTAGAGGCAATCGCATCCTCAATCTTAACTTTAAGCATCACTCTTGACTCAGGGTTCATTGTTGTATCCCAAAGCTGGTCTGGATTCATTTCACCCAAGCCCTTATATCGCTGGAAACCTTGGCCCTTTCGTGCTTCAGCTAATAGAAAATTAAGCGCGGTAGAGAAGTTTGGTGTTTTTATTTCCTTTGCTCCTTTTTGAACAAATGTTTCGTCAGTAAACATACTTTCAACCTGACTAGAGTACTTCTCTATATTTTTGTATTCCTTGGATTCAAAAAAAGCTGTATCAAGAAATGATGCGCTTGTTTCAACACCAAATGTTTTCATAGAGTAAGAAACACTATTATCAGAAAAATCAAGGCTGTGACTCTCAGACATTGAACTACTATTGTTCATTTTTTGCTGTAGAGATTCACACCACTCTTTGGCTTTATTTGTGTCCTTTAAATCCATCTTTGGCATACCAAGAAGCGCTTTCAACAAAAAATCATTATACTTTTTACCAAGTTTTTCGATAACTCCAATGGTCTCATAATAACTGGATACAATTTTTTCTAGTGCAACTCCTTGAATGGCTGGTGTGTCGTTATTAACAAAAAGGCTGGCGTCGTGGATTGCCTCTTGCTGCAGATATTCGTCAAGTTCCGCGTCATCTTTTAAATATCGCTCTTGTTTTCCTTTTTTGATTTTATATAAAGGTGGTTGCGCAATATAAAGATAGCCATTTTCTATAAGCTCTGGAAAGTACCTATAAAAAAAGGTTAATAAAAGGGTTCTAATGTGGGCGCCATCAACATCTGCATCGGTCATAATAACGATCTTGTGGTACCTGAGTTTTTCTATGTCATACTCTTCTTTACCGATTCCACAACCCAGTGCAGTAATTAACGTTCCCACCTCTTGTGAAGAAAGAATCTTTTCAAATCTAGCTTTTTCAACATTTAATATCTTTCCCTTAAGCGGAAGAATTGCTTGTGTTCTTCTATCTCTTCCTTGTTTTGCAGAACCACCCGCTGAGTCTCCCTCAACAAGAAAAATTTCAGATTCGGCAGGGTCTTTTGTTTGGCAATCACTTAGCTTTCCAGGAAGCCCAGCAATATCTAATGCCCCTTTTCTGCGCGTCATTTCACGAGCCTTTCTAGCTGCGTCGCGGGCTCTTGAGGCCTCAAAAATTTTACTTATTATTATTTTAGCTTCTGCTGGATTTTCTAGAAGATACTCACCCAGTTTTTCGTTAACAGATGACTCAACAGGGGCTCTAACCTCAGAAGAGACAAGCTTATCTTTAGTTTGAGAAGAGAATTTTGGATCGGGAACCTTAATAGATAGTATAGCCGTTAATCCTTCTCGGGTATCTTCACCGGTAATCGCTGCTTTTTCTTTTTTAGCTAAACCAGATGCATCAATAAAGCTGTTAAGGGTTCTGGTTAGCGCAGCCCTTAAACCAGCAAGGTGGGCCCCTCCGTCTCTTTGAGGTATGTTGTTTGTAAAACAATAAACACTCTCTTGATAAGAGTCACTCCATTGAAGCGCCACATCAACCGATATGTCATCTTTTTCAGTAGAGATAGAAATAATATCACTGTGTATTGGGTTTTTTGATTTGTTTAAATGTTCAACAAAAGCGGTAATGCCGCCTTCATAAACAAACACATCTTTTTTATCTGATCTCTCGTCATTAATTTCAATATGAACACCTGAATTTAAAAACGAAAGTTCACGCAACCTGTTTGACAGTGTTTCAAACTTATAAACTGTTTCTGCGAAAATCTCAGCACTTGGTTTAAAGTGAATGGTTGTTCCAGAAAAGTTTGTTTTGCCGGTTGTCTTTATGGGCGCTTTGGGTACACCCAAAACATAGTCTTGTTCGTAGACTTTGCCATCTCTAGAGATGGTTAAATGGAGTGATTCAGACAAAGCATTAACAACAGAAACACCAACACCGTGCAGCCCGCCAGAGACCTTGTATGAGTTGTCGTCAAATTTACCGCCAGCATGAAGAACTGTCATAATAACTTCGGCAGCAGAGATTTTTTCTTCCGGATGAATATCAACAGGAATACCCCTACCATCGTCAGTTACAGATATAGAGTTGTCGTCGTGAATTACAACCTCAATTTTTGAGCAGTGGCCCGCTAAAGCCTCATCAATAGAGTTGTCAACAACCTCGAAAACCATGTGGTGCAAACCAGTGCCATCATCTGTATCACCAATATACATTCCAGGGCGCTTTCTAACAGCATCCAAACCCTTTAAAACCTTAATATTAGAGGCTTGGTATTCTTCGCTCATAAAGACCCTTTAAAAATAAATTTATTATACCACGCCTATCCAGTTTAGCGTTATTTCATCTGCTTTTTTTAGAGGTTATTTTGTGTTTGAAAAAGAGAACTACATTACCTCTAAAACCCCTTTTTTTATTTCAAAAATAGTTGACTTTTTTGTGTCTAATGGTAAATTTTTGTTACCTATGTCTGTAATAAAAATTTGAATATTAGTTTCAGTTAAAAAGTTAATGACAGATTTAATTTTGACGTCGTCAAGCTCTGAAGAAATATCGTCGATCAATACAACTGGGTTTAATTTATTTTCAACTAAGGCCATAACTTGAAGCATCCAGAAAACAATTGACATTTTTTTCTGCTCGCCTCTAGAAAGGTAGTTCTCGTTTTTATTGTTTAAAAAAAATTCAACGTTTGCTCTATGGGGGCCATAATTTAAATATTTGGTTTTTAAAAAAGTGTTTTTGTTTTTCAAAAGGTATTCAAATATTTGTGTTTGGTTAAGAGCATCAACCTCTTTTGGCCAGCCTGTTTGAATTTGAAAACTAAAAACCTCTTTAGATTTAATTAAACTATTAAGTTTATTATGTGAATCTTTTTTTAGGGTGCTTAATAATTTTTCTATATAGCTCGTTCGATCATTTGTTATCTCTACTGACAGATTAGCAAACTGTTCAAACCACTCTTGAAGGCCAGTATTGTTGCCACCTGCCAACAATGTATTAATACTTTTTAGCGTTTTTTTATATGTTTTATATGTTTTGAGGGTGTTTTTATTGTTATGAAAAACCCCCCAATCAAGGTAAGATCTTTTAAGTTTCGGTGAGCCGCCAACAACAAACCCGCGATCAGGAGAAATAATTTGTATAGGGAGAATTTGACTTAAAAAACTATTACTAGAGATTTTTTCATTGTTAATTAAAACAACACTTTTATCACGAGATTTTTTTATGCTAACTTTTTGTGAGTCTACAACTGCAGATATTTTTATTTGTTGATCATCAAATGGAACAACGTCTCTAAAGTTCTTGGTTTTAAAAGACCTACCATGACCTAAATAATAGATTGATTCAATAAAGTTTGTTTTACCTTGTCCGTTTTGACCAAGTATTAAATTAATGTTGTTGTTTGGAAGCAGGTATTGATCTGCTAAATTCCTAAAGTTTAAAACATGTAGCTTTTCAATGATTGCCATTAAACACAGTTACTAAATTCTCATCGGCATAATAATGTAGTGATAGCTCTCATCATCAATGGCACTTAATAAACAAGACTTGTTTTCACCACCCGGTATCACCATATTGATCTCCTTAGAGGTAAGTTTTTCGAGAACTGATATTAGATAGTGAATATTAAATGCAATTTCAAGTTCTTTCTCTTGTTTGGTTACTTCAATTTGAGTCTCAGCCCTGCCCCTTTCTGAGTGAGAAAAAATACTAAGTTTGTCGTCGCGAAATACGAGCTTTACACCCTTGGTTCTCTCGTCAACAAATATAGAGGCTTGTTGTAAACTAGATAAAAAGTCTTCACGATCAATCACAATAGTGTTACTAAAGTCTGTTGGCATTACTTGTTTGTAGTTAGGAAAATTACCATCAATAAGTCGACTAATGATCTTAGTGTTTGAGTCGATCAGTGAAAAATAATTATCCGAAAGGTGTATTTCTGCGATGTTTTGCGAGCTTTTATTTAATAGTTTAGTCAACTCCAGCACTGCTTTTCTAGGGAGAATCACAGTCTTTTTTTCTTCTAAACTATTTTCTTGACTGACCTCACCAATCGAAAGTCTGTGGCCATCTGTTGCAACAACCGTTAATGAGTTTTTGTTTAGTTCAAAAAACAACCCGTTTAAGTAAGCTCGAATATCTTGATTTCCCATTGAAAAACTAGTATTTTCAATTAACTCTTTGAGAGTTTCTTGCTTAATTTTGATAACACTTGTATTTTGGGTTTTTGGTAAAGCTGGAAAATCTAAATGATTAAATGTATTAAGTTCAAAAGTGTTTTTATTGGCATTTAGATAGACTTTGTTTTCTTCTATTTTGAATTTTATTTGTGTTTTTTCTGGAAGTTTTCTTACAATATCAATTAGATCTTTTGCGTAAATTGTAAACGTAACCTCTGTGTCACTTTTTATTGTATTTGATGCACTTATTTCTAACTCCATATCAGTGGTTGTTAGCGTAAGCTTTTTTTCTTTTAATTGAATTAGTACGTGAGAGAGAATTGGAAGAGTTTGTTTTTTTTCAACAACCCCTATTACAGTTTGTAGTGGCTCTATGAGTTCTTCAACGCTTAATTCAGTGTTCATAAGTAACCTTTCTTATTAAATTAATTATTGTTATTATTAGTCTGTTTATTTTTTGTTAATTACTATCTTTTTTTAAAAAAAATCAATTGTTTGAGCGGTGACTATGTTGTTAATATCTTTTTTATTTAATATTTAAGATGTTAACTTGTCCACTAATTATAAGATGTTTTGTTAATTACTAACAACCCAAGTAGTAATTTATTTGTTTATAAGTTAGTAATTTTAATCTTTATGTTTTCAATGTCATTTTTGATCTCTTCATTCGAAGCAATAAGTCCCTTAAGCTTTTCACAAGAATAAAGCACTGTAGAGTGATCTCTGTTTCCAAAGTTTTGGCCTATTTTAGCTAACGACAATGATGTTAACTCGTGGCATAAATAGATTGCCATTTGTCTTGCTTTAACTAGGTGCTGTTTGCGGGAGCTTGAAACCAAATCTGAAACCGTAATTCCATAATACTTACTGACTGTTTTTTGTACTTCATTAACCTCAATAAAAAGTTTTTTTGGTTTTATGAGGTCGCCCAAAGCCCCCTCAACGACGTCTTTGGTAATAAGAGAGTGGTCGATTTGAGAGAAGTCTACAAAGGCTTTTAGTTTCAGCAACGCCCCTTCAAGGTCTCTAACATTTGACATTACATGGCTCGCAATAAAAAGGGCAACATCCTCTGAAAGGTTAAGAGATATTTGTGGGTTTTGTGATTTTTTAAGGAGAATAGCAGCCCTCATTTCAAGTTCTGGCGGAGAGAGTTGCAAGTTTAGTCCTTGGGAAAATCTTGTTTTTAGCCTGTTTTCAAGGTCCTTGATGTTTTTTGGGGGTTGGTCGCATGTAAAAATAATCTGTTTTTTTGTGCTGAATAAAAAATTAAAGATATGAAAAAATTCTTCTTGCGACTTGTCTTTTCCTGCAATTAAATGAATATCATCAACCAACAAAAGATCCGCTGACTGGTAAAAAAGCTTTACGTTTTCAATTGTGTTGTGGCGAAGGCTTGTTGTGATGTTCCTAACAAAATCCATTAGAGGCACGTAGATAATTTTTGAGCTTGGGTTTTTTTTAAGAGCAAGATGTCCAGCTGCCTGCATTAAATGCGTTTTGCCCAACCCAGACTCACCATAAATAATAAAAGGGTTATAGGGAGACGCCCCAATTTTTTCTGCTATCTGCCTACTTGCTAGGGCGGCGACCTGGTTTGCACTTCCTAAAACCAAATTATCAAAGGTGTATTCTGGAAACAAGGGTGTGGTGTGATGTTTTTTAGCGCCTGCTGTTTTTTTGCTAGACTCAACAACACCAAACCTTACTTTAAGTTTACGATCACACTCAGAGACTGCCAAAATAATTGCTGCCTCTAAGTTTTGGTGTTTATGTATGTACTTGAGTGCAGACGCACTAGGAGCGTTTAGATAAAGTGTTTCATTTCTTTCCGTCGCTTTAAGCGGCTTAACCCATACGCTAAACTCTCCTAACGGAAGAGAGTCTTTTAGGGAGTCTAAGCATTCAGCCCAAGTCTGTGACATTTTGGTAAATAAAACATGAAATCAAAAATCTAATGATACCTGTAATGACGATAAAGATGATTAAAGCATTTGGTAGAATAGTTTGATTTTAATCTTGTTAATATTGTATAACTAGCCCATGAAAAACAATCCTTACAGCAAGCTTTTTGAGCCAGTAAAAATAGGCCCAGTTGTAACAAAAAACCGATTCTACCAAGTGCCACATTGTTGTGGAATGGGACACCTAAAACCAAAAGCACATGCCGCTATGAGAGCTTTAAAAGCAAAAGGGGGTTGGGGGGTTGTAAGCACAGAAGAGGCAGAGATACATCCAAGCTCCGATTTGTCGCCATATGTTGAACAAAGAATATGGGACAAAAGAGATATTCCAGCTCTAAGTCTTATGACAGAAGCTGTTCATGAGCATGGGGCTCTTGCGGCAATAGAATTAGCCCACAATGGAAACCATGCTGCTAACTTATATTCAAGGCTACCTGTTATTTCGCCTGTAAGTCAATCTATAGATCTTGTTTATCCCAAACAAACTAGGCGCATGAATAAGAAAGATATTGCTGAGTTTAGGCGCTGGCATCGTAACGCCGCTTTAAACGCAAAAGCCGCTGGTTTTGATATTATTTACGTCTATGCGGGCCATGGCATGACGCTTACCCAGGAGTTTCTGCTTCCAGAAATTAACGATCGTACTGACGAGTATGGTGGCAGTATTGAAAATCGAGTTCGTTTAACACGGGAGTTGCTTGAGGAAACTAAAGACGCTGTTGGGGACACCTGTGCAGTAGCTTTTAGGTTTGCTGTTGACGAGCTTAAGGGTTCAGATGGAATGCAATTCTTTGAGGAAGGAAGAGCGGTAGTTGAAATGCTGGCAGAAATTCCTGACCTTTGGGATGTAAATGTTTCTGACTGGGCTAATGACTCACAAACTTCTCGTTTTGAGCCAAATGAGGGCTATCAAATTCCATATGTTGAATTTGTGAAAAGCATAACAACAAAGCCAGTAGTTGGGGTTGGTCGGCTTACATCTCCAGACCTAATGGTTAGCCTAATTGAGCGAGGGGCCTTAGATCTTATTGGTGCAGCGAGACCGTCAATAGCAGACCCTTATCTTCCTAACAAAATAAAAGTTGGAAAGACTGATCAAATAAAAGAATGCATTGGTTGTAATATTTGCGTCTCGAGCGATAATTTTGCAGTTCCAATTCGATGTACACAAAATCCAACTATGGGCGAAGAATGGAGAAGGGGCTGGGATCCAGAGTTTATTAAGCCAAAAGTATCAGACCAAAAAGCACTCGTTGTTGGCTCTGGACCAGCGGGACTTGAGTGTAGTCTTCAGCTCGCAAGGAGAGGATACGAGGTAATTTTAGCTGAATCAGAAAATCAGCTGGGCGGAAGGGTTTTGTTTGAGTCAAGCTTGAAAGGCCTGGAGGCCTGGAGGCGGGTTGTTGACAACAGGGTTCATGAAATTCTCCAAAAAAACAATATTGAAATATATAAAGAAAGCCAGCTTACCTCGCTTCATATTAATGAGCTTGGAATTAAAAACATTTTTTTAGCGACAGGCTCAAAATGGCGAAAAGATGGAATTGGAAGAAGTAGAAGAAGCCCAATAATAGGAATTGAAAGCGTCGAGGTTTTTACCCCAGAAGAGATTATTCAGGAAGAGCAAAATATCAAAGACTCAATCATTGTTTATGATGATGAGCAGGGGTACCTGGCTGGAGTACTGGCAGACCATCTAAGTGAAAAGGGTGTCGATGTAATCTTTATTACGCCTGCTAGCGTTGTCTCTCCATGGACAGAGTCAACCCTAGAGCAGAAAAGAGTTCAGAAGTCCCTTATAAGTAGTGGTGTTAAGATTGTTTGTAACAACTTAATCGAAAAAATTGAGAACCAAATAGCCTACCTTGAGTGTGTTTTCACTGGGGCCAGCACACAAATATCCTGCCAATCAATAGTTATGGTAACTGAACGAATACCAAATACCTCTCTTTATGAGCAGCTAATTAATCAAAAACCAAACAAGAAAACACAGCCTGCCGCTATAAATATTCAGCTGATTGGAGATGCAGAGGCCCCTGGTCTAATTGCTGATGCCGTGTTTGCAGGTCATTTGGCGGCTCAAAACTTTGAGACAGCTGAGACAGACATTCAAAAAGCATTGTTTATGCGTGAGATGCCAAGCCTTAAATAATTAACATTAAGTTAGCTCTTAAGGCTTGTTCCTAATTGATTTTCTATGTGTTTTAGAGTAACATTGCCCTCTTTTTATATAGGCCAAAAAAGATGCGCAATACGATAGTTGCTGGAAACTGGAAAATGAATGCCAGCAAAGACGCAGTTAAAAGTCTTGTCAACGGCATATTGTCTGGAATGGGTGACGTTAGCGCAAAGGTTTTAGTTTGTGCTCCATTTCCATACTTATCACAGGTTGAAACTTTAATTAGTGGGTCCAGTTTAATGCTTGGTGCACAAAATCTAAATGTGAATGTCTCAGGAGCCTTTACTGGAGAGGTAAGCGCAGAAATGATTAAAGATTTTGGCGCTAAGCACGTTATTGTTGGACACTCTGAAAGAAGAAGTTTATATGGTGAAACTAGTGAAATTGTTGCCAAAAAAACAAAAGCTGCGATTGATTCTGGCTTGACGCCACTTCTTTGTATTGGAGAGTCTCTTGATCAAAGAGAGTCTGGAAATACAGAGGCAGTTATTTCAGAGCAGCTTACTACAGTTGTTAGGCTGATTGGAATAGAGGCATTCAAAAACATTATTATTGCATATGAGCCTGTTTGGGCAATTGGAACAGGCATGACAGCTACCCCAGAACAAGCACAAGCAGTTCACATGTTTATTCGTAATCTTCTTGCGAGTAGCAATCAAGATATAGCTGAAAAAACACCTATACTGTATGGCGGAAGTATGAATGCTGGCAATGCATTAGAGCTTATCTCTTGTCCAGATATAGATGGCGGTTTAATTGGCGGTGCAGCGCTAAAAGCAGAAGATTTTTTACAAATTTGTAAGGCAGGTTAATATGACATTTCAAATTATTTTAGTGGTTCATGTATTGTTGGCCCTAGGCCTAGTAGGACTAATTTTAATTCAACACGGAAAGGGCGCTGATGCTGGGGCTGCGTTTGGTTCTGGAGCAGCGGGATCAGTTTTTGGTGCAAGAGGCGCACACTCTTTCCTTTATAAGCTAACGGCAATTTTAGCGATTTGTTTTTTTGTAACAAGTATAAGCCTTGCGTACTTTGCCTCTAATGAAAGAAGTGTTGCGGATTCAGATCAAAGCATTATGTCGCAAACCGTTATGAGTGATGATGCTTTTGACGAAGACACAAGCGAAATACCTAGCAACTAACAACCCTTGCCGTCGTGGTGAAATTGGTAGACACGCAGCCTTGAGGGGGCTGTAGCGCAAGCTGTGACGGTTCGACTCCGTCCGACGGCACCATACTTAATTAAAGCTTAGCCAGCACGTTTGGCATTGTACAATCTGCATAGTTTCTTATTGGAGGACTTATGAGCTTTTTTGATAAAACTGTTCTAAAAGGGATAGGACTTATGCTAATGGGCATGAGCACGGTTCCCTTTTTAGACATTTTTGCTAAGCTACTAAGTGAAGATTATTCTGTGATGCAGGTTACATGGACCCGATTCTTTTTTCATGCGTTTTGGCTTATTCCAATTATTTTTTGGAAAAAAGTTAAATGGAAAAGAGTTCCTGAAAGTCTTGGGCTTCAATTTTTAAGAGGTTTAATGCTGACCCTAGCAACCCTTTTCTTTTTTGCGGCAATAAAATCAAACCCTATTCCTAATGCGCTCACCCTTCTTTTTATTTCGCCTTTGATTGTTGCGATCTTGTCTCCAATGCTTTTGGGCGAGCGCTTTGACCTATTCATTGGAGTTGGAGTTTTAATTGGATTTGTTGGAGTTGTCATAGTGTTGCAGCCAACAGGCGATGACTTTAAGCCAAGCCTTTTGTTGGCCGTTGTTGCAGGTGTTTGTTATGCGCTTTATATTATTTTTACAAAAAAACTCTCATTTAGGGCGCCACCAGTACTCACCCTTTTTTATTCTGCAATCGTAGGAATTCTAATAATGTCCCCTCTGGCTTTTGCTGCATGGTCTGCTCCGGATCTAAAAGGATTATTGCTAGGAGCCGCCATGGGTTTCTTTGCAGCCGCCTCACACTTTATGATTATTAAAGCGTTTGAGTTTGCAAGCGCCTCTGAACTAAGTCCATTCAATTATTTTGAAATTGTCGGTGCTATTACGCTTAGCTACATTGTATTTGGCTATGTTCCAAATATGCAAGCGATGCTTGGGTTGTTTGTAATCATAGGAAGCGGGCTTTACGTTTCCTGGCGCGTAATGAAAAACAATCAAGGAGGCGATCAAGACAAAGAAAAACTCATAGAACCACTATAGCGATTAGAGGTTAAGTTTTCTATTAAAAACTTATTGCTCTTATTCTAGACACAAGATTTGTTCTGTCCAATATAATGTTTCAGCTTTAATTTTATTATATTCTCCCTTTATATCTCACAACACAAATAAACAAATATATTTATGAACTGGCGAACAAAAACAGAATCAAAAATTGAGCTTTTTTCTGACTGGCTTTTTGAAAATGCGAAGATAACAATCGCAGTTATTTTTGTTTTTGTTGTGGCGCTCGGCTCTCAGCTTCCATCGTTAAAAATTGATACAACCACAGAGGGCTTTTTGCATAAAACAGACCCGATGCGAGTCGAGTACGATATTTTTAGAGATCAGTTCGGTCGTGATGAAAAGCTGATGATAGCAGTTAAAACTCGAAATATTTTTGATTTAGACTTTCTGAATAAGCTAGATAGTTTTCATCATGCTCTAGAGAATGAGTTACCAAATATTAAGGGGGTAGACTCCTTGATCAATGCTAGAAACACTTATGGCATTGAAGGAGAGCTGATTGTAGAGCCCTTGATTGATAACCTTCCTCAAAATAAAAAAGACCTTGTTAAACTCAAAGCAACGGTTACTAGCAACAGTCTTTATGAAAATTCACTTTACAGTGAAGACTTTACAATGACTACCGTGACAATTGATACAGAAACCTACTCCAATGCCGGTGCTTCTGAAGACTCTATCGGCCTTGAGTTTGACGATAGCCTTGAGTTTGACGATAGCCTTGAGTTTGACGATAGCCTTGAGTTTGACGATAGCCTTGAGTTTGACGACAACACTGCAGAGCAAAAGTTATATTTAACGGATGCAGAAAACGATGAAATTATTGCGCAAACGCAACAAATAATGCAGCGCTTTAATGACGATAACTTTGAAATATACTTGTCCGGCTCAGCCGCAATTGCAGGCATATTTAAACAAGCATTAATGAATGATTCAGCAGTTTTTATAAGCCTAATGATGATTGTCATTATGGTTGTTCTTTTTGCGTTATTTAGGCGAATTTCAGGAGTCATTCTTCCACTTGCATGTGTCTCTTTAACGCTGATAATGACTGTTTCATTGATGTCTATTTTTTCAGCACCTTTTACTATGGCGACCCAAATAATGCCCACCTTCTTGTTGGCGGTTGTTACTAGTGCATCAATTCATCTTTTAGCTGTATTCTATAAAGACTTTGCTACAACAAACGATAAAAAGAAGTCTCTTAGGTACGCGATGGGACATTCAGGGCTGGCAATTATCATGACCTCTATTACTACCGCAGCTGGGCTCTGGTCTTTTTCTTTCTCTGGCGTTGCGCCTGTCGCAGACCTTGGGATTTTTGCAAGCAGCGGTGTTATGGTTGGATTAGTTTTTACTCTCGTCTTTTTGCCCGCATTGGTGTCAGTAACTAACTTTAAGGTTCTCAGACAAAAATCAGACGAAGATGGCCAGTCTCTATTAGATAGAGCTCTGATTGGAATTAGCGTTTTTGCAACTGGCAGGCCTAAGCTAATTATTTCATTTAGCACCGTGTTAATAATATGTGCAGCTATCATTGCAGCTCAATTAAGGTTTTCTCATTTTCCTCTTCAGTGGCTTCCTGAGGATAATTTTGCGCGAGTAGCAACAGAGGCTGTCGATGAGAACTTAAATGGCTCACTAACACTTGAAGTAATTATTGACACTGAAAAAACAAACGGCCTTTACAACCCCGAAGTGTTAAGAGTTATTGATGATGTATCTCAAAATATAAACTCTATATCCACTGGAAACATGTTTGTGGGAAAGGTTATAAGCTATGTTGATGTCATTAAAGAAACCAATAGAGCGCTTCATGAAAATAGGGACGAATATTATACTATTCCCGATGATTCGGATCTTATAGCCCAGGAGTTTTTGCTTTTTGAAAGCAGCGGCAATAACGATCTTACAAGTCTTGTCGATGCAAACTATTCTAAGGCGAGACTAACATTAAAAACTCCCTTCATTGACTCCCTTGAGGCAAACATTTTTATTGACAATGCTCAACTCTATTTAGACCAAAAATTTGGCTCATTGGCCAAAGTGACTTTTACCGGCATTGGAACATTGATGACGGTTACTTTTGAAGAGGCAATTTATAGTAGTGCGGTGAGCTATATTCTGGCCTTTTCGCTTATCACAATCCTCATGGTGCTACTGATAGGTAACCTGAAAATTGGGCTAATTAGCATGATACCAAACCTGTTGCCTATCGTCTTTCTATCAACTATTATGGTGATTTTTAAAATGCCGTTGGACATGTTCACCTTGTTGATTGGTGCAATTGCGCTGGGACTGGCTGTAGACGATACTGTGCATTTTATGCACAACTTTAGAAGGTATGAGCTTCAATACAATGATGTAGACAAGGCTGTTCGATTAACCTTGATGGGAACTGGTAGAGCTATAACCTTGACATCCATCGTTCTGGCTCTTGGGTTTCTTGTTCTTACCTTTTCACAAATGAACAACATGTTTGATTTTGGCGTGCTTACAGCAAGCGCGATTTTAGTGGCACTTTTGGCTGATTTTTTCTTAATGCCGGCAATAATGAAGCTAATCGTTAAAGACAGGGCCGGCCTATAAACAATTTAATATTTGAGAAATAAAAAAGGACGCCAACGCGCCCTTTCAGTTTATGAGACCAGACTCTAGCCTTGCGCTTGAGCCATTACCTCTTCAACAAAGTTGTCTTCTTTCTTCTCTATTCCTTCTCCAACCTCATATCGGACAAACGATTCAACTTCGGAGTTGTTAGATTTAACAAGATCTCCAACAGTAATATCTGGGTCCTTTACAAAAGATTGGCCATAAAGCGTAACCTCATTAACAAATTTTTTCATTCTGCCTACAATCATTTTTTCAATAATGTTGTCGGGCTTTCCACTTTCTCTAGCTTGTTCAATAAAGATTGCTTTTTCTCTTTCAAGGATGTCGTCCGAAAGCTGGTTTTCGCTGACACATTCCGGTCGTGAAGCAGCGATGTGCATTGCTACATCTTTTGCCAAAGCCGAATCTTGGGACGCTAACACTGTAAGGACGGCAATACGATCACCGTGCTTATAAGCACCTAAAATGCCTGTATCAGTGCTAATAATTTGAACCCTTCTCACAGAAATATTTTCACCTATTTTTGCAATAATACCTTCTCTTGCCTCGTCAACTGTTTCTCCAGAGTCAAGTTTTTGACTTAAAAAACTCTCCACTGATTCAGGCTTATTCTTGAGAGCTAGGGAGCCTAGTGCCTCAACAAAATCAATAAATGCAGAGCCTTTAGTGACAAAGTCTGTTTCTGAGTTAACTTCAAGAATTGCAGCTTGTTTGTTATCGTCGCTAATTGTAACGTTAACAAGGCCTTCAGATGCAACGCGACCTGCTTTTTTGGCAGCTTTTGCTGCGCCTGATGCACGCATTAAATCAATTGCTGCTTCAAGGTCAGCATTGGTTTCAACCAATGCTTTTTTACAGTCCATCATTCCTGCGCCTGTTCTCTCTCTTAACTCCTTAACTAAAGCGGCTGTAATCGCCATAATTCGTCTCCTATGTATACTGTATTTAATTGTTAATCTGTTTCAGTTTTTTTAGCAGCTGGCTTCTTTACTGCAGTTTTTTTAGCAGCTGGCTTCTTTACTGCAGTTTTTTTAGCAGCTGGCTTCTTTTCTTTAGCAGCAGTTTCTGTTTCAGGGGCAGCCTCGACAGCCTCTTTTTTAGCAGCTGGCTTCTTTTCTTTAGCAGCAGTTTCTGTTTCAGGGGCAGCCTCGACAGCCTCTTTTTTAGCAGCTGGCTCAGCCTTCTTAGCGGCAGACTTAGTTTCAACAATTGACGCTTTGGCTTCAAGGACTGCGTCTGCAATTTTCCTTGCGTAATAACCAATCGCCCTTATTGAGTCATCATTTCCTGCTATGACATAATCGATTCCTTCTGGGTTATGATTAGAGTCTACAACACCGATGATAGGTAAGCGTAAAGTGCGAGCTTCTCTAACGGCATTTTTTTCATGACCAATGTCGACAACAAAGACAACATCGGGGATGCTTCCAAGATCTTTAATTCCACCCAGGCTTCTTTCTAGCTTCTCCATTTCTCTTGTCATTACTAGGGCTTCTTTTTTTGTAAATTGTGCGAAGCTTTCTTCTGCAAGAAACTCCAGGTCTTTAAGACGCTTTATTGAGGCCTTAATAGTTTTATAGTTTGTCATCATTCCGCCTAACCAGCGATGATTAACGTAAGGCATTCCACATCGGATTGCCTCTTCTTTGATAATATTGCTTGCCGCTCTCTTTGTTCCAACAAAGAGGATAGACCCACCTTGTGCTGCAGTTTTGCTTGCAAAGTTTAGGACATCATTAAATTGCGGTAGTGTTTTTTCTAAATTGATTATGTGAACACCATTTCGTGTTCCGTAGATATAAGGCTCCATTTTTGGGTGCCAAAAACGAGACCTATGGCCGAAGTGAACACCGGCCTCTAACATT
>Ga0208947_1000681_pt1 | contig 16188 bp, 20 predicted proteins | sample AOAMet1_04_M0_20_2_FD_188226 | JGI IMG/M metagenome (GOLD analysis project Ga0208947, IMG submission 188226) | Ammonia-oxidizing marine microbial communities from Monterey Bay, California, USA - CAN11_04_M0_20 (SPAdes) | ecosystem: Environmental > Aquatic > Marine > Intertidal zone | place... | reverse complement strand
GGAACCATTGCCGCGCTCACTCGTCGGATCGAACGGCTCGAGTCGACCCTGGAGTCGGCGCTGAAGTCGACAGGTGGGTTGCCGTCGGAGGCCTCAGCACCACCACCAGGTTCCGCGTCGCCTGCACCCCCGGCACCGCCAGAACGACCTGCACAGCCAGCACCACCGGCACCGCCCGCAGCTCCGTCTCCACCGCCTCGGCCGGCATCGCGATCGGCGGCGGGCCCGGCTGCAGAGGGACGGGCCCGGCTCGCTGAGGCGTCCCCCAGCGCCCCGCCCCCCCCTCCACCTACCGATGAACCTGCCCTTGTCGCGGCTCCCGCCGTGGCCTCCGTGGGCGGCGGGTCCGTTCCACCCCTCGAGGAACTTGCCGAGGCATGGGCTGGCGACCTTCTAGAGCAGATGAGCCGTAAGGGTCGGGCACGCTTCTCCGCTGGCCGGTTCATCGCGGTCGAGGACGGTACCGCGGTGATGGGGCTACCCAATGAGCCACATCGGAAGCGCTGCGAGGACCTCCGTGGCGAGTTGGAGGCTGTCCTGGCCGACCGGTTCCAGACGACGCTTTCCGTCCGACTGGTGGTCGATGACGGCTCCCCTGATGCGATGCCGACCGGTGGAACGACGGTGACTCCCGAAACTCGGGCGCCCCAGGCCGATGATGAGGTCGACCTGTCCGCCCTTGTGGATGCGAACGCGGCTGAGGGCTCGGCCGTGGAACGACTTACCGAGGCGTTCCCGGGGGCTGCCCTGGTCGAGCCGGACTGACCGGACCGGGGTCGTCGAGGTGTACGCAGATGCCGTCCAGGCGGTGATCGACGAGTTGGGACGTCTGCCCGGCGTCGGGCCCAAGTCGGCCCAACGTCTGGCCTTCCACCTGATGAAGCTCTCGGTCGAGGACACCACCCGACTCACGGTGGCCATCGACGAGATGAAGGATCGGGTGCGATTCTGTGATCGGTGCTTCAACATCGCTGAGGCTGAACTCTGTCCGGTATGTGCGGACGATCGCCGCGACGGATCGATCCTGTGCGTGGTCGAGGAGCCTCGGGACATCGTTGCCGTGGAACGAACCGGCGAGTTCGGTGGTCGTTACCACGTGCTCGGCGGAGCCATCAGCCCCATCGAGGGGATCGGCCCCGACCAACTCCGGATCCGGGAACTGCTGGCCCGACTGGACCCCGAGGGCGTGGCTGAGGTGATCCTGGCCACCAACCCGAACATCGAAGGGGAGGCCACCGCCATGTACCTGGCCCGCCTCGTGGGGCCATTGGGCTTGGTGGTCACCAAGATCGCCAGTGGGCTGCCGGTGGGGGGCGATCTGGAGTACGCCGACGAGCTCACACTGGGTCGGGCGCTCGAGGGTCGTCGTCGGCTGGACGGGGTTTGAGCCGGTGTCGTGCCGTGAATCCGGTTATCTGGCCCAGTCGACGCAGCATCAGATCCCCGATTGGATGCCCTGTGGACACCTAGTGGATGACGGAGCCCACATACGGCCTTCGACATGGAAACGCCCCCCCGGGGGCTTTCGCCACGCCGAGGGGCCGTCTCCGAGTTGGGTGGAGGGGTGGTTCCCAACTATTGCAGTTACGTTACAACATTGACAAGATTGTGACAAGTCAGGCCAAAATGCCTCCTAAATCGTCACAAAATAGCCAGATCGGGGCCCATCGGAGGGTTCCGAGGCCCGGTCGCCGAGAGGGGGAAGTTATCCACAGTTCTGTCCACAGGGCGGAGCACGGTGCTGTGGATTGCCACGGTCGGGGCTTCTCTTTCGACCCTCGGCGCCGGAGGGCGAACCGGAAACCGAACCAGACAGGAGACACCTCATGCTGCTAACCCAGATCGACCATGTGGCCATTGCCGTCCACGACCTTGAGGCGGCCATCGACTACCACCAGCGGGCCTTCGGCGCCGAGGTCCACCACCGGGAGGTGGTCGAGCTCGATGGTGTCGAGGAGGCCCTCCTCAAGATCGGCGAGTCCTATCTCCAGCTGACCACCGGGACCCGACCCGGCTCGGCCATCACCACCTTCCTGGCCAAGCGGGGCGAGGGCATCCACCACGTCGGCTACCGGGTGGACGACTGCGCCGAGGCGTTGGCTGCCATCGTGGCCGCCGGCGGCCGCGCAATCGATCCTGAACCCCGACCGGGGTCCCGAGGAACGACGGTGGCCTTCGTCCATCCCAAGGGATCGTTCGGCACCCTGATCGAACTGGTCCAGGAACGGATTCAGGAGTAGGGGGGCGACGGTGAACGATCCCGGCCGCATCCCGGTCGTCCATCTCGTAGACGGCACCTACGAGCTCTTCCGGTACCACTTCGCCGTGCCGTCCCACGTGACGACCGAGGGCGTCGAGGTAGCGGCCACCCGGGGGGTGCTGGGATCGATGCTCGGTCTGCTGGCTGACGGCGCCACTCACGTGGGAGTGGCGACCGACCGGGTGGTCGAGTCGTTCCGCAACGACCTGTTCGACGGCTACAAGACGGGCGAGGGAACGCCTCCCGAGCTGTTTGCCCAGTTCCCGCTGCTGGAGGCTGTGCTGGAGGCGGCGGGCTTCACCGTCTTCGCCATGGTGGCCCACGAGGCAGACGACGCCATGGGTGCCGCGGCGGTACGGGCCGGCGCCGACCCCCGCGTCAGTGCTGTGCACATCTGCACGCCGGACAAGGACCTCGCCCAGGTGGTTGACGATGCGGCGGGCATTGCCCAACTGGACCGTCGACGGGAGGTCCTCTACGACCGGGCGGGCATCGTCGAAAAGTTCGGCGTCGAACCGACCTCCATACCCGACTGGCTGGCCCTAGTCGGCGACACCGCCGACGGGATCCCCGGTCTTCCTGGCTGGGGTGCCAAGTCCTCGTCGGTAGTGCTGGCCCGGTACGGCCACCTCGAATCGATTCCTTCCGACGCCGAGGACTGGGATGTCACGGTGCGGAGCGCCGCCAAGTTGGCCGCCACGTTGGTCGAGCGGCGCGATGACGCCGAGCTCTACCGGCACCTGGCCACCTTGGACCTCGACGCCCCGGTCATGGACGACGTGGAGGATCTCCGGTGGACCGGCCCGGCCGACCACCTTGAGGCGGTGTGCGCCCACATTGACGCCCCCCGTATTGCCGAGCGGGCTCGTCGGCTGGCCGCCGAACGCACCTGACCAGTAGCAACTGGTTTAGTCGAGCCCAGCCAGCACCCGTCTCAGTCCAGCAGCGAGAGAACCTCAGCCACCGTTTCCACCCGCTTGACGATGTCGCGGTTCTCAGGCTTTGCGTAACCCGCATCCACCATGGCGTCCAGGAACGCCTCGAGGAGGGACCAGTAGCCGGGTGATCCGGGTGCGCCTCCGTCCAACAGGGCGACTGGCTTGTGCCGATCGTGGAGGCCCAGCTGGGTCCATGTGGCTGCTTCGAACAACTCCTCGAGGGTGCCGTACCCGCCGGGCAGGCAGCAGAACGCGTCGGATCGGGCGTACATGATGCGCTTCCGCTCGTGCATGTCCGCCACCTCGATGCGCTCGGTGAGGCGATGATGGGGCATCTCATGGCCGAACAGGCCCGACGGGATGACGCCGATGACCCGGCCACCGGCATCCAACACGGCGTCGGCCACCGCACCCATCACCCCGATCCCCGCACCCCCGTAGACGAGGTCGATTCCGGTTGCGGCCATGGCCTCCCCCAGCTCGCGGGCGAGGTCGGGCGCCGAGTTGTCGGTGCCGGAACGGGAACCGCAGAACACGCCGAGGGCTCGTCTCCCAGATGCGGGCCTACCGGTTGTCGTTGTGGCGTCATTGTCGAGGGCCATGGTCGGACCGTACTGGTCTACTTTCGGATGGGACGACCGCGTTCTGTACCCTGTGGCGACCATGGCCGATCACACGATGTCCGAACGCCTCGACGGTTTGAACGAACGCCGCGAGTCGGCGATCCACGCCGGCCCCGAGCGTGCCGTTCAGCGCCAGCACGACAAGGGCAAGATGCTGGCCCGCGAGCGGATCGAGTACCTGCTTGACCCGGGGTCCTTCCACGAACTCGACATGCTGGCCCGCCATCGGGCGCACGAGAGCGGCATCGAGGAGCGGCCCTACACCGATGGGGTGATAACCGGATGGGGCACCATCGACGGCCGCAAGGTCTTCCTGTTCTCCCAGGATTTTACGGTGTTTGGCGGGGCGCTCGGCGAGGTGTTCGCCGAGAAGATCCACAAGGTCATGGACCTGGCACTCAGTGTCGGCGCGCCGTTCGTGGGCCTCAACGACGGGGCCGGGGCCCGTATCCAGGAGGGCGTGGTCAGCCTCGACGGCTACGGCGGGATCTTCTGGCGAAACGTCCAGGCCTCGGGGGTCATCCCGCAGATCAGCGTGATCCTCGGCCCGTGCGCCGGAGGAGCCGTGTACAGCCCGGCCATGACCGACTTCATCTTCATGGTCCGTGAGAAGTCGCACATGTTCATCACTGGTCCAGACGTGGTCAAGACGGTCACCGGCGAGGAGGTCACCCTCGAGGAACTTGGGGGTGCCGGCAGTCACTCGACGAAGTCCGGCGTGGCCACCTTCGTGTGCGAAGACGAACATGAGGTGCTCGACGAGGTCAAGGCCCTGCTGGCCCAGCTGCCGTCCAATAACCTCGAGGAGGCCCCGCTCGTCGAGACCAATGACCCCGGCGACCGCCTGTGTCCCGAGCTGAACGACCTCATGCCGGACAGCGCCAACGTCCCCTACGACATGCGGACCGTCATCGAGACGGTGCTCGACGACGGCCACTTCCTCGAGTACCACTCGGCATGGGCCGGCAACATCGTGTGCGGCTTCGGGCGGCTCGACGGCCGCAGCGTCGGCGTGGTGGGCAACCAGCCCATGCATTTCGCCGGGGTGCTCGATATCGAGGCCTCGGAGAAGGCGGCCCGATTTGTTCGCACGTGTGACGCGTTCAACGTGCCGATCATCACCTTCGTGGACGTACCCGGCTTCCTCCCCGGGGTCGATCAGGAGTACGGCGGGATCATCCGCCATGGGGCCAAGTTGCTCTACGCCTACTGCGAGGCCACCGTGCCCCGCATCCAGGTCATCACCCGCAAGGCCTACGGCGGTGCCTACGTGGTCATGGACTCCAAGTCTGTGGGTTCGGACCTGTCGCTGGCCTGGCCGACTGCCGAGCTGGCTGTCATGGGCCCGCAGGGAGCCGTGGAGATCGTCCACCGCCGGGAACTCCAGGATGCCGCCGACCCCGACGCCCGCCGGGCTGAGCTCATCGACGAGTACACGGAGAAGTTCGCCAACCCGTACGTGGCCGCGGAACGGGGTTACGTAGACGACGTGATCGACCCGGCCGACACCCGGGTCAAGCTGGTGGCCGGACTCCGGATGCTGGTGACCAAACAGGAGGAGTCCCCTCGCCGCAAGCACGGAAACGTGCCCCTCTAGCGGGCGGCGATCGGGGAATAGGTCATGGAATCTGAGCAGTCCGGGCAGTCAGGCATCCGGGTTACCGCGGAGGGTGCGACCCCCCAGGAGTTGGCGGCCATCCTGGTGGCCGTCGAGGCGCTGTGGCCGAAGTCGGCTGTCGATGCGCGAACGCCGCCCGATCCCGGGGTCTGGCGCTTCTCGGGTCGGTGGTGGCGAGCTGGCGACTTGCCGATTCGTCGGTCCCGTACCGGGCTGGGCTCCTAGACCGGTTCACCCGGCCAGCGAGGGCCGGGCACGGTGACCAGGTCGGCGAGCCGTTCCAGGTAGTGATCCCTGTCCATCTCGCCGGCCCCCATTCGTGCCAAGTGCGGCGTGCACCACTGCACGTCGATCAGGCGATGGGTTTCGGTTCCCATGAGTTCGACGAGGTGGTGCAGGGCGACCTTGGAGGCGTCGGTGCGTCGGTGGAACATCGACTCGCCGGCGAATAGGCCGCCGACGGCCACCCCGTAGAGCCCACCGGCCAGGCCGTGGTCGTCCCAGGCCTCGACCGAGTGAGCCCAGCCCAGACGGTGGAGCTCGGTGTAGGCCCCAGCGATGCGTTCGTCGATCCAGCCCCGGTCGCGTGTCGGATCAGCGCACGCCACCACCACGTCGGCGAACACCGTGTCGACACGCACCTCGTAGCGGCCTAACGAACGCTTCAGCGATCGGGACACCCGCAGGTCGTTGATCTCGAGCACGCCCCGGGGATCGGGCGACCACCAGGCCATGGGGCCACCCGGTTCCACGGGCATGGGAAACAGGCCCGACCGGTAGGCCGTCAGCAGGGTGCCGGGGTCGACGTCGGCACCCACGCCGACCACCCCGTTCTCATCAGCCGTATCGGCCCGGGGGAACGTCCAGGTACTGGCAGGCGGCTCGACGGGCGGACGCGTTCCGGGCATCGGCACGATCCGGCCTCGTAGTGTCGGGTGGGGTCGGGCCGGTCAGTCGGCTTCGATGGTGACCGAGCGGACGACCACGTCCCGACTCGGGCCACCGCCGTACTGCGAGGTCTCGTCCACCTCATAGAGGCCCATCATCGCCTGTAGCACTGCCGTGCCGGCCTCATCGGCGTGGCCGAAGACGATGTAGGTGCCCTGGGCGTCCAGCAGCGACGTCCGGGATCCGGTGGCGAAGAAGAACTGGGCGCCCGAGCTGTCAGGGCCGGCCGAGCGGGCCATCACCAGGTCGCCGGCCTGGTAGGTGAACGGGCCCAAGAGCTGACCCGAGGTGGTGGCCAGGTATTCGCCGCCCTCATCGGGGATGGTGTAGCCGGGGCCCCTGTCGGACCAGTCATTGGTGGTCGGTGCGCCGCCCTGGATGATGTCGATCGACGGGTCGAACCGGAACAGCATCGTGGCGTCGTAGTACCCGAACCGGGTCAGGACCACGAAGTTGTTGACCGTCTCCGGGGTACGGGCCTTGTCCAGGGCGACCCGGATCTCACCCTCGGTGGTGTCGAAGACCGCGGTGTAGGAGACACCGGGGGACAGACACCAGGAGGGGCGGCTGGTGAACGCCAGTCGTGGGGCGTCGGACTTGTCGTCTGCCGGGCAGTCGTCGGGAACCGGCAGGGTCGCCAGGCCGTCGCCCCCTGATCCGGCGGTGCCCACGACGACGAAAGCCAGGCTGCCCACCATCATCAGGGCCAGCACGCCGGCCACCACCCGGACGGTGGTCGAGCGCTGCTGCCCAGAACCTCGGGAGCTGGAACGTCGGGACTTCTGGACCATGGATCGGCACCCTACCGACGGAGGCTGGGAGCGGGTCGATCGGACCGGTGCCCTCCGGGAACCTGCAACAGACGGCGCATGGGGCGCCGGTAGCGTGGAGCCCCGTGGCACTCATCGTCCAGAAGTTCGGAGGCACCTCGGTCGCGGATGCGGATCGCATGCGCGAGGTGGCCGATCACGTTGCCCGCACCGTGCGGCGTGGCGACCAGGTGGTCCTCGTGGTCTCGGCCATGGGCAAGGAGACCGACGAGTTGCTGCGGCTGGCCGGCGAGGTGTCGGTTATCCACCCGGGCCGTGAGATGGACATGCTCATCACGGCCGGTGAACGCAAGGCCATGGCGCTCGTGTGCATGGCCCTGCACCACATCGGGGTGGACTCCGAGTCGTTCACCGGCAGCCAGGCTGGCTTCCTGACCGACACCAACCATCAGAACGCCAAGATCGTCGATGTCCGGCCCGATCGTGTCCGTGCGTCGCTGGATGCCGGCCGGGTGCCGGTGCTCGGTGGGTCTCAGGGCGTGTCGACCGACAACGACGTGACCTTTCTGGGTCGTGGCGGATCCGACACGACGGCAGTGGCCATCGCCCACGCCCTAGGCGCTGATGCCTGTGAGCTCTACACCGACGTGACCGGGGTGTTCACCACCGATCCCCGGGTCGTGCCCACGGCTCGACGCATGTCCGCCATCTCGTATGACGAGTTGCTGGAGATGACGGCGACAGGTTGTCCCAAACCGGCCATGCGGTCGGTTGAATACGCACGCACCCACGGGGTGCGCCTCCACGTCCGTTCCGCCTTCACCTGGCAGGAGGGGACGTGGGTCGACGAGGAGGTACCCGACATGGAACAGGCCATCGTCTCGGCGGTCACCCACGACACGTCTGAGGCCAAGATGACATTGGCCGGCGTGCCCGATCAGCCCGGGGTGGCAGCCACGGTGTTCCGTGCGCTGGCCGACCTCGAGGTGAACGTGGACATGATCGTGCAGAACGTGTCCGCTCAGGGCGTGACCGACATCTCGTTCACCGTGCCCCACGCCGATCTGGCGCGGGCCATGGAACATACGAAGCGGCTGGCTACCGAGGTCGGGGCGGGCGGCGTGACGTCGGATGACTCGATCGCCCGGGTGAGCGTGGTGGGTGCCGGCATGCGGTCCAACCCCGGCGTGGCCGCCACCATGTTTGAGACGTTGGCAGCCGCCGAAGTGAACATTCAGATGATCTCGACGTCGGCCATCCGCGTCAGCTGTGTGGTCGACGGCGAGCGGGTGGAGGACGCGGTGCGGACCCTCCACGATGCCTTCGGCCTGGCTGAGGCCTGAGTCCCGTTTCTCCGATCCCTCCGTTCACCTAATGGGCGATCACCTTCCCCGGTGCACACACGATCTTGAAGGCGTTCCCATGACGATCAATCCACGATCGGCGCTAGCCGGTCTCCTGTTCAGCGCGGTGTTCGTGATCTCAGCCTGTGGTTCGGGTACCACTCACGGCGGTGCGACCGCGACCGATGCCGACCCCGGGATCACCGAGGCGGTCTCGACCACGATGCTGTCGGTGTCGACCACCACGGTCTCGTCGGACGACGCCCGTAGCGGGTTCGTGTCCGACGTGGCGGCCGCCGCACCGATCCTCGAGGGTCTTACCGAGGCCGACCTGGGGTGCGTGGCCGACCGTCTGCTGGTCGAGGTGGATCCGGCTGAGGTGGTGGCCCTGACCCGCAACGGTCCCCGTCCCGACCAGGCGTCCCTAGCGGTGGCCGCCCTTCGGGACTGTGACCTAGTGGTCGCCGTGGTGGGACTGGGTATCGGCCAGTCGCTCGCCGCCGACCCCGATGCACCACCCATCGAACCCGAGTGCATGCTCGAGGGGGTTACGGCCGACGACCTCGTTCCCTACCTAGAGGAGCGGTTCGAGACCGGTGTGGTGAACCTCGACGACGACGAGGCCATGGACCTTTTGTTGGACACCCCGGTGATGGCCAACATGATTCGATGCTCGACCGAGGCCATGTTGGGCATATCGACCGATGCCCCGGCGGTTTGTGCCGGCCTGGCCGAACACCTCGGGCTGATGATGGCCACCCTCATGGAGATGGAGCCGGAGCCGGGGGCCGAGCCGGATCCGTTCGCACTGGTAGGCGTCTTCCGGGTGACCGACGAGGTCTTTGCCTGGCTGGTCGACGAGGTCCCCCCGGATCTGCGGGGTGACGCCAAACTGGTACGAGAGACGACCGGCCGGATCGGGACCCTCATGGCTGAGGCTCTCGAGGACCTGGCTGAAGCTACCGAGGACGACCCAGCTGCCAATTCCGCAGCGAACGAGGCACGGATGGCGGCCTTCCTGGGGATGATGGCCCGTATCGCGGCGGACCTCGAGGCAGACATGGACGAGGTGGACGCGGCAGGCGCACGCCTCCGTGACTGGACGATCGCCACCTGTGGTGATTCCTCGTCGATGTTGTTCGAGTTGCTCACCGGTATGTGGGGCTGATGTCGGAAGGTGGCGCGGCGGTGATCAGGTCCGTCTTACGAACTGTGGTGCCAGTTCTGGTCGCGGTAACCAGTCTGGTGGCATCGGCCTGTGGTGGGGGGTCGACACTGACCGCCCCGACGCCGACAACCATCGGAGAGACCCCGGTTACCACGTCGGCGCCCGCGACCACCGAGGCCCCCTCGACGACGATGGTTCCGAGCACCACCGTGCCTGCCTCGACGTCGATGGCGCCGTCGACCAGCGTCACCCCGACCACCTCGTTGGCCGGCGGACCGATCCCCGAGGCGGCCGTTGGTTTCTGCGCCGAGCTGGCCGTCGAGTCCGGCGAGTTGATCCTCGAGGTGGAGCGGGTGCTACCCGACGACGGCCTCTTGGATCCGCGCAGCCAACACGCCCTGTTGCTGGCCACCCGGAACCTGCTGGCGTGGACCAATAACCGGGTGCCCGCCGAGCTCCGAGCCGACGTGGGCCTGTTGAACCGGGTCTACGCCGATCTGGGAATCCAACTGGACCGCCTGAACCCCGAGACGGTTACCATGCCGCGCCTTCAGGCCCTGGTCTTCACCTACGTGCTCGACTCCCCGGTGGTCAAAGCCGGGGAACTGGATCTGTCGGCTCGACGTCTGGGGGCCTTCGTCGATCAGGCCTGTGGCCACGGCTTTCCGATCATGGAGTCGATGCCAGACCTTTTCGCACCCGTTTCCAAATAGGCGAGGATCCGTCTGGCCTCGGCCTACGAATCCCGGGCAGGCAGGAGACGGACGGTGGATAGCCTGATTTCCATGGACATCGCCATCGTCGGCGCCACCGGTCAGGTCGGGGGCGTCATGCGCACCCTGCTCGCCGAACGCGCCTTTCCGGTCGGAACCCTCCGGTTCTTCGCCTCAGCCCGATCGGCAGGTTCCACCATTGTCTGGGGCGATCGCGAGATCGTTGTGGAGGACACGGCGACCGCCGACTGGTCGGGCATCGACGTAGCCCTGGTGAGCGCCGGGAAGACGGCGTCGATGGAGTTCTCGCCGCAGATGGCCGCGGCAGGCGCCACGGTGATCGACAACTCGTCGGGTTGGCGAATGGACCCCGACGTGCCCCTCGTGGTTCCCGAGGTCAACGCCCACGAGCTGGACGACATCCCCAAGGGGATCGTGGCCAACCCGAACTGCACGACCATGGCCGCCATGCCGGTGTTGGCCCCGCTGCACGCCGAGGCGGGCCTGCGGTCCCTGACCATCGCCACCTACCAGGCGGTCTCCGGTGCCGGTCTCGCCGGTGTCGCCGAGCTGGCCTCCCAGGTCGCCGCGGTGATCGACGACGCGTCGGGTCTAGCCCATAACGGTCGGGCGGTGGCGTTCCCCGAGCCGTCGTCATTCCCCTCGACCATTGCGTTCAACGTATTGGCCCACGCCGGGTCGTTCGTGGACGACGGGCGAGGTGAGACCGACGAGGAGCAGAAGCTCCGTAATGAGAGCCGAAAGATCCTGGGCATCCCGGACCTCGCTGTGTCGGGGACATGCGTACGGGTGCCGGTCTTCACCGGGCACTCGTTGACCGTGCACGCTGAGTTCGATCGCCCCATTTCACCGGAGCGGGCCACCGAGCTGCTGACCGGGGCTCCGGGCGTCGTCTTGGCCGCTGTGCCCACACCGCTGGATGCGGCCGGGGTGGACCCCACCATCGTGGGTCGCATCCGGGCCGACGAGACCCGCACCAATGGTCTGGCGCTCTTCCTGTCCAGCGACAACCTCCGCAAGGGTGCGGCGTTGAACACCATCCAGATCGCCGAGGAACTCCGCCGCCGACGAGCCTGAACCCGATTCCGGCCTGTTGCCGGGGCCGGTCTACGGAGGGTCCGTCACGTAGCGGGCCATCGCCTCATCCAGCGACAAGCCCAACTGGTTGGCCAGGCTGGCCAACCAAGCCATCACGTCGCCCAACTCGTGGAGCTGCTGCTCGGTCGTGCCCTTGCGGGTGGCCTGAGCCAGCTCGCCGAGTTCCTCGCAGAGCCAGGCCACGGTGGCCGGGATTCCCCGAGCCCGGTCGACCTCGCCGTAAAGGTCTTCCACCAGCGTCTGCACTTCGACGAGTTCCACGAGGCGGACGGTACCGGTCGCCGGGCAGGCCAGCAGGCATCCACCGATCGCGCGTGTGTTCGATCCACACTCAACGGGTGTCGACCGATGATTTGCAAGCTGAAGGCCTCCTCCCCAGAGGTCAGGCGACCCAGATCATGAGGGCTCTCGACGCGCTCGACGAGTTGGAGGCCGCGGCGATCAAGTTGGTACGGGCCGAGTTGGCGGCCGGCCCGGCGATCGACGGTCTGATCGCTGACCCGCTCACCGAAGGCACCCGACTGGACAGTCTGTGCGTCGTGGACACCATGGCCGTCGACCTGCTGGAAGCACTCGGGCGGGACGACACCGTGCGCCACCTAGTCGACGAGGCGCCTCCGGGCAGCGCCCGTGACGCACTGGCCCAGCACCTGACGCGTTCGTAAGACTGCGTTCCGGCCGGGTCGGTCGGGCTAACCCGGACGACCGGTGATCAGACCTCGGGCGAGGGCTGCGGAGGGACAAGGCGTGCCAGGTAGTTGACCGCCTCAGCGCCCGGGAGAGCCAGCAGCCCGACTGGAGGCAGCAGCAGCTTGCGGTCGCGCGAGCCGCCACCGACCACTACTCGGTTCCGGGCCATCACATCGGCATCGATCCAGATGGGCACAGTGCAGCCGTCAGGCAGCCCGAACGGGGTGACGCCACCGATCTGCATGCCGGTCAGGGTCGCCGTCTCGTCGGCTCCGGCGAACGAGGCCTTGCGGGAGCCCAGCCGCCGGCGGACGGTGCCGTTGACGTCGAGGCGGTGTGTGGCCAGCACCAGGCAGAGGGCGAAGGGCCTTTCCTCGCCTTCACGGGCCTTGCCGGCCACCAGGATGGCGTTGGCCGAATCTGCGGGGTCGATGTCGTAGGCGGCACAGAAGTCGGCCGTGTCGGCCAACGCGGGATCGCACGCCATCACCTCGTGTTCGATATCCAGTGCTTCCAACTGGTCGAGCACCGGATCTGACGCGTCGTGGGGTGGGGTCATGCTTGCCTCGGGGGTTGAGGGTCGACCTCTCGGGCCGGACCGGTCAGTCCGTAGAACACAGAGGCCACCACGATGACGCCACCGATGAACGTCGGGGTGGGCGGCACCTCGTCGAACCACAGCCACACCCACAGCGATGCGGCGACCGTCTCCACGGGTGTGAAGAGGCTGACCTCGGCGGGTGGGGCGTGGCGGGTGGCCGTCGACATGCATAGCCGGGCGATCGGTCCGAAGAGTCCGCCCATGGCCAGAGTGGCTAGCAGGGCCCGTCGATCGAGCAGTGAGGGGTCGGCGGGAACCACGGTCATCAGGAAGATGCAGGTGGCAGCGACGGCGACCACCAGGGTGCGGGGCAGTTCGGGGTACCGGCGCCAGATCACGAGGTTGACGGCGAAGCTCATGATGGCGAGCAGGGCCACCAGGTCGCCGGCGATTCCCTCAGCGGCCATCGACCCACCAACGATCACCACGATGCCAATCAGGGTCAGACCGATGGCCCGCCAGGTTCGCATCGAGGTGCGCTCATGGAGGGCGATCCGGGCCAGGACGGCAGCAAAAATGGGTCCCGAGGCGATGATGGCCACCACGTTGGATGCCGCGGTCAGGGTCACTGCCGTCAGGAAAGCCGTGGTGCCGACCGCGCTCAGCAGCCCGGTCACTAGGAGCGGGCGTCGCCACCGGACTAGTTCACGTCCCAGGTGACGCCCGATCTTTCGGATGGCCAGACTCCAGGCCACCGGTGAGGAGAAGACGCCGACCATGAAGGCGATGGTCCAGCCGTCGACCTCGGAGTCGCGTTCGGCCACCCGAACCAACAGGGCGTCGGTAGAGACCAGGAACATCCCGGTGAAGGCCAGCAGCAGGCCGAGGGGCCGCCCGGATTGGGGAATCCTGTCCCTGAGGGACCGCAGGGTGGATGACTTGACCATCGCCGGACGTTAGTGGCGGTCGTGTGCGCCACCTGCTGCCCGGGAGTCGGCGGGGCTGGCAGTATGCGGGACGATGCGACGACCCAACGTTCTGCTGGTGACCCTGGACCAGTGGCGTGGTGACTGCCTTTCGGCGGCTGGCCACCCATCGGTGTCCACCCCGAACCTGGACCGTCTTGCCGCGGAGGGGGTGCGGTTCGCCTCGCACTTCGCGCAGGCCGCGCCGTGCGGACCCAGCCGGGCCAGCCTGCTTACCGGCACCTACCAGCACGTGCACCGGTCGGTTCTGAACGGCACCCCGCTGGACGCCCGCTTCACCAACGTGGCCCTAGCCATGCGGTCCGTGGGGTACGACCCGGTGCTGTTCGGCCATACCGATACCACGGTCGACCCGCGCACCGTGTCCGCGGGCGATCCGAGGCTCGGGGACTACGAGGGTCCGCTGCCCGGGTTCCGGGTGGGGCTTGACCTACCCGAACATCGGGAGCCCTGGTACCGGTGGCTGGAGGCCCGGGGTCACGACGTGTCGGATCGCGAGCGGTTTTTGCGGCCCCGCGACGACGTGGCCATCCCGGCGGGTCGGGGGGCGTCGTGGCCACCACCACCGTTTGCCGCCGAGGAGACCGAGACGGCGTTTCTGGTCGGGGAGGTGATCGACGAACTCGCCCGGCTGGAGAGCGTCGGCGACCCGTGGTTTGTCCACGCGTCGATCTACCGACCCCACCCACCGTTCACGGCGCCAGCGCCGTACCACGATCTCGTCGATCCAGCGACGGTGCCCGATCCCCTCGTGGACGGCGGAGTCGATACCCACCCGTTCGTGACCGCCGCGCGCGCCTTCGGTGCCTACCGGCCGCCGGGTGACGACCTCGACCTCCGGCAGGTGCGGGCCACCTACTACGGGATGATGGCCGAGGTCGACGCCCAGGTGGGCCGCCTCCTCACGGCTCTGGACGAGCTGGGAGCCACCGACGAGACCGTTGTGGTTGTGACCTCGGACCACGGCGAGATGCTCGGGGACCACGGCCTCATGTCAAAGCTGGGGTTCCACGACCAGGCGTTCTACATCCCGTTGATCGTCCGCGCTCCCGGAGGTACCGGAATCGAAACGGCCTGCACCGGTGGGGCGGGCCAGGTGGTGGAGGGCTTCACCGAGAACATCGACGTGATGCCCACGGTGCTCGACCTGGCCGGTGCCGAGGTGCCCCGGCAGTGTCAGGGCCGATCACTGCGTCCCTTCCTTGACGGATCGGTTGCCGACGGTGGTCTGCCGGACGGCTGGCGTACCGCTGCTCACTGGGAATTCGATTTCCGGGCGTGGGCTGGTTCCAGGGAGTTGGATGGGCTGGACGGTCACCGGTGCAACCTCGCGGTGCACCGGGACCACCGAGGCAAGTACGTGCACTTCGCCGGGATGGCGCCGATCTTCTTCGACCTCGAGGGTGATCCGGACGAGTGTGAACCCCTTGGCGACCACCCGTTGATGGCCGGGTACGCGGCGGCCCTCCTGGACTGGCGGATGGCCACCGACGAGCAGGAACTCTCGGACCATCTGGCACTGCCCGGAGGAATGATCGTCCTCGGCACCTGACCGTCGGATCGCCACGGTCGGTTGTCCAGTACCGGGGTGCGACCGGGGTCACCTGTGACCACTGTCGCCGTGGATTCGCGTGACCCATGCCCCAGAATCTATGTAGCGATCTACCGATGGGTAACTTCCAAATGGAGGGGTCATCGGAGCAGGTCAGACACAACAACAGCTTCGACGAGCCCTCCGGCCGAATCCGGACGACGGCCGTCGGACCACAGTGAAACAGAGCAAGCCATGCGTTCCAACAAGCTGCGTTCCAGCAACCGTTCATTCCACAACCTCCGGCACCCACAGCAGGACCTCTTTCTGGCCCTGAACCAGGCTGCCGGCTACGGCCACTTCGCCGGTTTCAACGACCGGGCCGTGCGGACGATCATGTCCCTCGGACAGCAGATGGTGGCTGACCGGCAGCGTCCGGTTCCGCCCGTTCACAGGGCGGCCGACACCGAGGCCAACCGGGACATCGCCGATTTGGATCTCGCTGCCTGATCGGGCGCCTTTCGGGGCGAACCAACACGCGAATCGGAGTCGGGGCCAATGCCCCGGCTCCGTCGCGTTCCGGGGAGGCAAGTGGTGCGTTATCGAAAGCCTGGAGGCCTTGTGCTACTCCGAGCCCTCGGATAGATCTTTCACCCTCTCTCCTGTGGGGGGGGTGCATGGGCTCAATGATCAATTCGAGGGGGAGGTGGAGTAGATGGGTGACGGCGATTTCGACCTGGCTGATGCCTACGCGGTCGAGACTCCGGACGACAACCGAAACTTGTACGCCCGGTGGGCCGACAGCTACGAATCGGGGTTCATCAAGGAGAACGCCTACCGGTACCACCTCGGGGTGGCAGGGGCCCTTCTCGCCTCGGTGACTCCTTCCGACGGGCCGGTGCTCGATGTCGGTTGCGGCACCGGTCTGGTCGGTGAGGCG
>Ga0208947_1000680_pt1 | contig 16226 bp, 13 predicted proteins | sample AOAMet1_04_M0_20_2_FD_188226 | JGI IMG/M metagenome (GOLD analysis project Ga0208947, IMG submission 188226) | Ammonia-oxidizing marine microbial communities from Monterey Bay, California, USA - CAN11_04_M0_20 (SPAdes) | ecosystem: Environmental > Aquatic > Marine > Intertidal zone | place... | reverse complement strand
GAATCCTTTTCGGCCCAAACCGACCCCGCGGATTTCCATCAACACAGCAAGGCTTGAGGCCAGTCCAAATGAGGTGACCGAAGAACGCGGGCTTGACGCTCCGGTTTTGAATTCGCGTTTCCCTCGGATCACGCTCGGGCGAAAATAATTTGCATGACGTCGACCATGCGCATCCATGGCGAATCGAGCGGGTTCAATGAGCAGCGATTCGCTCGCTGCACGAATGGCTTCCGGTACATTGAGGTTCCCGGTGTACATGAACATCACGTCAAATGGCGACGTCACTCCAAAGTCCCCCATGTCCACATAATCAGCCCGGTATGGTCTGTATTCATGAAAATCCACCACCACATCAGCGTCGTATTGTGCGAAGTCCTTTTTCAATGCAGTCATTTCTACATTTTCCAATTTGGATTGGTCGCGGTTGAGGTCGCGGCCGTTGGCCGCATAGCGGTTCAACCGGTCAACACCATCGGGGTTGACCATGGGGACGATTCGGAGGGTCGTGTTGTGCAATAAATGCTCCCAGTCGCCGCCTTTTCCCAGATGTTGGGTCAGGGCCAAAAGTCCCTCAACTCCTGCAGGTTCATCTCCGTGAATGCCGCCGAGAAACAAGACGCGAATGGGGTGGGCGACCGCTTCTCCACCCCGCTGAATTGCCACAATTGGAGTGCCTTTTGCGCTAAATCCGATGGTGTCTCGTTGCCAACCTTGCGCCGCTGAACCCTCTCGGTTTAAAAAATCAAAAAGACGATCGCTGTTGGTGAAGTCTCGTTTGGTTGCAAAGGCAGGGGTGGTGAAAACCGTGTCCGGCGCAGGAAAGAACGTCTCGCGAATGCCCTTCGGGTCTTGACCTTCAGCTAGAAGTGCTGAGGCCAAAAAGCCGATGAGGATCAGGGATGGGCGAGGAAATTTCATGAATAGAATCAAATAGAGAATTGACTCAAAACTCGGAATGTCCATTCGCTTCCACCGAATGCATTGCCTGCGGTGGTGACGGCTGCAGGATCGGCTTCCGTATGCATCACGCCCAATTGCAACTTCGCTCCATAATCTCTGCCGAAGTAGCGTGAAACCCCCAAGTCTTGGTAGGCACTTCGGGCATAAAATGTGGGGTTGTTGAGAAAGGAATTGTCAGCCGCATTGAGCTTCGTGTACCGCACATCCACCGACCAAAGATTGGTGAAGCAATAGCCGGCTTGGATATTGAAAGCAGTGCCCAACATCATGCGTCCTCGGACATATGCATCGACACCTCCTTCGAAGGTGGTGGAAAAGGTGCCGTTGTTGCGCACGCGCTGGACAATTTCTTGATCAGGGACGCTGGCATCCGTCATGATGAATTCGCCCAACAGCGTGAAGCCTTTGAATTTGAAAAGGAGATCTGCGCCTATTTTCCAAAAGTCAGGAAGTGCTTCTTCAAAGTTGCCATCAAGGTAGAGGATGTCCCCGCTGGTGCGTCCCCGCCGGCTGCTCATTCCACGGTTCAAACTGCCGTAAGATCCAACCATGATTTTGGGTTGGACTTCGCGCACCAAGTCCACTTGTCGAAATTCACCAAACGATCGGAAAAGCCCCAAGGGAAGCCACATTACGCGCCCCTCGTATTTCAAACCGCCATGGTTTTCGATGCGTTCTGCGGCACCATCGCCGGTGACGACAGAGCCCGCAAGCTTGATCCATCCGTTTGTACCCGCCCGCACCCGCCCTTCTGCAAATGCTCCGAACTCTCGGATGGTCCCGAAGGCAGACGTTAAGCGACTGCGCTCCACAAATTGCAAGGTGTTTGAGCCCATGCGCAATTCGAGGTTGTCGCTGATTGCTGAGCGTTGTCCAAAAGTGAGGCGAAACCGGTTGCTCGGTTGGTATGCGCACCAGGCATCCATGAGCATGCCGGAAACATCATCGCCATCGCCATCAGGATTCGAGAGTTCGTATTGCACCCTGTAGCGGAATTTTTCAGAGGTTGAGGCCCCTGCCCAACGCATGCGAATGCGTCGTGCACGAAAACGAGTGGCCCACTCATCGGTCTCAGAAAAATACCGGCTTTCAGAAGTGAATTGTGCCAACCCACGAAATTGCAATGAATAGCCAGATGCCCGGTTGTGAAACACCACACCTTCGCCGCGTTCGTAGGCATCGACAAGTCCATTTGCGTCCATGGGCAGCTGCCCGAAAGAGGAGGCCGTGCTGGCAATGAAGAGGGTGAAAATCAGTGAAGTCCTGAAAAAAGAAAGAATGAATGATTGCATGGTGTCATGGCATGTGTGCAAATGAAATCAGAACCTGTTCCATTCGAAATCTAACAAAGTTTAAGGCGTTTTCCACTTGACATTGCAGCCAATCGATGGAACTTGATCTGCTGCGGGGACCTCCCTGCCTTCCAACAATAGTTCCAATGCTTGGCGCAAATCTTTCCCTGTGATTGGATGGTCGTTCCCCGGCCGTGAGCTGTCGAATTGACCACGGTAAACGCATCGATGTTTTGTGTCAAAAATGCTAAAGTCGGGAGTGCAAGCCGCATCATATGCTCGAGCAACAGCCTGTGATTCGTCATAGAGGTATGGGAAAGGCATTTGATAATCTTGCGCCAGTTGACCCATTTCGGGGAATCCGTCTTGCGGATGGGTGGCCACATTGTTGCTCGAAATTGCAATGAAGTTGACGCCTTTGGCCTGGTATTCTTCAGCTACCTCCACAAATTGTGTCAGGAGATGGATCACAAACGGGCAATGGTTGCACATGAAAACCACCACCGTCGGTCCACTCCCAAACAATTTTTCTGAGCTCATCATTTCTCCGGAGATCGCGTCGGGCAGCCGAAACGCAGGAGCTGTAAATCCCAGTGGGATGGATGTGGTGGGGGTGAGCGCCATTTTTTTTCTTTCAAATATAATGGGTGCTCGATTGCGGGGCCAAGGTGCTCAAAAGAACTTAGTTTTGCCCCATCATTTGCGCGGGTCTTTTGCCGCCTTTGAAACCCACTATTTTTTTGCATCATGGCCTCATACCAACACGCTGTTTTATACGTTTTTGAAGTGCTTCCGGACCAAGCTTCTGAATTTGAATCCGCTTGGGAAGCGGTCACAGTTGCCATCAAAGAACAATGCGGAAGTGGGGGGTCACGGTTGTACAAGAGCGACAGTGGCACGTATTGGGCGCATGCGCTCTGGCCGAGTCGAGAAGCCATGCAGTCAGCTTCTTTGGAGGGGGCGGAGGAGTTGTTGGCCAACCGTCAGCGAATGGTAGAAGCCTGCAGCAACATTGAAGCCATTGGTGAGGGCGATTTGGTCGCTGATTTCTGGTCAATTTGATCGCTTCGAGGCACGTATTTTTTGTGACACTTTCCTGACTTCGTTTCCAAACAAGGCCTTCGAGGGTGCTGTAATTTTGCCGCATGCGGCAATGTGATAAACCCACAACATTTGGGCTTCTTTTGGGAGCAATCATTGGCATTTGTTGCTCAGTGTCTTTGAATTTCATTGGTGCTCAAGGACCTCTGTTGCAGGAGCCTTCGGCAACGACGCAAGTCTTGCGCGGCGTGGTGCGGTCTTCATCTGGAATCCCCATTCCACAGGCCCATGTGCGTGTGCCACAACCTGAGATGCTGGTGGTCACCAATGCCCGGGGAGCTTTTGAATTTGAATTGCTAGGCGACACGGTGGACGTGGAAGTTTCCGCAACGGGGTTTTCCTCAACGGCAGTGCGTTTGCCAACTGGAGAGTCCATTTCATACATCGAATTGGATGAAGCCATTCATGATTTGGCTGTGGCGGAGGTTGCTTCCCAAATGGGAGCAACAGGCCGTCCGAGTCAAAAGCAAGTGAAGCGCCTTTCTGTCCGCGCGTTGGACCAGATTCCAGCCACTTCGAGGATTGAGGCGCTGGCGTCGTTGCCAGGGGTGGATATGGTCACGGCTGGCATGGGCGTCATGCGTCCGATGATCCGAGGTTTATCTGGTCTGCGCGTGGCGACGCTGTTCAATGGTGCTCGCGTCGAAAGCCAAGCTTGGGGAGAATACCACGGCATCTACATTCCTGAGGAAGGGGTGCGAGCCGTAGAAGTTATTCGCGGCCCTGCATCGCTTGCCTATGGCTCGGATGCTTATGGTGGTGTATTGAACTTTGTGCCCGTCACGCCATTGTCGGAGCAAGGCCGTGAGAGTCGGCTTGCTTTGAATGCCTTTTCTGCCACAGGCGGTTGGCAAGCCACGGGAGCCACAGAAAAGCGAAGCAAGTCTGCTTTCCATGCTTTTCGCGGTGGCTTTAAGCAACATGGCGATTATTCGCTGTCCAACGGAGAGAAAGTCAACAATTCAGCTTACCAGCAATTCTTCGCGCAGGGCAGTTACGGTTACATTCGTTCTTGGGGAATTGTGGAGGGTGCATATTCTTCGGCGTATAGCAATGCGGGCATCATTGGTCAAGAAGGTTGGCAGCAGTCGGGTGATCATTTCGTGACCACTTCGGTGCGAACGCAGTTGGGCAATTGGAATGTGATTCCACGTTTTTCTTACCAGCTCAATCACCGCAAGGAGTTTGAACAACCGCAAGATGAAATTTCTTTGGATGAAAATGCTCCGGAGAAAGTTTCGCTTGACATAAGCCTCCGGACACTGCGCTGGGATGTTTCAGCGGATCGCACATGGGGTGGCGGTTGGTCGATGGCGGGTGGAGTGCAAGGATTCAAAATGTCCAGTGCTTTTGACGATGAAGAAGGGGTGGAATTGATTCACGAGGCGCTCATCCCCAATGCCGGTGCAGATGAAAACAGTTTCTATGTTGTAGGAAGTAGGAATGCGGATCGATGGGGCGTTCAGGCCGCTGCTCGTGTTGATGTGCGCACCACTTACGCATTGGAAACTGTGGAAGCGTGGTCTGACAATCGCAGAACGGATGTGTTGCAAGGATTCAGTGCTGGCGGACATTGGGATTTGAGCGAGCGCCTAACGTGGAATGCACATGCAGCGCAGAGCCAGCGTGTTCCAGGCTTGGCTGAGTTGCTCACTTTTGGCATGCACCATTGTGCATTTCGATTTGAGCAAGGAGATGTGCAATTGAAAAAGGAAACAAGTTGGAATACAGAAAGCAACCTTCATTGGAAAGGGCACCTGCTGAGCATCGAAGGCAGTTTGTATCGAAATGCCATCGAAGATTACGTCACCATGGTTCCTACAGATGAGTTCCGGGATGATTATCCCGTTTTTGAGTGGCAGGCCATGGATGCTCGTTTTCTGGGTGGGGAATTCGCAGCTTCATTGAACGAATCCACTGTTGAAAATTGGACCGCTCAGCTCGCTTGGTCTTGGGTCGATGCACAAAACTCGGAAGGCGAGTCATTGCCGCTGATTCCTCCGATGTCAACCCGTGCGACGGTTGGTTATCGCTTGGGGAGTTGGCGCACCAGTGCGGTGTTCCAACACAGCATGGATGCCAACTTGGTTCACTGTGCGTTTGGCGGGACCATTGCCGATCAATTGGAACTCACCGTTTCAGTGCAAAACCTGCTGAACATGGAGTACATGCCCACGCTTTCGTTGCTCCGTAATTTGGGCATATCGGAGCCGGGACGGAATGTTCGCGTGCAGATGGCTTGGACATTTTAATCAACCGAACAAGCCCAACCAAACGAGGATGTCTTGAACCGTCACGTCACCATCCCCGGTGAGGTCATGGTCCGGACATGATTCGCATCCAAAATCGCTCAGGAGCACCAATAGGTCCGAAACTGTGACCACTCCATCTGCGTCGTAATCACCTGCGTAGGCGCACATGCCATACATGTAGGTTGCAAGGGAGTTGAAGTTGCTTGCCTCGGGATCGGTGCAACCCAATACGTCGAGGTTGTCAGAAGAAAAGGTCATCCCCGCCGCAGTTTCAACCCCTTCGCCGTCTTCCATGGCCGTCTGGGCCAATAGATTGAGCGTGCCCTCGAGGGTGGATCCATCAACAATGGTGAATTGGCCTAAAAAGACCAAGCCGTCTGATTGGTACGAAAGTTGATTGCCCCCATTGAACCATGCACCACCTGTGGTGTCAGCCAGAACGATGTCTCCTTCCGCATTCAGTTCATCCAGTGGTGCAAGCCAATTGGATACATAGCTGGTGAATGCATTGTCAAGGTAGACCCCGGGTAGGACACCACAACTGAGCATGGTGGAGTATGCATATGCCGGGAATGCCGGAACAAATGCAGGATTGAAGTTGTCGACCACCACCGTTCCAAAATCACCTCCAAATCCGTAGAAGGTTCCGTCAGAAGAGATGTTCAAAGGGTTTTCATTGTCACCAAATACGGCCAAAATTTGATCGTCTTCATGCGATAACTCTGCGTAAAGTCGGTACGTAATGGAGCCAGCTGGAAGGTTTCCAAAGCCTGATAGCTCAGTTTCGTGCACCGCCCATTCGGTGAGGACCAAGCCTTCGATGTGGTCAGTGGTCGTTTCGTACCAGACCATTTCGTTGTTGTCGCAACTTTCGCCAAAAAAAGGAATGAAGGCGAGCAAATCGCGCACATCGACCCAGCCTGAGCTGTCGACATCCATCTCACCGGCGGTATCGTACTGACCCAAAACGTACAACCAAGTGTTGGCGCCTATGTTGCCATCTCCATTGTGGTCGAACCACTCGCAGGGAGTTTGGCAGTGGAGGTTTGAGGAAAGGAATCCAGCAAAAAGCAAAGGCAATAGCAACAATATCTTCATAGAGAGAAAGATAAAACAAAAATCTTCTTCATGTTGAGGTTTGAAACAGATTAATCATCCCTAGTTTTGAGGGACATGACAGCTTAATGAACTCATTTTTAGCCTTTTTCGAATCAATGGCGTCTTGGCAGAAACTGCTCTGGATCATCGGTTGCATGTCATTAAATTTGGTCTTTGAAGGCTTGCGTCCGTTCTTCAAAGGGGGGTACAGGAAATGGCCTCACACCCGCACCAATTTGATTTTTCTTGCCACTACAATGGCGATCAATTCGGCTTTTGGGGTGATCGCCGTCGGCGTGTTCCATTGGGGAGCCAATGCTCAAGTGGGATTGCTGCATTGGGTGGATTGGTCCACGGGTTTGGAATTGTTGCTTGCCATTGTCGTGTTTGACTTCATCGCTCAATTTTCTGTGCACTGGTGCTTGCACAATGTGCCATTTCTGTGGCGGTTGCACATGGTGCATCACAGCGACACGCATGTGGATGTAACCACTGGCACACGTCACCATCCCATTGATTTTGTGGTTCGTGAATTGTTCGCGGTCATGGCGGTCGCCATCACGGGTGCACCGCTGGCGTTTTACGTTTTTTACCGTGTGCTCACCATCTTCTTCACGTATTGGACCCATGCCAACGTCGCATTGCCAAAAGGACTTGACCTCTTGTTGGGCTGGGTGTTTGTGACCCCGCAGATGCACAAATTTCACCATCACTTTGAGGCCCCTTGGACCGATCGCAATTACGGCAACATGCTCAGTGTTTGGGACCGGCTTTTCGGCACAATGATCGATGGCGATCCGCGTGAAATCATCTACGGCTTGGATGTGACCGACGGCACCAAAAGCGATGACTTGGCTTATCAAATGACCCTTCCTTTTCAAAAACGAAACAAATGAAACGTTCTGGATTCCTCAAGGCCCTTGGTGCACTTTCCGTCGCTCCCATCGCCCAAGTGGCCTCAGCCGCTGCCAAGAAGCCCAACCCAGTGGCATCGCGGTCCAATTGCGTCATTGTGCCCGCTGAGACACCCGGTCCGTTTCCGTTGGATTTGACCGACAACGCCTTTTTCTTTCGGCAGGACATTCGGGAAGATCGCATAGGTGTCCAATTGCGGCAACGCGTGCGCATTGTGGGCGCTGAAAATTGCGAGCCCATGCCCAATGTGAGGGTACACATTTGGCATTGTGACAATGTGGGCGGGTATTCCGGCTACAATTCCGAAGTGGGATTGACGTATTGCCGCGGATATCAGATCACCGATGAAAATGGCGAATGCGAATTCATTACGATTGTTCCTGGATGGTATCCGGGCCGGGTTACGCACGTGCATTTTCAAGTGCATGTGAGCAGCGCTTACAGTGCGGTTTCGCAATGGACATGGCCCCATGACGAGACGGTCGCGGCTGTCGCCGCGCATCCTGAGCTTTACCCCGAAGGACCTGACCCACTTTCCCCCAGTCAAGATGGTCTGTTTGCCGATGGCTTTGATTTGCAAATGGCCACTTTGGAGTGGGATGCGGATGCCAATGAATACATTTCTGCATACGAGGCCACAGTCGAAGGAGCCGGCACATCAGGTGTAGGTTATCACGAAATGCGGAGCGCCCAAGTGATGCATTTGGGGCAGAATTATCCCAATCCATGCCTCGCACTGACCACCTTCCCTCTGGAGCTGAAGCAACCGGCCAAAGTCACCTTGTCTTTGTGGGATTTGAACGGTCGTTGTGTCTACCGCCATGAGTTTGGCAATTGGTCCACTGGGGCACATGCCTTGCCACTTGATTTGGCAGCCATGAATTTGCGTTCCGGAACGTATGCTTGTCAAGTGGAGGCGGAATCCGCTCAATACCGTGCGTTGGACGTCCGACAAATCACATTCCAAGGGCATTGAAACCTTGTGCGCTGCCATCCCGTTTAAGGGAGCATGCGTCTTTCTAATCTTTTATCTGAATTGGGTTCCGCCTTGCGCTGGGCCTACACGGCCTCAGATGATCCGCTCCAGCGGAGCATTGCGGGTGGCAAGGAAAGGGTCTACGCCATGATGCGCCGGGCTCGCGATGCGGAACAAAGCGAACATTCCATCCGTTGGAAGGCGCTGGCTGAAGAGCAATTGGATCATGTTGGTGAATTGGAAGTGATGCGACTGAAGTACTTCGTGTATGCCACCACAGGCTCTTTGTGCACCTTTACCGCCGTACTTTGGGCTTTGCTCCTCGTCTTCTGGTAAACAAAGGATTCGATCTGGCCTGATTGTCAATCACAATCTTCCCCGTATTTCGCAAGAAGCGCTAGCAAATCGCTGGTGCCCACGTTGCCATTTCCGTCGATGTCCTCCGGACAAATCACAGGAGTGAACACTTGTTCCATTTCTTCTTGGAATTGAGCGATGGCCAATTGCGCCACTTGCACACCCATGCCTCGGCCTCGAATGTCATCCATGGGTGGATGAATCCCACCCCAAATGCGGCTCAATGCGCATTGGTCTGCGGCGTCTTGATACGTGGCCCATTGCAATTCGAATGGCTCAGACGGTCCTGATTCAAACGCCAAAAATGAATTGGCTTCCACCTCAAATGCGCCAACTCCACCTGGGAAATAGCGGCTTCCGGTGGCAAAACTCAAGGCATCTGCAGCGGCTCGCGAGTAAGTTGAATGTCCGCTGACATATCCCGCAAAGGGTGGGGTTACAAATGTGGGCATTTGAAAGGGTCGCCAGGCGCAGCCAGTGGTCCATCCAAATTCTCCGTCACTGCCTGCATCGCCCGCAAGCCATCGGTATGTTTTGACTGTGCCTAACGCCTCTGGTTCAGTTTCCAAAATGGGGTCGCCTTCTGCCACGAGCTCAAACACGCCTTCGATCAATGGCACGCCCTCTGAATCGTAAGATGGCACGCCGGGCAGCGTGCTCTGCCCTTTGGACAGCATGTAACGAATGGCCGTGATCGGCCGAACAAAATCATAATAACCTTTGACGCTCCAAGCGGCGATTGCCGCGTCATGCATGGTTCCACCCAGCAGCCGATAAGCGCGAGCGAGGTAAGCGTTGGGAGGAAGCGATTCGCCTTTCCCTTCCCACTTCCAATCAAACTGCGGATGTTCAGTCACCCCGTTGAGGATGGTAAACCAATGGCCCGGCGGGGTCTCAGAATCGGGTCCGTCCGCCCAGAATTCAGCCAAAACCCGAGTGTAATCACCGCGCAAAACCTCCTGGGCAGGATAGGGCATTCCCGTCACGGGGTTCAACGCGTAACCGGTTCCAAAGTCTCCTCCTTCCTCAATGCCATAGAGGTAGTCTGGGTTGCTGGGATAAGCGTTGATGTTGCCGCAAGCTCGGGGACTGATATCAATGACAACGCTGTCGTTTATGCTGAGATGCGTTTGCCACACGGCTACGTGTGCGAAGCCTGCTTGCCATTCATATTGGGTCTCACTGCTTTCGCCGAGGAGCACCGGTGGTCCTGGATCGAGGTAGACAGGATAGGTACAGCCGTCACGTTCAGCGTATGTGGCATTGGCTGGATCCAATGCAAACGGCATCACGTTGCCCCAATTGGCACCGCTGAATGGAATCACATCTTCAAACGTTTCATTGCCGGATTGATCGACAAAACTGCCACCAAAAGAAAGCGGTTGCCATCGATTCGGGAATTCAACGGGGTCGGTGCATGTTGCATCTTCCGTGACATCGAGTGGGTCGTTGACCGCTTCGTAGCAGGTGTTGTCGTAATTGTTGATTTGGTTGGATCCGTCCAATTGATACGCAGAATCGATTGCTTCTGCACATGCCCAACCCCATGCTGCGGCAGGCGAAGAGTTGAGCAATGCACTCGGTGTGCTATTGGTGCTGCCGATGAAGGCACTGACCAGATCGGACAGCGTGAAACTCCAGCCAGGGGATTGCGCATAACGCAGCTGAATGAACCGGTAACCAAATGCTGCAACAGCGTGGTCGAAGTTGGTTTCATCGTTTTGGATGGCGATTAGCGCTTCTGGATTGTCGGGCCAGCTCTCGACTTCGCTCAGCATGGTTCCCATCGCTCCCCCTTCCGTGCTCAATTGCAAATGGTAAATGCCTTCTGTGAAGTGATACAGGTTTCGGGCATGAACATTTGGTCTTGCCAGGTCATTTCGGATGGCGTTGAGTATGGCCTCGTTCCAATCACGGACGACTGATTCCTGTGCTTGCGCAATGTTCGTTGTCAAGACAGCGATTGCAATCCACATAAAAGTGCTCATGCGGAAGTGGAAATTGAACAAGGTGCGTTGCATGATGTGATAACGAGCTGATGACCAAAGAGGTTCTGTATCAGCGCTTGAGTGGTTACTTAAAAGGTATGAATAAATGGCCGAGGGTCAAAATGTCTATTTTAGTCCTATGAATCGCAAGATGATCTTGGTTGTGCCGCTGGTGATGGGCACATTATGTGAATGTCTAATTTGGAGCTGGTCGCAAGGCGAAGCTGAATCATGGCGTGAAGGCGTTCGATTGGCAGCACGTTACTCGGGTCGCTTGTCGTTTTTGGTTTTCCTCGGCGGAGCGGCGTTGCATGCGCGGCTGATCAAATCAAGCGATTTGGACAAGCAAATCTGGCTTGCTGCTTCTGCGATGTTTGCGTGGGTTCATGCCATTCACCTTGGGTTTCTCGCGTTGAACATATCTCAAAATGAAGTGGAGTTGGTGCCGGTAAAACTCATTGGAGGAGCACTCGCCTACGGAATGATTCTACTGCATCCGTTGCTGATTGTGCGAATTTCACCAAGTGCGGTTTATCACCGCGTGCATTATGGCTATGCCGGCTTCGTGATGGGGGTGACTTTTTTGGCGCGCATCAACGGGGATTTCGAAGGCGCTGAGCCCTCCTGGTTTCACAGCGCCGGCATTGGCGTGTTGGCGTTGCTTTTGATCCGCTGGCTCTGGCGTTGGTGGTTTCGCTTCCAAAAGGCCTGACGTGTCCTATGCATGGCCGGAGCCGTTGAACCATTTCTTCGCTTAGGCGTTCTATATTGGGTGGAAGGCTGCTGTTATTGAGAACTGATTTCCAGCGTCTTCCCGAAAGAACAAACTCCATGCACCCAACCGCTTTGTTTTCTCTTGCTTTGTTGGTTTCCGCTTTTGCGGGATTCAATGGCGTGGCGTTGGATGTTCCAAACCAATCGCAATTCATCATGTCCGATTCCAGACCCCAATACGTTTACCACGCTGCTGAAAGCCGTGGACACGCCGACCACGGTTGGCTGAAGACCTATCATTCCTTCAGTTTTGCGAGTTGGCACAACCCCGAGCGCATGCATTTTGGTGCGTTGCGCGTGCTCAATGACGATTATGTCTCCGGTGGCGCTGGGTTCCAAACCCATCCCCATGACAATATGGAGATTGTGAGCATTCCGCTTTCGGGGGATTTGGAACATGGCGATAATATGGGCAATACAGCTGTCATCCGCAGCGGCGATGTGCAGATCATGTCTGCTGGAACAGGCGTCATGCACTCCGAAAAGAATCACAACAGCGACGACGCTGTGCGGTTTTTGCAAATCTGGATGTATCCGAACCAACGAGATTTGACTCCGGCATATGACCAAGAATCGTTCTCGATGGAATCAGAGCGCAACGAGTTGTTGTGTGTCGTGAGCCCAGATGGTGAGCAAGGTGTCAAGATCCACCAAACCTCTTGGTTTCATCTCGGTGCCTGGGACAACGCTCACAAGGGTGCGTACCAATTGCATGGAGCAGGCCAAGGCGTTTATGCCTTTGTGCTGGAAGGTTCGATTGAAATCGACGGCAAACCATTGGGCCGACGAGACGGCTTGGGAATTTGGGACGCGGAATCCATCGCGATCACGGCCACCGATGATGCACGCTTCCTCTTGATGGAGGTGCCGATGAAGTGGTAGCGAAATGGGGCGACTCAACGAACAACGAGACGGGTTGTCTGGCCGTCTGTGCAATGGATGAGGTAGAGTCCAGCTGCTCCGGGTGCGAGGCCCTTTGCGTGTCCCACCCAACGTCCTGACGCTTCGTAAACCTCGCCGGCATTGCACGGCCATTGCAGCGCTGCACCTGGGGCGACGGGATTGGGATACATCATGGGATCTGATTCCGCTGCAACCGGTTCTTCAACCGGCATCGGGTTTGCGCACGCATCTGCGAAAAAATCCCAGACAATCTCAGATGTTACCACCTCGTTTGGCGCACCAAGGGCTCCCCACCATTCATGGACCCCGCCGTTGACGCGGTGGTGCACCAATCGCCCCAATCCACCCGTCCATTCAAAGACGTCTTCTGTCAAGTTGTCTGCTGGAAATTCGTCGGGTAGCGCAATTGAATCCATGGCTGTATGACCATGCTCCGCCGCCCAGAATTCCATCATCTCCATCACGCCCCAACCGCCCGTCCAAGGACCTCCGCCACCCGGGTACGCATAGTACGGCATGGCATCGTCTGCTGTGCCGTGGATGTGCAAAACGGGACGTGGTGGACCAACGGTTCCGTTGGTTTGTTCGTGTGCGCTCATCACGCCCCCTGCCGTTGCCATTCCTTTCCATACATCTGGCCGCTCTGAAATCAACGTGTACGCCATCATGCCTCCGTTGGACGCACCGGCGACAAAGGTGCATTCTGTGCTCAGTCCGTGTTCGGATTGCAGCGATTCGGCCAATGCCGTGAGGAAGCCAATGTCGTCGGCTGGAGTCAAAAACAGGTTGGCATTCCAGTAGGGGAGGATGCTGCCGTCCCAATTCCAGAGTGATCCTTGTGGCCAGCACACGGCAAAACCGTGCTCGTCGGCCAAATGATGAAACGTGGTCTCTTGGCGCATGCCCTCCATCGTTCCGCTCATTCCGTGCAAGATGACCACCAGTGGAGCATCGTCTGGCAGGTCAGAGGGCACGTGTGTGAGGTATTGGCGGGTGGTGCCGTTCCAGTCAAAGTCATAGATGTAATCGCATGAACCATCATCCGCATTGGCGCCCATCGTTGCATTGATGGCTGTGGGATCCATGCAGCCCGGCAAATCAAATGCGCAATCTGCAGCCAATGCATCCAGTGGGAAATACCCCAATTCACCGGCGTTGAAATCGATGGTCTGGATGACCTCTCCCTCTGCCATGATTTCGACCAGTGCGCCAAATCCCCAGCCTTCTCCCGTATACGAGCGTGTGATCATAAACGGACAAGGTTCGGTGAAGCACAGGGTGTCGTAGGTGTTTACAGCATTTCCCTGCCAGGCATAAGTGGACAATGTGCTGCCACTCGCATCCACCAATTCCCACGCCAATTCAGCGTTTGCGAAGGAGGTAAAGGTGTGCACCACCAATTCGGTGCCATCGCACTGGGCTGCTGCTCCGGAACTCAAACAGATGCTGAAGAAAAGAGATGCTGCGAAGACCAAATGCCTGAGCGAGGTTGGATGAGATGGGCGCATGGGATGGAATGTGGTTTGAATGCAGTTAAAATGCGGTCAAAATGCGGTTAAATTGAAAAAGCCACCCCCGGAAGGGTGGCTTTTTTGCTCTGTGGTGTGTGATTATCGGATGACAGACAAACGCTGCTTTGCGCCGTTTGCGGGTCCCATCAAGTATTGGCCGTTGGCCAAGTCACTGATGTCGATGGACTGAATGCCGCGGTTGATTCGCATGCGACGAACTTCGCGTCCTTGTTGGTCGAAGATCACCCAATCAGCTGGGGTTTCGTGCCATGTCACGTTGATGTTGCTTTGTGCTGGGTTGGGCATGAAAGACCAATTGTTTGCGTCCAATTCCGCAACGTCGGTGGCGGCATTGGTCAATGTTTGGCAGGTGATCGTGCTGCAGCCATCCGCAGTGGTTTCTTCGACACACATCTCGCACGTATCCGGCCAGTCAAACGTCAATGTCGCGGTGTTGCTTCCGTCTTGCACGACTTCTCCACAGGCGGAGTAGAACACGAATGCAGAACCTTCTTCAGCCGCTTCAAAGGTGTATTCGTAGGTGTTTCCCACCGTGAGCAACGTGTCGCCGATGATCGTGCCTTGCGCCACATACTCGCAGGATTCAAAGCTGAAAGGTGCTGCGCATGCATCAAAGTTGCATGCATTGACATCAGAGCAAGTGTTGGGCAGAGAGCCTCCTGGGACAATGTAGCCGCCGTAGAATGGGTTGGGGAAGCCGATGCCGTCCCAAACCAAGTCCAAATCACCTGCTACTTGGGAATTGTAGTTCATGGTGTCGCCACAAACGCTGACCGTTACCGTCATGACATCGGTGGCCAATACCCCGAATCCGTTGGCATTGAGAATCGCTTCCACTTCGTCAAACAAGACAAAGAAGAGCGGTCCGCCTGTGCTGTCTTGTGCCAAAGGAATGGGCAAGTCGTTCCAAGCGGCATAGCCAGTTTCACAACCATCAAAATCGTACAAATCGATGAAGTCGTTCTCTTCGAGGGTGAAGTTGTCGGTGTCGAAGTAGACGCAATCGGCGGTGCCTTCAGAACCTTCTTGGTAGTTGCAGGCCATTTCGTCGTTGCAGTCGACGGGTGGGAAGGAGCACAAGCTCGCATCCGGAATGGCGCAAATGTCAAAATTATCAGCGGCCGGGTCTCCGCAGCCGGGCGAAGCATTGGCAATGGGAGCTACATAATAGCCGACTGCCTCGCCGAGGTACCAGTATCCATTGGTGAACGAGTCGTTTACCAATCCAAGACCTGGCAGATTAACGGACATGTCGTCTCCACAAAACGATAGCGTTGAGTAGGTCATGAGTGCGAGGAACTGATCAGCTTGTTCTTGGGTGACAGATCCTGAGTTGACAGCCCATTCAAAGTACTCTGTGACGCTTTCATCGATGACGAACTGCATCAAGCCTTCTGCGTTGGCTTCCATTTGCACGAATTGGTCGTTGATGGGCTGAACGGCGCATTCGGCAGCTGGATCCAGGCCATACTGGCCAAAGGGAATGCCGATCAAGACTCCTTGGCTCAGGTCTTGGTTGGAATCATTGTAGATGCATGCTTCTGTTCCGTTTGGATCATAATTGCATGCCATTTCATTGTCGCATTGCGCTGCGAGATTGTTGAGGCCAAAAGCGAACAAGGCAACGCATAATGCGGAGTAAAAATGTTTCATAGAAAACGGTTAGAGTTAGGATGCAACATTATACAATAACGGATGCCCACACAAGGTGTGTGCACGAAATGTTCCGTTGCAAAAAATCACTGAATCCGGAGGACGGAACTATTTCCCTGGTTTCCCATGACTTGCAACATCATGACGCCGTGCAATTTACTTCGATTGATTCGCAAGCCTTTGGCTGCGTTTTCGATGTGCCAAACCTTGCGGCCTTGGGCGTCCCATGCAATCAGGTCGCAGTCATTTAAGAGGCCGACGTATTCGCCGTTCCAGAAGGCGCACGCTGGCTCCAAAGCCATGTCTTCTTCAAGGCCCGTGAATTCACCGCTGCATTGCGTTTCAAAGAAATCCCAGAGCAACTCGGTGGCTTGGATGTCCTGGTTGCCCCAAACGCCGAACCAGTCGTGGCCCCCGCCGTTGAT
>Ga0208947_1000642_pt1 | contig 16742 bp, 16 predicted proteins | sample AOAMet1_04_M0_20_2_FD_188226 | JGI IMG/M metagenome (GOLD analysis project Ga0208947, IMG submission 188226) | Ammonia-oxidizing marine microbial communities from Monterey Bay, California, USA - CAN11_04_M0_20 (SPAdes) | ecosystem: Environmental > Aquatic > Marine > Intertidal zone | place... | reverse complement strand
TGCAACTTAACATCAGACATCAAAAATCTACCAGTTACAGCTAATGCAAAATATTTACTTAATTTAAGTGAATATGAAGCATCTAAAGTAAATTCATTAGGATTTTCTAATATTGGAATATCTTGAGGGTTTTGAATGATATCAATATCTCCTAAACTAAAGTATTTAAAACTAGCTGACCAGGAACTTCTATCATCTATAACATTAAAATAGTTAACATTAGCCAAAAATACATCACTTACCAGCTTACTTAAGTATGGCGTATAACTAATACCAACACCAGAGAGGCTTTCAGAAAAAACATATTTGGATGGATTCCAGTGTTGCGAAAATGCATCAGGTGTAGTTGCTACACCCTGTTCTCCTAATCCTGATGCTCTGGCATCTGCGGAAATCATCAAAAATGGAACAGCGGTCGTAATAACTCTTCTTTCCTGAGAAAAACCTGTCTTTACAAGACAAAATAAAAGTATAATAAGAATATTTTTGTTGTTCATATTTATGAAACGTTAAATATATATAAATATTATTTTTGGTTGTTTTGTTTTAAAAAATTTTTTTTTTTAAACTATTTGCTATCTTGCATGTCGAAATAGACATAAATAGCTATTTAAATATGAAAAAATACAATTTATTAAATCTAGCTTTTTTCTTTCTTTCCATCTTATTAATTGTAGGATGTAACAGAAATGCTATGAAAAGTGGGAAAAACAGTTCTCAAGCTACAGGTTGGAAAATAAACTCTAAAGATGGTGGTTTTAAAAGTGCAAAAGCTTATAAAGGTCAGCCAGCAGGCCCTGGATTAGTTTTTGTTGAAGGTGGAACTTTTACTAAAGGTAATGTTCAAGATAATGTCATGCATGATTGGAACAATACTGCTACCCAACAGTATGTTAGATCTTTTTTTATTGATGAAACTGAGGTAACAAATGAAATGTATGGGGAGTATTTATATTGGATGAAGACAGTTTTTTCTGAAAATTTTTCTAAATTATACAAAGCTGCGCTTCCAGATACTTTAGTCTGGAGGAATCCTCTTGGGTTTAATGAAGATATGGTCAATAACTACTTAAGACACCCTGCTTTTCAAAAACATCCAGTAGTAGGAGTAACTTGGAAACAAGCAGTTAATTTTGCAAAATGGAGAACAGACAGGGTCAACGAGCAAATTTTGGTTTCTGAAGGTTTTGTAAGAGAAGGTGCAATTATTCCTGATAGCATTTCAGATGGATATACATTTAACACAAAAGCTTATTTATTAGATCCAACAAGTGCATATGGTGGTAAAATGAATGAGCTTGCTGGTGATAAATCAAAAGAAACTAATGAAGATGGTGAAGACGAAATTAGCTATGCTACTAGAGAAACAGGAGTTTTATTACCTGAATATAGACTTCCTACTGAAACCGAATGGGAATATGCAGCATTAGCTTTAAGTGAGATTAGAAAAGATAATGTCTATCGAGGAAAGAAAAAATTTCCATGGGATGGGGAATATACAAGATCTGGAAAAAAGAGAAATGTTGGAGATCAATTAGCTAATTTTAAATTGGCAGATGGAGATTATGGTGGAATAGCTGGTTGGTCAGAAGTTGGATCAGGAATAACAACTTCAGTTAGATCTTATCCTCCTAATGATTTTGGCTTATATGGTATGGCTGGTAATGTAGCAGAATGGGTTGCAGATGTTTATAGACCTATAATTGATGAAGAAGCTAATGATTTTAATTATTATAGAGGTAATGTTTTCTCACAAACAGTAATAGGAGAAGATGGTAAAATGGTTACAACAGATGCAGAAAATGCAAATTACGATTTCCTTCCTGGATCCCTTGTTGAAGAGGTTGTTAAAACTGAAGATATTGATAGAGTTAATTATTCTACTGGAGATAATAGAGACTATAATGATGGAGATAGAGGCTCAGTTAGAGACTTTACTCTAGAAGGAGATTTTGCTAGAATGTATAATGCACCTTCAGAAGAAGGTGGTGATATAGAAACAACTACGCTTATTGATAATGAAGCTAGAGTTTATAAAGGGGGATCATGGTTAGACAGAGCTTATTACCTAGATCCAGGTCAAAGAAGACATTTGCCAGGTTCTATGACCACTAATTTTATTGGCTTTCGATGTGCAATGTCTTATTTAGGTGAATCTAGGATAACTAGTAAACCTAGAAGAAGATAATTAGGCTCCCTAATTAACTTATTTTATTCATCTCATATTTCATTACTTTTAAAAAATGAATACTAATCAATTATATGATTTATTCCTAAAATGTAATGGTGTTTCAACTGACACTAGATCAATAAAAAAAAATTCTCTTTTTTTTTCATTGAAGGGGGAAAACTTTGATGGAAATGATTATGCACTAGAAGCTCTTAATAAAGGAGCAAAATATGCAGTAATTGATAATAATAAACTCAAAAATTCAAAATTTATACAGGTAAACGATGTTCTAACTTCTTTACAATTACTTTCTGCATGTCATAGGACAAAACTAAAAAACACAACCATAATCGCTTTAACTGGAAGTAATGGGAAAACAACAACAAAAGAATTAATACATTCAGTATTAAGTGAGAAATATAAGACAGTTTCCACTTTAGGAAATTTAAACAATCATATAGGTGTTCCTCTATCATTACTAAAAATTAATAAAGATTCAAATTTTGCAGTTATAGAAATGGGTGCTAATCATATTGGAGAAATAGCTTTTTTAACGGATTTAGTAAAACCAGACTATGGCTATATAACGAATTTTGGAAAAGCTCATTTAGAAGGGTTTGGAGGCATGAAGGGGGTAATTAAAGGAAAAACAGAATTATATAATTGGTTAATAGAAAACAATAAACCCATTCTTATAAATTCAGATGATGAAATACAAAATAAATTCACTAATTCTCAATCTATATTATTTGGTAAAAAGATTCAATCTCAATTTGTTTTTAAAGAGTTTAATGAAGATTTTGTATCTGTTGGGTTTAATGAACTTAAAATTAAAAGTAAATTAATAGGCAGTTATAATTTTAATAATATTATTGCAGCAATTTCATTTGGACTCTATTTTAAAATTGATATAAAATCAATTCAAAATGCTATAGAGAATTATACTCCAAAAAATAATAGATCAGAAGTTTTAAACATAAAAGACAAAAAAATAATTCTAGATGCTTATAATGCAAATCCAACTAGCATGAGGCTAGCTATTGATAGCTTTTTTAAACTTTCTGGATCAAAAGCATTAATATTAGCTGATATGTTAGAGTTAGGGATTTATTCAAATGATGAACACCTTGAAATAATTAATCATTTAGAAAAAGAAAATACTGGAAAAACATATCTTGTGGGCGAAGAGTTTTATAAATTAAAAAAAGAGAGTAATTCTATTTCGTTTTATAAAACAAAGAATGAACTGATCTTAGAAATCTCTAATAATAAAATATTAGAAAAAAACATTTTAATAAAGGGATCTAGAGCTATGAAAATGGAAGAATTAATAAATCTTATTTAATTTTTAAATATCTTAGACAGGGATCAAAAAAAGAAATTTTATGAAAAAAATCGCATTTTTCCTTTTAACACTTCTAATTATCGCTTGCCAAAATACACCAAAAGAGTCTAACTCAAAAGACCTCAATGAATTTAAATACATAGAGACTACAATACAAGATTTACAAAAGGGCTATGGCAATGGTAGCTGGACTATTGTAGAGGTGGTCACGGCATACTCCCAAAGGATAGCAACCATAGACAAATCTGGCCCAAATCTTTCTTCTGTGATTGTCATAAATCCAGACGCGCTTGTGATTGCAGATTCATTGGATCAGATACCTCCAGAAAACAGGGGTTCTCTTCATGGGGTGCCCGTTTTATTAAAAGACAATATTGATACTAAAGATAAAATGGCTACAACTGCGGGCTCCAGAGCTTTAGCGGGATCCATGCCATTAGAAGACAGTTTCTTGGTACAGCAATTGCGCAAATCCGGGGCAGTGATTTTAGGAAAAGCCAACCTGAGTGAATGGGCCAATTTTAGAGGTCAAATGTCAAGTAGCGGCTGGTCTGGAATCAATGGCCAAACCAGAAACCCTTATGTACTTACCCGAACACCTTGTGGGTCTAGCGCAGGAAGTGGCGTTGCTGTTTCTGCCAACCTAACAGTTTTAGCGATAGGAACAGAAACCAACGGATCTATAGTTTGCCCATCTACAGTAAACGGAATTGTAGGTATTAAACCCACGGTGGGGCTTATTAGTCGCGCAGGTATCATTCCTATTTCTTATACTCAGGACACTGCTGGCCCAATGGCCAGAACGGTGGCCGATGCCGCTTTAGCCCTTGGAGCACTCACAGGTCTAGACCCCAAAGATGCCAAAACCAATGCCAGTATTGGCAAAGCCTTACAAGATTATACGCCGTTTTTAAAAGTAGACGGTCTTAAAGGCAAACGCATTGGTTGGTTTAAAAGTCCTTTTGGAAACCACGCCACCACAGACAGCCTTACAGTAAAAGCCATAGCCACCTTAAAAGTACAAGGTGCTATTATTATTGAAATAGATCAGATTAACGAGCGAGCCACTGGAGGTCATTCTTTCCAAGTTATGCTTCATGAATACAAAGCTGGACTCAATGATTATTTTGCCAGTCTTGGACCTGATGCTAAAATTAAAAACCTTGAGGAACTCATCGCTTTTAACAAGCAGGATTCTATTGAACTAAAATACTACAACCAAGCATATTTAGAAATGGCCCTGGAGAAAGAAGACCTCAACAGCAAAGCATATTTAGATCACCTAAAAGACCTTAAAAAAATGAGCCAAGATGAAGGTATAAATCGAGTTATGTTGGAGCACAAATTAGACGGTTTTGTAGCAGCCACCGGATCTCCAGGCTGGAGTATTGATTGGCTAAATGGAGACAATTACCACACTTCTAGTTCATCGCCCGCCGCTTGGGCCGGTTACCCAAACATAAGCGTTCCAATGGGAGACGTTCACGGGCTGCCTGTAGGATTATCCTTTTTTGGAACAGCTTGGAGTGAACCCACCCTAATAGAAATGGCTTATAGCTTTGAACAGGCCACTATGGCCAGAATCATTCCTACATTCAAGGCCTGGGATTCAGAATAATTATTAATTTTTATTTAAGTAATCCAATGCCAAAGTTGTCATTGACTTTAAACCAGTGATCATTGCAGAATCATCAACGTAAAAATCTGGTGTATGATGAGGAGCTGCTTTAGCTGGGTCAGTCCCCTTTTTTGCTCCACCTATAAAGAAATACATTCCAGGCACTTTCTCTTGAAAGAAAGAAAAATCCTCTGCCCCGGTAATTGCATTCATTGAATTGACATTACTGGAACCATTTATTCTTTTTAATGAAGGCAACATTTTTTCATATAATTCTGGATCATTAAAAGTTATAGGGTAGCTAACCATATATTTAAGTTTTGCCTTAGCATTATTTGCTTCAGCAACATTCTGAACAATTTCTTCCAATCTTTTTAAAACAATTTTTTTCATTCCCTCATCTAAAGTTCTAATTGTTCCTAACATATAGAGACTTTCAGGAATAATATTGCTTCTAACGCCTCCATGAATACTTCCAATTGTAACTACAGCAGCAGCTTCAGTTAATGGCATACTTCTACTTACTATAGTCTGAATTGAGTTTATCATCTGAGAAGCAGTAACAATAGGATCTATTCCTGTCCAGGGCGTTGAACCATGGGTTTGAACTCCTTCAATATCAATTCTAAATTCATTAACAGCCGCCATTATCCCTTTTGGACGTACAAAAACTTGTCCAGCTCCAATTTGAGACCAAATATGAAGTCCAAAAATAGCATCAACATCAGGGTTTGTTAAAACTCCTTCTTTAACCATAAGTTCTGCACCACCTTCTTCACCAGAAGGAGCGCCTTCTTCTGCAGGTTGAAAAATAAATTTTATTGTGCCAGGAATCTTATCTTTTAATTCATATAAAATTTTAGCCGTACCTAATAAAATAGCAGTGTGAGTATCATGACCACAAGCATGCATTACAGGAACATTTTCTCCATTATATTCACCAATCATTTCAGATTTCCATGGTAAGTCAGCCCTTTCCTTTACTGGTAAACCATCAATATCAGCTCTAAGAGCAACTACTGGACCAGGTTTTCCCCCTTTCAATACAGCTACAACTCCAGTTTTAGCTATTCCAGTTTGAGGTTTTAATCCAATCTTTCTTAATTCATTTGCTATTCTCTCCGCTGTTTTAAATTCTCTATTACTTAACTCTGCATTTTGATGAAACCAATGTCTAAGTTCAATTATATCAGATTCATAATTAGAACTCAATTCATTTATTTTTTTATCAAACTTTTGTGCATTTGAATCAAATGAAAATAATAGAACAAATAAGGATAAAAATAAAAGAGATAATTTTTTCATAATTCTGTTTTTTTCAAAAATAAAGAAAATTATTCTCCTATTACTGTGATAAACAATCTTCTTTTCCCTCCATTGTCTCGGTGTTCACATAAATAAATTCCTTGCCAAGTACCAAATTGAGGAATTCCATTTCTTACTGGAAAAGAAATCGAAGATCCCAATAAGCTATTTTTTATGTGAGAAGTCATGTCGTCTTTACCTTCATAAATATGAGTAAAATGGGATTCATTTTCAGAAACCATTTTATTAAAATGGGTTTCAAAATCTATTCTTACTGATGGATCTGCATTTTCATTAATTGTTAAGCTAGCAGAAGTATGTTTAATAAAAACATGAGCAACTCCAGAAATATTTGGAATAATGTTTATAATATGATCTGTAATTAGATGAAATCCCCTGGGATAAGGCTTTAAATTAATTTCTTTTTGAAAAATCATCTCAATTACTTTTTCTAGTCCCCCATTTTTGGTAAGCAGAAAGGCTTTCATCGCAAATTTGCAGGCTCAAATCACGAATTAAATGTACTGGAGTACCTCCACCACCTTCTCTGGAATTTTTTGAAACTGTCAAACACAAATTCAAATTACTTTCAGGGTTTATTTTTCCATTAGTTTGAAGAATAAATTTCTGTTTCTCATTCTTATCACATGTTTTTAAATCTAAACTTGATGATTCCTGAATGCTGTCTGCTTCCATACAAACTTTAAAATGAGGAATGTAAAATTCTTTTTCAGAAATTTTTCCTTTATCAAATCCTTGATCTATTGAAATTTGACCTTGGTAAGAGTAACACGAATGACTCTGAAGACCTTTATTTACATTTGCATTTTCCTTATATCCTACAATATCTAAACAGTATCCTCTGGAATCATCCAACGAATTTATAAGGTATATTTCAACCGTTCCATTATTATTTGTTGATGATGGTTCACTATCATTACTTTCAGATTCATTGCTACAGGATAGTATTATAAAAAAACAAAAAGCAAGTACAAATTTATTTTGCATATCTAATATTAATTTTTGTGGGTCATACTGGATTCGAACCAGTGACTTCTACCCTGTCAAGGTAACACTCTGAACCAACTGAGTTAATGACCCTTTAATATATCAAATCTATGATTTTTCTAAATTATTTTTCTTAAAATAATTCCAAATAATAAAAGTACCAATAATCAATATTATAATGGAAAGAAATGAGCTTTCAAATCCAAATTCACCTCCATTTAACATATTATTTTCAGGAATTGTAAACTCAATTATAGAATAAGAATCAAGTCCACTAACTTTGAATCCAAACATAGATTGAAAGAAATTCCAGCTGAAATGTAACGCAATTGGAAACCATAGATTTTTTGTAAAAATATAAGATGCTCCTAAAAAGAATCCTGCTAGAAATATATTACACAAACCAAGAGTAGTTACATTTGGATTAGATCCATGAATTAAAGAAAAGAAAATAGAGGATATAAATAATGCTACATAAGGATTAAAAGATTCTAATAAATTTTTAAGCATATATCCTCTGAAAATAACTTCTTCAAAAACAGAAACTCCAACAAATAAAATAATTGATAAAAAAATCTTTTGTAAATTAAAAGTATAATTTTCAAAAACTATTTCACCAATTAAAGAAAGGGAAACATATGCAAAAGCCATAATTACTAAACCCATTATTAATCCATAATTGAATTCTTTTAACCTTCCTTTAGTCTGTAAACCAATTTCAATTAATGGTTGCTTATCAATAAATTTCATAAAAATCCATAACATAATTCCCATACTAATAATCATAGAATATTCCAGGGTGATCATGGTATTTAAGTTAATATTTGCATTGTTGATTTTTGATAAATCATATCCAAGTAATAACAAAACTATTCCTCCAAAAAATTGAGGAACAACTAGCAGAAAAAAGGATAATAAAGATTTAATCCAACCGGAATGATTTTTAACTTTTTTCATTTTTTAATTAGGTTTAAATATTACAGGAATTGTATAAGAAACAGCAATTGGTAAATCATTATTTAATCCAGGCTCCATTGAAGGAAGTTTTTTTATAACCCTTTCTGTCTCTTTTCTAAAGACATCAGGGCCTAAAATAGTAATATCATAAATCTTACCATCATTTTCAACAATAATTTCAACAAAAACTATTGATTCCGCTGCTACAATATCTTTAGCTTTTTTAGGAAATTTTAAATATTTTTTAAAATGTTTATCTACCTTTTCTTTAAAACATGTTTTAGAATCATCTGAATTCATGTCTTCACATCCGGGAAATAAAGGAGCCCATTCTACACTATCCAATAGAAAAACCTCATTTGATTGATCAGAATCAGAAGGCATTCTATAGGTAATTGGAAGCTTAAAAGGAAAAGAGCTTGGTTCCCCATTTACTTTGCCAGGTATCATTTTAGGAAGTTTTTTAACAATGTCCTGAGCAGCATTTTCAAATAATTGATTAGCAGCTAATAAGGCTTCTTCACTATCAAACTTAACACCAACTAGATTTGATTTAGCAGTTATATTATTGACTTCTCCATTTTCATTGATTTCAAAAAAGACATTTACAACTGATTGAAGTCTTAAATCAAGAGCTGTTTTAGGATAAATAAAGTACTTTTCAATATGCTCTTGGATGGATTCTTCAAAACATTTTTTCTGTAAATTCTCAGGAATTAAATTACAAATAGGAAGAATAGGAAAATCTTCATCAACAAGATTTTCTTCTTGTGAATAATTAGATAATACAAAAAATAGTAAGAAGATTACTATGGATTTTTTTAACATGGGATGCAATATAATAAATACTGTTTAGATTAGATTATTTTTTCTTAAGATAACTAGATAGAAAAAATATAACGATTTAAATAAAATTTTATAAATTTGATTTTGTTTGGCACATGTTTTGATTTAAAGCAATGTAGTTAAACCTTTTAGACTAATGATTAGTCTAAATATTAAAAAGTAAAATTTATAGTTATGAAAAAAATATTTTTATTTGCTCTGATATTTCCTTTAATGTTTGCTTCTTGTGAAAATTCAGGAGAAATGTCTGATGATGAATTAATCGAAGCAATTATTAATGCTGAAAACAAAATTTCTGTTACAAAAAATGACCTTCCAAAATCTGCTATTGCTAGTTTAGGTTTTAAGATGCCTAATGATATTATACGTTTTGCAGATTTAGCCCCAGAATTAGGCTATGAGATTGAAATGAAAAGTTGGGACTTTTTTGATTTTGAATTAGATTATGAAAGAGATGACAATCAGTATTTTACAACAAATGGAAGAATATTAGAATCTACTAGAGGAAATAAAGATGACTTTGGAAAAGGCAAAGATGATAAAAACAAAAAAAGAGGTCCTTGTTTTAAATTTGTTTATCCGATTTCTTACACAATGGCTGATGGTTCAGTAATTTCTGGCAATGACAGAAAAGAAATCCATACTCAAATGAAAGCATATTTTGAAAAAAATGGTAAGACTAGAGAAAATAAACCTCGTCTAAATTTACCAGTTCAAATTTTGATGCTTGACAAAGACAAAAAAGTTATTAAAAAAGATATTTCATCAATTGAAGATCTTAAGCTTCTTTGGCAGTACTGCAAGGGGAACAGGAATAAAGGAAACGGTGATAGAAAAGGATAAAAAAATTATTAAATCATAAAAGAAGAAATAAGCTCCAAAATTGGAGCTTATTTTTTTTTATATAACGTCCATAAAAAACTAAAGAGTCCTAAAAATAAAAACAGCCATCCGATTGGAATTAAGAAGAAGGGTTCTCTAAGAATACCATTTTCATCTACTTCACTTCCAATTAAGGGTTCAAATGCAACAAAACATAAAATTCCCAGTACTAAAAAAGTAATTGCTATTTTATATTTAGCTGCCATAATGAATTAAATTTATTGCTTTGTTTAACTTGTTTACCTCTTTCTTTCCAACCATTGTGATTTTCAGTAGGTAAATCTGGAACTGAATCCAATGATTTTTTTAAAGAATTATAGATTTCATTTTCTTCTTTATTAAAAATATTAAAAGAAATTGGATTTTCTTCAAATATATCTTCTGAATATTTGAAAAATTTACCACTCTTATATAATTTATAAGTCTTATTCTGTGCATAAACAGCTCTATCCAGTGCACGTGTACCCCACATTGGATTGTAATATGTTATCAAAACATCCCTTTGCTTATAACTATCATTTAAAATGAGAGGTAAAAGACTTTTTCCATAGGAATCTGGATTTTCAATATCAAGAATATCTTCAAATGTTGCATAAAAATCTGTAAAATCTATTAATGCATCACTCGTTCTAGAATCCTTATTATGCTTATTCCAATTCACAATCATTGGAACATTTGAAGCATGTTTAACTGTGCCTCCTTTTGAACCTTTTATTTCGTTTCCATTATTTAATGTTACAACTTTTGAATCAGTTCCATTATCACCTAAAAAAATCAAAATGGTATTTTTATCTAAATTATTTTTCTTTAAAGCATTTGTAATTTTACCAACAACCTTATCCATATATGTTACCATATCTGAAAAATATTTTGAATTATTTCCAACATTTCTTTTGTCCAAGTCATTCCAATCCTTAGAATCTGGAGTCGGACGAAAAGGGTCATGAACTAAAGCCATTGGATAATAAACAAAGAAAGGATCATCTTTGTTTTTTTCTATAAAATCAACTATAAAATCTGAGAATACATCTGGGCCATAGTCATCAATGTTTTTTTCTAGTTTTTTTCCATTTTGTACAATATTAGGATTTGCAAATCTATCACCTCTTTCTCTTAACCACCATAAACAATATTCATCAAAACCAAAATGATATGGTCTATTTAAGTCCTGATTGTTTTCTAAATCATATTGAACTCCATTTAACTGCCACTTACCAACGACAGTTGTCTTATAACCATTTTCCTGAAATAAATTTCCAAATGTTTTTTGATTAGGGTTTAAATATGTAAAGTATTCATAATTAATATAGTTTGGTTTCCCAGTCATAATTTTAACTCTTGTTGGAGTGCAAAGTGGCTGAGAATAAGCATTGGTAAAATTAATACCATTTCTAGCTAGAGAATCTATAACAGGTGTGTTATAATCATCTGTACCATTAATTCCAAGTGCTTCAAATCCAATGTCATCTGCCATTATAAGAACAACATTTGGTTTTGATGAAACTTTTTTTGATGGATTATTGCCACAACTTAAAACTAGTGTAGAAATAAAAACAAGAGATAAAATTTTCATATTTTTGACACTTATTTCATCACAATTTATGGAACATTTTTCAAAGTCTGAAATAAATGCAATGGAAAGAATTTTTAGACTTAACCTTATTAATAGTTGTACTGGATATAAGTCTGCTAATTTAATTGGAACTTCATCTAATGAGGGAATACTGAATTTAGCTGTTTTCAGTTCTATCACTCATTTAGGAAGTGATCCTTCTTTATTAAGTTTTATTGTTCGTCCAACAATTGTTCCAAGAGATACTTATAGAAATATAATATCTAATCATTATTTTACCGTCAATCATATTCATGTAGATGATATTGAAGAAGCTCATCATACTTCTGCAAGATATCCATATAAAATTTCAGAATTTGATGTAACTAAATTTGAGACTGAATATTTGAATAATTTTCCTGCTCCTTATGTTAAAAGTTCCAAAATTAAATTAGGATGTAAGTATTTAAATAAATATGAAATCAAAGAGAATGAAACAATATTAATAGTAGCCGAAATAAATGATATTTATTTTGAAAAAAATATTCTAAATGATGATGGATATTTACAATTAGATAAAGCTGAAACGGTTGCTATAAATGGATTAGATGGGTATGCCCTACCTACTCTTTTAAATAGATTTAAGTATGCTAAGCCAAAGAAATGAATGAGTTTATAAATAAAGACATTTTAAATTATGTGGAGCTTAATTCACAGCAAGAGCCTACTTTATTAAAAGAATTAAATAAAGAAACTAATCTAAAAATTCTTAATCCTAGAATGTTATGTAGCAGTTATCAAGGGAGAGTTTTATCTATTATTTCAAAAATTATAAGACCAAAAAATGTATTAGAAATTGGAACCTATACAGGGTATTCTGCTTTATGTATTGCAGAAGGATTAGACAAAAATGGTATAATTCATACCATTGATATAAATGAAGAACTTAAGGAAATTCAAAATAAATATTTTAAGAAATCAGGGTTTGGAAATCAAATTCAACAACATATTGGAAATGCTATAGAAATCATTCCAAAAATTAATGAATGTTTTGATTTTGTTTATTTAGATGCAGACAAAGAAAATTATAACGAATATTTTGATTTAATTATAGATAAAATTGTTTCTGGAGGTGTACTTATTTGTGATAATGTTCTATGGAGCGGAAAAGTTTTAAATACTAATCATCAAGATTTAATAACTGAAAAATTAATAGAATTTAATCAATTAGTAAAAAAAGATAAAAGATTAGACTCCATTATTCTTCCAATTAGAGATGGGTTATCTATCTGTAGAAAAATTTAAAGGTTTCTTTTTATAGAGCCTCCTAAATCTTCAATTTTTTCTTTTACATTATCAATATCCTTTTTTAAAGATTTCGTGTCTATCCCTTTTGATTTTGCACTTTTATTAATTTCACTTTTTACTTCATCTGTTGCATCTCTAACTGCACGAATCCCTTTTCCAAGTCCTTTAGAAAGCTCGGGAATTTTATCTGCTCCAAAAACAAGTAAAATAATAAGTCCAATAAATAAAATTTCGGGACCGCTAATAAATAAAAGCATAATTGTTATTTAAGTTAAATATAGAAAAAAGACATTTTATAATCTTACATTAAATTTTAATTTTTAACCTTTTATTCTCTTTTTAAATTTATCAAAATCTGAATCTTCTTGTTTTTTAGGCCATGAATTATTAGATGTATCAATATCTGCAGTTTCAAGGTCAGGATCTAATGTTATATTTATTATTTTCTTATTAGATTTAATAAGCTTACTAACCTCATTATCATTTTTTCTCCATACTTGAACAGGATATTTAATTTTTTCTTTAGTTCCATCTTCATATTCATATTCAACAATGATAGGCATTACAAGTCCACCTGGTTTGTCGAAAATCACTTCATAAAAATATTTAGGAACTTTTAAATTAGAAATTTCTTCCTCACTATAATTTTCATTGAGATAATTATTTAATAGTTTTGAGTTTTCTAGAGGATTTCCATCCTTTAAATTTTCCGTATCATTTTCAAAATCTTCAAAATAAATCATTGGTCTTAATCTATTCATTGGGATACCTCGCTCTTCCATTATTTTTCTCATTTCTTTCCCTGGTCCAGGTGAAACATAATATTGTTTAACTTCTTTAATTCCTATATCAACATAATCTGTTGTATAAAACCAGCCTCTCCAAAACCAATCTAAATCAACAGCAGAAGCATCTTCCATAGTTCTAAAAAAATCTTCTGGTGTAGGATGTTTAAACATCCATCTTTTAGAATATGTTTTAAAAGCGTGATCAAAAAGTTCTTTACCCATTATGGTTTCTCTAAGAATATTTAATGCTGTTGCAGGTTTCCCATATGCATTAGGCCCTAGACTATAAACATTTTCAGGATTAGTCATAATTGGAGCTAAAAAATTCTGGTCAACACTCATATAATTTGTTATTAATTCAGCAGGACCTCTGTCAGAAGGATAATTCTCATTGGGATAAATAATTTCCGGATAATCTTTCCCAAGTTTCTGCTCAGTTAAATACTGAACAAACGTATTAATTCCTTCATCCATCCAAGCCCATTGACGTTCATCATTATTGACAATCATAGGGAAAAAATTGTGACCAACTTCATGAATTATAACACCAATCATTCCAAACTTAACATCATCTGAATAAGAGCCATCTATATTAGGTCTTCCAAAATTGAAACATATCATTGGGTATTCCATCCCTATTTGTTTTGCATGCACAGAAATAGCTTTATGATACGGGTAATCAAAAGTATAATCTGAATAGGTTTTTAAGGTTTCTGCAACTGCTATTGTAGAATAGTCTTCCCATAATGGATTTCCTTCTTTAGGATATAATGATACGGCCATAACATCTCTATTACCAATTTTAACAGCCATCATATCCCAAATAAACTTTCTAGATGTTGCAAAAGCAAAATCTCTTACATTTTGCGCTTTAAAATGCCATGTTTTTTTATTATTAGAAAAACTCTTTTCTGTCTCTTCTGCTTCAGATTGAGTTACAATCATTATAGGTTTATCATAAGATTTTTTTGCTTTATTATATCTTTTTAACATATCTTTTGAAAAAACTTCTTTTCTATTTTGCAATTCACCTGTAGCATCTAATATATGGTCAGCAGGAACAGTTATTTTTACTTCATAATTTCCAAATGGCAATGCAAATTCTCCATTTCCCCAAAATTGATAGTTTTGCCATCCTTCTATTTCATTGTAAACAGCCATTCTTGGGAAAAATTGGGCAATGATATAAGATCTATTTCCATCACTTTCAAAAGTTTCATACCCTGATCTACCATCTTGATTAACATGGTCTTGAATATTGTACCACCATTTCATTGAAAAAGAAAACATTTCTCCACTCTTTAAAACTTTAGGTAAATCAACCCTCATCATAGTTTGATTAATAAAATAAGAAAGTGTTTTCCCATCCTCATCTTTAACATATTCAACATTAAATCCTCCATCAAAAGGATCTGTCAAAAATTCATTTGTAAATCCGGAAGGAGGATAAAATGGACGTACTCCACTCCCATCCCTCTCTAAAGAAGGAGAATCTTTTTTTCTAACATTTTGATCTAATTGCACCCATAAATATTCCAAATTATCTGGAGAATTATTTGTGTAAGTAATTGTTTCACTACCAGAAATTCTTTTGTTTTTATCATCTAATTCAATATCCATTTTATAATCAGCTTGTTGCTGATAATAAGCTGGACCTGGTGCCCCTGCAGCAGTTCTAAACATATTAGGAGAAGAAAACTCTTGATACATTTGCCTAAACTTGTTTAAGTTTAAATGTCCTTTCTGCTTAGTTTCTGATGAATTTTCTTGTGAAAATCCAAAAAATGAAATCATAATTAAAATTACGATTAACCGAATATTTTTAATTTTCATATTTATATATTTTGAATGTTAAATTTAGTTAAAAAGTTTAGAACTCAAATGATACATTTGGAGCATCTTTTCTAAGAATAAAACTCCTTTTATTAAGACCTTTTTTTAAATGTATAATATTTTGTTGTTTTTCAAATAAATCAAAAAGAATTGTGTTTTTTAATTCAATCGATTTAAATGAAGGAATACTTTCTAATTCCAAATAAAATATTAGCATTTCATTTTTTTCTTCAGATCCTAAATAAAATATCTCGTGCTTATTATTGTCAAGATAAATACCAAGATTTGATAATAAGTAATCACTAATTTTTGATTTAATTTCATTGGAATTTAAATCTTTATTCAAAGACAGATCGATTTGATATTTTTTTTTAATAATTTCAGTAAAATCATCTTTAAATACTCTAATTGTAATTTGTAAAGAACCCAAATCCTCTTTAAAATCATATAAACTTGTACTTACATAATACTTATGGCCAAATCCATAAATAATAAATAAAAGGATAAGTAAGCTAATTTTTTTCATCTATAATAGATTTATGAAATTTTTCAAATGATTCTAAAACTAAACTATGATCTGAAGTTCTGAAATCTTTTTCAATATTACTATTTTCTAAAGCTCCCAAGACAAACTCATAAACTTCGTCTTCTTCTAATTCAAAATTATTAATAAAAAAAATTAGACCATAAAACTCCATAATACTAACAACGGAAGCGTATTGTTTATCTAATAACCTCTTCTTTTTTAGTCTTTTATAATACCCTGACAGATGTTTGTAAACAGCCTCTATATCAAGTCCTCCTGTAAGAGGAAGTAAAAGTGTACTCAAAATAAGACTTTTAGCAGAAACTATCTTCTCTTTTCCTTTTCCTTTAAATCCAGGTATTCCAACATCATCAAAATTTATTGGATCTTTAATGCCAGAATCTAACATGTCATTTAACATGTTACCACTTAAATTATGTGGCTTTACTTCAACATTATCTAACTCATTAACAAAAGGTTCAACATAAACCTTTATTAAATCTTGATTAAAAATTTTTGGATTTACTACAATTACATGAGGTTTAATCTGAATTGATGATATTATAATAGTATCATTTTTTTTTACACCAATTGAAAACAATCC